>VFSW01001095.1_pt1 | contig 40560 bp, 36 predicted proteins | sample 5358111 | NCBI WGS metagenome assembly VFSW01 (sample SAMN11554181, study PRJNA540505) | mine drainage metagenome | isolation source: sediment from site ElyBrook_90M | place: USA: Ely Copper Mine, Vershire, VT | collected 2017
CAGACTCGGCGGCATCTCCTTGAATACGTCCTCGAACATCAGATCCGGGTCGAGACGTGGGCCTTCGTTGAGCGAGCCATGGATCACCGCCTCCTTCCAGCTCGCGACGACCAGCGCCTCGAGTTCTTCGCCCAGGGCGCGATGCTTCTCCTCCGACCAGCCGCCGTGCTTGATCAAATATTGCTTGAGCCGTTCGATCGGATCGCCGAGCGGCCAGTGCGCGTAATCGTCCTTGGCCCTGTAACGCGAGGGATCGTCGCTCGTCGAATGCGCCGCCGCGCGGTAGGTCACGAGCTCGATCAAGGTCGGGCCCGCGCCCGTGCGCGCCCGCTCGGCAGCCCACAGCGTGACCGCATGCACGGCCAGGAAGTCGTTGCCATCGACGCGGATGCCGGCGATCCCGTAGCCCGGTCCACGCGCGGCAAAGGAGCGTTGCTCGCCGCCCGCGTAGCCTTGGAAGGTGGAGATCGCCCACTGGTTGTTGACGACGTTGAGGATCACGGGCGCCTGATAGACCGCGGCAAACAACAGCGCATGATGAAAGTCCGCCTCGGCACTGCTGCCCTCGCCGATCCAACCCGCCGCGAGGTGATCCTCGCCCTTGATCGCCGCCGCCATGGCCCAGCCGACCGCCTGCGGAAACTGGGTCGCCAGATTGCCGGAGATCGAGAACAGTCGTTGCGCCGCGGAGTGGTACATGACGGGCAATTGGCGCCCCTTGCACATATCACGCGTATTGGAGAGCAGCTGACACATCATGTCGACGAGCGGCATGCCGCGCGTGATATGCAGGCCCTGGTTGCGATAGGACGGGAACAGCATGTCACCGGGACGCAGCGCCATGCACTGCGCGACCGAGACGGCCTCTTCACCGAGGCTGCGCATGTAGAAACTGATCTTGCCGGCGCGCTGCGTGCGCTGCATGCGTTCATCGAAGATCCGCGTGAGCAGCATGTGCCGCAACCCGACCTGCAGTTCCTCGGCGTCCAGGTGCGGATGCCACGGGCCGACCGCATCGTGCGCATCATCGAGCACCCGCACCAGATCGAGCGCGAGAAAACCCAGGTCACGAGCACGTGCGCTGACATCGGGTCGATGCACGGCGCCGGCCGGCGAGAGGCGAAGATAACTGAAATCCGGCGTCTCGCCGGGCCGCGCCGGTGTCGGCGGTAAGTGCAGGCGCGAGGGTCTTGGCATGCGCCCTAATTTACGTCTGATTGCGTGACAATGTTGATTTTCATCATGTCATGGTCGATAATTTGAAATATCCATTCCGTAAAATTATAAATAATGGAAATTTCTTCTCGACAAGAGTTTGATGCGCTCGACTTGAAGCTCCTCGGAATACTGCAGACCGAGGGGGCGCTGTCGGCTGCGGAGGTGGCGGCCCGCCTACGTCAGTCGACGACGACCTGCTGGCGCCGCATCCAGCAACTCGAACAAACCGGGGTGATCCGCCGCCGCGTGGCGCTGCTCGACCGCAGCGCCCTCGGCCTCGACGTGACGATCTTCGCCCACGTGAAACTCGCGACCACGGGCCGCGACGCGATCGCCACGTTCGAGGAAGCGATCCGCGATCGCAGCGAGGTGCTCGAATGCTACACCTTGACCGGCGAGTGGGATTTCCTGCTGAAAATCGTCACCAAGAACATCAAAGCCTTCGAGGCGTTCTATCTGGACCACCTGTCACGCATCCCCTGCGTACAGTCCGTCAACTCGTCGGTCGCCGTCACCGTGATCAAAGAATCGACGGCATTGCCCCTCAGCTGAACGGAAGCAGCACGGTCGCGCCGATCGTACGCCGGGCTGCGAGCGCCGCGTGTGCCTCGCGCGCATCAGCCAAAGCGACCCGCTGGCCGACGTGCGCACGAACGTCGCCGGCGGCGACCCGCGCGAACAGATCCGCTGCGCGGCGCTGCAACTCCTCACGGCCGGCAATGTAATCGAAGAGCACCGGACGACTCGCGAACAACGAGCCGCCCGCCGCCAGATCGGCGAGCCTGAAGTCGGCGATCATTCCCGAGGATTGCCCGAAATTCACGAAGGTTCCGCGGCGCTTGAGCGACTTCAACGATCCACGCCAGGTGTCATTGCCGACCGAGTCGTAGACCACGTCGCAACCCTTGCCCGCCGTGATTTCGGCGACCCGCGCCGCGAAATCGGTGCTGCGGTAGTTGATGACATGCGCGTACCCGCTGGCGGCGGCAACCGCGAGTTTCTCATCGCTGCCGACCGTACCGATCGCCGTCGCGCCGAGCACCCCAAGCCACTGACCGAGCAGGAGTCCGACGCCGCCCGCCGCGGCATGCACGAGCACCATCTGGCCGGGCTGCACCGCAAAACATGAGGTCACCAGAAACTGCGCGGTCAGTCCCTTAAGCATCAGGCAGGCGGCGGTTTCGAAAGACACGCCGTCGGCAATCTTCACCAAACGGTCGGCCGGCACCACGCGACGTTGCCGGTAGGCGCCGAGCGGCATCGTGTAGGCGACCCGGTCGCCCGCGACGAACCCGTCGACATCCGCACCGATCTGTTGAACGATGCCCGCCGCCTCGCTTCCGGGAATCAACGGCGTCGACGGCCAGGGATACAGGCCGCTGCGAAAGTAGGTGTCGATGAAATTCACGCCGACCGCGCGCTGCTCGATCAGCACCTCGCCCCGACCGGGACGCCCGGTCTCGAGCGAAGCCCACTCGAGCACCTCGGGTCCGCCCGGCGCCCGCGCGATGATCCCCATGTCCATGGCCGCCGTGCTCATGTCGATCCCCCTCGCCGCGTTGCGGCCGGGGGCAACGAAGACACGAATCGGCGGATGCGCGTGCAGGCCTCTCGCAGCACGTCCTCCTCGGCCGCGAAACACACCCTGACGAAGCCACCCGTCTGGCTCCCGAACGCGCCGCCGTCGAGCACCGAGACAGCCTCGGCTTCGTACAGTCCACGCATGAATTCGTATCCGGAGAGCCCGGTCGCGCGCACGTCGAGCAGCATGAACATGCCGGCTTCCGGCACGAAGCAGTCCAGATGCGCGATCCCGCGCAACTCGCGCCGCATGAATTCGCCGCGGGAGCGGCAGTATTCGCGGATCTGAGACTCGGCGGCAGGAGCGATTCCGAGCGCGGTGATCGCCGCCGCCTGGATGAATCCGGGCAGTCCGAACAACATGCACATCACCAGCGACTCGATGTGAACGGTGAATTCGCGCGGGCCGATCACCCAGCCGGCACGCCAGCCGGTCATCGCGTGCGATTTCGACAGGCTGCCGATCGTCACGACCCGGTCCGGCAGCGTCGCGGCGAGGCTCGGCACACGCCCGCCCGGCGCCAGCCCCGCGTACACCTCGTCGGCGACGATCCACAGCGAGTGCCGGCGCGCGAGTTCGCCGATGATCGCGAGCTCAGCCTCGCTCATGATCACGCCCGTCGGGTTGCTTGGTGTCGCGAAGAAAATTGCGCGGGTGCGCGCCGTGATCGCCCGTTCGAGCGCCTCCAGGTCGATGCGGAAGCCCTTGCCTGGCGGCGCCGGCACGCGCACCAGGCGCGCTCCCGACACCTCGATCGTCGCCGGATAGGTCGGGTACATCGGTTCGATGGAGATGACCTCGTCACCGGGTCCGGCGAGGCACAGCGACGAGGAGAACAGCGCGTTCTGCGCGCCGGAGAGCGGAACCACCTGGTCGGGACTCACGGTTTGGCCGCTGCGTGCGGCGTGCAGCGCGACGATCGCCTCGCGCAAGGGCAGACGCCCCGAGGTCGGCGTGTAGTGCGTGTCGCCCGCGCGGATGCATTCGATCGCACGCTCGCGCACGACCTCCGGCGTATCGAAATCCGGATCGCCCACGCTCAGAAGAATCACGTCCTCGCCGCGCTCATGGGCACGGCGCGCCTCATAGTGCGTGAGCCAGGCATCGGCGCCTTCGCCGGCTATTCGTTCGACCAAAGCGGAAAATCTCATCCTCGCCACCCTCTCAATCTTGCATACCCCGGAACCGACTTGCATACTTTGACCATCGTACAGCGCATTCCAAAGCGCGGGCGCAGCTCGAAGGCCAATTGATGTCGATCACTGTGGGGCGGTATCTCGTCGATTCGTTGGCCGCCAATGATATCGATACCGCGTTCGGAATACCCGGCGTACATACGCTCGAACTGTACCGGGGCCTCGCTGGGTCGAGCCTCCGTCACGTACTCGTGCGCCACGAACAGGGCGCGGCCTTCGCCGCCGACGGCTACGCGCGCGCAAGCGGGCGGCCTGCGGCCGCGTTCGTGATCTCCGGGCCCGGCTTGACGAACGCGCTCACCGCGGTCGGGCAGGCCTATTCCGACTCGGTTCCACTGCTCGTGATCGCGAGTACGCCGCCGCGGGCGAGCCTCGGCAAGCAATGGGGCGTGCTGCATGAGCTGCGCGATCAACTTGCCCTTGCCGAGCGCGTCTTCGGCTTCGCCCGCTCGGCACGCAGCGCCGCGGACGTGCGCGATCACCTGCGCGCCTGCCTCGGATCACTGCGCACCGGCCGGCCGCGCCCCGCGTATCTGGAGATCCCGCTCGATCTGCTCGCCGAGGAGACGGACCTGAGGCCGGAGCGCTTCGCCGCCGCCTCCAGCCTGCCCGCCGGTGAGGCCGAACGCATCGAAGAGGCCGCGCAATGGTTGAACGGCGCGCAGCGTCCGCTGCTCATCGCCGGCGGCGGCGCGCGCGGCGCCGCCGGCGAACTGCGGCGGATCGCCGAGGCGCTCGACGCGCTCATGGTCACGACCGCGGCCGGCAAGGGCGTGCTGCCTGAACACCACGCGGCCAATCTCGGCGCCTCGCTGCCTTATCGCGAAACACGAGAGCTCGTCGCCTCGGCCGACGTCGTGCTCGCGGTTGGCACCGAACTCGCCGAGACCGACATCTACACGGCGACGCCTCTGACGCTCGCCGGACGCCTGATTCGCATCGACCTCGACCCGGCGAAGCTCACCGACCACTACGCCGCCGCCCTACCGATCCAGGGCGACGCGCAGCGTACGCTCGCGGCACTGGCGCCGAAGCTGAGCCCGCGTCGCGGCTGGGGGGCGCGCATCGGCGGCACAGCCGGCGTACGCGCACGCATGGAGGCCGCCTGGAGTGAGCCGACACGCCGGATGTCGGCGATGCTGGCCGCGATCCGCGCCGCCTTGCCCGCGGACGGCATCGTCTGCAGCGATATGACGCAGATCGCCTACCACGGAAATTATGCCTTCCCGGTGGATCTGCCCGCCTGCTGGTTTCATCCGAGCGGCTATGGCACGCTCGGCTTCGCCCTGCCCGCGGCGCTCGGCGCGAAGATCGCCGCGCCGCAACGCGCGGTACTCGCGCTCGCCGGCGATTTCGGCCTGCAATTCACCCTCCAGGAACTCATGACCGCCGCCGAGGCCGCACTTGCACTGCCCGTCGTCGTCTGGAACAACGCCGCGCTCGGCCAGATTCGCGATGACATGATCGAGGCGCGCATTGCGCCGCTCGGCGTCATCGCGCGAAATCCGGATTTCCAGGCGCTCGCCGGCGCCTTTGGCGTGCGCGCGGCGCGCGTCACCGACGCGGCGACGCTTACCTCCGCCGTTCGCGAAGCCCTGGACGCGGCCGGCCCCACCCTGATCGAAGTCGTGGAGACGAACAACCATGCTTGAGAGCAAAGCCTCGTACATCGCGCTCGCCGCACTCCTGCTCGCTCCGCCGGCCTTCGCGGCCAGAACCTTGCATTTCGTCGAGCATGCGCTGACCGACCACACACTGGATCTCGGCGCCAAGGGGGACTCGCGGGGCGACCTGCTCACCTTCGCAAATCCGGTGTTCGACGCCACCAACAAACAGCGGGTCGGCGGCGACCAGGGGTTTTGCATCCGGGTCGTGACCGGTGCGAGCTGGGAGTGCTTCTGGACATTGATCCTCAAGGATGGCCAGATCACGGTGGAAGGACCGTTCTACGATGCCGGCGATTCGACCTTGACCGTGACCGGCGGTACCGGCGCCTACGCCGGTGCGCGCGGCTCGATGGTCCTGCACTCGCGCAACGCCAAATCCACCAGCTACGACTTCACCTATCACCTGCTCTAAAGACCATCGCATGCCATTCACCGCCAAAGACAGCGCGCGTTGCCGCGCGGATTTCCCCTCGCTTCGCCAGACCCACCTGGGCCGGCCGCTCGCGTTCCTCGACGGCCCCGGCGGCAGCCAGGTCCCCGCAACGGTGCTGCGCGCGATGGAGAACTTCTACGGCACCTGCAACGTCAACACCGGCGGCAACTATCCGCCCTCGCGCGAAGCCGACCGCCGCCTTTGGGAGGCCCGCCAATCGGTGGCGGCGTTCCTGGGCGCGGCGGGGCCGGAATCGATTTCCTTCGGCCAGAACATGACCACGTTGTGCTTTGCGCTCGCCAACGCGATCGGCCGCACCTTGAGCGCGGGCGACGAGGTCGTGATCACCGAACTCGATCACGAGGCCAATCGCGGCCCCTGGCTCGCGCTGCGCGAACGCGGGATCGTCGTACGCGAGATTCGCCTGCTCGAAACCGGCGAACTCGACCCGAACGGGTTGGCCGGGACGATCAACGAACGCACCCGGGTGCTCGCGATCGGCGCCTCCTCAAACGCACTTGGCACGGTCAACGACCTCGAACGCGCGCGGCGCCTGAGCGCCGCGGTCGGCGCGCTGCTCATCGTCGACGCGGTGCATTACGCGCCGCACCGGCCCGTCGACATGCAGGCGCTGGGTGCCGATTTCCTGCTGTGCTCGGCCTACAAATTCTACGGTCCGCACGTCGGCATCCTCTGCTCGCGCCCGGGCGCACTCGAGCGTCTGCCGACCGAGCGCCTCTGCACGCAGAATCCATCAGCGCCGTACCGCATCGAGACCGGAACCTTGAATCATGCCGCGATCGAAGGCGTGCGGGCGGCGATCGAGTACCTGGCGGGGCTTGGCCGCGGTGCGGATCTGCGCGCGCGCCTGGTCGATGCGATGAGCGGCATCGCCGAGTACGAACACGGTCTGGCCAGCTACTATCACGAGCGGGTCTCCGCCCTGCCCGGCGTGCGGGTCTATGGCCCGCCGCCCGAGGCGTCCAGGCGCACGCCGACGGTCTCGGTGACACTCAGCAACCACGATGCCGACGCGGTCGCGACCGCGCTCGGCGAGCAGGGCGTGTGCGTCTGGGACGGATCCTTCTATGCGATCCGCGTGATCGAGGTCCTCGGCCTCGCGGCCCGCGGCGGTCTGCTGCGCACCGGCATCTCGCTGTACAACACGCGTGAGGAAATCGACCGGCTGCTGATGGGACTCGAGACACTCTGCCGCGCGGGCGGCTAGCAGCCTCACCCGGCTCGATGCATCGCCTGGGCGATCGTCTCATGCAACTGCCGCATGCCCGCCGTGGTGTCCTGATGGACGGCGCCGACGAAAAAAGCGGGGGATGCGTGCAGGTGGCTGCGATGCGCACCGTCGATCTGTTCGCGCACCTTCTGTAGATAGATATGATCGTCCATCTCGGCCGTATAGCGCACGGTATCCAAACCGACCGCGGCGGCGTAAGCCTGCAATTCCTTCGGGGCGAAATGCGGCTGGCGCTGGAAGAGCAGATCGTGCATTTCCCAGAACTTCCCCTGGGCGGCGGCGGCCTCCGCGGCCTCGGCCGCGAGCACTGCCTGCGGATGCCCCTGCTCGTTCGGGAAGTGACGAAAAATGAAGCGGATCTTGTTCGGATGCTGTTCGAGCAGCAGCTTCAGCGTCGGCACGGCGCCCTTGCAGGCCGCGGACTCGAAGTCACCGTACTCGATCAGCGTGACCCGCGCGTGCGACGGCCCGCGTACATGATCCGTCGACTCCGGTTGCACCGCCAAAACGATCGGGTGACTTTTCACTTCTAGCTCAGGATGATCTTCGGCTTCTCTGCCAGCCCGTCGACGATCAATTTGTTGACCCGGCGCACGAAACCGACCGGATCCTCGAGTTCGCCACCCTCGGCGAGCAGCGCCTGGTCGAACAGGACCAGGCCGAGATCGGCGAAGGTGCCGGAATCCTCGGTTTCCTTGAGTCGCTCGATGAGGGGGTGCTTCGGGTTCACTTCGAGTATCGGCAGGCTGGCGAACGGATTACTCTGGCCGGCCTGCTTCAGTATACGCCCCATCCGCAGCGACATGCCGTACTCGCCGGCAACCAGGCAAGCCGGCGAATCGGTCAGGCGGCTCGACACCCGGGCGCTCTCCACCTTGCCCTCGAGCGCCTTGGCGAGACGCTGCAGACTGTCTTTGAAGGTCGTTTCGGCCGCCAATTGATCCGGTGTCTGGATCGCCGCGGCGACATCGGCCGCGGCACTCGCCGCGCTTGCGAGCGGCTTGCCTTCATGCTCGTGTAAATGACTGACGACCCACTCGTCGATACGGTCGGTGAGCAGGAGCACCTCGATGCCCTTGGCTCGGAACCCTTCCAGATGCGGGCTGTTGCGCGCCGCGCTTTCGGTATCGGCCGTCAGGTAATAGATCGCCTTCTGATCCGACGGCATCCGGCCGAGATAGTCCGCCAGCGTGACCGAGGCCGTGCCGACGGGCGATGTGCTCGAGCGGAATCGCAGCAATTTCGCGATGCGGGCGCGTTGCGCCGGATCCTCGATGATGCCTTCCTTGAGCACGCTGCCGAAGGTGCTCCAGAATTCCGCATAGCCGGAGGCATCGCCGGCAGCCAATTCCTCGAGAAGGTCGAGGGTGCGTTTGACGAGCGCCGCACGGATCTTGTCGACGGTCTTATTGCTTTGCAGCAATTCACGCGACACGTTCAAGGGCAGATCCGAGGAATCGACGAGGCCGCGCATGAACCGCAGCCAGGGCGGCAGCAACTCGGCGGCCTTGTCCATGATAAACACGCGCTTTACGTAGAGTTGCACCCCGGCACGCTGTTCACGATCGAACAGGTCGAATGGCGCCTTCTTCGGCAGGTACAGCAGCGAGGTGTACTCGAGGGAACCCTCGACCTTGTTGTGAGCCCAGGCACGTGCCTCATCCTCACCATGCACGAGGTGTTTGAAGAAAGCCTGGTAATCCTCGTCCTTCAGTTCCGCCTTCGGGCGCGTCCAGAATGCCTTCGCCTGGTTCAGCGTCTCGCTCTTGCCTTCGGACTCGAACACGATCGGTATGCCGAGGTGATCGGAGTACTTGCGCACGAGCTGACGCAACCGCGACTCCTCCAGGAATTCTTTATCCTCATCGCGCAGGTGCAAAACCACCTCCGTGCCGCGATCGGATTTCTCGCCCGGACCGACCTCATAGGCGCCCTCGCCGCCCGACTCCCAACGCACGGCGTCGGCGTCCGCGCGCTTGCTAAGGACCGTCACCTTGTCGGCGACGATGAAGGCCGAGTAGAAGCCGACACCGAACTGGCCGATCAACTGTGCATCCTTCGCCGAATCCCCGCTCAAGGTCTCGAGGAAACGCTTCGTCCCCGAGCGGGCGATCGTGCCGAGATTCTCGATCGCCTCCTCACGGCTCATGCCGATGCCGTTGTCCTTGATGCTGATCGTGCCGGCCGCCGAATCGGTCGCCAGACGGATCGCAAGGTCCTCGCTGCCGAGCAACTGCGGCTGCGCGATCGCCTCGAAGCGCAGCTTTTCGCAGGCATCCGAGGCGTTCGAGATCAACTCGCGCAGGAAGATCTCCTTGTGCGAGTAAAGGGCGTGGATCACCAGGCGCAGCACCTGCTGGGTCTCGGCCTGGAATTCCTTCTTCTCCGGTTGTGTGTCGATCGTCATGGCCTTAGGGTTTCTCAAGTTGGAAAGGGGCAAGGACGCCTCTTAGGCAAATTGGGGGCGTCTTGCCGGACTTCAAGCCGCAAGCCCGGGCTCAGGGCCAATTCGCCCGCGGATCGAAGTCCAAATCCCTCCGCATGCGCTCATAGGCTTGCCGCGCCGCCGGCGTATCCGCGGCGGGAGTCACGATCTTCACATACACGATCTGGTCGCCGGGCGGATCGCCCGGCAATCCTCGCCCGCGCAGGCGAAGCTTCTGGCCGCTGACCGCGCCCGGCGGAATGCGCAGTTCGACGGCGCCACCGAGCGTGGGGATCGCGACTTTGGCGCCAAGCGCCGCCTCCCAGGGAGCAAGCGGCAAATCCAGGCGCACGTCCTTCGACTCCACATTGAAATGCGGATGTGGCAGCACACGCACGCGCAACAAGCTCGCGGAGCGCTCGCCGCCGGCGCTGATGCGAATCGACTGGCCGTCGACGACGCCGGCCGGAATCTGCACGTCGAGAAGGCGCGGCCGCCCCCCCTCGCTCAGGCTCAGCCTGCGACGCGTGCCGCTGTAGGCTTCCTCGAGCGTGATTTCCAGCTGCCCCGCATCCACCTCCGGACGCGGCCCCCGGCCCGATTGGCCAAACAGGCTTGAAAAGAAATCACTGAAACCATGGGCGTCCTGGAAACCTCGAGCGCCGGCGCCGGAGAATTGCCGGTCCCACTCCGGTGGCGGACGAAACTGCTGGCCGGCCCGGTAATTGCGGCCAAGTTGATCGTAGGCCGCCCGCTTCTCCCCGTCTTTGAGGACCTCGTAGGCTTCCTGAACTTCCTTGAACTTCTCCTCGGCATTGCGCTCACGGCTGACGTCCGGATGGTACTTGCTGGCAAGCTTGCGATAGGCGCGCTTGACCTCGGCGGCATCGGCGCCGCGGTTGAGCCCGAGAATCTCGTAATAGTCCCTGTACTGCATGCGAACTCTTGCCTGTAGTCGTTGCCGATATTGATGCAGCCCCGAGGGGCCGCGGCGGCTATGATAGTGTGGCTTGCCTGTCCGGGTACAAAGTCGTATGAACAAACCCCGCCGAGTGCCGCGCCTGTATGCCGCGCCCGCCTGAGGCCTCCACCCTCGCCGATCTGCGCGCCGCCGTCGGCGAAGCCGGCTGGCGGGAAGCGCCTGCCGACATCGCGCCCTACCTCGAGGATTTTCGCCACCTCTATCGGGGCGCAACACCGATCGTGCTGCTGCCGGCGCGTGTCGAGCAGGTCGCGCGCATTCTCGCGATCTGCGATCGTGACGAGGTCGGTGTCGTGCCGCAGGGCGGCAACACGAGTTATTGCGGGGCCGCGACCCCGGATGCGAGCGGCGCGCAGATCGTCATCGCGATGCGTCGCCTGAATCGTATCCGCGAAGTCGACGCCGCAAACTATTCGATGACGGTCGAGGCCGGCTGCACGCTCGCCGCGGCGCAGGAAGCGGCACACACCGCACAGCGTTTGTTCCCGCTATCCCTCGGCTCCGAAGGCAGCGCACAGATCGGCGGCAATCTGTCGACCAACGCCGGCGGCACGGCCGTGCTTCGCTATGGAATGATGCGCGAGCTGACGCTCGGCCTCGAAGTGGTGCTCGCCGACGGCCGGGTGCTGTCGGCGCTGCAAAAACTGCGCAAGGACAATACCGGTTACGACGTGAAGTCACTGTTCATCGGCGCTGAGGGGACGCTCGGCGTGATCACCGCCGCGGTCTTGAAGCTGCACCCGCTGCCGGCCGCACCGGCCACCGCGCTGGTCGGCGTGAACTCGCCGGCCGGCGCGCTCGAACTGCTCGCGCGGCTGCGCGACGCATTCGGCGAGGAGGTGTCGAGTTTCGAGCTCCTGCCGCGGCGGGCGGTCGAACTGACGGTGCGCCATGTGGACGGGGTGGCAAACCCGTTGTCCGAGGATGCTCCCTGGTTCGTGCTCGTCGAGATCGGCGCGCCCGGACCCGGTGCCGACGCGTCGCCGAGGCTCGCCGAGACCCTCGGCGCAGCCGCTGCACCCGGCCCGGTCACCAGCGCGCTGCTAGCCACCTCGCTCGCGCAGACACGGGCATTCTGGAAGTTGCGAGAGTCGGTGCCCGAGGCACAAACCCGCAGCGGCGCGAGCCTCAAGCACGATCTGTCGGTGCCGGTCTCGCTCGTTCCACGGCTGATCGAACTCGGCACGGCACTGGTCGATCGTCTCGCCCCGGAGGGCGAGACGATCGCTTATGGCCACGTCGGCGACGGCAACCTGCACTTCAACGTGAGTGAACGACCGGGAGTCGCGCGCGCCGCCTTCCTCGCCCGCCAGGCCCCGCTGCAAGCGGCGATGTTCGACCTGGTTGCAAGCCTCGGTGGCTCCTTCAGCGCCGAGCATGGTATCGGCCGGCTCAAGGCGGCGGAACTCGCCCGCCGCGCCGATCCGGTCGAACTCGCGCTGATGCACGGCTTGAAACGTCTGCTCGATCCAAAGGGCATACTCAACCCCGGCAAGGTGCTGGCGTGAACCGGCTGCCGCGGATGCCCCGATGCGCACCCTGACGCTTCCGCTGCGCAGCGCACGGCTCGAGCTGCGGGATTTCACACGCGCCGACCTCGACGGGATCGTCGCCTATTCGTGCGACCCGCGCGTGACGCGTTATCTGTTCTTCGGCCCCCGGGATGCGCAGTCCACGGCGGAATACCTCGACGCGCTGCTCGAGTCTCAGGTCGAGCGGCCGCGAACGCGCTTCGAACTCGCGGTCCAGGAACTCGGCTCGGGGTGTTTGATCGGCGCCTGCGACCTGTCGATGATCGAACGCGGGGTCTACGACTTGGGCTACATGCTCGGCTCGGCGCACTGGGGACAGGGCTATGCGACCGAGATCGCCCATACGCTCGCCGCGGCGGCTTTCCGCGAGCTACGCGCCGATCGCGTGATCTCGACCGTGGACGTGAACAACAGCGCCTCGATCCGCGTCCTGGAGAAGGCCGGCATGCGCTGGGAAGCGGTGTTCCGCAAGCACCGGCGCGCCAAGAATCGCTGGTGGGATTGCCATCTGTACACCTTGCCGCGCGAGGTGTGGGAGTCCGAACAGGCGCAAGCGGCCGGCCGCTAGGATTTCGGTTCCTCGTCCTGCCCCTCGCCGGCGCGTAATTCGCGCTCGCGCTGCCTCGCCCGCTCGATCACTTCCTCGCTCGGCATGCCGGCGCGCGCACTGTTGCGCAGCGCGAGCAGACCGCCGACCAGCGCGGCGAGGACCAGCACGATGATCAACACGGCCCGCATCATTTGACGATCGGCCTGATCAGCCCTTCCTGGCAGGTGCTCGCGACCAGGCGGCCATCGGTCGAGAATATGCTGCCGCGCGCGAAGCCGCGCGCGCCGGATGCGCTCGGGCTGTCGGTCGCGTACAGCAGCCACTCATCGACACGCACGGGGCGGTGGAACCACATCGCATGATCGATGCTCGCCATCACCAGCCGGTCCGAGCCGAACGGCACCCCATGCGGCAAGATCGCGGTTTCCAGCAGGTTGTAGTCGGAGACGTAGGCGAGCAGGCTGCGGTGCAAGGCCTCGTCGTCCGGCAGCCGGTCCACCGCACGAAACCAAATATGACGCAGAGCCGGTCCTCGCACCGGATTCAAGATATCGGGCGCTTCGACGAGGCGGAACTGGAAGGGGCGCTGGATCTGCAGCATCCGGCGCACTCGCCCCGGCAGTTGTGCCAACACCGCCCGGTAGTGGTGTTCGGCGTCCGGCAGCGTCTCCGGCGCGGCGACATCGGGCATCGGGCTCTGATGATCGAAGCCGCTCTCCGGCGATTGAAAGGAGGCCGAGAGGTTGAAGATCTGCTCGCCGTGCTGGATGGCGACCACCCGGCGCGTCGCGAAGTGGTTGCCGTCGCGCGCCCGGTCGACCTCGTAGACGATCGGCGCATCGAAGTCGCCACGGCGCAGGAAGTACGCGTGCAAGGAATGCACGATGCGGGGGCCGTCGACGGTCGCCGTCGCCGCGACGAGCGCCTGGCCGAGCACCTGTCCGCCGAATACCTGCGCACTGCCGATGTCCCGGCTCTCACCGCGGAAAAGGTCGAGTTCGAGTCGCTCGAGCGTCATGACCTTCAGAAGATCCTCGAGCAGGCGGTTCATCGGGCGCTCACGCCGACTCCGGCCCGTCGAGGCCGAGACGCTTCTGCATGATGGGGCTGGTCGTCGTGTACTGCAGGAACTGGCGCTTGTCCGGATGCAGGTGGTGTTGGATCGCGAAAGCGGCAAGCGCCGCCTCGTGGAAGCCGCTCAGGATGAGTTTCTTCTTTCCGGGATAGGTATTGATGTCGCCGACCGCAAAGATGCCGGCGACGCTGGTCTGGAATTTCTCGGTATCGACCGTCAGCGCTTTCTTCTCGAGGGCAAGTCCCCACTCCGCGATCGGTCCGAGTTTCGGGTGCAGGCCGAAAAACACCAGCAGCCGGTCGGCCGGGACCGTCACGCGATTTTCATCGTGACCCTGCACGTCCACCGCCTCGAGCCGCGCACCGGTGCTGCGCTGCGCGACCACGTTGCCCTCGAGCAATTGCATGCGCCCGGCCGCCACCAACTCGCGCATCTTGGCGACCGTCGCCGGCGCAGCCCGAAACTCCGCGCGCCGGTGCACCAGCGTGAGCCGGCGGGCCTTGTCGCACAGCGCCACGCACCAGTCGAGCGCCGAGTCGCCACCACCGCAGATCACCAGATCCTTGCCGTGGAAGTCGGCGGCCGACTTGACCCGGTAGTGCACGCTCTCACCCTCCAGCGCCTCGATGCCGGGCACCGAGAGCCTTCGCGGTTGGAAGGAACCGACGCCGCCGGCGATCACGACGGCACGCGCCAGCAACGCCGTTCCGGCCGCCGTCCGCACCAGGAATCGGCCGTCGGGTTCGCGCTCGAGGCCCGAGACTTCCTCACCGAGGTGGAAAGTCGCATTGAAGGGCTTGATCTGTTGCAGCAGCCGGTCGATGAGTTCCTGTGCGCCACAAACCGGAATGGCCGGAATGTCGTAGATCGGCTTTTCCGGATACAGCTCCGTACATTGACCGCCGACGTGTGCGAGGGAATCGACGATGTGTGCCTGAATCCCGAGCAGTCCAAGCTCGAAGATTTGGAACAAGCCGACCGGGCCTGCGCCGACGATCACGACGTCGGCATCGATCGGTGCGGTCTTGCAATTCGGGGCTCTTTCGAGGGTCATGCGCTGCGGGTCCCTGGTGAACGGGGCGAAAAGTGCGCGAATTGTAGCCGAATGCGACCCCTTCTGCGGGACGAGCGGCTTGCGGCGCGAGAGGCTTGCATCCGCGCAAGCGCTCGCCCACGCTGTCGGCAATGACGACCTTGGTCTGGTTTCGCCGCGACCTGCGGATCGCCGACAACCCTGCGCTCGCGGCGGCGGCGCGCGACGGTGCGGTGATCCCATTGTATATTTTCGCCCCCGAGGAAGACGCTCCCTGGCGGCCCGGCGCGGCGAGCCGTTGGTGGTTGCATCAGAGCCTCGGGGCGCTCGACCAGGATCTTCGCCGCCTCGGCTCCCGTCTGATCGTGCGCCACGCGCAGGATTCGCTGAGCGAATTGCTCGCCATCGCCCGCGACACAGGCGCAACGCGGATCCTCTGGAATCGGCTCTACGAACCGGCGACCGTCGCCCGCGACCGCCTCATCAAGGCGACACTGCGTGGCTCGGGTATCGGCGCCGAGAGCTTCAATGCCTCGCTGCTGCGCGAACCCTGGGAAATCGCCAACCAAGCCGGCAAACCCTTTCAGGTGTTCACCGCCTTCTGGCGACACTGTCTGGCGCTTCCCGATCCGCCCGAGCCGCAGCCCGCGCCCGCGCTGTTGCCGGCGCCGGCGAAATGGCCGCCATCCCTGCAAATCTCACAGCTCGAATTGCCACCGCGCATCGACTGGGCGGCAAGCATGCGTGCCGAGTGGTCGCCGGGCGAGCGCGCCGCCACCGCCCAACTCGACACCTTCCTCGGCGAGGCATTCGAAGCGTATGCGCAACAGCGCAACCGGCCCGATCGGACGGGCACGTCAAGACTCTCGCCACATCTGCATTTCGGCGAAATCGGGCCCCGGCAAATCTGGCATGCCACCCAGGACCACGCCCGCGCACCGCACCTCGGCGCTGCCTGGCGCGATTCGCAATTCCTGGCCGAGCTCGGTTGGCGTGAGTTCGGCCATCATCTCTTGCATCACTTCCCGCGGACGGCGCACGAGCCGTTGCGCGAACGCTTCGAGGCCTTTCCGTGGCGGCGCAGTGCCGATGAGCTGCGCGCCTGGCAACGCGGGCGCACCGGCTATCCCATCGTCGATGCCGGCATGCGCGAATTATGGAAAACCGGTTGGATGCACAACCGGGTGCGCATGATCACCGCCTCGTTTCTGATCAAGGATCTGCTGCAGCCCTGGCAGGATGGCGCCGCCTGGTTCTGGGACACGCTGGTTGACGCCGATCTTGCCGCGAATACGCTCGGCTGGCAGTGGGTCGCCGGTTGCGGCGCCGATGCAGCGCCGTACTTTCGCATTTTCAATCCAAGCACTCAGGGCCGGAAATTCGATCCCGATGGCGCCTACATACGGCGGTTCTTGCCCGAACTCGCGCGCATGCCGAGCGAATGGATACACGAACCGTGGCGCGCGCCTGCTGCGGTGCGGCAAGCCGCAGGCCTTAAGCTCGACGCGGATTACCCCGCGCCGATCGTCGATCACGGACAAGCGCGCGAGCGCGCCCTGCGTGCCCTCGCCGTCGTCACCGAGTCTGGAAAAAAGCGCCCCCCTGGCTAAATTGTGAAATGGTTGTATAATCTCAGCCTATACATTTCTTATACACATTTGAGGCTGAGGAGAGGCGATCATGGACATGCTCGTCAACCCGTCCCCGCTGAGCGTCGATCTTACTGCCCGTGAGTCGATGCGCCCGATCCGCGCCCTGAGTCGCGGCCTGCAGGTACTGGCTGAGTTGAACCGCTTACAACGCGCGACGATCAATACGCTTGCATCGGCACAGCGTCTGCCGCGAACGACGACCTTCCGCATCCTCGAAACGCTGCGCTTGGCCGGGTACGTTGAACGCGACCCCCACGACGACTGCTATCGCCCGACCGTGATGGTGCATTGCCTGTCCAACGGGTTCGATGACGAGGCGATGCTCACGCATGTCGCGCGGCCGATCATGGAGGCGCTCGGTGGCCGCATCGTCTGGCCGATCGCGATCCTGACGCCGGCGGCAACGTCGATGCTCGTGCGCGAAGCGACCGACCACCAGAGTCCGCTCGCGCTCGAACGGCACGGCGCCGGAACGCGGCTGCCGATGCTCGCCTCGGCGGCGGGTCGCGCCTACCTGGCCTATTGCACGGCGGCAGAGCGCGAAGGACTGCTCGAAGAGCTCGGGCGCTCGGTGCTCCCGGACGATCGTATTGCACGTAACCGGCTGGAGATGGAGCGTGTGCTTGCCGAAACCCGTGACCGGGGATTCGGCCTCTATCAGCGGGCACGACGTGTCGCCGACGAATTGAGCATCGCGTTGCCGGTGCGCATCAAGGGCCAGGTACGCGCGGCACTCACCGTGCGCTTCGCCGCGACCGCGGTCACGCTGCCGAACGCGGTCGAGCAATTCGTGCCGAAGCTGCGCGAAGCGGTGCAGCGGATCGAACACGAAGTGAGATGAAGCCTCAGGGCGGGGCCGGTAGATGCGCCAGGATGCGGTCGGCGATCGCCTGGTAGTGGCCGTCGAAATGATGCCCACCGGGCATCTCGATCGAGGTAAGCCAGGGACCTTTGAGATCTGCGCATGAGGCTTCGTGGTCCTTGCGACCATAGAGGCACAAATAAGGCGAACCGCGCCAATGCTCGAGTTCCGGCGCCGTCGGCAGGACATCCCGACGGCCGCTCAGCAAGCTCGCAAGGCGGAATTCGAAAGCCGCGCGGTCGCCGAAACCGATCAATGCGGTCAAACCGACCAGCCCGTGTATCGAGGCGGGCAGACGGTTGACCATGAAAGGCAGCGTGTCGGCCCCCTGCGAATAGCCGATCAGCACGACCCGCGATTTGCCCCACAGTCGCGAGTAATGCCGTATCACCCGGCTCAAATCAAGTGACGCGCCTTCCGGCGTACGCGGACTCCAAAAGTACTTCAGCGAATTCCACCCGACCACGGGAATTCCCCGGGCGGCGAGTGAGTGACCGATACGCCGATCGATGCCCCGCCAGCCACCGCCGCCGGACAAGAAGATGCCGAACCACGGGCTGTGAGTGCCCGGCGCCGCCGCCACCACGGTCAGCGGCAAATCCGCGAGCGGCGCACCGCGACCGCAGCCCTGCGCCCAGGGTGCCAGAAGGGTCGCAGCCACAACGACCCAATAATTCGCAAGTTTCACCATCGATCCTCCGTTGCTGCCGCCTGGTAGCGCCGTCGCCAACGCGGCCCAAATTTCTCCTTGAACTCGCGCAGCGCCTCGAATTGCTGCGTGTCCCCACCGTGGCGTTGCAGCAAGCGCCCGAGTTTGTGCCAGCCGGGCGCCAGCCGATGATCCGCGAGTCCTTCAATACACGCCATTCCGAGATTGAAGCGGCGAAATCCCCGGGCCTTTCCCCACAACATGCTCTCGATCAGCAGCAGGTCGATCGCCGCCTCCGGTGCCGACTCGCTGAAACGCAGCAGGTCGATCGAAAGCTCCTCGCGATCACCGGCGCACCACAGGTTCGCGAAGGCGAGGATGGCGCCGTCACGCTCCACCACCGCGCAATCGACGCGTCGCAAGTAGCTTGCATCGAAATAACCTGGTGACAGGCTCTGTCCGCCGCTTTCATCGGCGAACCAGGTGTCCGTAACCGCACGCAGCCGCGGCAACATCGCGACAACCTCCGCGCTCGGCACCACCTGGAATTGCACCCCGCCGCGCACCGCCCGCCCATGCGATCGGCGCAGAGGTTCACGCGCTGCACCCTCGAGGGAGAATTCGGCCAGATCGACCAAGGCCTCCTCGGCGATCAAACTCGGTCGCAGACCCAGGTCCTCATAGATCGCGAGATCATCCTCGGTCACCAGATAGAAAGCGGCGGCGGCGGCCATATCCTCGGATCGCTCCACGAATTGCCGCGCGAGCGTCTGGCGCGCCGACGCCGGGCCGACCGGATCACCCATCGCAATCCAACTGCCGCTGCGGGCCTGGTACATGATGAAGGCGCTGCCCTCGTCGTTGAACAGCAGGTTCTGGTCGCCGAGCAAGGCGAGGTTCGCGGTCGTGTCGCCGCTCGTACGCACGATCCGCACAACCTGGTCGAGGTCGTGTTCATCCGGAGCCGAAATCAATGGCATGGCCGGTCGCAGCATGCGCTGCATCGTGCCTCGATGAACCCAGACCTCATGCACGCCGAGCATCACGAGCGCCACTGTGAACGGAACGATGTAGTAGATCGCCCGATAGGCAAGCAGCGACCCGAGCAGGCGGTCCGGCGGCACGGCGGGCAGCAACAGGAACAGCACCGACTCGAATACACCGACGCCACCGGGGACGCTGCTGACGACCCCGGCCGTGATCGCGATCAGGTACAAGCCGGCGAAGGCCGTGAAGCCGATCGAGGCATCCTGCGGCAGCAGCACATACAGCGCCGCCGCGGTGCACAGCAGATCGGCGCACGCGACACCGATCTGCGCGAAGGCCACGTGCGGCTCGAGGACCGGCACGACGAACGGACCGATGCGCAAGGATTCGCGCCGCATGAACGCGAGCACGAAATACGCCAGCACCGCGGCCAGCAGCAGGGTGCCGCTGACGACGACCAGAGTCGGATTCAGGTGCAACAGCAAGCCCGATGTCTCGCCGTTCGCAAGCAACGACAAACCGAGCAAAAACGCCGAGCCCAGGGCGAACGTGATCGACCCGAAAGCGACCACGGTCGCGATCTGTTTCGGCTTCAGACCCTGGCCGGAGTAGGCCCTGAACCGAATCGCGCCGCCGCTCACGGCATTCAAGCCGACGTTGTGCCCCACGGCGTACGCCATGAAGGAGATCAGCGCAATCTTGAAGTAGGGCATCCTCGCCCCGGCGAAGCGCACACCCAGCAATTCGTACAGCGTGAGCCAGGCATAGCCCGCGACCGCCAGCAAAGCCGCCATGACCAGGGCCGTGGCGCGAATCGCGCGCAAGCGCAACAGGATATCCTGCCAGCGGTATTGCCCGAGCACGTGGTGCAACCACCACAAGGCCAGGGCAAACAGCACGATGCCGAGCATCGTGGTCCAGGCTGGAACCGGATGCGTGGTACGCGGTGATTTCGAAGACCCGTTGTGCAAACCGAAAGGACCCACCAAAATGCCGTACGATCCGCCTATCGTATCAGCGCCGACGGCGCCGTGCCGTGAACGGGCGGATCGCATCGAAAGTCGTGGACATCGCCCATAAAAGGATGCTGAAAGTCATGAGTTCCGCCGACCCGAGCCGACCGATCGAGATGGATTCCGCGCAAATGTACCGCGAGGAAATGTTCACCGACCGCAAACTCGGCACCATCCGCAAACTGACCCCGGTGCACGCCGACGGCAGCGAAGATCCGGCCCGTCCGGTCCTCTACAGCGGTCAGGCCCAGGTTATGACGCCGATGGGTGCGCTGCCGTTAAGTTTCGAACTCGACGCCGCGAGCCTGCAGGAAGCAGTGGCCGGATTCGGAGCCGCCGCCGAGGTCGCGATCCAGCAGACCATGCGCGAGTTGCAGGAGATGCGCCGGGAACAGGCCTCTTCGTTGGTAATTCCGGACTCGAGCGGCTCTTCGCTCGCCGGCCCCGGCGACCTGCTCGGCCGCGGGCGCACGCGCCGCTAGAGCGGACGCGACAGTTCGAGCGCCTCCCAGCGACCGAAGGCGGTCGCGAGCGCTACGTCGATTTCCTGCAATCGCCGCAGCGTGACCCGCGCCTGCGCCGGGTCGTCGCGGAACAGCGTCGGATCGGCGCTGGCGGCTCGCAGTTGCGCTTGTTCTTGCTCGAGCATCTCGATCTGGCGAGGCAACGCCTCGAGTTCGCGCCGTTCGTTGTAGGACAGACGTCTGGGGGGAGGCTCGGCGGGGCCCGCGCGCGGCATCGATACGGCAGGCGCGCGCGGCGCGGATTTTTGCACCGGCGGCGCCCGTTGACGGATCCAATCGCTGTAGCCGCCGACATACTCGTTGACACGGGCATCGCCCTCGAAGACGAGCGTGCCGCTGACGACATTATCGAGGAACGTCCGGTCGTGGCTGACGAGCACCAGCGTACCGGCATAATCGGCGACCAGTTCCTCGAGCAAGACGAGGCTCTGCGCGTCCAGGTCGTTGGTTGGCTCGTCCATGATCAGCAAGTTGCTCGGCCTCGCGAACAGGCGGGCGAGCAGCAGGCGGTTACGTTCGCCACCCGACAGGCTCGCCACCGGCGCGCGCAAACGCTCAGGGGGAAACAGGAAGTCGCGCAAGTAGCCGGCAACGTGACGACTGCGGCCGCCAATCGTGACCGTTTCCCCGCCACCTTCGGTGACGCTGTCCATGACCGAGGCCGCCGGGTCGAGCCGGTCGCGCTGCTGGTCGAAATAGGCCGTTTGCAATCCCGTGCCGCGGCGGATGCTGCCACGGTCCGGCTCGAGTTCGCCGACCAGCAATTTGATCAGGGTCGTCTTGCCGCAGCCGTTCGGCCCGATGATGCCGATACGATCACCGCGCATCACCCGCACGGAGAAACCTTCGATCAAGGACTTCCCGCCCATCGCATGCGCGACGTCCAACGCCTCGAATACGAGCTTGCCGGAGGGCGCCGCCTCCTGGACGCTGGCCTCGATCCGGCCGCCCGGTGCACGCCTCGCGAGCCGCTGTCGGCGTAATTCCTGCAGCGCGCGCACCCTGCCCTCGTTGCGTGTACGGCGCGCCTCGACACCCTGGCGTATCCAGGACTCCTCCTGCGCAAGCTTCTTGTCGAACAGCGCCGCTTGTCGGGCCTCGGCCTCGAGCGCCGCGCTTTTCTGCGCGACATAGTCCTCGTAACCACCGGACCAGGTCGTCAAACGGCCTCGATCCAGATCGACGAAACGCGTTGCGACGCGGCGCGAAAAGAGCCGATCGTGGCTGACGAAAATGAGTGCGCCGGCAAACTCGAGCATGAAGCGCTCGAGCCAGTCGATCGCGTCGATATCCAGATGGTTGGTCGGCTCGTCGAGCAGCAGGATGTCGGGCTCGCCGGCAAGCGCCCGGCCAAGCATCGCGCGCCGGCGCCAGCCGCCGGACAAGTCGCTAATCTGTGCCGACGGATCTAGACCGAGGCGCGACATCACCACATCGGCCCGCAGCTCGTTCTCCCAGGTCTGTGCGAATCCGGCACCTTCGCGCACGAGGCTCTGCACCGTGAGATCACAGGGCACCGCGACCTCTTGGTCGAGCGCCGCGACCCGCGCTCCCGGCCGTATCCAGACCTCACCGCTGTCCGCAACGATCTCGCGGCGCAGCAGCCGAAGCAGCGAGGATTTGCCCTCCCCGTTGCGACCCATGATGCAGACGCGCTCGGCGCGGCGCACTTGCATATCGACGCGATCCAGCAGGGGTCTCGCGCCGAAGCTGAGCGAAACCTTGTCGAGACGAACGATCGGCATGAGGCCGCGTATGTTACGCGGCGCGCGGCCTCATGATAAGGTGCCGTTGCCTTCATCGTGGCTGCTGCGGGGACGGCTGAGCTTTGAAAAAGAACCGGGCAATGGGCGTTGATGCGGTACCGCGGCCCTTGAAAATCCTCTATCTCGAGGATGTTCCCGGCGACGTGCAGCTTGCGCAACACGCGTTGCGGCGCCAGGGGGCGAGCGAGGAATGGCGTATCGTCGACGATCGCGCAGGCTATCTCGCGGCTCTGCGCGCCGGGGCGCCGGACGTGATTCTTGCCAACCACCGGCTGTCGGGCTTCGACGGCCCCGAAGCGCTGCAAATCGCCCGACGCCTCTGTCCCGAAACACCGTTCATCGTCCTGTCCGACACGCTCGGGGAGGAACTCGCGATCGAAATGCTCGCGCTCGGGGCGAGCGACTACGTACTCAAGGACCGGCTGGCCCGGCTGTCGCCGGCCGTGCAGCGTGCGGTTGCGGAAGCCGACAACCGGCGCGTGCTTGCCGAAACTCAGGCGGAGCTTGCCCAGAAGTGCGTGATCTTCAGGCGTATCATCGATGTGCTCCCCGAACTGATCTACGCCATCGACCGCGAGGGCCGCATCACGGTCGCGAACCAGGCGGCATTGCACGTCTTTGGGCGCAGCTCGTCCGAAGTCCAGGGCATGCCACTCGGCGAATTCATGGATCAACTCGGCACGCATTGCGACCCGCCAGAAGAGTGGCGCTTGATGGCCGAGCAGCGGGCGATCGTCGATCGCGAGATCAGCTGGCGTGATCCGCGGGGCGCGCATCGTTGGCGCGTGCTGAGCAAACTGACCCTGACCGATCCGGTGAGCGCCGCCGTCACCGGTTTGTTGGTGGTGAGCCGCGACGTCACCGACAGGCGCTTGCTGGAACGCGAATTGCTGCAGATTGCCGAGCGCTAACAGGGCCGCGTCGGCACGGATCTGCACGACGGGCTCGGACAGGATCTGACCGGACTCGGCCTGCTGATCAAGGCGCTCGAAGCGCAGTTGCAGCGGGAGAATTCGCCGCACCTGCCGGCTCTGCAGCGCATCGGCGAGGTGCTGCGCGGTGCCTTCGAGAACACCCGCTCGCTCGTCAGAACGCTCACGCCGGCGAATCTGGGCCAAGACGGCATCGTCACCGCGATCGAGCAGCTGGCGCACCACAGCGAGAAGCTATTCGGCCTCCGCTGCGAGGTGCGGCGCGACCCCGTGCTTGCGATCAAATTGAGCGACACCGCCGCGAGCCATCTTTACCGGATCGCCCAGGAGGCGGCCGCCAATGCGGCCAAGCATTCGGGCGGCAATCACGTCGTGATCGAACTACGGCGCCAAGGCGCGGATCTTCGACTGTCGATCTGCGATGACGGCAGCGGTTTCGACCCGCAGCGGGTGCAACATTCCGCAGGCATGGGCATGCGCATGATGGCGTACCGCGCACGTCTGCTCGGCGGCACGCTGCGCGCCTTCAGGGACGCGAACGGCGGAACCCGCGTGGTATGCCGCGTGCCGATCGCGCAGAACGAAACGCACGACTGAAGGACCCGACTAGCGGGCGCCGGGCATCGCCGGATTCAGGGCTTGCCGGTGACGAAGCGCCAGCGTCCGACCACGTTCGCCACGATGCGGATCTTCTGCGGCGAGATCTGGGTTGCGACGCGCCGCGCGGCCGACGTCACCGGCGTGATCGTTTCAAGGAGCGGCGCGAACCGCGGCAAGACCGCGGGACTCGTGTCGAGTGAGATGAGAGCGCCGAGTTCGCCGCCGGCCGCGCGCGCGGCCGTTTGCGCCTGCGCGCGCGCATCGGCGACCGCCTCGGCCAGGGCTCGCAGTTGCGCGGCGCGCTGATCGGACGCCGAGAACTGAACCGGTGAGATCGACGTGGCGCCGGCGCTGAGCGCAGCGTCGATGTACGCCCCGATGCGCGCCAACGTGTGCGTGTCGATATCGATCGTGCGCGTCGCTTCGAAACCGTGGGCACGGGGTCGTTGCACGGATCGATCGTAAACCCAGCGGGGATGTACGCTGACCCGCGAAGCGCGCACGTCGGCCGGCAGGAGTCCGGTCTCGTGCAAGCGATCGAGCACGGAGCGCGTCAGACGCGCATTGGCGGCGCCGACCACGGCACCGCTCGCCCCCTCGGACACGATGCCGATGCTGAAGGCCGCCTCGTTCGCGGCGATCCGCAGCTCGGCGGTGCCGCGGGTCGTGATGTGTGGCGGCATGCCGGCAAACCCCGGTGTCGCAAACACGAGGCCCGCCACCATGCCGAGCAGTGGGTGACTCCGTCGCCGAGAACCGCGCACCGCGCCTCCTTTGCTTGCCCCGGGGACTCCGTAGCCCGGTCAGTTTGCGCCGAACACGGCAACCTGCAAAGCTTGCAATCGTTTGTAAATTTTCGCAGACTGTCCCACAAGATGCTCGCCCGATCCGCACGAGGCGCGCCGATGGGGGAGTTTCGATGCGCCGGAGCCTCGTCCTTTGGTCAGCCACGTCCGCGCTCGCCGGCTTTCTGTTCGGCTTCGACACGGTCGTCATCTCCGGTGCCGAACAAAAGATCCAGGCCATTTGGCATCTGAGCGCCGGTATCCAGGGCATTGCGATTGGTGCCGCGCTCTACGGTACGGTGATCGGCGCACTCACGGGCGGTTATCCCACTGACCGCTTCGGGCGCCGCGCCACCTTGTTGATGATCGGCGTGCTGTATCTGTTGGGCGCGCTCGGGTCGAGTCTTGCGACCAACGTCGGATCCTTCATCGTCGCACGCGTGATCGGCGGACTCGGCATCGGCATCTCGACCGTTGCCGCACCCCTCTATATCGCCGAGATCGCTCCGGCCGGCCTGCGCGGACGCCTCGCCGGCATGTTCCAATTCAACATCGTCTTCGGCATCTTGATTGCATTCCTGTCGAACGCCCTGCTGGCGCGCGTCGGCGAGAACGCCTGGCGCTGGATGCTCGGCGTCGCCGCGGTGCCGTCGCTCGTCTATACGCTGCTCTGCCTCACCCTGCCGGAGAGCCCGCGCTGGTTGATGGTTCGCGCCGGCAGGCCGGAGGCGGGTCGTGCGCTGCTCAGGCGCATCCGCCCGGAAGCGAGCCAGGCGGCGATCGAAGCGCAGGCGCAGGCGATCCTCTCAGCCTCGACGCGCGACTCGGGTCCCGGACGATTCTGGAGCCGGCGCCTGCGCAAACCGATCCTGCTCGCGATGCTCATTGCATTCTTCAACCAGATGTCCGGGATCAACGCGATCCTGTACTTCGCGCCGCGCATCTTCCGCATGACCGGCCTGGGCGCACATGCGGCCCTGCTTGATTCGGTCGGCATAGGCCTCACCAATCTCGTGTTCACCTTCATCGGCCTGTGGCTGATCGACCGGATCGGCCGCAGAACGCTGCTGTTCATCGGCTCGATCGGCTACATCGTCTCGCTGCTGCTCGTCTCCTGGGCGTTCTACACGGCGCGGTACGCGCTCGTGCCGCCATGCATTTTCTCCTTCATCGCGGCACACGCCGTAGGTCAGGGCGCCGTGATCTGGGTATACATCTCCGAGATTTTCCCGAACCGCTACCGCGCGGAGGGACAGTCGCTCGGCAGCTTCACGCACTGGACCTTCGCCGCGCTGCTGACCTCAATCTTCCCGGAGATCGTCAGCGTCTTTCCCACCTACCTGGTATTCGGATTCTTCGCCCTGATGATGATGCTGCAATTGCTCTGGGTGTTGACGATGGTCGTCGAGACCAAGGGCGTGCCGCTCGAGGAAATCCAGCGCCGTCTCGGCATCCAGGATGACGCGACGGCCGCCGGGGTCGTGAACGCTCAGCGATATTGAACGAACACGGCAGTCGTTCTCGGCGGAACCGTGAACACGCCGGCGCTCGAGGTGGACGTGAAGTTCCAGCCCGTCTTCAAGACCGCATCGGAACCGGACGCCTGCACCGGATCGAGGTAGACCTGCCCTGATGCGGTGCCCTTCGCGTCGCCGGCGTAGGCGGCGATCGGGTAGGACTGTTGCTGGTTGCTGGCGTTGAAGAGCACGACGACGCTGCTGAAGCCGGAATTCGACGTGCAGGCGCCGATGCCCGAGATCCGTTCGACGATCAAGCCGTGGATCTGGGCGCTCGCGTCCGGGAAACTGACGCAGGCATCGATCGCAGCCGCACTCGGCAGCCGGAAGAGATCCGTGTCCTTGCGGATCTGCAGGAATTCCTGGAACGCCGCGCTCGTCGCGAGAATCGTCGCGGGATCCGGCACCGGTCGCGAATTCAGCAACGGGCCGAGCGTCGCGGCGTCCGCCGCATTGTTGCCGGTGTTCTGCGGCGGCAAGCCGACCGCCCAGTTGTTTGTCGAACCGTCCCAGTGGATGCCGTTGAAGTAATCCTCCGAGCGGTAGCTGTTGCTGTCGCCGGACTTCGAGCGCAACAAGTCGTCTCCGCCCTGAATGAACGCGACGCCCTGGGAGAGTGCGACGAGCGAAAGACCGACGACCTGGGCGCGAGCGGCGTCGGCAACACTCACCGAGGCCGGCTGTTTGTACTCGCTGACGTCGAAAAGGGTCTCGTTGTCATGTGATGAAACGTAGACGATGTTCTCCTGCGGCGACACGGTATAGCCGGTCGGCGAACCGAAGTAATCGACGCCGGCACCGGTCACGCCCGGGCGCAGCGGAAAGTTGGCGAGATTGCCCGCCAGGCCGATGCGGATGCGATCCTGCAGGGCGAACAATGCATCGCCCGCATCGCCGCTGCAATCCGGATTGGTGGCCGCATCCACCGTGTTCATATCGTAGCAAAGACCGTTGATGAAGCCCTGATGCGCCCGCATCGCGCTGCCGGTATCAAACGGCCCGCCTCCGCGGACGGCGTCCCGCAGCCGATCGTTGAAGGATCCGATGCCGGTGCCGCCGAGGTTCAGCTGGCTCGAGGGCACGATCACCGAGGCCACCTGGCTCGGAGCGGTCCAGCCCTCCCCGAAGATCACGGCGTTGCCCCGCCCATCCTGTGCGGCCACCTGGTCGACCGCGCTCGCTGCGGCGATCATCACGGGGCGCGGGATCAGATACATCTGATCGAAGCGAAAGCCGTCGACCTTGTAGCTCCCGGCCCAGACCCTCAAGGTGTCGATCATGAGCTTCGCCATCATCGTCCGCTCGGTGGCGGTGTCGGAACAGCAGGAGTTGTTCTCGACCGCACCGTTCGCATCGAGCCGGTAGTAATAGTCTGGCACGATCTCGTCGAGCACCGAATACGGATTCTGGCCGCTGCTGCTGGTGTGCGGATAGACGACATCCATGATCACGCGCAGCCCGATACCGTGCAGGGCCTGGACCATCTGGCGAAACTCACGCACCCGCGCAAGACCGTCCTGCGGCGCGCTCGAATAGCTGCCCTGCGGTGCGCCGTAATGGAACGGGTCGTAACCCCAGTTGTAACAGGAACCGGCCTGTGTGTTGACGACGTCGAGCTGAGCCTGCAGACCCGCACCGGTGCTCGGCGTTATCACCGGAGTGGTGCAATTCACCTCGTCGACCGAGGAGAAATTCGCGACCGGCATGAGTTCGACATGCGTCAGACCGGCATGCGCGAGCGCCGCCAGATGCGTCATGCCCTCCGAGGAGGTGTCGGTGAAGGCCAGGTATTTGCCGACGTCGGCGGCCGGGACCGAAGGATCGCGCGATGAGAAGTCCCGAACGTGCAATTCGTAGATGACGCTGTCGGTCGGCACCGCCGCAGTCGGCAACAACGTTCCGGGCCAGCCGGCCGGCTGCGTCGCCGCATCGGCGAGATTCGCCACCATCGAATATTGACCGTTCGCATTGAGCGTCACCGAGTAAGGATCCGTGACCGTATTCGTGACGATCGCGCCAGCGGCGCCCACCGCACGGGTGAACACCTTGACCGTATAGGTGTAGTACGCGCTGTTCGTCCAGCCGGCATTCGCGGCCGTATAGGACCACACACCGGTGCCAGGATCGAATTGCATCGGCTCGATGGTCGCGCTCGCCGAGGTGGCGTTTGGATAGACGTTCAGGCTCACGGACTGCGCGGTTGGCGCCCACAAACGGAAAGTCGGCGCATCGCTCGATGCATCGAAGCTCAAACCGAGCGGCACGCTCGCGGCACTGGCGTAGACGGCGTCCAGAACGGGTCCGGTTTGCACCTCGGTTGCCGCTGACGGCGCGCCGCTCGAGTACTGCACGACCATGATCTGGTCCTCGAGTACATTGCCGATCTTCGCTGCGGTCGCCGCCGGCACCGTCAGCACCAACGCCGATGCGTATTGCGGAAAGGCGGCCAGTTGCGTGCTCGTGAGGGTTCCGGGCGAGAGGACATCACCGGATGCATTGTCGGCTCCGCTGACACCGGCACTCGTCGGCGAGAGGCTCGCATTCAGCGAATAAAACAGCCGATAGCTCGCGCCCTGCGCAGCGCCGGGCCAGACGATCGTCGTCGCATCGAGCCAGACGGCTTGTGCGCCCGACACGGCGATCGGCACGGAGGGCGGCGCGGGTGGCGGTGGCGTCGAAGTGCCGCCTCCGCCGCCGCCGCCCGAACAACCCGACAGCATCGCCGCCGCAATCATCGAGCCGAAACCGAAGCGGCGAAGCGATGCATTCACCCTCGACATGCGGATCATCGCTCCCCCCCTTGAATTCTTGGCATATGCATGCGGCGCGAGGAAATTACACCAAGGCGATGGGACGGAGAAGAGGGCTATTACAAGCGCACACGTGCTTGTGGCAGACTAGCAAGCGATGAAACCCTGCGTTTACAGCCCCCGATCGCCCATCCGCGATCGAGGGTCGCCGGGAATGTATACGTATGCAGCCCGAGCCGCGCGCCCCTTGTCACCCCACGGCGTCAGCCGCTCACAGACGGAGATCCTCCCGCAGTGAAACCGCAGGCCTGGTGGCAAGGTGCCATCATTTACCAGATCTATCCGCGCAGCTATCTGGATACCAACGCCGATGGCGTCGGCGATCTGCCCGGCATCATCGAGCGACTGGAGTACGTTGCGAGCCTCGGCGTCGAGGCAATTTGGATCTCGCCGTTCTTCAAGTCACCCATGGCGGATTTCGGCTATGACATCGCCGACTACCGCGCGGTCGACCCGTTGTTCGGCACGCTCGAGGATTTCGACCGGCTGCTCGTCAAGGCACACCGCCTCGGCTTGAAAGTCATGATCGACCAGGTGCTGAGCCACACATCGAGCGAGCACGGCTGGTTTCTCGAGAGTCGCTGCAGTCGGGAGAACCCGCGCGCGAATTGGTACGTGTGGGCGGATGCGCGCGCCGACGGCGGCCCTCCGAACAACTGGTTGTCGATATTCGGCGGCGTCGCCTGGCAATGGGAGCCGAGGCGCGGCCAGTACTATCTGCACAACTTCCTCGTCGAGCAGCCGGACCTGAACTTCCACGAACCGGCGGTGCGCCATGCGGTTCTGCAGAACGTAAAATTCTGGCTGGATCGCGGTGTCGATGGGTTGCGCCTCGATGCGATAAATTTCTGCTTCCACGACCAACAACTGCGCAACAATCCGCCAAAGCCCGAGAACGAGCGCCAAGGCGGCGGCTTCCGCGCCGACAACCCTTACGCTTTCCAAACTCATATCTACGACAACACCCGGCCGGAGAATCTGCCATTTCTCGGCGAACTGCGCGCCCTGCTCGACCGCTATCCGGGCGTGGTTGCGCTCGGCGAGATCTCCTCGGAGAATTCGGTCGCGACGATGGCCGAGTACACCCAACCGGGGCGTCTGCACATGGCCTACAGCTTCGAACTCCTGGGGGCCGACGGCACGCCCGCCCACATACGGCGCACCGTCGAGCACGCCGCCTGCGCCGAATCGGCCGCGGGCTGGCCGTGCTGGGCGATCTCCAACCACGATGTCGAGCGCGTGACCAGTCGCTGGGCGCGCGGCAAGACGCCGCCGCACTTCGCGACGTTCCTGACCGCGGTTGTCTGCTCGTTGCGCGGCGCGATTTGCATCTACCAGGGCGAGGAACTCGGGCTCGATGAAGCGGACGTTCCCTTCGAGGCGCTGCGCGACCCCTACGGCATCGCGTTCTGGCCAAGTTTCAAGGGTCGCGACGGCTGCCGAACGCCCATGCCCTGGCAGAACGCGCCGCACGGCGGCTTCAGCGCCGTCGCACCCTGGCTGCCGGTACCGGCGGCACATCTGCAGCGCGCCGCCGCGCTTCAAGAGGTCGACTCCGCATCGACCTTGAACGGATTTCGCCATTTCCATCGCTGGCGTAAACTACAGCCGGAACTGATCCACGGCGACATCCGGTTCCTGGCCGCGGATGAGCGTATGCTTGCCTTCGAACGTACGACGGGCGAATCTTCGATGATGGCGGTGTTCAATTTCTCCGGCGAACGTCAGCACATCGAACTCGCCGCGGCCGTCGGCGCCGAGGCGGTGAGCGGTCATGGATTGCCGGAAGGTGAACGGGATGGGGTCGTCGTGTCGATACCCTCTTTTGGCGCATTCTATGCCCGCATCCGTCGGGCCTGACGGAGCAATGACCCGGTGACGATGACACCGATGACTCGCAAGCGCCCGCTAGCCAAAGCCACCTCGCTCACCATCGCGCATTTGGCGGGCGTCTCGCAGCCGACGGTTTCGCGCGCGTTGCGCGGCAGCCCGATGGTCAACGCCGAGACCCGCAAGCGCATCGAAGCGATCGCGAGACAGCTGCGCTATTCGGTCGATCGGAACGCTTCGAGCCTGCGCTCACGGCAGACACACACCCTCGCGCTGCTGATATTCGAGGATCCGACACCGGACGATTCGCTGATCAACCCGTTTTTCCACTCGATGTTAGGCTCGATCACGCATGCCTGCGCGGAACGACGCTACGACCTGCTGGTGTCCTTCCAGCCGCATTCGAACGATGCAGCGGAGGATTTCGGCTGCGAGCACAAGACCGATGGAATCATTCTGCTCGGCTACGGCGACTACCACGATCATCGTTGGCGGCTCGAATCGCTTGCCGCCGCGGGCACGCATTTCGTGCGCTGGGGCCAGGTTCTCGACGGGCAGCCCGGCAAGTCGATCGGCTGCGACAACTTCCGCGGCGGGTACGAAGCCGCGCGCCACCTGGCCGGATGCGGCCGGCGCCGGATCGCGTTCCTGGGACACGCCACCAGCCACTATCCGGAGTTCCTCGAGCGCTTCCGCGGCTACCACCAGGCGCTTGCCGAGGCCGGCATCGCACCGCCCACGCCGCTTCAGGTGGACGCGATCAGCACGGAGAGCGCGGGCCACGACGCGGCACAGCGGCTGCTCGACAGTGGCCGGCCATTCGACGCGATCCTCGGCGCAAGCGATTTGATCGCGATCGGCGCGATGCGCGCCTTGAAGGAACGCTCGGTGCGCATTCCGGCTGACGTTTCGGTGGTCGGGTTCGACGATTTGCCCGCCGCGAGCCTGGCGAGCCCCGCCCTGACCACCATCATGCAGGACACGAGGCTCGCGGGAGTCGTCCTGGTCGACACCCTGATGAAGCTCATCCGGGGGGAGCCCGCCGAGGATCGGATGCTACCGGCGCGTCTGATCGTTCGCGAGTCCTGCGGCGCGCATCAGGGCACCGGTGCCTAATCAGGCTGAGGGACTCGCAACGCAAGCACCCCGGCGACGCAAAAACACAACCCGCCGAAACCCAGCGCATAGATCGGCGCGCCACCGAAGATCGTGCGCAACAGCAATCCGAGCAAACTGGCCGCCACCAGTTGCGGGATGACGATGAAGAAGTTGAAGATTCCCATGTATACGCCCATCTTGGCGGCCGGCAGGCTGTCGGACAGCAGCGCGTAGGGCAGCGATAAAATCGAGGCCCAGGCGAAGCCGACCCCGAGCATCGACGCGAGCAGCCAGTGCGGTTGTTTGATCACGAGAAACGAGATCAAGCCGGCGCCGCCGAGAAACAGGTTCAGCATGTGACTGATGCGCATGCCGGTCGCGCGCACCATCAGCGGGATGATCACGGCCGCGAGCGCCGCAAAACCGTTGTATGCACCGAACAACACGCCGACCCAGTTGGCGCCGGCGTTGTAGGCCGCGGAGTGTGGGTCGGTTGCGCCGAAGTGAACCTGCGCGACGGCCGGAGTCGAATAGATCCACATCGAGAACAAGGCCAGCCAGGAAAAGAACTGCACGGGTATGAGCCGGCGCATCGCGAGCGGCATGTGATCCAAATCCTGGATCACCGCGGCGAGCAATCCCTCCGTACGTGCGCCGACACTCAGCAGCAGTGCGGCGCCCCAGGCAAAAGCGCCACCACCGAGCAGGTACAGTTGGGGATCGAAGCGATCGAACCGCACCGCGACGGTCGCGGCGGCGCCGATCAGGAGCCAGAACCATCCGCGTCGACGGGCGCTCCGGGACGGCTCGGCCCGCGCGGGCGGGTTCGCCACCCCGGACTCCTTCGCCGGAGCGGAGTCGGCGAACTGGCGCAGTTCCTCCGGCGGATACTCAGGGCTGCTCACCGTCGTCCACAGCACGGCGAGCAACAGCGCCACCGCCCCGAGATCGAACGACCACCGCACCGTCGCCGGAACCGCCGCCGCACCGGAATGACCGCTCGGCACGTTGCTGACGCCGAACCGGGCGAGCAGCCAGGGAAGCACGCTCGCGACGATCGCGCCTACACCGATGAAAAAACTTTGCATGGAATAGCCGGCCGGGCGTTGATCCGGGCCCAACTGATCGCCGACGAACGCACGGAACGGCTCCATCGAGATGTTGATCGAACCATCCAGCAGCCAAAACAGCCCCGCCGCGACCCACAGCACCGGGGAGCGAGGCATCGCGATCAGTGCGACCGCGGCGAGTACCGCGCCACCGAGAAAGTACGGACGCCTCCGCCCGAGCCGGCACCAGGTGCGGTCCGAGTAATAGCCGACGACGGGCTGTATGAGCAGGCCGGTGAGCGGCGCCGCGATCCAAAGCGCCGGAATCTGGCCGAGGCTCGCACCCAGAGACTGGAAGATCCGGCTGACGTTCGCGTTCTGCAGGGCGAAGCCGAACTGCAGCCCCAGAAAACCGAAACACATGTTCCATATCTGCCGAAACGATAGTCGCGGCTTTTCGCGCACGCTCATCGCGTTGCCGGCGAGACGAAAACGGCAGCCGTCCAACTCATACGATCGAGCATCACGTAAAATCCCCCGCCACCGCGCCCGCGGCCAGTATGCAAAGACGTCAGTCAGTTATCAATTATTTGCAAACTCAGGACCCGCAGCTTTCACGGACGATCAGATCGGTCGGCAACCGCTCGGACAAGTGTCCGCGGCTCGTCTCCTCGCCGTTCATCAGCTTCGAGACCAACAGGCGCCCGGCGAGCAGCGTGTCCTGACGTACCGTGGTCAGGGCCGGACGCATGTACGGCGCGAAGCTGATGTCATCATAGCCGACGACCGCCACATCGCCCGGAACCTTCATCCCGGCCCGCGTCAGGGCGCGGATTGCACCGAGGGCGATCAAGTCGCTCGCAGCGACGATGGCGTCAAACCTCACTCGTCGATGGATCAACCCATCGATAGCTGCAGCGGCCGCCTCGATGCCGAAATGCGCCGGCACCGTGAGCCGCGGATCCGCCGTCAAGCCCGACTGGGTCAGAGCGGCGAGATAGCCCTCACGCCTTTGCATGGATTCCGGAGCGTCGATGTCGCCGAGGAAGGCGATGCGCCGGCGACCGAGGCGGGCCAGATGCAAGGTCGCGCGCCGGCCGCCGAGGACGTTGTCGCTGCCGACCGAACAATAGGCTTGTTTTGGCAGCTGTGCGCCCCAAACCGCGAACCTCCACGCCTTGCCCGCCAAGCGGTTGAATGCGCCATGCAGGGAGCTTTGTCCGAGAAAGATCACGGCGTTCGCGCGCATCGTCTGCATCAACGCGGGCAGCTGCTCCGAGTCGTTCGGTGTCGCGTGGGAAATCGTCAGATCCCAGCCACGCGCACGCGCCGCTTCACCGACTCCGGCGATCAAATCGAGCATGAACGGATCCGAAAGCTGCGGCCCGCGGCCCTGTGGATACGGAATCACCAGGGCAAGCGTCTCCGCCTCCGCCTCTCCGCGCGGCGGCGAATAGGCGCGAAAAGAGTAGTTTTGTTCACGCGCGAGCCTCCAAACCAAGCTCTTGGTCCGGGCATTGACGAGCGGACTGTCGTTCAACGCACGCGACACGGTCGTGATCGAGATCGCGGCCGATCGGGCGATGTCCTCCAACCTGACTTTGCGGCGCGGCCCCATGAATGCTCCCGACCGGATGGCGGCTCGGTTGTCGCTGCGTTCGTTGACAGACTGCGAATTTTTGCATCATTGGCGTGACAATTGCCAATTTTCCGGCAGCCACGGGCTGCAACTGGAGAAAATGGTCGACTCACCGCATTCGCGGCGATACCCTGCGGCCACGGCCACCGAGACACACCGATGAGCATCCATTTCGCCTGCACGCTCTGTGGCAAATGTTGCCGCTCGATGAAGCTGCCGCTGACCACCGGGGAAGCCGAGGCCTGGCTGCTCGACGACAATGAGCTTCAGGTCATCTGCGAGGCGCTGCCAGAGATGCCAGAGGCGGTCGCGGATGATCAGCGGGCCGCCTATCGCCGCCGCCGGGCATTCGCCGCACACAGCGGTCAACTGACGATACAGGTCGTCGCCATCCTGGCGGCGAACATTGGCGGGGCCTGTCCGCATCTGCAACCCGACCTGCGCTGCGGAATCTATGAACGGAGGCCGCTCGTTTGCCGGATCTATCCGGCGGAAATCAATCCATTTCGCGAGTTGCAGCCCGCCACCAAGGCCTGCCCGCCGGAAGCGTGGAGCCAAGAGCGCCCGCTGCTGCGACACCATGGAGAGCTCGTCGATGCGCACCTGCGGACATTGATCCGCGAATACCGGGATCGCGACGCACAGGATGCGGAGCGGCGGCGACGGCTGTGCGCGGCGCTCGGTCTCGACCATGCCGCGATCGCGGACGAAGGCTTCGTCGTGTATTCGCCGAGCCGTTCCCAATGGCGTCGCGCCCTGGCGGTGAGCGCCGAGGTTCTCGGCCCCGATGCACCCGCGGCACCGTGGCACCTGGTCACCAACCGTCGTGCAACGCTCGCGGATCTGACCACGCGCGCAGCAGACATCGTCGCGCGGCGTGCGACGGACGCGCTCGCCGGGCCCGCGCCCGCCTGGGAGTTTCTAAGCTTCCTCGCCGACGATCTATGAGTTCAGGCCGGTGGCGGCGCCACCCGCGGCAGATCCCTGACGTGCATCGCCATCTGCGGAAACGGGATTTCGATACCCTCGGCGTCGAAACGCAGCTTGATGCGCTCGAGCGTGTCGCACTGCAAGTCCCACCAATTGGCGTTGTCGGCGCAGAAGCGCACCGCAAAATCGACCGAACTCTCAGCAAGCGCCTTCAGCGCAACCGACGCCGGCGGCGTCGCGAGAATGCGCGGGTCGCCGGTGATGATCTCCTGCAATATCCGCTTCGCCTTGCGCAGATCCGCGTCATAGGCGATGCCGATCGTCAGATCGATGCGCCGCCAGCGATTACGGTCATAGTTGACGATCGACCCGCTCCACACCTGGCTGTTCGGTATCACGATCATCTGATTGCCGAAGTTCGTCAGGGTGGTGAAGAAGATATTGATCTCGGCGACCGTGCCCGCCTTGCCGCCGATGTCGACCCATTCACCGACCCGCAGCGGCCGAAACAGAATCAGCAAAACGCCGGCGGCGAACGAAGACAGCTGATTTTGCAGTGACAGGCCGATCGCGATGGCGGCGCCACCAAGCACCGCCGCCGCAGAGGTCGTATCCACGCCGAGCCGCGAGAGGCTCGCGATCACGACCAGCGTCATGCCGACGATGAACACCACGCGGGTGACGAAGCCGTGCAGGGTCGGTTCGGCGTTCGCCCGCACCATCATCCGCTCGAGCAGACGCACGATGCCGCGGATGACCAGGCGCCCGATGAAGAAGATCAGGGCTGCGAAAACCGCGCGCATCGCGTAGGGCATGGCAAGGTCGATCAGCCATTGCGGATTGGGGAGGAGATTCGTCCAGTGGATCATGCAAGCCTCTGTGGGATGGCCCGGAATTGGCGCGACGCAGCAACCGGTGCCGGCGGTGGCGATGATAGCGCGCACCGGGCCTGAAGGATAAGCCGCAACGGCATGGGCAACGCGATCCTGCGTGGTATATTCCTGCGCCGCCAGCGACTCTGACCGCCGTGTTCAAATCCCGAAGCCTGCTTGCGATTGCCGCGTGTTGCGCCTTGCTCGCGCCACGCGAATTGCAGCGTTCGGCGGCCGATCGTCTCGCCGCGGCGATTCAGTCCGGCACCGCCGCGCAGCTGATCTCGCAGTTGCGACAAGGCGCCGATCCGAACTGGCGTTTCGCGAACGGTGAAACGCCGCTCGCCTTCGCCATTCTCACGAAACACTATCGGAAGGCTCAGTTGCTGATCACGCACGGCGCGAACCCCGATGTCCTGGACCACGGCATGACGATGCTCTCATTGATCGCGCAAGAGCGCACCTGCCCGGTCGCCACGATCCGCGCTCTGCTCGCGGCGGGCGCCGATCCGGATCAGCGCAACAAGTTGTCCTCTTCCACCCCGTTGTTGAGCGCGTTGCAGAGCGGGGCGCAGGCGTGTGCGCAAGTACTGATCGCCCACGGCGCGAGCATCACGGCGACGGATGCCGCCGGTCAGAGCTCCCTCGGCGCGGCCGCGATGGGGTCGTCCCACGAAATCGTCGCACAACTCATCGGACGTGGGGCCGATGTGAACGGCGGGACGGCACAGCACACGACCCCGCTGATGTGGGCCGCGCTTCGGCGGCCGGATCCAACATCATCCTTGGGCGAGTCGGTCATCGAACTCTTACTTCGTCACGGTGCCGATCCCTGTCTGCGGGATGAACACGGCATGACCGCCGCCGATTACGCCCGGCAAATGGCCTTCACGGAGCGCGCGTCCCGACTCGCCGCGGCATGTTCGACATGGCACCGCGAACATCCGCGCCACTCGCCAAGTCACGGACCTTGATCCCCGGCAGGGCAGAGAACTACAGCTTGGCCTGCGTGATGTAGACCACCACCAGGCAAACCGCCGCGGCGAGCAGGGCCGCCCGCCACCAGGGGACGAAGGACGGCGGCGCCTCGGTCGAGGCGTCTGTCTTGTAGCCATGGATCATCGCCGGTACCAGGCTTTCCTTGCGCGCCAGCCGATAGAACGTGATGGCGCTCAAGTGCAGCCCGATCAGAATCAACAGCAGATGGAAATTGGCTTCATGCAAGTGGGCGAATCGTCGCCCCGTTTCGAAACGCACCCACTTGGCCCAGGGCCCGGAGACGACCCCATCGACGTCCACTGAAAACAGGCCGAATACCGTCTGCGCGAGCAACAGACCAAGCATCGCCAGAATGCTCCAGCCGCCGAGCGGATTGTGTCCGATGGGTTTCGAGGAGCGATCACGATCTCTAGCGAACAACTTTGAGGCATAACGCCAGGTGGCGATCGGCGAGCGCACGAAGTTGGCGAACCGCGCCGTCGACCCGCCCAGGAATCCCCAGCAGAGCCGGAACAGTACGACACCGAGCAGGCCATAACCGGCGATGCGATGCCATTGCATATGATCGCTCTTGGCGCTCCACCAGCAAAAACCGAACAGGCTGACGATGGCCCAGTGCGCGAGCCGGGTGGGCGCGTCCCATACGCGAACCCGCCGGCTCTCGACGGATTTATCGCTCACGCTCCCTCACCACCAGTTGCTGTGCGAGCGGAAACGATGATGACAACTGCCACAAGCCTGGCCAACCGCTCGCGCGCGCAGGCGCACCCCGGCCAGGTCATGCCGAGAGGCCGCCTGCGCCAGAATCGCGGCGCTATTCGACAGTCTGTGCGCGGCGCGCGCGAATTCCTGCGGCTTGGACCAAATGATCGCGCGTGCCTTCGTCTTGATGCCTCGGGCCTGACCGCTGCCGGCCGGAAACCAGTTCGGCAAATCCTGAGCAAGCCGTTCGATTTCGTTCGTATCGCTGACGACGAGGTTCCAATTCGGACGCGACCTGCCGATCTGATCGCGGAGGGATTTGGCGGTCCTGCCGAGCCTCTTGAAGTGCTCGCGGCGCGCGTGAACGACCTGCAGGACGTTGCTGGTGCCCGCATGGGCCCCGGCGCCGATCAACAACGCGGCGGTCAGCAGCACTACCCGGCGACCCATGCCGGCCTTGCTGAATACGGAAAATAAGCTGCTCTTTGATTGTGCTCGGGTGCGGTAGGGCAAGACGACGACTCCATGGGCAAAGGGAAAGGAACTTCAAAGCGGTTCGCGAGGATAAAGCAGGCCTCGGCGAAATGCATCAGGCGCGAGCGGACGGCGTAGGATGGTTGTCCGAGATGACGGTTTGGTTGCGTCAGCGTGACACTTCAGGGACATCGCGGTCGCCGCCTGTCGAACTTGCGCCCGGCACCGATTGCGCGATCCGGATACAAAGCGCGACCAGAACCTCGATCAGCCGGTGCACGAGCGGATAGGCGGGCACGGCGGCCAGCGGGATCAGAGCGGCGCAGATGATCGCGGTTCATGTGCGCGAGGACGCCCGGCAACCAGGCCAGCACGTCGGGACTCGCAACGAACAGGAGAAGCCTCAGATTGTCCGCGTTCGCCACATGCGCCGCCTCATGGCCGATGACCTGGCGAAATTCCTCCTCGCTGCAGGCGCTCAAGACTCGCCGGGAGGCGACGATCGGCTCGACAACATCAAGAATGTCCACTGGCGCCCCTTGCACGATCTCGCATCGCAGCGGCGGACCACAGCGACGCACCAACAGCCGGGCGGCCGCGCAAGCGCGCCAGCCGCGCACCATGCCGGCAATCGCGACAACCACCGTCAGCTCAGCGCGGCGCCGCCCGATGGTGCCATCCGCAGCGCGAACAGATCCACCGCGGTCGAACGCCGCCGGTGCAAGTCGAGGCGCCAGGCGGCGGCGACGCAGACCGATAGCAACGGGCAGTAGAGACGGTCCTAAGTCGTCATCAGCGTCGTATAGGCGAGTGTCGGGAACGCACCGCCGACTTCGCGCACGGTCACTGCGTGGCTTTGACCCCAGAGCAGTTCGAGCACCCGCGTCTCCAGCGGCCCCAGCACTCGTCCGGTTTTGTTCAACACCCCCCCACTCCCGCGCAGCCGCTCGATCGTGATACTGGAATCATGCTACGCGAATGTGCTATCAACCACCAAGGCGAACTGTCGGTGTCCCGGCTCGTAGGCGGCGCATGTTGTTTCTCAGAACCTTCGGCTTGTTCGTGCTGACCGCCATCGCGGAAATCAGCGGTTGTTTTCTTCCTTTCCTGTGGCTGAGGAAAGGCGGTTCGCCGTGGTTGCTCCTACCCGCGGCGCTCAGCCTGACGGCTTTCGTCTGGCTGCTGAGCGTACAACCCGCCGTGGCCGGCCGCGTGTACGCCGCCTACGGCGGCGTGTATGTGGCGGTTGCGCTCCTTTGGCTCTGGAAGGTCGAGCGTATCCCGCTCACACCTTGGGATCTCGCCGGCGCGGCCGTCACGGTCACCGGCACGGGCATCATCGTTTGGGGCGGTTGGCGCACTTGAAGCACGTGTCAGCAATAGTCGGCCTCACCGATGCATTGCGCATCGGTCTCGTCGCGATCGCGGCGCTGACGTTCGCCGGCTGTGCAACCACGCGCCGGGCGCCGAACCTTTGGTTGGCACACGCGGCGGCCGCGGGCAACGTACAAGCGCAATACTCACTGGGATCGCATGAGCTTGTCGGCGGCCGAACCCCCGCGGTCCGCGCCGACGGCGTACGCCTGATTCGCGAGGCGGCGAATGCCGGTTTCGCTGCTGCCGACAACCTCATGGGCATCGCGTATCTGCGTGGCCGCGAAGTGCCGCAGAGCACGCCGACGGCGCTCATTTGGCTGCAGGCGGGGGCGAATCGCGGTGCACCCGCGCCGCAGATTCTTCTTGCGCGCCTCTATGCCGACGGCACGCGGGTGCCACAGAACCCCGCACTCGCGTATTACTGGTACGGCATCGCGGCCAAACCGGTGCGATCCGACGTGCGCATCTCGAACATCGCCGATCTGCGCGCCTGGGCGCGCGCGCGGATGCTCGCGATTGAACCGAAACTCAACGCCGCGCAGATACGC
>VFSW01001096.1_pt1 | contig 40547 bp, 37 predicted proteins | sample 5358111 | NCBI WGS metagenome assembly VFSW01 (sample SAMN11554181, study PRJNA540505) | mine drainage metagenome | isolation source: sediment from site ElyBrook_90M | place: USA: Ely Copper Mine, Vershire, VT | collected 2017
GAATGAAGCAGTCGAAGTCGCCAGGAAGCTCAAGCATGTCAGGCTCGATGCCGAGGAGGCCGAGTTCGAAGTGCGAATGAAAGCGTTGCAGACGGAGCTTTTGGCGAAGCAAGTCGAGAAGGAGTTGTTGGTCAGCACCACGGAGAGCCGCAAGGGGGAGCTGTCGCTCGGCCGCACCCATATGAAGGAACTGCGCGGAGCCGATGCGGCGAAGCCAAGGCGGAAGTGAGCACGTCATGAAACGACCTGTCATCTTCAAATTCCGGCTTTATATCGCCGACGACGCGCTGAACTCCACGCAGGCGCTCGCCAACCTTGCCGCACTTTGCAAGGCACATCTGCCGGATCGGCACGAGATCGAGGTCGTGGACGTTTTCAAAGATCCGCAGCGCGCGCTGGTAGATCGCATCTTCATGACACCGACTCTCATCAAGCTCGCGCCGTTGCCCATCCGAAGAATCGTCGGCACGCTCAGCCAGACACAGACCGTGCTGCTGGCATTAGGTCTGGAACGATCCGTCGAATGAACTCGGATAAGCCGCCAGTTACGGTGGACGCGAATGAAGAAATCGCCGCGTTAATCGAGGCACTGCACCAGACCGAGCAACGCCTGGAGGAACTGACGGCCGGCGAGGTGGATACGGTGGCGGACCGTGAGGGCCGAACGCTCTTGTTGCGGCGCGCCCAGGAATACATGCGTCACAATGAAGCGGCCAAGCAGGCTGCCATCCTCAACGCGCTGCCCACACATATCGCTTTGCTCGATACTCAAGGTGTCATCATCTCGGTGAACGAGGCGTGGCGGCGATTTGGCCGCGCAAATGCGCTCCAGGGCCCGGGATATGAAATCGGCGTCAATTACCTCGCGGTGTGCGACAGCGCACACGGAGAGGATGCGTCCGAGGCTCAGCATGCCGCCAAAGGTATTCGCGCGGTATTAAATGGCGAGATGAAGCACTTTTCAATGGAATATCCCTGCCATTCGCCGACGGAACAACGCTGGTTCCAGATGACGGCAACCCCCCTGGCTGATGACCATCCGAATGGCGTCGTCGTGATGCACCTGAACATTACCGAGCGCAGGCGTGCCGAGAATGCGCTGCGCGACAGTGAGATTCGCTACCGCGCGATGTTCGACCAGGCAGCGATCGGGATTACCCAGGTTTCACTCGACGGTATATTTTTGAAGGTCAATCCGGCCTTTTGCTCAATGCTCGGATATTCTGAATCCGAATTGGTGGGGTTGAATTTCCAGTACCTGACTCACCCCGATGACAAGGCCAGCAACGAAGTATCGAAAGAAGAACTGCTTTCATCGGACGTCCAATATCCCGAGTTGGACTTTGAGAAGCGCTATTTGCGCAAGGATGGCAGCGCGATATGGGTGCACGTTGCGGTTGCGCTGGTTCGCAACGCGGAAGAGCAGCCGATTTACTTCGTAACAATGGTCGAGGACATCAGCGTTCGCAAACAGGCGGACATCGACCTGCGCTGGAGAACGGCATTTTTCGAGGCGTTGGTGAATACCTCGGCGGACGGCATTCTCGTAGTCGATCCGACAGGCAGGAAAATCCTGCAGAACCGGCGGACGATCGACCTATTGAAGATTCCGGAGGCAATCGCGGCGGATCCCGACGATGGCCCGCAGTTGCGGTTCGTGATGAGCCGGATCGTCAGCGCCAAGCAATTTGGCGACAAGGTGCACTACCTCAACTCGCATCTGCTGGAGACATCGCAGGACGAGGTCGCACTGAAGGACGGCACCATCCTCGACCGCTATTCGGCACCGGTGCTCGATAAAGACGGGCATCTCTACGGGCGTATCTGGACGTTCCGCGACATCACCGAGCGCAAGCAGGCGGTGGATCAGATCAACGGATTGGCTGAGCGGCTCACGACAACCCTCGAGAGCATCACGGATGCGTTTTTCACCGTGGACACGGAATGGCGGTTCACCTTCCTCAACCGCAAGGCCGAGCTGCTGCTCAGACGAACTCGCGCGGAGCTGACCGGCCAAGAACTCTGGACGCAATTCCCCGACACTATCGGATCCACCTTCGAGTGCGAATACCGGCGGGCGATGGCGAACAACCATACCGTGGATTTTGAAGAGTTCTACCCGCCACTCAACACCTGGTTTGGCGTTCGCGCCTATCCCTCCGAGCAGGGTCTGGCGGTCTATTTCCAGGATATCAGCGAGCGCAAGCAGGCGGAGACGAAACAACGCGCGGAAGAAGAGCGTCACCTCCGCCAGCGCAATGCCCTGATCGACCTTGCCGGAGGGGGAGCCACAGGTGAAGACCTCTTGGGCACGATTCGGCGCATCACGGAGATAGATGCCAAAACCCTGGGGGTCGCGCGGGTCAGCATCTGGCGTTACAACCAGGATCGCACTGCCCTGCGATGCATGGACCTCTACGAGATGGGGACGGGCTTGCACACCGCCGGCATGGAGTTGTCTGCCAAAGATTTTTCTGCCTACTTCCGAGCGCTGGCGGCACAGGAACCGATTGTCGCGGAGGACGCGCAGAGTGACGCACGCACAGACGAGTTCTCAGAGAGCTACCTTCAGCCGATCGGTATCACTTCCATGTTGGATGTTCCCATTCACCTCGGCGGCACCGAGGCGGGCGTCCTGTGTCACGAACATATCGGACCTAGGCGCCAGTGGACAGCCGACGAGGAGTCATTTGCGGTCGCCGTTGCGAATCTGACGTCCCTCGCTCTGGAATGGTCGGAGCGCAAGCGTTCGGAACAAGCGATCCAGCGGGCGGTGCAGCGCCTGAACGAAGCGCAGCGCATTGGGCAGATCGGGGACTGGGAGCGGGACATGGCCACCGAAGAAATTACCTGGTCGCAGCAGGTATTTGAGATTCTAGGGCGCGATCCGCGCCTGGGACCACCTCGCAACCTCGAAGAAGTCGCCGCCCACTACGATGCGGCAAGCCAAGTGCTCATGAAGAACAAGCTTGCCTTGGCAATTGAATCGGGCGAAGCACAGGACTATGAGCTTCTGGCACGCCGGCCCAACGGCGAGCCCGTTGACGTTCTTGGGAGAGCGGTGCCCCGGAAGGACGAAAGCGGCAGAGTTGCTGGGCTATACGGAACGATTCAGGACATCACCGGGCGCAAAGCATCGGAGAGGAGGCTCGCCTACCTCAACCGTGTCTACGCCATGATGAGCGGTATCAATACGCTAGTCGTGCGCGCACATGGCAGCGAGGACCTGTTCAAGGAGGCGTGCAGGGTTGCGGTCGAGATAGGCGGATTCCGCATGGCCATGATCGGCATCGTGGATCGGGGTGCGATGAAGATTGTCCCGGCGGCCTCGGCGGGCAAGAACGAGGCGCTCATCGGCGTCATCAAAAGCATCTTGTCGTCTGGTGAGCTTGCTTCAAGCACCATGATCGCACGGGCAATCAAAGAGAAAAAAATCATCGTCGCCAACGACTCGCAAAGCGATCCCCAAGTTGTATTCAGCAAGGAATATGCCGAAGCCGGAGTCTGCTCAATCATCATTTTGCCGCTGATCGTCTCGGATGAAGCCATCGGCGCGCTCGCGCTATACGCGAGCGAACGCAACTTCTTCCATGAAGAAGAGGTGAAACAGTTGACGGAATTGGTCAGCGATATTTCGTTTGCCCTGGATTATTTGAAGGCGAAAGCGGCGCTGCTGAGCCTCAACGAAGAGTTGGAAGACAAGGTAGCGGCACGCACCGCCGATCTGGAACAGGCCCGGCTTGAGGCCGATCAGGCCAACCGGGCCAAATCGGTCTTTCTCGCCACCATGAGCCACGAGATTCGCACCCCCATGAACGGCGTGATCGGCATGATCGACGTGCTGCACCAGACCAGCCTCAAGGGCTACCAGCTGGAAATGGTCGATCTGATCAGCGAATCGGCGTTTTCCCTGCTGGAAATCATCGAGGACATTCTCGATCTCTCCAAGATCGAGGCGGGCAAACTGGAGATCGAGCGCGTGCCGATAACGCTGGTCGACGTGATGGAGAAGGCTTGTGGCCTGTTGGACCACTTGGCCGCAAGGAAAGAGGTAGAGCTCACCTTGTTCATCGATCCGGCGATACCCGAAGAAGTCCTGGGCGATGCCCTGCGCCTGCGTCAGGTGTTGGTCAATCTCACCAACAACGCGATCAAATTTTCCAGCGGACAGGAGCGACCGGGCCAAGTGTCGGTACGCGCACTGTTGGTCGGGCATAGCCCGAACCAGGCGATGGTGGAGTTTCAGGTAGCCGACAACGGCATAGGCATGGATGAGGCAACCCAGGCGCAGCTCTTCACCCCCTTCACCCAGGCCGACGCCGCCACCACCCGGCGCTTTGGCGGCACCGGACTGGGTCTGGCCATCTCCCACCACCTGGTGGGACGCATGGAGGGCGAGATCAGAGTACACAGCACGCTGGGCAAAGGCGCCACGTTCACCGTGCGCCTGCCGTTCATGCCACTACCGGCCATCCCCATTGGCGGCTGCAAGCTTGCCGACCTGACCGGGCTCTCCTGCCTGGTGTTGGGCGATCAGGCGCTGGCCGACGATCTGGCCGTCTATCTGACCTATGGCGGCGCGCTCGTTGAACGGGCGCCGGACCTGGCTGCGGCCATCAAACTGATCGGAACCGTTCCGCCCGGCCTGTGGCTGTTTATCATTGACGCCAAGAACGATGCGCCACCGGTCGAGGAGTTGCGTGCGGCCTGCCAAACCCGGCTCAACCTCGACTCGCGTTTCGTGGTAGTTGAGCACGGACACCATCAACCCGGCATGGAACCCCACTTTGTCGTTATCAAACGCGGACGGCGCCGCCATGGACGCATCCAAGCGGTGGACCTCGTCACCCTGGACGGCGATGTCATGCATCGTCAGCTCTTCCTCCAGGCAGTGGCCATTGCCGCCGGACGGGCGCAGGAGGATGAAGAAGAAACACCGCTGCCCGGCAAGGTTGGGGCAATCACTCCGCCGTCACGCGAGGAGGCTCTGCGGCAGGGTCGTCTGATCCTGGTGGCCGAAGACAACGAAACCAACCGGAAAGTGATCCTGTATCAGCTTGGTTTGCTCGGCTATAGGGCGGAAGTTACCAGCGATGGCCGCAAGGCGTTGGAACGTTGGGAGAGCGGTGATTACGCGCTGCTGCTCACCGACCTGCACATGCCGGAAATGGATGGCTATCAGTTGACCGCCGCGATTCGCGCCGACGAAGCTGGCAAGCGGCGCATGCCGATCGTCGCGCTTACCGCCAACGCCCTCAAGGGCGAGGCGGAGCATTGCCGCGCCGCCGGCATGGACGATTACCTGTCCAAGCCGGCGCGGCTCGCGGACCTGAAAATCATGCTGAAAAAATGGCTGCCGGCTGCTGCTGTCGACGCCGGAGCGGATTCACCCGATGCGCAAGCCACGACCACCCCGCCGGCGGTACCGGTGGACGTGAGCGTACTCGTGGGACTGGTGGGGAACGATCCGCCAGTGATCCACGAACTCCTGCAGGACTTCCGGGTCAGCGCGGCGAAAACGGCGGCGGAATTGCAGGCCGCCTGCGCGGCGGGTCAGGCAACGGCCGCCGGTGCGGCGGCTCATAAGCTCAAGTCCTCGGCACTCTCGGTAGGCGCGCTGGCACTGGGCGAGCTGTGCGCCGCGATCGAACAGGCGGGCAAGACCGGTCAGGTCGACGTATTGACCGCGCTGCTGTCTCGCTTCGAGACGGAACTGGCCGTCGTGGATGAATATCTCGAGTCGTTGTAGAAGCACACCAGACTAATCAAGGAGGAACCCCCATGGTGAAAAATTCCGCAATACGAATTTTGGTGCTCGACGACGAGTCCTTCATGCTCAAGCTGATTGGCCACATGCTGGCCAATCTGGGGTTCTCCCGGGTGACAAGCTTTGACAGTGGGCGCGCCGCGCTGGAGTCGTTCGATAGTCCGAACAACCCGCCGGACCTGATCCTGCTGGATCTCAACATGCCCGAGATGGATGGGATCGAATTCGTGCGCCACCTGGTCGAACGGCACTATACCGGCAGCCTTGTACTGATCAGCGGCGAGGATGAGCGCATGCTGTTGACTGCCGTGAAGCTGGTGCGAGCGCATCAAATTCCGGTGCTCGGACATCTGCACAAGCCCGTCAAGCCGGAGGTACTGTCCGCGCTATTGGAGTATTGGAGACCTCACTCACAAGACACGTCTCAGGCGCCGAACAAAGTCTACGAGGCAGACGCGGTGCGCACCGCCATTAACAACGGCGAACTCGTCAATTACTACCAGCCCAAGGTATTGGTCAGCACAGGCCGGGTGGTCGGTGTGGAAACCTTGGTGCGTTGGCGCCATCCCGAGGACGGGATGGTGTTACCCGACCAGTTCATAGGCGTGGCTGAAACGCACGGCCTGATCGACGATCTGACCCGGGTGGTGCTGACCGGCGCGCTGGCCCAGACCAAGGTCTGGCATGACGCGGGATTGGCGTTGCGGGTGGCCGTCAACGTGTCCATGGACAATCTGGCGTCCCTGGGTTTTCCGGATTTCGTTGCCGGGCTCGCGGCCAATGCGGGCGTGGCGCCGCAGGAGGTGGTACTGGAAGTAACGGAAAGCCGACTGATGCCGGACCTGCGCACGCCACTCGAAATCCTGACCCGGCTGCGCCTGAAACGCTTCCGACTTTCAATCGACGATTTCGGCACCGGGCATTCTTCACTCTCTCAACTGCGTGACATCCCCTTCGACGAACTCAAGATCGACCGGGGCTTCGTGCACCGCGCCTGCAGCAATGAGCGGGTGCGGGCGATCTACAACGCCAGCCTGAGTTTGGCGCGACAATTGGGCATGGCGATCGTCGCCGAAGGGGTCGAAGACCGCGATGATTGGGACTACCTGCGCCGGACGGGATGCGATCTCGCCCAAGGCTATTTCATCGCCAAGCCCATGCTCGCTGCCGATCTGCCCGGCTGGATGGAAACCTGGCAAGAGCGGCTACGCGGCGAGCTCGCCGCCAAGGACTGAGATGGCCGAGCCCACCGCTACCGGCGCGCCCATCCTCATCGCTTCGGACAACGCTCCGGATGCGGCGATGGTGCAGCAACTGCTGGGCGATGACTTTGGGACTATCCTCACGTCCGCAGATCCGGACAAGGCCATTGAGGACTTCGATCGCCATCAGCCCGGCGTGTTGATTCTGGCATTCAATACCATCGAGAAAGCGCAACGCTATTACCTCGGCATTTATCGCCTCAGCACCACGCTGCAGCTGCAGCCGCACCGCACCATCCTCCTGTGCAACAAGGATGAAGTGAGCCAGGCCTATCGGCGGTGCCGCGAGGGACTCTTCGACGACTACGTCTTCTTCTGGCCTATCGTGCATGACCCGTTGCGCCTGCCCATGTCGGTATTTGTCGCGCAGCGTGAACTGGCCGCGCTCATGGACGGCAGACCGTCGGTGGCCGAGTTTGCCGCGCAGGCGCGCCGCTTGTCGGCACTGGAGCCCATGCTGGATCAACAGGTGGCGCAGGGTGGCAAACGCATCAAATCGACCGGCCACGCCGTCGTTCAAGTCGAGCAGGACATCGGCAGGGCGCTCGATGGATTATCCAGGCAACTCGCGCAGGGTGCGGGAGTGGCCAAGGCCATGAATACTGAGAGTCTGGCGCGTGAGATCACCCGCCTCAAGGAAGGCGAAATCCGGCAGGGCTTCGAGGCAGTGGCCGAATCCGTGCAGCCGCTGCAACAATGGGCGGACGAATTCCGGCAGGCATGCGAACCCCACTTGGCGTCGGTGCGCTCGCTCAATTCCCTTGTGCAAAGTATCCGAACGACGGTGCTGGTGGTCGATGACGACGAGTTCCAGCGCAAGCTGGTGGGCAAAATCCTGGCAGGGGAGAACTATCACATTATCTTTGCCGCCAGCGGCATCGAGGCACTGAACACGCTACGCAAGACACAGCCCGATCTTATTCTCATGGATATCATGATGCCCGACATGGACGGCATGGAAGTCACACGCAAGGTGAAGGCCATGCCTCAGCTCGTCGATATTCCCATCATTATGTTCACGGGCAGGCGCGAGAAAAATACCGTCACCGCAAGCCTGATCTCGGGAGCGACCGACTTCATTGCGAAACCCTTTGTGCGGGAGACACTGATCGCCAAGGTGGCCAGTGTGCTATGCGCAAGGAAGTCAGCGGCTGATTGATCCATTCCGGCAACTATACTTTTATTGATAAGACGGTTGCTGGCCACCGTCCGCTACGAATCAGGTCTGGAGAGGACACAATGCGCTATGCTTGGGTCGGATTGGCTATCGTACTGATAGATCTACTAGGTAAGTTGCTGGACGCGCATGGCGTGTCTAACGATGGGCTGACCATCCCATTAGGGTTTCTGCAGCTCAGAATGTTCGGCATGGGTGGCGACGCCATTCCGCTCTCTCAACCGCTCGTTCTGAATCTTGGCACGGGTCTGATGTTGCTGGTGCCGCTGATCGCCGTGCTGCTCCTGTTGATGCTCGATCGTCCCTTGTTGATGAGTTACACGCTGTTTGGTCTTGGCGTGCAGTTTCTGGCAGGCAGCGGTCTGGCGGTGGCGATGACCCGTATCATGATTGGGGGTTACGCGACTTTCGTAGCACATGACGCTGGCGGCCTGACGATTCTGCTCCTCTCCGCCCGACATTTTATGCTGTTGATCGGCGTTGGCGTGCTGGTGGCCGACCAGGTAACACGACGAAACGCGCGCCGCGCGCCGCCTCCCGTTCTGCAGCTTGCCCCGGAGGTCGCCATCGATCTGACGGCTTTGCGACGTGGCGATGACAATGTACATATCGACGCGACCCTGAGTCCGGCGTTTATGCGCAACACCAGAAGCGCGGTCACCTTATTAGTCACCAATCATCTTGCCAATCTCGCCGGCAAGGGCAAGCAGAATCAGCCATACGGGCAGGTACTGCAGGCGGTTCGCGACGGTTACACAGGCATGCTGCGGGTGGCGATGAACCAAGTACGACCGACCGGCGATAACAGTCGCATCGATCTGCTGCGCCTCGCGGTTCTGATCTTTATTCGCGAACAAGTTCGCGGCGCCCTGGCGGAAGGGATCGAGCGACGCTACGAGCACAATCACGGCGCACTGCATATCGCCGGCGAAGGACGCAACTCGCGTCATGATGCGGAGCGACTGCTGGCGGGTCGCGGAACGGCGTTTCATCAGGTCTGTCGCCAGCTTTTTCTGCTGCTGGATACACAGGAGAAAAATAGCACATCGGGCGCCAGCGGATTGCCTGCGTCGCTCAGTTTGCCCTCTCTGTTTAGTGTGCCGCTGTTGCAGGCCGGCTCGCCCGAAGATGACGATGTGTTGATGGAATACTATCCGTTGCTGGGTCGCCGGCGCAGCGATGCCTACAGTTTCCGTCGGTTGGACGCATTGTTTAACGAAGTGTTCCCACCTTCTCTGGTAGTGCCTTGCAACAACAAATCTGGTTCAGCACCTGAGCTAGAGGCAGGGATGACACCTTCGGTGATTGGTGTTCCCGAGAACATTACGTTATTGCTTGACATGGCGACGACAAAAGAAGCCATGCGCATGGCACAACCCCGGGGAGATCGGGCCACGTATCGCCGGCTGGGCGATTTGATGCGCTATCAGCGTCTGCAATTGGCTTCACTTCGCATGGCGCTGGAGCGCGCCAAACTGGTGACGACCGTATTGGCAATTTATGAAACCCCGCAGCTGTATTCAATCTATTCGGGTGAATACGCGCCACAGTTGCTTATCAACTTGGTGCGCTCACGACAGAACCCCATGCGCATTTGGCGGCGCTTGCGACAGCGCGGTGGCCGCACATCGGACAAGCCGCCATTGATGCCGATCTTGCAGGCATTACACCGCGTTCGGAGTCGCAGTGTGCGAGACATATCGGCGGTACTGCTGCGCTTTGCCGAAGATTTTTCCGCCTACCGTCGCGATTATATTCTGTATCTTGCGACGCAGGATGCCGTCAACAAAGTCAGGCTGCTTTATGAAGAACGGGAAATACGCACCGTGCGCATGAACCATCGTCTCTATGAATTTCCCACGCCGGATGAGGTTGCCGTCAGCGCAGAAGCGATCGCCGGGCATGTCATATTGAAGGCGGACCTGCGCGGCTCCACAGAACTCACAGAGCAACTGGTACGCCGCCAGTTAAATCCCGCCACCTATTTAAGTAAGAACTTTTATGATCCCCTGACCACGCTGACAGCTCGATATCAAGGCGAGAAAGTCTTCATTGAAGGCGACGCCATGATTTTAATGTTTCTCGAAACGGCGGATCTGCATCGAGAACGTCTTGCCGTGGCCAAGGCCTGTGGGCTGGCGGTCCGTTTGCTAGAGATGGTGGCAGTCAGCAACGTGCGCAACATTTCGTATGACTTACCGACGCTGGAGCTCGGTATCGGCATCACCTATCAACCGGGATCGCCGACTTATGTCTTCGATGGCGCCACGCGCATCGTCATATCGCCGGCGATCAATCGGGCCGACCGGTTGTCATCCTCGGCGGATGGCCTGCGCAAGCATATCTCCATACACCGGCATGCGCCCCGTGTGGCAGTGTTCCATGCAGTGAGCAGCGGCGATGATCTGACCGGTAAACGCGTGGCGCATCTGATATACAACGTCAATGGAATTGCGCTGGAACCCGCCGCTTTCTGGCAACTGGTGGAGGAATTGCCGTTGTATCGTGTCGTCGGTGTTCCGGAAGGAATGGGGGATGGTGAGTTGTTTGCAACGCCATGGCCGTCCCCTGCCGGCAAGCACTACCGTTTGGTGATCCGCCGCGCCCGTATCTGTGCGCTGAACGAGGCGCCGGTGGAAATGTCCGATGCGTCGCTGGCCTGTTACTTCGAGGTGATTGCTGTGCCGGCACTGCTCGCTGTATTGGAACAATCCCAACTCGGAGAACTGTTGACGGTGCCCAGCACGCCAAAATCCGTATCGTTGCCTTAGATCCTTGCCCAGACACCGCGGTCCGCATTGCCCGGTCACCCGTACGCGGTCGTACCCCGTCGACGCCTCAATGCTACGGACCGACATCGCCCGAATTTTGGGCGGCATGCGGGCACTACGCATGGTCGACACAATCATCTATCTACGCACGCCCTCCATCTTGCTTCTTTGATGCAGAGCCAGTAAATGTGTTTTTTTCATGAAATGCTGAACTTCGTCATTGAACCCGGGGAGCCGTTTGCATATCATTCAAGGAACCTCGGAAGTAAGGTGCCGAATTTCTCCTCCACCCTGGCCCTCTCCAACGGGGAGAGGGGACTCACTGTTCGAATGACGAGTCAATCAAAGCTTCTTTGATGCGAATTTGGAACGTGCGGGGATTGCGGGATGATAAAGGAATTGTTTAAAGTGATCGACGGCAAAGACCCGGAAGGGTTTGTTGCCTTTCTCTCAACAGATTGTGTATTCAGATTCGGCAATCTTCCTCTGGTCGTCGGGGTGGCGGATATACGGAAGTTCGTCGCAGATTTCTTTGCTTCAATTGATGCACTTTCACATGACATAAAGGACGGTTGGAGCATTGCCGGCGGATTTGTATGTCATGGGTTTGTTTCGTATACACGTAAAAATGGTTCGGTGCTAACCGTCCCGTTTGCAAATGTATTTAAATTGGGACGTGCTGGCATAATTGAATACCTTATATTTGCGGATACCTCGCAGTTGTACCAATAAATTCCTCGGCTGTGCAGTGCGTAACAAATAATTTTCTTTCAAAAATAATTTCGGCAGCAAGAAAGAAGCGTGGCGTGCAACCGTGAGTATGCTAATGAATCGTAGCTTGTTGGTTTTGCGTGTCGACACGGCGGATGCCGGTCGGCGGGCGCGTTCGGGGTGCCTGCCGTGAAAAAAATCGCCTCGATTCCCGCCGAACCCCGCCTGGAGCGGCTGGGCAATCCACTGTCGCGCTACTTCCTCGCCACCCGGCCGGCCTTCCTAACCATTACACTCGTCGGCGTGTTGCTCGGTTTCGCCACCGCCTGGCATGGCAAGGCACCGTTCGATAATGTCATTGCCCTGATTACGTTGTTATTAGCCCTGCTCGCGCATGCCGGGGTCAATGTTCTCAACGACTATTACGACCATCTGAATGGCACCGATGCCGCCAATACCGATCGCCTGTTTCCCTTCACCGGTGGCTCCCGCTTCATCCAGAACGGCGTGCTGACACCGCGCCAGACGCTGGCTTTCGGCCTGATTCTGTTCCTGATGGTAATCCTGGGCGGCGTGTGGCTGATCGGCCATAGCGGTTTCGGCCTTTTATTGATCGGTCTGGCGGGCCTGTTCATCGGCTGGGCCTATTCCGCGCCGCCCCTGAAACTGAATAGCCGGGGACTGGGCGAGGTCTGCGTTGCCGCCGGTTTCCTGCTTATCGTCGCAGGCGCGGATTTCGTCCAACGCGGTGTTGTTGTCGTGACGCCATGGCTGGTGGGGCTGCCCTACGCCCTGATGGTGACCAATATACTCTACATCAACCAGTTTCCTGACCGCGCGGCCGACCTGTCGGCCGGCAAGCGGCATTGGGTTGTTCGCTTGTCGCCCGACAGGGCCGCGCTCATTTACGGCTTGATCCTGTTGCTGGCGATGAGCTGGCTGATCGGTCTGGTCGCGGCAGGGCGTTTGCCGGTTTGGGGTTTGGTTGCGCTGTTGGCCTGGATGCCGGCCTTCAAAGCGGCAAGCGACTTGCGCCATTTCGCTACGCAACCCGCGCTGTTGGCTCCGGCCATTCGCGCCACCATTGCCGCCGCTCACATCCTGGCCGTGCTGCTGGCGATTGAACTGATCATCGACCGACTGCTGTGACCGGGCACCTGACCTGGCCGCACCCTTCTAACTAACAACCCCGCAGATTACTCGTCCACGTGCGGGGCAGGTCTTGTATCGAGGCACTCGAAATCCTCAGCTACAAATAATCAATCCGCAAGGGTTTCATGCGACGTCGAAACCATTGTTTGGCGTGGACAGTCGTGGGTGCGCGGGCGGGTCAGCCGCAATGACAGGACATAACTCAGCAGTACCAGGGATATCATGCAGACACCGAAGAGCAAGCTGTGACCTTCACCCCATCTGGCGATATTTGTCGACCAGTAACTCAATATGCCGAACACCGCCACCAACAGGCTGAGCGTGGCGATGGTCAATCCGAGCACACGCGAGACGATACGGGCGCGCCGATCGGCCCGCGCCAGCAGACGCGCGATCCACAGACCGTTCATGCCGTCGGTGACCATCATGCCCGCCATGAAGATAAGGCCGAGCAATGCGGCGAACAGCCCGCCGTTGATCTTGGTGGCGGCCAGGGAGAATAGGGTGGCTTGACTCAGGGTATCGAAGGACAGGGCGAACAGTGCGCCGATCAGCACGATGAGTAGCGGATGACTGGCATGGCTCAAACCGCCGAGGAACCTACCCTTCAGTCCGGCCGGATGCACGACGGCGTGAGCCGGGGTACGCAACACGTTTGCCAGGTTCAATCCGCCCAGTGCCAGTAGAAACAGAATGGAGACCCAGGCCCCGAAGTTGCCCATCCAGGCCGGGATGGACCAGCGCCTGGCGAGCACGCCGACCAGCACCGCGACGAGGGTGACTACCAGACCGTGTCCGGCCGAGAACAGCATGCCGGACCAGCGCGACAGACGGGGCCGTATCCTGGCATTGCAGCGCGTCAGTCCGTCAATGGTCGCGAGATGATCGGCGTCCATGCCGTGGCGCAATCCGAGCAGGAATACCATGGCCGACAAAGCCAGCCAATTGCCGGACAGCGCCTGTTCCATAACCGATGTCCTCTGCGAACGATCCGGTTGAGCGGTATGAAGAAAACATATGTATTCATACCATAGCACCTGCCTGCAGTGCGGACAAGATCGACAGTGGGGGCCGGTTTTCGATATCGGCATCATTGCAACGACCTGAGCGCTGCTTTTTCAGTGTTTCGTTCGCGAGGCGCTCGCGAATCAGGTCAAGAATCGCTTCGGAGCGGTTGATATAGCCCTTCGCGTCAATATGGGCGTCGAACTGTGATGCCAGTTCGACTTCCAGGGAAATCGTAAAGCGTTCAGCCATGGTCGTCGTACCTCCGGTCGTTGTTCGTGGGGATTATACGGAGCACCGTCCCGATCCCTACCGCGCCCGCCGGAATGTAAATAGCACACGTGCCCACTGGCCGTGGGCCCAGGTGTGTGGATCGGAACCTCCCAGCGAATAACGTATACTTGCCTCGAAATGAGCGCCAGTAAAAGTTTATGCAGCTTGATCCTGATACTGCTGTGTATCGTTCCTTGCCCAGGTACTGCGGCACAGGACGCTCCGGGCTGCGCGCGCTGCCATGCTGCTCAGCAAGAGGGCTTTTCAACCGCGCACGTTCTGGTTGCGCAAAATTGCACGCTGTGCCATTCCGGTGACGCGACCGCGACGACAGAATCCGGCGCTCATCGCGGGCTGATCGCATTCCCAGGAGACTTAGCCAGTGCGGCTCAAGTATGTGGCGGCTGCCATGCCGACAAGGTGGCCGGCGTCATGCGCAGCCTGATGCACACCGGTGCCGGCATGGTCGCGAGCACGCGACAGGCCTTCGGCGAATCGACCGACCGTCCGGGTCACAACGACTTGTCGCACCTTAGCCACTCACCCGCCGACAACCTGTTGAGAAAACAGTGCGCCAGTTGCCATCTCGGCCAGAAAAAACCCGCACATCGTCTCGCCGCCACGGAGGACCGTGGCGGCGGCTGTCTGGCCTGCCACATCAATGAGCAATCCGCGCCGTCACATCCGGCCTTGACCGCACAGGTGAGTGACGCACGCTGCTTCGGTTGCCACTCACGCTCAAGTCGCATCTCACTCAATTACGCCGGCCTGGCGGAAACCGATACGATTGCTTCGGGTCTGCGCACACTGCCGGATGGCCGGCGAGTGGAAGCGCGTCCGGCCGACCTGCACCATGCGGCTGGCATGGGCTGTATTGATTGCCACACCGAGAACGACCTGATGGCCGTTGGCGCCGATCATGCGGCTGCGCTGGCGCGGCGGGCCGTGGACATCGCCTGTAGCGACTGCCATACCATCACGCGCACCATCCGCCGGGCGCAATGGCCGAGCCGCTATCGAAGTCTACTGCCGCGCATTCCCTTTCCCAGCGGTGCGAACACGCGTTTTCCGATCACCGCCAGGGGCACGCCCCTGTGGAACATCGAACTGCGTGGTGATGAAGCCTGGCTGCACCGCAAGAATGGCCAGGGTGTTTTACCCATCCCGCCCTACCAGTACAGCAAGCATCCATTGGCGAAACAGCACGCGCGCCTGAGCTGTGCCGCCTGCCATAGCCAATGGGCTCCGCAGTGTTATGGTTGTCACCTGGACTATGATGCCAGCCGTCCTCAGTACGATCATGCGGACGGGCAAATCACCCCCGGCCGCTGGAACAGTCAGCGTAGCGGTGTACGCAATACGCTGCCACCGTTGGGCGTGAGTCCCGATAACAAGATACTCCCAGTCGTGCCCGGCATGATTATGACGGTCACCTATCCGCAATGGTCCGGGCCGCTCTTCAGAAGGTATTTTCATGCCAGTGAACCTCATACCACCGGCCCTGCCCGCCGTTGCGCATCCTGTCACCGCGCATCCACGGCATTGGGACTGGGCGAGGGCGTTATACAGCGGCAGGCAAGTGGCAAGATTCTCTTTCATCCCGCACATCCAATCCTAGTTGATGGACTGCCGGCCGACGCCTGGACAAGCCTCGATCAGTCACCGAAGCGCAGCGATGCGGCGACGCTACGGCCGTTTTCCCGGCAGGAGATACAACGCATACTGGACACGTCCCTGCCACGGACCAATACCGGCCTTGTACATTGACCGGGCAGTCGCAGGTCAACAACCTTCGTGGGATGTTGGCGGCGAGGGTGCCAGTGGCTGTTTCGAAACCGGCGGCGCCCAGGACGGCTTGATGGGTTTAACGGCCGCAGCGGGTGTCTGCGCACTCGATTTGCCGCCGACAAAATAACAGGCGATGGCCTGTTGTTCGGAAACGCGTGGGAATTCTTCGTCCGCCAGAGTCGGATTGATGGACGGGTTCAGAACATGTTGGCTCCAGAAATTGTAACCTCCCAGCAACAGGTCGGCGTCGTAGCCCGCCAGGCGCAGCAGTACCACCGCCTGGGCTGCGATTTCCGAACCCTGTGAATAGACGATGACCTTGCGGTCTTTCGGCAGGGTTTTTAACAGGTCGATGGAAATCAGTTCTGGCACCGACAGGTTGCGGGCGCCGTCGATGTGCCCGCGTGCGTAATCATTGGCCGGACGCGTATCGATCAGCACAAAATCCTTTTTGCCCACGATGATCCAGCGTGCCAGCGCATCGACGGAAACGTGGTCATCACGACGCGCCACCGCCTGCGCAACCTGGGCGAAATTACCGGCTCTCGCAGTGGGTTTGGGTTCATGGTCACCACAGGCTGTTATGGATAATGCGCCCAGGAGGCTGAACAGGATAGTGATTGATGGGTGTCTGGTCATGGCATTCCGATCCCGGGACCGCGCGGTCAATGCAGGCGATCCAGCAGTTGTGTATTGTATTCGGAGGTGTAGTGAGTCCAGGTGGTTTCCTGGCCCAGGTCGACGGCGATCACGCGCAGTACATAACCGCCCAGCAGTACCAGCACCGGCGCCAGCATAGCCATACGGCGGACGCTGCCGCGGATTTCGAAAAATTCCAGTAGCAACGGCACCAGCAGTCCCAAGGCGACGAACACACCCCAGAACCAGGCGGTGTAGCTGCCACCTAATAATCTCGCCGCCGCATCCATCTGGAGTCTCGCGCCGGTGGCGAGGTTGATCAGCAGCAGCGCAACGATGAGCAGTTCAATCACAATCAGCCCGGCGTCGATCAAGGTGAACAGGCGCCGTTCGCCGTGTTGGCGGGCAATCAGTGCTGTCAGCGCCGCACCGGTCGACAGACCGGATATCAGAAACAGCGGTCCCAGCAGACCGGTATTCCAAAACGGCCGCGCACTGAAGGCGCTGAGCAGAATACCGGTATAGATCCCCAGTCCCGCGGCAATCGGGAGTGCCAGCCGAGCGATACCACGCCGGTAGCGCTCGGCCCAATCCAAGACAGCCGTAAGGAGCGGCACACCCTCGACCATGTTGGCCAGGAAACCGTAGCCTTTTCTGAGCGTCGACAGTACCTGCAGAATCGCCACCGGGTAGAACAGGATCAGTATCCAGGCGCCGTAGGACATGGGCGAGGTCGGCTCAAAGGTCGTGTAGAAACGCCAGACGAACAGCTTGTGATCAAGATCGAGAAACAGCGTCGTCATGCCAAGGGATAAAACCACCAGCCCGAGCGCGGCCAGTCCGTTGACCGCAAAGGGCGCCTCCTTGTCCTTGTCCAGCAACATCATCAAGGCGGAGAAGAACATGATGCCGGCCGCCAAGCCACCGAAGAACAGATAGACCGAGATTTCCCAGTTCCACACCGAGATCACCGGATCAATGTGTGGATTGCTGCGCGCGGTTACCAGGATTTGCTCAAGCATGGTCGCCACATCCTCAGATCAGATAATAAACATTGGGCCGATTGCCGGTTTCCGGATTCAGCACCTTGTGGTTACGTGCGCGCAACAATTCGCCGACAGTGCTGGACGGATCGTCCAGCAGGCCGAAATGCATGCAATGTGTCGGGCAGGTGGCGACACAGGCCGGGTCCAAGCCCTGTTCAACCCGGTGGGCGCAAAAGGTGCATTTGTCGATATAGCCGTCGGGATGCATGATTAGGCGCGCATCGTAGGGGCAGGCGGCGATGCACGCCTTGCACCCCGTGCATTTGTTGGGATCGACCAGAACGATGTTGCTGTCGTTCCAGTAATGACTCGCACCGGTCGGGCACATGTACACACAGGTGGCGTGCGAACAGTGGTTGCAGCGCTCGGAACGAAACTCCGTGCCCAGGTTCGGGTAGGTACCCTGCGTGGCCTCCACCACCCAGTCACGATTGAGTCCTTCCGGCACCTTGTTCTCTGTCTTGCAGGCAACCACACAGTCGCCGCAGCCGATGCACAGCTTGGTGTCGATCACCATTCCATACTGGACCATGTCAGACGGCCCCCTGGACGATGGTCACAAAATTGCCGCGCATGCCGGTTCCACCCATCAGTGGATCGATCTTTACGTTGGTCATCAGTTCGGAGTCGTCGGCGCCAACGTCGTGGGTCAGCCGCAGGCGCTGCGAACGATGGCCGAAGCCATGCGCCATAAATACCGAGTCTGGACCGATGCGTTCGGTGACACGTACCCGGATACGGTTGCTGACGATGCCCTCGGGATTGGCGAGGCGGACGTACTCACCGTTCTTGATTCCCTTCTCGTTCGCGACCAGCGGGTTCACCCATAAGGTATTTTCAGGCGCCAACTGGAACAGCAAGGGGTTGTTGGTGGTCTTGCCGAAGGTATGTGCCGGCATCCGGCCGTAGTTCAGACGGTAAAAACCTTGTGGAGGCTGTTCCGGGCGGGTGTACTCGGGCATCGGGTCAAAGCCCTTGTCGGCCAGTTGTTGCGAGTACAGTTCGATCTTGCCGCTCGGGGTGCGGAAGCTGACGGCCTCGCCCGGGGCGAAGTATTTTGGCCGGGTGCGCGGGAAATTCATGACCCCGGTTTTTTTCATCGCCGCCAGCGACGAACCGACCTGCCTGAGCTGCCAGTCGAGCACCTCGGCATAATCATTCCAGGGGAAATATTTGTCCAGGCCGAGACGATGACCGAGCTGTTTGGCTATCCACCAGCCGGGCTTGCTGTCGAAGCGTGGTTCGAATGCCGGCATGCGCAGTGCCAGTGAAGGGTGTCGTTCGCCGCTGTTGCGCAGGTTGTCGTAGCGTTCGAGGTAGGTACACTCCGGCAGTACGACATCGGCGTAGCCGGTGATTTCCATGGGCATCGTGTCAACGACCACCACCAGTTCCAGCGAGTTCACGGCAGCGGTCAGTTGTGGTCGGATGCCGGGAATGGTCATCGGCAGGTTGGTACCGTAAACCATCCAGGCTTTGTAATGCGCATCCGCGCCGATGGAGGCCTCGATCAACGCGTTGGTGACGCCCGCATCGGCGAAGGGGTAACGGTCACCATGTGCAGTGCGGAAGGTGCTCTTAGGGACGGGATAGGTTGGCAGCGGATAGGCTGGCAGGTTGACGCTTTCCTGTATGTAAAGCCCACCCTCGCGCCCCCAACTGCCCAGCAGGGCATTGAGGATGGCAATGGAGCGCGAACGCTGAGTGTCGTCGCCGTACCAGACCGTATGCCGGCCGGGGTGGATCAGGGTCGCCGGCGCACTGGCCGCCATTACCCGCGCCGTGGTGCGGATCAACTCAGGTTCGATGCCGGTTTCCAGATAGACCCATTCGGGCGAGTAGCGCGCCACATGATTTTTCAGTTGCTCGAAACCGGTGCTGTAGCGCGCGATGTAATCCTTGTCATAGAGGTTCTCGTTGATCAGGACATGCATCCAGGCCAGCAGCAGCGCGATGTCGGTGCCGGGCTTGATCGGCAGCCAGTATTTCGACTTGCCGGCGGGCACCGAGAAACGCGGATCGACCGTAATCAGCGTGGCATCGCGCCGCAAGGCATCGGCCAGCGTCTGTACTTGGCTGTTGTGCAGATTCTCGCCGATGTGCGAACCGATCAGCACGATGCAGCGTGAATGTTCCATGTCGGTCCGTTCGGGCGAGCCCAGGCCTTCGCCGTAGGTCAGTTCGAAACCGACATCGCGCGGTCCGCGACACTGGGCAAAGGCCGGTTCGGCGCTGCTGCCGGAACCGTAGGCGCGCATCAGATGCTGTAAATGACTGGCACCGTAACCGTGGTTGAGCAGCGCCGTGCGATCCGCGCCGTAGCGGTCGGCAATCGACTTGAGTCGGGTGGCGATGAAGTCCAGAGCTTCGTCCCAGGAGACTTCCTTGAAAGTCTGGCGGCCGTCGGCGCCGGTCACGCGCAACAGCGGCTTTTGCAAACGGTCACGGTCTTCGTAGCTGCCCAGGCCACCGGTGCCGCGGGTGCACAGACGCCCCTCGCTGTGCAGATCCTGGTCATTGCCGGTGATTTTCCACGGCAGTCCGTTTTCCTGGTGGACGAAGCCGGCGCATTTCCAGAAACACATGTCGCAGAAGGTGGGCGATTTACTGACCTTACCCTGTCCCGGGAGCGGGTGGGCACTGCAACCACCCAGCAGCGGCGATAGCGCGGTGCTCACACCCAGCAGGCTGGTGATCTTGATGAAGTCACGCCGGGTCACGCTGGGGTTCAGCATCCCTCGGCTCCCGCAGGCTTCGGCGCGAGTGCTGGTTGCGGATGTTCCTCGACCCGTGACGTTGCCTTAACCCGGGGCGGCTGCGCCGGGGCGGGTAAGGCCTGTTTCTGGATGATGTACCAAGACGAAGCCGAATTATTCAGAAAGCGCTCTGTAGGAAAAACAGCCATGACGCCCGCGATCGCCAAAGCCAGCACTACCAGCGGTACCTCGTATTTCAGCACCTGTGCGGGTGCCAGACCCTCTTCCTGTGGCGTCGGCCAGAAGTAATGTTGACCCAGGCGCATGAAGAGACTGCCGGCTACCGATGCGATTACCAGGATCAGCACTACCGAGCCAATATTCATCCCGAACAGTTCATCCAGCCGATAGACGCCACGGTAATCACTGTTGTAGAAATCACCCCAAACAGGGAACAGGTCGCCGAATAGAATGGAACCGCCGAGAAAGCCGACCACAAACACCATGGCGTCAACCCGGCCGGTGGCGACGGAGGCCGCCGCCGTGCCCGGACAAAAACCGCCGACGGCCATGCCGACGCCGAACAGTAAGCCACCCACCGCCATTGGTTTCAGATAGGTCGGCAGGTAATACATATGTGAAGTATCGATGAAGCCGATGAGACTCAGGAGCCACAAGCCGAGCATGCCGGTGACAATGGCCGCAAACATGACCACCGGTACGCCGACATCCTTCAGATAAAAGGCGCGCGCGATCCGGCGACTGTCGGTGAAACCGGCGTGATACAGACCGAAGCCGAAGATGAAGCCAATGGGTATCGCCAGCCACAGGTTCGCGGCCTCGGAGATAACACCGGTTTTTACCAGTGGCGCTACTATATCCATTGCTTTCTCACAAACCACGCGGTTACGAAACCACCGAAGAAGATGCAGAGCAGGAAGGCCCAGGCGCCCACAGAAAGCTCGGCGCCGCCGACCAGGCCCTGGCCGCTGGTGCAACCACGCGCCAAACGCGCGGCGAATCCAGTGATGGCGCCGCCGATGAGCGCATAAATGAGTCGACCGGTTACCGAAATGCGCGGGCCGCGTTGCACTTCGAAGTGGAAATCACCACACGACCACGCGCCGGCGAAGGCGCCGACTAGCAGCCCGATCATCAGATAGCTGAGGTAATCGTTGAGAGGATTGGCACCGTGTGCGAAATAGGGGGCGAGGTAGGCGCTTTTCCCCGTCAACTCCGGCAGCAGCCAGTGCTGCATGGTCGCCGCCAGACCCATCATCATGCCGCTGACACCGATGCCCCGACCGGCCACTACAAAGGCGAGCAGCATGGAAATGCCAATCACGATACCCGCCAGCACCGGCGGGAAACGGCAACGTAGATTCACGCGCTCCTCCCTTCAATGATTGATAAACTTTTCCTCCTTAAACGGTACGAGCATAGTGAACCGCCATGCGCATTTCCAGCAGACCTTATACCTAATCCAGGTTTTATTGATCTTTGTCAAGATCGGTGGGTGAGTGCATTGCTAAGTTTGTAATTGAAACTGTGTACTAGAATTAGGTGTGTTCAGCCGCGATTACAGATCAAACATTAGCCTGCATCAGCTCAGAGGAGGATGTCGTTATGGGTATCCAGCAGACCTTTTATGAGGCCATGCGCGAACATGGGATTACGCGCCGCAGCTTTCTGAAGTTCTGTAGCCTCACCGCCGCGGGACTCGGTCTGGGGCCGGAGTTTGCAGGCACCATTGCACACGCGCTGGAGACCAAGCCGCGCACACCGGTGATCTGGTTGCATGGATTGGAGTGTACCTGCTGCTCCGAATCCTTTATCCGTTCCGGTCACCCGTTGGCGGCCGACGTCATCCTCTCGATGATCTCGCTGGATTATGACGATACCTTGATGGCCGCCGCCGGTTACCAGGCCGAGGAAATTCTCGAACGGACGATTGCCAAATATGATGGCAACTTCATCCTCGCTTGCGAAGGCAACCCGCCGCTGAACGAGGACGGCATGTATTGCATCCAGGGGGGCAAGCCCTACGTGGAAAAACTGCGCCGCATGGCGAGTCATTGCAAGGCTATTATCGCTTGGGGCTCTTGTGCGTCTTGGGGCTGCGTACAGGCCGCGCACCCGAATCCTACCCGCGCAGTACCGATCCACCAGGTCATCACCGATAAACCCATCATCAAGGTGCCTGGCTGCCCACCCATCGCCGAGGTGATGACCGGCGTCATCACCTACATGCTGACTTTCGACCGTTTCCCGGAACTGGACAGGCAAGGGCGGCCGAGGATGTTTTACGGCCAGCGTCTGCACGACAAGTGTTACCGACGGCCACATTTCGACGCCGGCCAGTTCGTCGAGCGCTTTGACGACGAAGGCGCACGCAAGGGCTATTGTTTGTACAAGATGGGATGCAAGGGGCCGACCACCCATAACGCCTGTTCGACAGTGGAATGGAACGGCGGTCTGTCCTGGCCGGTGAAATCCGGGCACGGTTGCCTGGGTTGCGCCGAAGACAACTTCTGGGACCGCGGCTCCTTTTACAGTTCGGTGACCGACCTCAACGTCTTCGGACGTGTCGAGTCCACCGCCGACAAGATCGGGGGCGTACTGGCCGGCGCTGCCACCATTGGTGTCGCGGCCCACGCCGCCGCATCGGTCATCAGCCACTCAAAGGACAGCAATAAGGGAGGCGCCAGTCATGACTGAGTCGGTTACAGCCAACGGCTTCAAGCTTGATACCAGCGGACAGCGTGTGGTGGTCGATCCGATCTGCCGCATCGAGGGTCATCTGCGCATCGAGGTCAACCTCGATAATAACAATGTGATCCGCAATGCTGTCTCCACCGGCACCATGTGGCGCGGCCTGGAAGTCATCCTCAAGGGCCGTGACCCGCGTGACGCCTGGGCCTTTACCGAACGCATATGCGGTGTCTGCACCGGTGTGCATGCCCTGGCCTCGGTGCGCGCTGTCGAGGATGCGCTAGGCATCAAGATCCCGGAGAACGCCAACCACATCCGCAACCTCATGATGCTGGCACAGTACACGCAGGATCATCTCGTGCATTTTTATCACTTGCACGCGCTTGACTGGGTTGATGTCGTCAGTGCGCTGAATGCCGATCCCAAGGCGACGTCGGTGCTGCAGCAGAGCATTTCCAACTGGCCCAAGTCCTCACCGGGTTATTTCCGCGATACTCAGGCGCGTCTGAAGCGCTTTGTCGAATCCGGCCAGTTGGGGCCGTTCGCCAACGCCTACTGGGGCAGTCCTGCCTACAAGCTGCCGCCCGAAGCCAATCTGATGGCCGTGACACATTATCTGGAGGCTCTGGATTTCCAGCGCGAGATCGTCAAGATCCACACCGTCTTCGGCGGCCGTAACCCGCATCCGAACTGGGTGGTAGGCGGTATGCCGTGTTCGTTCAGCTTGAACGAAACCGGCGGCATCAACATGGATTGGCTCAATCTGGTGTCGTCCATCATTGACCGCTCCATCGATTTCGTCGATCAGGTTTACATTCCCGACCTGAAGGCCATTGCCTCGTTCTACACGGAATGGACAAAATATGGCGGTGGCCTGTCAAGCAAGAACCTGCTGTCCTATGGCGACTTCCCCCGAGTCGCTAACAACTGGTCGCAGGACAACATGCTCATGCCGGGTGGCGCCATCCTCAACGGCGACCTGTCGAAGGTGTACGACGTCGACGTGCGCGACCCCGAACAGATCCAGGAATTCGTGCCGCATTCCTGGTACAAATACCCGGATGAAAGCACGGGCCTGCATCCTTGGGACGGCGTCACTGTGCCGAACTTCGAACTGGGTCCGAATACCAAAGGCACTAAGACCGACATCAAGCAGATCGACGAAGGTTCCAAGTATTCCTTCGTCAAGGCGCCGCGCTGGCGTGGCAACGCCATGGAAGTGGGTCCGCTGGCACGTTACGTGGTGGCCTATGCGCGCGGCGATAAAGGGATCAAGGAACAGGTCGACGGCTTGTTGCATGACCTCAATCTACCGCTGACAGCGCTCTTCTCCACGCTGGGCCGCACTGCGGCACGCGGCCTGGAATGCTCCTGGTCGGCGCACAAGATGCGTTACGTGTTCGATAATATGATGGCCAACCTCAAGGCCGGAGATACCGCCACGGCAAACATGGACAAGTGGGAACCCGGTACTTGGCCCAAAGACGCCAAGGGCGTGGGTCACGTCGAGGCGCCGCGCGGCTCATTGGGGCACTGGGTCCATATCAAGGACGCGAAGATTGAAAACTACCAAGCCGTGGTGCCGACCACTTGGAACGCGTCGCCGCGCGATCCGGCAGGCAACATCGGCGCCTACGAGGCGGCCCTGCTGGGTACGCCGATGGCCAATCCTCAGCAGCCGCTGGAAATTCTGCGCACTGTTCACAGTTTCGATCCTTGCTTGGCCTGCGCCACACACGTCATGGCGTCGGACGGTCAGGAACTCGTAACGGTAAAGGTCCGCTAAAGGGAGGACAGCGACATGAGCAGCAATGTGGCAAGCGGTACGCACGATCCGGCCAATCAGAAGGCCGTGTACGTGTTCGAAGCCCCCGTGCGTCTGTGGCACTGGTTGCACACCTTCAGCTTTCTCACGTTGGCGGCAACCGGATACTTGATCGCCAATCCCCTGCCATCGCTGACGGGAGACGCCAGTGATCATTTCCTCATGGGCAACATCCGTCTGATCCATTTCATCGCGGCCTATGTCTTCAGCATTGGATTTGCCGTGCGGATCTACTGGGCGCTGATGGGTAATCGCTATGCGCGCGAGATATTCTACCTGCCGTTCTGGCGGGTCGCATGGTGGCAAGGCTTGCTCCATGAGATTAAGTTCTACCTGTTCCTGACCCGCAAACAGGAAAAGACGCCGGGACATAATCCGCTGGCACAGACAGCGATGTTCTTCCTCAATACCCTGATGACGCTGTTCATAATCGGCACGGGGTTTGCGCTCTACGGCCAGGGCCTTGGCGAAGGCAGTTGGGCGGACAAGGGATTCGGTTGGATTATTTCGCTGTTGGGTGGCGGTCAGGCGGCTCGCATGTGGCACGACATGGGAATGTGGATCATGTTCGTGTTTGTGATCATCCATATCTACATGGCGGTGCGCGCCGATATCATCGGTCGGGAAAGCAGTGTCAGCACCATCATCGGTGGCTGGCGCATGTTCAAAGACGATCTGCCCTGATGGTCCGGGATGGGGAAATCGATACACTGATCCTGGGCATCGGCAATATTCTCTGGGCCGATGAAGGTTTCGGTGTACGCTGTGTAGAAGCGCTCAATGCCCGTTACGACTTTGAAGACAACGTCCGCATCATGGACGGTGGCACTCAAGGCCTGTTCCTGTTGCCCTGGGTGAGTAGCGTATCGCGCCTGCTGATTTTCGACGCCATCGACTACGGTCTGGCGCCCGGCGAGTTGCGCATTATGCGCGACGACGACGTACCGCGCTACATGGGCGCCAAGAAAGTCAGCATGCACCAGACCGGTTTTCAGGAAGTCCTCATGTCGGCGCGGCTGCTGAGCGATCGTCCACAACAACTGGCGCTCATCGGTGTACAGCCGGAGTTGCTTGATGACTACGGTGGCAGCCTGCGCGACGTCACTCGCCGGCGCATACCCGATGCGGTCGATGTTGCCTGTTCGTTGTTACGTCAATGGGGCATAAGCTTTCGCGAGCGGACCACCCCGCTGGCGTCGGTCGATCGGATCGGCCCGGAAGAGTTGTCGATGGCCATTTACGAACTGGGGAGACCACAGTGACACACCCGCTCATGCAGCGCCTGTTCGACGACTACGGCTATCCCGAGGTGACATTGGGGTCACACGAGGCATTCATCAACCAGCCGGGAATCAGGGTGCTGTTTTTCGCCGGTGATCCGAAGCGTTTTCGTGAAACCACTGATGTCGCTGTGGTACTGCCGGAACTTGTAAAAGCCTTCCAGGACCGACTGATACCCGGCGTGGTGGCGGTCGAGGCGGAGAAACCATTACAGCAGCACTATGGATTCGCGGCGTGGCCGGCGCTGGTGTTCCTGCGTGACGGCGGCTACCTCGGTGCCATCACTGGCGTCCTTAACTGGACGGAGTATCTGCATGATATCGGCGAACTGGCGGCGGCCAACATCAAATCACCGCCGGGTTTCAAGATTCCGGTAGTCAGCGCGTGAGTGCTTGATCGTCAGGAAACGATGCATGAATACACACGATAGTCGTATCGCGGTGACTTTCACGAGGCCCGGTAGCCAGCCACTGGAAGCGGACGGAACGCACCTGGAGTTCATCCCCATGCCCAAGGAGATGAGCAGCTACCGCGCGCCGGACCTTCCGGCGCCGGAACAGGTATTGCACTTGCGCGGGGCGAAGGCCGTCACAGACTGGCTGAGCCAAGCATTGGCTGCTTACCGTGTGGGTGCTGAACCATGGATTGCCGATATCTCTGGCCTGGATGCGGACAACCGCGAACTGGTCAACCAGATTCTGGGCGAGGGTGAGGTCAGTCTGAAATACAACGATAAGGATATACAGGCACGAATGCAGGAATCGGTGCTGACCGGCATCTGGCGCACCTTCTATTTTGATCCAGCAGGACGTATTACCCGCGATCTCATCGAGGTCTGCGACGCGCCAGTACTGGCGCGGCGTGCGCCGGCCGCCGCGCAGGTGATGGGCCTGAAGCGGGATACGGCACCGGACGGCGTCATGAACGCACTGCCGATTCTGAGCGAGCTGCAGGATCGCGTCATCGACTGGAGAACCGGCGACCTGACGTATGTGGTCAACCTCACGCTGCTGCCGTTATCGGAAGGCGATGTGCATTTCCTCGGAGAAATGCTCGGTACGGGCTCGGTCGAGACCTTGTCGCGTGGCTACGGAGACTGCAAGATTACCAGTACGGCGTATCCAGGCATCTGGTGGGTGCGGTATACCAACTCCATGGGCACGCCGATTCTGAACACTCTGGAGGTCACCGATATTCCGGCGGTGGCCTGCGCCGCTCTGGAAGACCTGGATGATTCGCGGCGGCGGTTTAGGGAACTGCTGGAGCCTTACTGGACAGAGCTGGGATGAACCCGCCGCAGGCCTCGACCCGGATTGATGCTGCCACCCGGTTGGAATGCCGGATCTGCTGGCACGTCTATGATCCGGCGCTTGGCGATGAAGTAGAACAGATCCCCCCGGGGACGCCGTTCTTGGACTTGCCGGCGCATTGGCGCTGCCCACAGTGTGACGCCGAGCAGGATAAATTTCTGCCGCTGACAGATCGATAGAGACGTGGATCCATCGGTGAACAATTTGGTGGCTGTCTATCGCGACATCGTTCGGCCGCGCATGACGGGGCTGCCGATGTATAACGCGGTGCTCAAGGCGGAAGCCGTAGGCTTCCGCCCGCACGACGGTCGGTTATGCGGCGTGCTGGTTACGCCCTGGTTCATGAACCTGGTGTTGCTGCCGGGCAAGCATGATGAGTGGTCTGGACTGGCGTCTGGAACGACATTCAAGGTAGCGTTTCCCTCCGGGGAGTATCCGTGCATGTTGAGCACGCCGGATGACATTGCCCCGCACCTCAGCTTGCCGCTTTTTACGACAGTAAAAGGATTTGCGGATCAAGAAGCAGCCTGTCGTGTAGCACGGGAGTTGCTGCTGAATCTGTACTTGCGCACGACGAAGCCGGCATGGGCCGCCCCGATCGATGTCGAGCGGAACAGCAGCGGGTTGCGGCGGCGGCTGTCGCGACGCATGTTGCTGCGGAGCTGGCTGGTGCCAAAGTTTGGTGGCGAGTAATGCGGGGGTTTTGAGTTTGTAGCGCCTCGACGTAACCGGTCGAGTGGATTGCGCGATAACCACAACGAAGAGGAGAATACCGAACATGTGTCTCGGGATACCCATGCAGATCGCCGCGATCGAGGGCTTTCTGGCACGGTGCAACGCCAAGGGCGTGGAGCGCGATGTCAATCTGTTTTTGATGCAGGGAGAGGATGTCACGCCAGGCGATTTCGTCATGGTGCATGTCGGCTACGCTATCCAGAAGATGACCGAGCAGGAAGCGCGCTCGGCGTGGGAGATTTACGACGCGATGCTGGCCGCGGAGGCGGCCGTCAACGGTGCATGAATTGTCTGTTTGCCAGGGGCTGTTGCAGCAGGTCGAGGTGATTGCGGCGCAACGCGCGGCGCGCGGTGTAGCGAACATTACGATCCGCATCGGACCGCTCTCCGGCATAGAGCCGGAACTGCTGCAACGTGCCTTCCCGTTGGCGAGCGCCGGTACGGTCGCCGCCGCGGCGAAGCTGGTTATCGAATGGCTGCCGATTCGGGTGAGCTGTGAGCAATGCGGAGTAGAGACGGAAGCCACGCCGAACAGGTTGTTGTGCGGCGCCTGCGGTGACTGGCATACGCGGCTCGTCAGCGGCGATGAGTTATTGCTGGCAAGTGTCGAGCTAATGATTTGAAATCCACTGCGCGAGGATGTGAACATGTGCGATACCTGCGGCTGTAACGTAACCGAGCAGCACCACATCGACGATCCGCGTGCGGTCGAAGTGTTGCAGGGGCTGCTCGCGGGCAATGAGCAACAGGCCGCGCACAATCGCGCGCACTTCAATCAGCATGGCGTGCTCTCCGTCAATCTGATGTCCTCGCCGGGCGCCGGCAAGACAGCCTTGCTCGAAGCGACCATCGATGCCCTAAAATCGGAATTCCGCATCGCCGTCATTGAGGGCGACCTGGAAACCGAGAACGATGCCGAACGTATTCGCGCCAAAGGCGTGGCCGCCTACCAGATCACCACCGGCACGGCCTGTCATCTCGATGCGCATATGGTGCACGATGCCTTGCATTATCTACCGCTCGCCGGTCTGGATATTCTTTTTGTCGAGAACGTCGGTAACTTGGTGTGTCCCGCCAGCTTCGATCTCGGCCAGCATCTGAATGTCACCCTGCTGTCCGTCACCGAAGGCGACGACAAACCGGCCAAATATCCGGTCATCTTTCGTGTCGCGGATGCGGTACTGGTGACCAAAATCGATTTGCTGCCGTATCTGGATGATTTTGCTGTCGAGCGCGTCAAGACACATGTGCGCAATCTCGCCAGCGCCGCACCGGTCATCGCGTTGTCCGCGAAGCAGGATCTCGAAATGAGTGCTTGGCTTGACTGGCTGCGCAGACATGTCGATGCCTTGCGCGCCGGCGACACGCTGCGTCGCGCGGGTCAAGGTCCGGTGTACAGGCGTGCGCGGGCCCGTGAATCGGTTCTATGAGCAATTTGGCACCGACTTTGAGCAATACCCGGATTTCCCCCTAGTGACTTGTTGCCATGATGGCGAGGTATTTCGCTCAGTAATATTCGCAAGGAATCCAAAGTGCATCTGAGTGCTCAAGACTGGCTCGACAAAATCCGCAAGTTGCCGCTGCCGGATACGGTGCGCATCATGAATGTCTGCGGCGGACACGAGCGTGCCATCACCCTGGCCGGTCTGCGCGGCGCGTTGCCGAAAAACATCGAACTGATTCCCGGCCCGGGATGTCCAGTGTGCGTCTGTCCCGAGGAGGATGTGTACGAAGCCATGCAACTGGCGATCAAAGGGGGCGTGATACTGGTGGCGTTCGGCGACATGCTGCGCGTGCCGGTGAATGTGCCTAAAGGTGAGGTGCGTTCGCTGGAAGAAGCCAAGGCCGCCGGCGCGGAAGTGCGACCGATAGCGTCACCGGTCGAGGCGGTGCGCATCGCACGGGAGAACCCATCACGCACGGTGGTGTTCTTCGCCGCTGGCTTCGAGACCACGACGGCGCCAGTGGCCGGCATGCTGCGGGAGGGTGTGCCGGACAATCTGCTGGTTCTATTGTCCGGCCGGCTCACCTGGCCGGCGGTCGCCCTGTTGCTGGACTCGGACACGCCGGGCTTCGACATCCTGATCGCACCGGGTCATGTTGCCACCATCATGGGCCCGGAGGAATGGCGGTTCGTGATCGACAAGCACGGCATACCCGCCGCCATCGCCGGTTTCGCGCCGGAGACGCTGCTGGCCGCCATGTACTCGGCTTTGCGCCAGCTTATCGAAGGTGAACGCTTCCTGGATAACTGTTATCCGGAGGTGGTGCGTCCGGGCGGCAATACCGCAGCCCGCCGTTGTATTGCCGAGGTGCTGGATGTGGTCGATGCCAACTGGCGCGGTGTCGGTATCATTCCGCGCTCCGGCTTCGCACTCCAGCGCGACTATGCGGCGCATGATGCCCGCCTGCAATTGCCGACGCAGGCTGATCCGGCCCGCAAGCGCATCGGTGAGATGCCGCCAGGTTGTGATTGCGCCAAAGTGGTACTTGGCAAGATCTATCCGGATCAGTGCCGGCTGTTCGGCCGCGCCTGTCATCCGCGTCATCCCATCGGTCCGTGCATGGTATCCGACGAGGGTGCTTGTCGAATCTGGTGGGCCGGCGGCGTGCGCGAGCCGCGAGCCGATGCGCTGACGATAAAATAGCCGGGGTGCGCTCTGGCGCCGGGCACGACGGAAATCCGAATTCTTTGCGGCGCCGAAAACCACCATCTTGTATGAGGCATTCTTCCAATCCAGCCGTCCACGCCCGGTGTTGGGTGTTGGGCGGTCGTGTGCAGGGCGTGGGTTTTCGCCCCTTCGTCTATCGATTGGCGCAACGTCATGGATTGAAAGGTCGGGTACAAAACCTTGCCGGTCAGGTCGAGATTCAGGCCGAGGGCGCCGTGTCGGCGCTGGCCGCTTTCGAGGCGGCGCTGTTGCAAGAGGCCCCGCCGCTGGCGCGGCCGCGCATCGTCTCCTGCGCGGCTCTGCCGGTGCAGGGCTTTGCGGGATTCAGCATCCTGGCGAGCCGCAGCGATGCGCTGGCCCGCATTCACATCCCGCCGGATTATTGCGCTTGCGATGACTGCCTGCGTGAGCTGCGCGATCCGCGTGACCGCCGCTACCGCTATCCGTTCATCAACTGTACACAATGCGGGCCGCGCTATACGTTGATTACGCGTCTGCCCTATGACCGGGCCAACACCACACTGGCTGATTTCACGCTCTGTGCCGCGTGCCGTTCGGAATATGAAGATCCGCTGGACCGGCGCTTCCATGCCGAACCGATGGCCTGTCCGCGCTGCGGGCCGGGCCTGCAATACAGTGCGCCTGACGGCGCACTGATACCGGGCGCCGCCGCGACGCTCGCCGCTACGGTTGCGGCTTTGCGCAGCGGCTGCATCGTCGCTGTGAAAGGCATCGGCGGCTATCACCTTATGTGCGATGCCGCTAACGAGGTGACGGTGCTGCGCTTGCGTGCGCGCAAACCGCGTCCGCACAAACCGCTCGCCGTTATGTTCCCCTGGCGCGGCGGGGATGGTCTCGATTCAGTGCGTGAGTCTTTGCTCCCTGATGCGCTGCAGGCGCAACTGCTGTGCGATCCGATGCGTCCCATCGTGCTGATCCGACGTCGTGACGATGCGCCCTTGGCGCACGCCATCGCGCCCGGTCTCGCCGAAGTCGGCGCGTTACTGCCGTACAGTCCATTGCACCACCTGCTGCTGGATGATTTCGCCGCGCCGCTGGTCGCGACCTCGGCCAACATCAGCGGTGAGCCGGTGCTTACCGACAGTGCCGAAGTGGAAGCGCGTCTGCCGCATGTCGCCGAAGCCTTCCTGCATCACAATCGGCCTATCGCGCGTCCTGCGGACGATCCGGTGTATCGCGTCATTGCCGGCCGGCGGCGGCCGTTGCGTCTCGGTCGCGGCAACGCACCGCTGGAGTTGACGCTGCCTTTCGCGCTGGCACAGCCGCTGCTGGCGGTTGGCGGGCACATGAAGAACACGATCGCGCTGGCCTGGGAAGATCGGGTCGTGATCTCGCCGCACATCGGCGATCTCGATGCGCCGCGCAGCCTGGCGGTCTTCGAGCAGGTGATCGATGATCTGCAAGCGCTGTATCAGATCGGCGCAACGCGAATTGTCTGCGATGCGCATCCGGGTTATGCCAGCACGCGCTGGGCCAGGCGCAACGCGCTGCCTGTGCAGACTGTTCTGCATCATCACGCGCACGCCAGTGCGCTGGCGGGAGAGTATACGGAGGTGCGGGACTGGCTGGTGTTCACCTGGGATGGTGTGGGCTATGGCGCCGACGGTAGTTTGTGGGGCGGCGAAGCTTTTCACGGCGCGCCTGGACGCTGGCAACGCGCGGCAAGTTTTCGGCCTTTTCATCTGCCGGGCGGTGAGCGCGCCGGTCGTGAACCCTGGCGTGCAGCGGCGGCTTTGTGTTGGGAAAACGGAATGGCCTGGCCGGGCCGAACCGTCGCTACCGACCTAATACACGAGGCATGGACCAAGTGTATCAATGCGCCGGCCACCAGCGCGGTCGGTCGTCTGTTCGATGCCGCGAGTGCCTTGCTGGGCCTGGTCGAAACGGCGAGCTTCGAAGGGCAGGGGCCGATGCTGCTGGAGGCGATCGGTGCAACGGGCGCCGCTGGCGTGTCGTTACCGCTGAGTCCGGATGTTGACGGTGTATTACGCAGCGATTGGGCACCGCTGGTGCCTTATCTATTGAATGGACAACGCAGTGTCGGCGAGCGCGCCGCCGGTTTTCACGCCAGCATGGCACGGGCGTTGCTCGATCAGGCGGTGAGACTGCGCGGCATGCACGGCGAATTCGTCGTCGGCTTGGCGGGCGGCGTATTCCAGAATCGCGTACTCACCGAGCATGCAATGACGATGCTGCGCAGCCGCGGCTTCGCGGTGCGTTTCGCTGCCGCCTTGCCCTGCAACGATGCCGGCATCAGTTTTGGACAGGTCATTGAAGCAGCGGCCTTGCGGGAGGGTACTCGAATTGCCTGAGAACACCGGCGTCAGTGCCGACCCATGGTCGCGCTACGGCAAGCCGCGCGCCCGTTGCCGTGACGGCCGTCGCCTGACCCACGGGGTAATATCTACTCCATTTCCCGTGCCGCCTGTTCACGTAGGCGCCGCTCCGTTTCCTCTTCGCGGGCGTGGTCGATTACCTGCATGACTTTTGCGACATCGGCGTCCACCGTGCTGCGCTCAAAGCGTCCGGTAAGCGCGGTATCGGGCTTGAGCTTGCCGCTGACATAAAGCGCCCAGATTTCCTTGCCGTAGTCGGTTTTCAATAGCTCGGGGGCAACACGGCCGAAATAAGTCGTCATATTGTCAACGTCCCGTTCTAGCATCATGCTGGCGCTGTTATTGCCCGCGGCATTGACGGCTTGTGGCAGATCGATAATGACCGGCCCTGTGTCGTCGACCAATACATTGAACGGCGATAAGTCGCCATGGACAAGGCCCGCGCAGAGCATGCGCACGATTTCCGCAATCATCCGGGCGTGATATTCGCGCGCTTGCGCGCCGGTCAAACTCAGATCATTGAGTCGCGGGGCGGCATTGCCGGCGGCGTCCGTTACCAGTTCCATCAACAATACGCCATCGACGAAGCCATAGGGCTTGGGTACGCGCACGCCGACGGCGGCCAAACGATAGAGCGCATCCACCTCCGCGTTGAGCCAGGCCTCTTCTGATTCTTTTTGCCCGTAACGAGTACGTTTTCCCATGGCGCGCGCCTGGCGGCTGTTTTTGACCTTGCGGCCTTCCTGATACTGCACGGCTTGCTTGAAGCTGCGCTGGTTGGCTTCCTTGTAAACCTTGGCGCAGCGTAGCGCCGCGCCGCAGCGAACCACATAGACCTGCGCTTCTTTGCCGCTCATCAACTGGGATATGATCTCGTCGACCAGACCATCGTTGACCAGCGGTTTTAATCTTGCGGGTACTTTCATCGGGGCTTTATACGCCGTCAATCGATGCGATGGAATGGCTGTGGGCTATCGCTGCTCAAATTGGAACCACTGCCAACTTGAGCGCCTGCCTCAGTGCTCGGTGTACTTGATCAACAACATGCTGTAGTTATCGTCCTTTTCGCGCTGGTCGATGCGTACCGGCAGATAATGCAGCGTCGGTGCGCACCACAGCATGGTGGAGCGTTTGTCGTCGTCCATAACGCGCTCCAGTTTTACCGTGTCGTACACGCCTGCCGGCGTCTCGATGCGCTCCGCGCCGATGATGCGGAAGCGGTAGGACTTGAGCTTGCCGCCGTCGGTGAAGGTGTATTCCATGTCGCGCTTGCCGCCTTGCAGATCCAGCATCATCGACAATTGCACGACCAGGCGGTCGAGCACGCCGTCGTGGATGGGCATCTTCCAGGTTTTGCCGTCGACCGAGTTTTCCACTATGCCGCGTATCCAGTTGAAGTTCAGCTTGACCGTGCGCTGCTTTTTGCCGCCGCTGCGCTCATAGGTGTAGGCCAGCGGCCGGATACTTGAGTTGTGCCACATCCAGTAGCTGCGTTCTTGGATTACGTCCTTGTTGAAATGGGCGATGAAGCCGACGGTGCGGGTTTCGGTTTCGTAACGGTAGTTGCCATCGGGTGTGTTGAGCAGCGTGCTGCGGAACTCGCCGATCTGGAAGCCGAAACCGCGGATGCTGTACTGCGCGTCGAACGCCGGCAACGGTCCGGCCGCGGCGGCGCTCGACGCGCAGTACAGCAGCCAGAGCGCGAGCATGTGCAGAGGGGAGCGGGAACAGCGGCGCGGTGCGTTCATGATATGGTATGCGCCTCGCGCAGGGATTCGAGCTGGAGGGGGCGCGGCAGTAGGGTGCCGTCGAACATGACCTGATTGCCGAGCAGACGCAGACGCCGTTCGGCGAACCAGCGCAGCACCAGCGGATAGATGCTGTGTTCCTGTATCAGTACCCGCGCGGCCAGGTGTTGCGGCGTGTCGTTGGGTATTATCGGCACGCGCGCCTGCAGGATCGCCGGTCCGCCATCCACCTGCGGCGTGACGAAATGCACGCTGGCGCCGTGTTCGGTTTTACCCGCCTCTATGGCGCGGCGATGGGTGTCCAGGCCGGGGAGCTCGGGCAGCAGCGACGGATGGATATTGATCAATCTGCCGCTGTAATGCTCGACGAAGCCGCGTGTCAGGATGCGCATGAATCCCGCCAGCAGCACCAGTCCGGGCTGGTAGGCGTCGATGATGTCCAACAGCGCCGTATCGAAACTGTCTCGGTCGGGATAGTCGCCGTGCTCCAGAACGTGCGTTGCAATGCCGGCATTCCGCGCGCGCGTCAGCCCCTCGGCATGCGGACGGTTGCTGATCACGGCGCGTATCGCTACCGGCAGCGACTGCTGCGCGATGGCATCGATCAGTGCCTGTAGATTGCTGCCGGTGCCGGAGATAAGGACCACTATCGGTAACATTGTTTTGTCGGTGTTGCTCATTATGGAACCTCTCATCACACCCTTTCCTCAGCCAGCGGGGGAGAGGGGTCTCGCTGTTCCTGCGACGAGTAAAGCAGAGATGCCCTAGCTGATATGCACCTGCTCCCCGTCGGGTGTCGCGGATTCGATAGCGCCGATGCGCCAGACTGTTTCGCCCGCCGCGCTCAACTGATTGATGGCGCGTTCGGCATCCGCCGCCGCCACGATCGCCACCATGCCGATACCGCAGTTGAAGGTGCGGTACATTTCCGTGTCGGCGACGCCGCCGTGCTGTTGTAACCAAGCGAAGATCGGCGGGCGCGGCCATGCTGTGGAGCGGAGCGCGGCACACATGTCGTCCGGGAGTACCCGCGGGATGTTGTCGAGCAGGCCGCCGCCGGTAATGTGCGCCAAGGCATGTACATCCACCTGCTCGAACAGTTGCAGCAGCGGCTTGATATAGATACGGGTCGGGGCGAGCAGGGTGTTGCCGAGCGTGCGGCCGTGAAAGTCCTGGCCAAGGTCGGCGCCGCTGACCCCGATGATCTTGCGGATCAGCGAATAGCCATTGGAATGCGGACCCGAGGAAGCGATGCCAAGCAGCACATCGCCGACGGAGACCTTGCGGCCGTCGATGATGCGGCTCTTTTCCACCACGCCGACGGCGAAACCCGCCAGATCGTAGTCGCCGGCGTGGTACAGTCCCGGCATCTCGGCGGTCTCGCCGCCCACCAGCGCGCAGCCGGCCTGTTCACAGCCGGCGGCGATGCCCTTGATGACAGCGGTGGCGATGGCGACCTGCAGCTTGCCGGTGGCGTAATAATCGAGGAAGAACAGCGGTTCGGCGCCTTGCACCACCAGGTCGTTGACGCACATCGCCACCAGGTCGATGCCGATGGTGTCGTGGTGGTGCAGCTCGATGGCGAGCTTGAGCTTGGTGCCGACGCCGTCGGTGCCGGACACCAGCACGGGCTGCTTGTAACGGTCCAGTGGCAATTCGAACAGGGCGCCGAAACCGCCCAGTCCACCCAGCACGCCGGGGCGCTTGGTGCGCGCGGCGTAAGGCTTGATGGCGTCCACCAGCGCCTCACCGGCGTCGATATCGACGCCGGCATCGCGATAGCTCAGCGCGGCGCGGCCCGGTTCCATGCCCGTCGCCGGGTCACTGGGGTGTTTGGGGGTGTCGACGTCATGCGGCACGAGAGGCTCCTGTATTTCCGGGTGGGATAACATTCTGGTATTTTACACGCACTATGACGATACCGACGCAGGTTTTTCTTGTTCCGGGAGGAACAACGGCGGGTGATTTGCCGGCGTCGCCGACAGCCATGACGGCGCGGCGCGTCCTGATGCGTCGTTGGCGCTGGCTATTGCGGTTGTGGGCACTGTGCTGCTGCGCCAATGTTTCAGCTGCAACCGCCAATGTGTTCTATGAAGCCGTGGTTCCGGTGGCGGGGTATGATGCCGCGGCCCGCGATCAGGCCTTGGGTGTCGCGCTCAGCGCCGTGCTGGTGCGCGTATCCGGAAACCAAAAGGCACCGCAACAGCCGGCACTGGCGCGCGTGGTGCAGAATGCCCAGCGACTGGTCCAGCGCTTCAGTTATGAAACCGCGCCGCCGGCCGGCTCCAATACGACACCTGCGACCGATTCCGCCGCCGTTGCCGCGACGACCGTCACCCTCCAGCCGCCACCCGCGCCGACACTGATGCTGCACGCAATCTTCGATGTGCCGGGCGTCGATCGCGTGTTGACCGCTGCGGGCTTCAACATCTGGCTGAACCGGCCGCAGACGGTGTTGTGGCTGGCGCTGGACTCGGGCACCGAGCAGACCCTGGTCAGTGTCGACGCCCCGGCACCACTGGGCCCGCTGCTCAAGGCGGCGGTGGACCGGCGCGGTCTGCCGTTGCTCTATCCGTTGTTGGATCTACAGGATCAGCAGGCCTTGCAGTTCCAGGATGTGGCCGCGGGCAACGCCGAGCGCATCCGCAATGCCGCGCAGCGCTATCAGCCCGATGCGGTGCTGGCGGGCTATGTGCGCAGCCGCACGCCCAGCAATACGCCTAGCAGTACACCCGGCAATACGCCTGGCAGTACGTCGGATCAATATGAGGCGCGCTGGACCTTGTACCGGCGCGATGAAGCGCCGAGCTGGACGGCGCAAGGCAGCCTGCAGCAAGTCATCGACGCCGGTATCGATGGCGCCGCCGATCTGCTTTCCCAGTCCGCGCCAACCCAGTCCGACAGCACTGCCGGTGTGTTGCTGCAGGTCGCGGGCGTCACCGATCTGAACCGTTACACCGATGTCGAGCATTACCTGGCCGGCATCTCCGTGATCGCCCAGTTGCGGACCCGGACGGTCGATGCCACGACGGTGACCTTCGCGCTGCGGCTCAACGGTACCCGACAGGCCCTGCTGGAGACGCTGGCGCACGGTGCACTGCTGTTGCCCGCAGCGACGGCGGGTCCCGCAGATACCGTGTTGCGGTACCGCATCGCGCAATGACGCGGCGTGATCTGCCCAACCTGATCAGCGCTCTGCGCATCGTACTGGTCGTGCCGGTGACCTTGCTGCTCGGCAGCGAGCGCTTTACCGAAGCCTTGTATTTGTTCGCCACCGCCGGGTTTTCCGACGCCCTCGACGGCTACCTCGCCAAGCGCTACGGCTGGACCAGTTGGCTGGGTGGCGTGCTCGATCCGCTCGCCGACAAATTGCTGTTGGTCGCCTGTTACTTCACGCTCGGCTGGCTGAGCCTGCTGCCGGCGTGGCTGGTGGTGTTGGTGCTGGCGCGTGATGCCATCATTGTCGCCGGCGCCACCGTCTATCATTTCAGGATCGCTCGCCTGGAGGCCACTCCAACTCCGCTCAGCAAGTTCAACACGCTAGCCCAGATCGTGCTGGTGCTCGCTGTCGTTTTCAATCGGGTGCTCAGCATTCCGCCGCATCCACTCACCCATGCGCTGATCTACATTGTGGCATGCACCACGCTGTTGAGCGGCGCGGGATACGTCTGTGCCTGGGGTCGGCGTGCCTGGCAGAGTACCCGTCCAATCAAGAGGTCCGCATGACCGATATGCAGAAATGGCTGGTGCTGGCGGGGCTTCTGACCAGCGGCTGGCTGATCTATCTCTTAGCGCCGGTGTTGACGCCGTTTCTGGTCGCGGCCCTACTGGCCTATCTCGGCGACCCGCTCGCCGACCGTCTGGAGGCGCGCAAACTATCGCGCACCGCCGCCGTACTGGTGGTGTTTCTTCTGTTGTTCCTGGTACTCACGCTGGCCGTGATGCTCGGAGTGCCGCTGCTGGAACAACAGGTAGTGCGCTTCATTGCGCGCGTGCCGGGCGATATCGCCTGGATGCAGCAGCACGTGCTACCGTGGATCGAGCAGCGTCTGAATTTGGAGCCCGGCCTGCTCGGACTCGACAGTCTGCAGCAATCGATCGCGACGCACTGGAAGGAAGCGGGCGGCGCGGCCGCACAATTGCTGTCGTCACTCGGCAGTTCCGGCATGACGCTGATGCGCTGGGTGACCAATCTGCTGTTGATACCGGTGCTGACGTTTTACCTGCTGCGCGACTGGGATGTGCTGGTGGCGCGGATTCATGAGTTGCTGCCACGCCCCATCGAACCCATCTGTGCGCGATTGGCGCGCGAATCGGATGAGGTGCTGAGCGCTTTCCTGCGTGGACAACTCAGTGTGATGCTGGCGCTCGGCATGATTTATTCGCTGGGCCTGGCCTTGGCCGGCCTGGATTTCGCGCTGCTCATCGGCATGCTGGCCGGCCTGCTCAGCTTCGTGCCGTATCTGGGCTTCAGCGTCGGTCTGCTGAGCGCCAGCTTCGCGGTATTGATGCAGACGCATGCGCTGATACACCTGGTGCCGGTACTCATTGTATTCGGCATCGGGCAACTCATCGAAGGAGCGGTGCTGACACCCTGGCTGGTCGGCGATCGCATCGGTTTGCATCCGGTGGCGGTGATTTTCGCGGTGTTGGCGGGTGGTCAACTGTTCGGTTTCGTCGGCGTGTTGCTGGCACTGCCCACCGCGGCGGTGCTCGCCGTCGCGGTGCGTCTTGCGCACCAGCGCTACCGCGCCAGTCATCTGTACGAAGGTCGCCCGCCGCCCGCCGCGCCGGTGTGACATGTCCAGTCAATTACCCCTGCGGTTGACGCTCAAGGACAGCGCGACCTTCGCGAATTTCATCGCCGCGCCGCCTGGCGAAGCCGTGCTCGCCCTGCAGGCCTGCGCCCAAGGACAGGGCGAAGTCTTCGTCTATCTCGCCGGCGCGGCCGGTACCGGCAAGACGCATCTGCTGCAGGCGGCCTGTCATGCGGCGGCGCAATGCGGCGGCACGGCGGCCTACCTGCCGTTGCGGCAGGCTGCGGAATTCAACCCCGGCGTTCTGGAAGGCCTGGAGCGGATTGCGCTGATCTGTCTCGACGATGTGCATGCCGTGGCCGGGCGGGACGACTGGGAGCAGGCGTTGTTCGTGCTGTTCAACCGGCTGCGCGACAACGGCGGCCGACTGCTGGTCGCCGCCGCGCGCAAGCCGACGAATCTCGGCTTGTCATTGGCGGATCTCGCTTCGCGTTTCGGCTGGGGTGTGACCTATGTGCTGCAGGGACTCGACGATACCGGCAAGCTGACGGCACTGCGCCGGCGTGCCCGGGCGCGCGGCTTCGATCTGCCGGACGAGGTGGGTCGCTATCTGCTGCTGCGCCAGCCGCGCGATATGCACGCGCTGTTCGCCGTGCTCGATCGTCTCGATCATGCCTCCTTGGCTGCGCAGCGCCGGCTAACCGTGCCGTTCATCAAGTCGATTCTGGGCTGAGCCAACCCTTGCGACTTCACAGGAACCGCTGCATGAGGTCCGGCAGGGCTCGGTGGCAACCGAGCCATCGCCTGATGCCGGCAAGTTGAAGTTCGCCCTACAAAATACCCTTGAGCATCGCTTCCTTAAT
>VFSW01001097.1_pt1 | contig 40533 bp, 52 predicted proteins | sample 5358111 | NCBI WGS metagenome assembly VFSW01 (sample SAMN11554181, study PRJNA540505) | mine drainage metagenome | isolation source: sediment from site ElyBrook_90M | place: USA: Ely Copper Mine, Vershire, VT | collected 2017
AATGGGTCAGAAAGCCGCAAAATTACCCAATTACTGCATCCTACATTGGCGGCTTAACGCCTTATAAACTGTTACCTATAAGCATCAAATTAAAGATCTCTTTAATACTTATAGGTTTATTAAACCTTTACCTTCTCTCCGCGCCACCAAACATGATCATCATCGATCACTTCGCAGATCTCTGGAGGCATTAACTTGCCGTCTTTAATTGTTCCCATAGCCCATCCACTGCGCCAGTTGCGGGGGTTATCTTCCATGTACCCGAACTGAGCGCCCCAAGGATCAGCCAAAGTGCCCGTATCCACGCCGTATCGCGTGCCGTTATAGTCTGACCACCTAGACATACCGAGGGCGTGCAAGTGGCCCGTAAAGAAAGATGTGCCACCTTTGAGGATATTGTTGTAGGTAGCGTGTACCCCGTTATGCCAGCGGTGCTTGACCATGACATCCTCATTGATCATGAGTGACCAGCAAGAAGTCCAGCCTGGCAGATGATCATCTAGGGCAAACCCTTTGACCTTCTCATATTGGGGTACAAAGCTCGACAACTTGGAGTCGAATCGAATACAGTGGTTTCCAATGGTGCGCACGAACTTAGTAGCTCCACCTTTGCAAGTCTTTTCCAGCTCACTCAAGCGCTCTTGAACAGCCTCTAATTCTTGCTGGACTGTTGGCCTTTCCTCATACCCGATCCTAGCGTGGGAGCTGATTGAAGTGCCATCTAGGATGTCGCCGTTAGCTATCAGAATCTTTGGTTTGATTGTTGGCAGCAGCTTGAGTAAAGAGCGATGGGCTGTACTGATAACTCCAGGGAAGTAATGCGCATCAGAAAATACAACAAATGAACCATTCTTCATGTCAACTTTGATGCGTACTTTGTCCTCTGGAATTGTCATTTTGTAGGGTGAAGATACATTCTGGCAAGGCAAAACAATCCCATATTTAGACTGAATCCGCACGCGCCGAGCATTAACATTTCTTAAATCCGTGCCAATCACTTTGGCTACTTTTGACGGGGATTGCAGATCCATCCACACCTTAATGAATTGATCGTCTGAATACTTTGGCGCAGGCATATTTATCCTAGTTTTCTTATCCAATAGCACGCGCCTGGAAGACCCCAAGGCTTGCTCGGTTTATACATCTTGAATCCATTAGCAATCAGATTGTTTGCAGATGGGCAGTTATTAGTGGTGTCGGTGACTAGATGAGTCCAGCCTTGTTTTTTAGCGAATCGGGTACGCACTCGAATGAGTCGGTTATGAAGCCCTAGGCCGCGATACTCATACTTGACCCCAGCACGGCACATATACCCTGTATTCCGCCAGCTTGATGATGGGCTTACCCCACAAAATCCAATGGGTTTAGCCCCGTCATAGGCCATCCACCAGAATCCTGAGTCAAATTCAATTAATTCATCTAGTCGAAAAAACTCACTGTGCAGGCGCTTGAGATCTTCCCTGACATCTTCTTTTTGAATATCAACGAATTTAATTTTTAAATGGGTTGATTTCACGGATCGTCACTTTCGCCCTGAGAGGTGTTTCATTTTTTGCTCATGCTCAAAATCCTTGCGACATTCCGCGTTGCAGAAATGTCCACGATCTATATGCTCTTCGCAATACTTACAGTGGCCCGTAAATTTCATAGGCTGATTCTGGGATCTAGCAGCTTTGATAGCCAAGTCGCGATCCATCATTTCTTGATCAGTAGCTTGATCGTAGATGTCACTCATTGGCTGCCTTAATCGCTTCGATCTGCCCTGCTACTTCGCGGTACTTTCGGTGGTTTTCGATTGAGGTGGCGAGTACGGCAGCAAGGTCAACGGGGGAGCTGATACTGTCAGTGCTGTCTGGGATTGAGGCTTCACCACTTGCACTGGCGTTGAACAAGCGGATAAAACCATAGGTAACACGGCAATTATCAGAACGACTGCCAAGGCCGTTAGCAGCGTAGAGCGATCTAGCTTGCTCTTGGTAGGCTGCACTTTTTGCTTGTTCTCTTCGGATAGTGGAAATGAAGGACTCAGTGGCTTTGGCGTTTTTGGCTTGCTCGTCGAGGATCGCTTTGTCGATGGCCTCTTGACGACTGGCTTTTTCGCTACTGATTTTGGCTTCGTAGTAGTTTTTTTCGTAGTTGTGACCAAGGTATATTCCCCCTAAAAAAGAGATCACTGCCGCAATCAGAATTGCGTACAGGCTGTTAAGACCATTTGTTAAAAATGAAAACATTACGCACCACCCATACAAGTGTTGAACTCTTCATATCGGCGCTTAGTAAGTCCAGGCTGCACTACTCCACCAGCACGATTCCATTTAAGGATTTCTTGGCACGCGCCTGCATAGTCTTGGCTATTGAGCTTTTTAACTAAATTGGATTTGCAAAAAGCGCCTACGCCAATGTTGTAAGACAAGGAAAGGTAAGCGTCATACTCACCTTGAGAAATAGGTACAGTGATGCATTGCTTAATACCCGTAGCGTGTTCATCTGCGCTAGTCAATAATTGTCTTAATGCTTTAGGCGGTGTTGTGGTTTGACCAATCTGAACACCTTTGGTTTCACCAAAACCAATTGTCGGTACACCAACGACATCTTTATAGGCGCTGCCGACATACCCTTCATTGACGGCAATGCCCACTAAAGCAGAAGCGCTGATGACCAGCGCTGCGACATTCATGCGAATTTTGGGCGTATTTCGCTCTATGATGGGGGGATTCATAGACCCTCTTGAGCGACCAGTCGAGAAATAAAAGCGCCACCTACTGTCACAAACATAAGGCCGCCAAAAACATTTCTAGGAATCGAATCTGCAAATACAGGAAGCGCTACTTCGCACCCGCTTAAAAGGCCAGCTACCAACATAAAGCGGATAGACCAGCCTTTACGCAGGATTGTTTTCCAGTTTGAATAGAGCTTCATTAGGCAAATAACTTTTTGATGCCAAGGGTTAGCAAAGAACCAATCGATCCAGCGGCAAGCAACAAGACATAAATACCGCCTTTGCCTTGATTAATGGCGGCATTGATTGTCACCATTTCTTGACGCAATAAATGAATTTCAGTTGTCAGTGTTTTGACATCGGCTTGCAAAGCGCCAAACTCTTTTGGATCGATTTCGCTAGACATGATTAGCTCTTAGGATACTTAGCTTTAACAGCCTGACAATCCGCAATGTACTTATCGATCTGCGCCTGATCACCTTTTACTACACCATCTAAGTAATCAGTGATAGGTGGGTATGCTGCTGCACGCTCATGCTTATATAAATTAGGGTTAACCCACGCATCAACAACAGCTTTATCAATTTCAATTTGATGGCCGTTTGCATCAAAAGCGCCAGCGCCATCATCCACGAAAACAACATTCGGATAGAGAGCGTAAATAGCTTCGTGGCTCATGCTGCAATCTCCATAACTGTAATTGACGACACAGAGTTAAAGTTAGTATTTGATGTATGTCTATTCAAATACCCTGTTCCTAGATCAACGCACCATTGCACTTTATAGGTAACTGAAGAAATAGTTGCAGGCAAATCTAACCAAGAAATTGCGCTGTTAAAAATTCCTGTTCCGCCACCTGGAAAAATACATAATGTCGATGAATTTGTGCCAGTATCAGGCTGGGCAATATTCGTGCCATTTCTTAGCAAATTAAATCTAATTGCGTTTGTAGCATTTCCGATTCCTCCAAGCGTGAGCAAAACAAGAATTTTGCTAGATGCGCTGATGGGGGTAATGGACACTGATAAACCAGTTACATCTCCAAATGTCGTACTTGTAGTTGAAGCAGTATCCGTTTTAACAGATTGAACAGTTTGTAATACACTTCCACTTGGAGCATTAGTTTTAGGCAATAAACCCGCCACCTGTGAAGGTAACTGTATCTTGCCACTAGAGTCAGGCAAAAGCCTTGCTAAATTACGAGCGTTACTCATAATTAAGCACCTTGAGTTGCAGCAGATTGTTCAGCAATTTGCGCTTGATATGCAGCAATGATTTCGGAAGTCCAAGCAACATTACATATAGCAACAACATTATCTGGTTGACCAGTTAAATCTTGCCCTGGAGTCAAAGATGTTCTGTGATATTGCTTGCTAATTTCTAGACCATCTTCAAATATACGAGTAACTTCGCGATAAAGCACTATGCCATTTTCTGTAACTGTTATTTGATCTACTATTGTTTCTTTAGTTAATGCCATGATGTTTCCTTTTTAAATATCCGACTAAGTTAATCTGACTTAGTTAATTAGGTATTTGTTTGATACACGATTACTGCAGTGGCAAATGACATAATGGGAGCATACGAACCACCGCCTATCCAAAACTGAACAGTTGTGGAAGAACCATTTGGTGTAACAACCGCACCGACATTTCCTGTGCTAGCAGTCCAATTTCCAACATTCCCCCAATTATTTGAAATTGCTGGGAAAGGCAATCCAGCTAACAATAAATTTCCAGTAGCTGCTCCAGATGCTCCACCATCAAAACTAACGACGCAAGTTACTATTTTTCCTACCTTGGTGTATTTACCTTGAACTATTGAAAATGTTGATGTTGAGCCAGTATTTGTCAATGTTGGCGTAAAAGTTCCTTCTTCATAATCATCTAATGTATTTGCATCAGATGAAGCATTTTGAGTTGATGGAAATGAAATACCAGTGCCAGTTTGTGAAGTAGCGCCAGGTAATGCAAGAGAGCCGCCATTTGACCATGCTGGAGCGCCAGCAGTTAGTTTAGTTGGGCTAACAGTGCCAGCATTTATGCCAGCGCCGTCAAAGTTAGCAATCGAGAATGTTCCAAAAGCAATGATGTTTAATTCATCACCTACTACTGCTGCAGAAGACAATACAAAACTTGTGCCAGAGCTTGCTGTGTAGTCAGTAGCATCAAGACGAATACCATTTAGGTAGGCATCGATATATCCCGCATCATAGGCAAGAATATTGCTATTGGCATCAGCTCCAGTAAAAGTAGTTTGACCAGCAGTTGCAACATATTTAAAGCGTCTTGTCGTGCCATTAACTGAAGATCCAGCATTAGTCCAGCCAGATCCACCTCGCACTTGCATAGAATTAGTAGTTGTATTGAAATACAAATCACCAATTTGCAATGCAGAAGAGTCTGGACGAGTAGTTGGAGCTGTTGCGTAAGCGCCTTGATATTGATTATGGAATGTGTTGTAGCTATTTGCTGCGGCTGTGGCGCTAGAGGCCGCATTTGTTTCGCTAGTAGCCGCATTATTTTTACTGGTTAATGCAGCGGCAGCGGAAGCGGCGGCATTAGTTTCGCTGGTGGCAGCATTGTTTTTGCTGGTCAATGCGGCTGCGGCTGAGTTAGCTGAGGCAGTTGCGCTATTCGCACTATTGGTTGCGCTGGTAGCCGAATTATTTGCCTGAGTTGTCGCCAAAGATACTTGTGCCGCGCCATTAGTCGTTGCTAATGCGGCTTGAGTTGTTGCAGTTGAGGCCGAGGCAGAAGCCGATGAAGCTGAACTAGACGCTGAATTTTGGCTAACCAATGCAGCAGCAGCACTGGCAGCGGCAGCTACTTGACTGGCTAATGCGTTAGCGGCGCTAGTGGCTGCACTTGCGGCTGATGCAACGGCATTGGCGGCATTGGTGGTTAATGTGGCAATGAGCTGTGCTGGGGTAACTGAGCTAGAAATGTCAGTTTTTACCGCACGACCTACCTGCTCTTTTAATTGCTGAACCAAAATTGTCAGCTTATCAAGCGCCGTATTAAGGACGGATGGATAGAATCCACCTTGGTTTGTCAGGTCAGTTGCCTGCAACGCCCCTACTTGGCTTGAGAGTGTCAGCAAGAACCCAGTGGTCAATGCTGTTGGCAGCACTACTGTACCGCCAGGATTAGAGTCTTGATTGCTATTGAGGGTTACTGTGTAATCTGTGTTGAGAGTAAGAGTAGATTCAATCAATGACAAGTCAGTGCGAACTACCAATAAATCTGCCGCAGTAAATACTTTAAATGCGAATGAAAAGGAAGTAGTTAAGCCATTACCCGTATAAGGGCCAGCTTTTCTTGTTTCACTGGAAATCGTCAAGGTTTTTCTCCCTATATCTCAGCCATCAGTTTGATAGGAGATATAGGAAGTACGCGCACCTAAACTGCTTCTACCCTATTGTTTTTGATACCCAAATAAAACAGCCAATGGGTTTTCAGTTTTACCTTCGGACAAAGCAATTACGCCATCGACTGTACGATTAATCTGAGCGCTTGGTAAATGCAAGGCGATACCGCCAACATTCACTAGCGATCTAGCCAATGCACGATCTAGCTCACCTTGACCAATCTGTTTACCCAGCTTATCTAGCTCTTGGAAGAATCGCAATCCTGCTGGGCCACCATAGGCAGTGTCAAACATCTTTGTACCAGTGATGTATTGAACCGCGCCAGTGGCTTCGCGTAGGCCTACCATTAATCCCATGAGATAGCTGATCTGCTCTGAGGCCAGCTTGCGTGCAATGGTTTCCCAATCATCATCGCCAGCGCCACTCGGCATCAAGGCATCTTTGAGTAAAGAGGCTAATACGGAAGGTACGGAATAGAGCAATAAGAAATCCCATGCTAAAGCCATGACTTCAACTGGGCTCTTGAAGTTGGTCTTCTTAGTCTGATCAACGCCCAAATTGTAGGCAGCGCTAAAGTAGCCATAGAACACTGTAAAAAGTTTTTGTAAATTTCCACCGCGTTGCACTTTTGCTAAATCTTTGATCTGTCCACCACCTTGAGAATCGATGACGGCCTGATCAGCTCTAGCAATGGCTGTTTGCTCATCTACGCCATTCTCAGCATCCATGAGTGCAGGATCAGCCAAAGCCTTTTGATACGCGCCCCACCAAGTAGGAATATCGGCAACGAGCTGTAAAGACTGCATTGGTGCAAACATTAAGGCATCGAGCTTTTCACGAATCTCACCCTTGCCCTGGACAATCGATTGGACTTCGTTGACTTCACGATTGAGTGTTCTGGCGCGATTGCGCATAAATTCGGACTTCTCATGCACTTGCTTGACCAATCCGATAGGGGATTTTGCCCACTCTGCAACACCCAGCGCCACCCAGCGAGTGCCAATCCGCACCATAGACTGAGTTAAACCTAGGGGCTGGAGCATGGAGTTCATCAAGTTAAAGCCTAGGCCAGCTACCGCAGCACCAGAGCGCAGCGGAGTCAATACTTTAGACATCGCATCCATATCAGGAGAATCACCTTTGGCAATGTCAGTAATCGCTGATTTGAATTGAGCAATCACATCAGCGCCAAAGCCAGTGCGGATCGCGTGATCTAAAGACTCATTCTTAACAATCCGATTGGCATCGATAACCCATTCATGCCAGGTCAAATCATGAATCACATCATTGACACCCCTAAAGAGTGCATCCCAAGTCAGAATCAATGGGCGGCCTGTGACTTCTTCAGCACGATCTTTAGTAAAGGATCGACGAGTAGTAGCTGCATTGAACGCGCCCCGCATCATCTGTTTAGCGGCTTCGGCATCGGCAAACTGCTCTGCCCTGCCTGATTCACGCGGATCGTACACGATGGGGAAGTAACCACCGCGCAGATCGAGCTGAGTACCTTCTTTAGTGGTAACTGTTAAGCGCTGTGGCTCTACCCAATTTGGCTCTTTACCCATCACGCGACGCTCTTTTTCAGCGATCAATGGGCGATAGGATTCAAAGAAGTCCCAGATGTTCTGCACAAAATTCCAGTCGGCAGCCGTCAGGTTTTGCATAACGGGTACTAACTGTTCAATCTGCCAGCCGCGCCCATCCAGTAAGCGCTGTTGATTACCCGCATTACCCATGTTCAAAGCAATGACGATTTGCTCACCGCGATTTAAGCTCTCTTTGAGTGTTGAAAAGTATTGGCCTTTACCGCCAAACTTACCGCCCTTGAGGATTGGCTCTAGCAAGGCAGATAAACGATGAGTTGCATCAGCGCGCATAGTCGCTTCATGATCCCCAGCTTTATTCATCGAGCGAATAAGGTATTCCCACATTGGCCCTTTCTCGTTATAGCCATCTAGCTCACGGGCAAGACTGGCTGTTTTACGATGGGCTGCAAAGAATCCTTTGAATAAGCGTACTGCCTTATTGCCTAGGGTATCGCGGGTACGATTATCGATTTGACGATTATTGGCGTTCTCATCAATCGACTGCACCATTTGATTGATGATGTCGGTAAAGCGGCGATTGTCTTGGGCAGTTAATAGCTTCTCTTTGAGGCGGCCCAAATGCTCAATTTGTTTTACGGATTCAATCAATCCCCGCAGCTCTTCTACTGTCATGTCTTTATAAGACTGGCGATAGGCTTCGGCTTTCACCTTGCTTGGTAAATCGACTTCAATACCTAACTCTTCTTGCTGAGTAATCCAGGCGGCTAAAGACTTACGCTTATCAATGTTTTTAAGGGTAGTGCCTTTGCGTAAATCAAAGCGCTCTAAGATGGCATCGATCTGATCTAGGTAATCGACATCTAATGCCTTGCGTGTACCTTCATTGTCAAACTTCGATAGGTAACGCAAGCCCTTTTCGACCTCTTCTTGAGCGTCATAGACTGCCTTTGTCGCGTAGGTATTGATAATTTGATTACGCTTATCGGCAGCAGCTTGCTCTAGTTTGCCTTCTTTCAAGGCTTTTTCGGCGGCTTTGGCTGCACGCACTTCGGACGCTGCATACGGAGCAGGCTTGAGATTACGAATGATCAGGCGATCAATCATATTCTTGGCAAACTCTTTAGCGGCGCTGGTTAAGACTTTAGGTTTACCAGTCGCTTTATTCAAAGCATTAAGTTCAGTCGCCACAAACTTGGCACGCGCCTCATTATGAATTGCCACATCAGCGGCTTTTTCCAAGGCTTCTGGGCTGGTAATGTCGCCATAGCGCTCCAGCATCATCTGGTCTGTCAGATTAGCGATAGCTTCTTTTGGATTTGGCAGGCTTAATAATGATTTGACCAGCTCATCCCCTGAGCTAATACCAAACTGTTCGGCTACCAAGTCAGGATGAATCCCGTTCAGTGCGACCATCTTCATCGCTTCAAGCTGGTTAATTTGCTCTCTGGGTACTGGTAATCCCACTAACTCACCAAAGTCTAAGCGGCCTGCGCCTAGCTCTTCAAGGTTTAATCCTTCACCAGCACGGCCTTCTTGACCTAATAAGCGAGGATCTACACCAATGGCGTATTGTGGCTCACCACGCAACTCGGCATCGATCTTGTCTTCGAGTTCACGGGTATCAAACTTACCATGCTCATCGACTGTCAAATAGCCATAATTGGCTAGGATTTCGCCCATAAAGTCTAAAGACTCACCGCCATTACGCTTAAAGACATACTTGCCAAAGGCAGGCATAGGACTCTTCATCTTTGGATCTAAGCCCATCAAGGCATCGATCTCATCACGCTTGAGGCCTCCTAACTTAGCAATGGCTGTAAACATCGAATCGACTTCGACTGTCACTGAATCTTTGTCGGACTTCGGCAGCGCATCAGGTACGATCTTTTGATCCTTGTCCATCCTGTTTGTAAGGAATGTCCAGGCACGATAGATCGGTTGACTCAATACTTCACGGCGCGCATCCATCATCACTTCAACACGACGGGCGACATTTTGCTTTTGCAGCTTTTTAATGATTTTGCTTCTGGCATTGTGTAGCCATTGCATATCTCTTAATCCTTTGGCCTCTAATGCAGAAAGCGCTTCCATAGACGCATCTAAATCAAGTGCATGATAGGCGGCAAACTCTTCCGTCGTCATGCCTGCTTGATCAGCCGATTCAAACAACGGCATCATGGATCTACCTTGCTCGGCTAATTGGATCTGCTCAGATGAAGCCAGCATCCGATCAAACACTTGACGGATCGAATCATCGAGCTTGCCTGCTTCTGGGTTACGCGCTACAAAGTCTTCAATTGATTTATAGACATTCATTAACCAGGCGCGGAAGGCTTGGAATATGCGCTGTAATTCAATGGATGGAGCTTTTCCTTCAAACAAATAGCGCTCAAAAGACTCGGCAGTACGCTCATGGTAGGCACGCTTTTCTTCTGGGCTTAATGTGTACCACTGGTTAAGCTGGTCATTAAGAGTGCCTTGTAAGCCATGCCATTCAAGCATCTTGCTCACATCAGCCATCAATTGACGCTCACCTTCAGTTAAAAAACTCGATCCCATTTCAACGGCAGTACGATTCAAATCGGCTGCTAGGTTAATGTCGCTTTCAAAGAAGAAATGGCCTGACTCATGCAAGAAAGTGGATAAGTCTGCGGATTTAAGCAAGGTAATAATGCTTGGTGATTTGCTGATGTCTGAGCCAAAAGCAATCTGACCACGCTGGGCTTGGAATAAAGTCTGTCCTGACATGACTGCCTGGCGTATCTCTGGGGTAATTGCAAATCCTAATTGATCTGTTTTCAGCATAGGATCATGGGCTTTTGCCCAATCCCTTGCTTCATCAATATCTTTAAATCCATTGGCTACTTCATTGCCATCTTGATCATCTACGGAGAATGTAGCGCCCTTTTCAGAATGGGCTGATGGATAACTAGCTACTGGCCTGTAGGTAAATTGCTGATCCCCTCTTAGAGAGTCTTTAGTTTGAACTTGCAATGGCTCAATCTTTGCGCCACCAGCTTTTTTCAATACATCCTTGACTACTTGTGGCACGATCTTATCGTAGTAATTAATCATGCCTTCGCCGCCGACTTTTAGATCTTGGCCTTTTAATCGTTGCATTTCAATATGCTCTGCACCTGATTGCGTAGGCTTTTCAATAGGCGCGTTAAGTAATTTCTCAGCAACATCTTTGCCAATTAGATCTACCAGGTCTTCTGGCTGAACATCATTTTTCATCATTACGGCGTGACCATTTTTATAAGCGCCAAATGATTTAGCCGTTTTGTTGTAATACACCTCATCAATTTCTTTACTTAGATCATAGCGCTCTGCTGATTGCTCACCATTTACAAAGGCTACCTTGTCATAGCCATTCTCAGCGGCGTAACGAGTAATTCGTTTAATAGCTAATCCTGTCCAGGCCTTTGTATCTTTTAATGGAGCATCAGCTACGGCTGCGCGTTTTGCTTTGGTATAGGCGTTTAGCGACTCTTTGGTTTGATTGAAGAGCTTTTCATATTGTGCAGTTTCTTCTGGTGTCATTTCCTTTAATAATGCTTCCATCACCAAGTCTTTTGCACCATCAGATAGCTTGTCTAGCTCTTTTAGCTTTTCAGAATCTTTGCCAAATATGCCGTGAGCAACATACATTTCTTTGAAATAGTCATGTGACGCTTGAGCTGCTTTTTCGTAAGCCTGTTTAAATGGCTCTATGTCTTGAATATAGCCAGATTTTCTGCCAGCCTGATGCCAGTCTGATTGGATCTCTTCTACAAATAGCACCTTGTTACCATCGGCATTAGTGCGGTCATTGAAACGAATGTGAGCCAAGATATTTTCTTGCTCCCAATGAGAAGATTTGTATATTTTTCCATGCAGTTTTTTTGCATACTGGATGGCTTCATTTACATCATCTGCTTTGGCGACATCAAAATTTTCAATAATGCCACTGGAAAATTGAACAGTCCATGTATCGCCATCAGAAGTAGCGGTTGCAGATCCAAGACTTTTATCAGCATTGCCTGGCAAAGTAATTAGCAACTCGCGATAATTAGTGCCACCTGGCAAAGTCCATTTGCTGTACTTAGTACCTTTTACTTCTTTGCCGCCTGTAATGTCTTCAATGACGCGATCAGCCCAATTATCTGAATCTTCAAGATTTGGGAATTTTTCAGTCAACGCTTGATAAGCGTCATAGTCATTTACCAATGCGATGCGCAGAGCGTCTTCGGATTGGCCTTGATCTTCTTCAAACAACTTCATGACTTCTGGCAGCGAATATTCACTGTCATAGTTCAAGGTATTAGCCGTATCACCCAACATGACTTCACTGAGCTGCACGCCGTTCTCATTAATAAACTGCGCCACTTGCTCTTTGGTGAGCTTTTCTTTGCCTTTTAATTCTAGGTAATCTTTAATGCCTGACCATTCAATTTCTTCTTTTTTGACCCCTGGCAGCGAATTAATGATCGGCAGCCAGTCTTTTGCGGGTGCTGTGGCCTGCTTTGCTTCCAGCACGGCCTTGGCTAATCCAGAGTAGAAAATAGGGTTTGACTGGTTATAAGAAGACTTGTTGAAGTCCGAAAGAATCCGATCTACAATAACTTCAGAGGCGTTGTTGAAGCGAGCTGTGTCACCTTCATCTTTCGAGCCAGTAGTGTCAATAGTCGTACTGGTAGCGCCTCGCTTTTCATACGATGTCAGTAACCATTGGCGAGTAGCACCATGCCAATTAAGACTGATCACTCCCTTGTGATTATCAGATTCCAGTAAAACGCGGTTATTACCCTTTTTAATGACCTTCATACCAGCCACAATGTTTGGCAAATCATTCACTACTTCTGGATGCCACTTCATCAGCTTGGCTAATCCATAGCCATTACTCTCGCCTGTACCCTCTTCACCCCAGATCAAATCGATTGGGCCGAGTTCTGGGTGAGTTAATGCACCAATGGCTTCACCTGATTTGATTTCTTTTAGATGGGCAATAGCTTCATCGGGCTTGCCTTTGAATTGCTCAAAGCGTTGACCAAATGCACCTTGGCCTTTTTGCTGCAATACATTGTCGCCAGTCACGCTATCGGCAGTGACTTTTAAGAGGTGTTTATTGAATAATTCTTCTGGCGTGATATTGAGCTGGGCTGCACGCACGGCAGTACGAGTGGCGATTAAGGTTGCATCGATCTCATTCTTTTGCTGAGTAAAACGATTGGCTTCATTAAGGTTATCTAGCACCATCTGATAGACGCGATCCCGACTGGCTTTAAATTCGGCTGTCTGATCACTTTCACCCAAGATACGCTCTACTTCTGACTTGAGGGTTGTGCCATGATTCTTAATAAATTCTTGTGCCTCGACCTGACTCATGCCTTGTGGATCAGTCTTTAAATGCTGAATAAGCTGCTGGGAGTAAGTATGGCCTGCTAACTGGGTAGCAAACTCCGTGATCGGAATCGATAGATCAGTATTTGTTGCAAGGGATTCTTGGAGCTGCGCACTGACCAATGGAGAAGTTTTGGCAAAGTCTTCCATCTTGATGCCAGCTTGCTCTAGGGTTTGCTGCAATACCTTTGGCTCAATATAAACATGATCGACTGCGCCATCTTCTAATGCCGATTGCAAGAAAGTCTGAAATGAGTCTGTATCACGGGCGCGTAGCTTACTGGCGGTTGCCAAAGTATTGAGCTGATTTAATAGGTCTGCTGAATACTCAGCACGGCGTACTTGATCAGATTGCCCTGTAAATTGATCAGTCAGTTTTTGAGCGCCTTTGGCTAAGGTCACTTGACCACCAACACCAACAACTGTGGCAATTAAAGTCTGTGCTGCGGCTGATGGACGCTCTGCAATGTAATCTGCAAAAGGCTTTTCTGGGTTTAAAACTGCCCAATCATTCAAGTCTTGCAAGACAGTGGCTAATTGCTCACCAGGGATCTCGCTTGCCATCTGATGCGCGATCACCTTGTAAAAAGGCGATCCGACTTTCAGATCTTTGATCAAATATTGAACAGGCAGCTTTTCAGTAGCGTATTCAATTAAGCCCTGTGATGCACCATAGACGGCAGATTCCGTAGGAGATATTCCCTTTTCACGCGCATCAGCATACGCATTACCCGCAACGGGTGCGACCATACTGGATAAATATGCCGACTGACCGCCTGGCAAAAAGGCCAATGGCAATGCCAATAGGTTTTGTGACAACGATTCAATACCACTATTGATGCCGCTAGAAATAATGCCTTCACTCTTAGGGCGATTGGCTTTGGCATAGTTATCTGCTGATTGCCCTAAGTAATCAAATCCAGCGGCTACACGGCGCAAAGGATTCTCAGGTAATACTGTGCCAGCCAACGGATCTAAAACAGGCGCAGCAAGCTCAAAACCAGCTTTAAATATGCCTGCTGCACCACGACTAGCGCTATATGCACCCGCAATCGCATCGCCCTTTAAATCTTTTAATGCGCTAACGACTTTCTCAGTAGTAGATAGGTTATTGACATCATCATGCGCTATATTGGCGTTTTCTTGTTTAGCCAAGAATCGCGCTGTATTGGGGTATTGATCAGCAATTTGATCAAAGTTTGTCGTCAGCATGGTAGCTTGACGACGCACTTCTTCTGGGTGCGCCCTAGCTGAATCAACGGGAATGTTTAAAACACTGGCAGTCTTGCGCAGATCTGCTTCTTGATCTGGATTAACCCCTAATGCGGCATCAAAGGAAACACGCAAACTTTGCGTGGTTTCTTGTTTTTTATCGCCTAGATAGGAAAGGACTGCACTTTGTATTTCATTTTGATCAGCCATTATTTTGTTTCATCTTGATTTTGAGATAAACACCGAGAACATCGCCCTCGCTTGGTTTTGTTTTGCCGCTTAATTTCAGATCTGCTTCAATTGCATTGCGATAGTCTTTTGGAATATCGCTGTAAGTCATTGATAAAACAGGGACACTTTGCTTATCGCCAAAGGTCATTCCCATAAAGGTTTTACGGAAATCAAAAGACTTGGCAAATAGGCCATCAATATGACGCTCTACTTCTTGATCATTGAGTTTTCTGCCTAGCGCTTGTTGCTGCTCATAAATGGAATCACGCACAAAACGCTTTACCGCGCCCATACGCATTTGCCCTGTTTCATCGCTATCTTTTGGCGTAGGATCAATACCAATGTTGCGCAAGCGATTGGTCAATACTTCATTGATTGGGCCACTAGGAATATCGGACGCTGCCGATACTGCCTTGCCAGTACGAACGGCTGCACGCTGATCCGCAAACTTCTTAAAGTCACTTTCAGATAGCTCAGTACGCATGGTGGCGAACTTGGCATCGGACATATTGTTGAGCGTGACAGGATCGGTGAGCTTTTGATAGACAGCGAGATTGGTTTCTTGCGTGTTGGTAGAAATGCGCTTGGCATAATCAATCACGCGATTCATATCTTTGGCTGGGACATTGCCGCGAATATCGGCAGGCAGCGCCATAAAGTTACCGCCATTCTTGACCAAACCATCAATGGCTGCTGCCGTTGACTCATCGTTACGCTGGGCTTGTGAAAACTCTAAATTCTTAAAGCGGGAAATGGCATAGTCTTGTGCCAGTTTCTTGACTTGTGGACTGGCATTACCCATTTCGGCATCGACTGTATCGATGACATCTTTAATCGTAGGTTTTTGACCAGTGCCTTTGCCTTCATTAAAGGCTTTCATATTGTTGTTTACATACGCAATGGTTTCTGCAAATGGAGGAATACCATCTGGCGTTGTGATCTTATTGGGGTTCTTGCCACTTAAATTTGTGCCGTCACGGAAATCGCGAACGGCTTGTGGGCCAGCATTGTAGGCTGCATAGGTTTGCGCCAAATTGCCATGAAAGTCTTGGAGTTGCTTTTGAAAATAAGCGCGCCCTAGCACTTCGTTATAGGCCTTAGCTTCATTATCTTTGACAGAATCACCCGTCATCTTGCGATTGAATAACTCGTCATTCCAAGGCACGCCAGCCAATTTAGCTGCTTCTGGTGCAGTAGTCGGCAAAACTTGAGTAATGCCCATCGCGCCTTTGTTAGAGGTTAATGGGTTGCCATTTTTATCAAACTGGCGACCACTCGATTCTGCGCCAATGGCAATGTTAAAGGCACGATTGGCATCGCTGGTAATGATCGCAGGAGAGAGTTTGGCAAAGGCATTGTCAACGGATTGATACGCCAGGCCGACATCAATTTGCTTACCGATCTGAGTTTTGACTTTGAGAATGTCATCTGCATCCATCTGGGTTGCGTATTTCTTGAGATACGCATCAGCGCCTTTAATGTCATCTTGCTCAATGGCTGAACCAATGGCTAATAAATGGGCATTAGAAGTGAGTTTACGATTGTTCGCTTCGATCCACTCTGGAGATTTACCTTGTAATCTGCCTAGGTTAGTACCCGCTTCTGTAATGCGCTGCACGGCTGAATCGACTTGAGCTGGATTGCCATAGCTCAATCCAATCTCATTCATAGAGTTTTTGATCGTGCCTTCTTGTACCGATTGCGCGTAAGTCTGATATTCACTGGCCTCATGCTTGAGCGCTGCGCCATGAAACTGCGCCATTAAGTCTTTGGCTTTAGCGGAAAACACTTCACGCTGCGCGGAGTTGCCTAACTTGCTATCGATCTCGCTGAGTGACTGTTGATACTTCTCCAAGTATTCATCAGCCAAAGGCTTACCAGAATCACGCTCTAAGGCGTTAATGCCTTTTTGATTGGTAAAGCCAGTCGTCTTGTCATACATCAACGCTAAGGCGGTGGATTTGGCTTGGTTTAAAGCATCATCCACGCGCACGGCATTGGCATCGCGCTGAATGTCATACACCACATTTGCCATATCTTTGCCAGCAGAGGTCAATCCTTGACCGACCATTGCTAATTGCTTTCCTGGCAGCGCTCCCGCTTCCACACTCATCAAAGTGTTAAAAGGGGATGTAGGGCTATTGTTGGGTGCTACTTCAAAATTGTCGTATGTCGGGACTCTTGGCATTAACTTAACTTTCCAAAAGAGGATGTTGTAGGCGTGGTTCTAAGGCCAAATCCGTTATCCATTGCGCCGACCTTGTTTAAGCTATACCAGCTTGAGGCTACCTTGCCTGCACCATCGAGGAAACTTGCCAGCGCCACTTGATTTGGATTGATCGCACTAGCTAGGCTGCGCTTGATCAAAGCATCGTTTTGGTAATTGGTTTCTTGCGTGCGATAACCCCAGGCTTGGCGAACAGCATTAGCCATTGCGGTATCGGCATCGACTTCTTTCATGACATCGGTGGATGTCAACACATTGGTTGCGGTATCTGATCCCAGATCAATACCATTAGCAGCCATGTTTGCTCTTTGGCTGCTTTTAACCTGACCACCTTTAAGGAGAATTGATCCTGCTTGGCGTGTACCAGCCAGCATGGTAGATTGCGCGCCTAATTCGGCTAGGCGTGCGTTAATGTCAGCAAGGTCAGCATTGCCGTTTAAAGCATTTTGCTGACCAATCGCTGATGCGCGAGCGCCAATCGTTTGCATAGCAACGCCAGCGCCCATCATTGTTACGGAGGCTACTGCAAAGGACATAAGGATTCCTTGAGTGAATAGCTAAAAAATACTGCTTTCCACCATAGGTACGCGCACCTTACGCCCCTACTGACACTTCCAAAGTCATCGATACGACTGTCAATGGCAGTGGATCAGATTGCCGTACAAACACTTGACCAGAATCATTCCAGCTTGGCGTAATCGTCACTGGGATTTCTTCGGATTTAAGCGCTGGAGGTGAACCATAGATCTCCGTAGTACGCTGCTTGGCCTCAGTTAAATCATTGGCATCAGGGCCAACAAAGATACCTGAGCTGCGATAGACGCGCAGCCATACTTTATTGACATTCTTGGTGCGGCCTTGACCAAAGCCTGCATCGATTTGCGCTGCCCAGGGAAGGGTTTGCATATCGGCAGTAATTGGCAAGCCTACTTGGACTTTTGCTGCTGCTTGATCCAAGGTAATTGTGCCGCCTGTGACTACGCGCTGAGGATGTACTGCGCCATCAGCCAGAATTGATACTGTTTTACCTTCTAACCAAGTCAATCCTGATACAGAATCACGGGCAAATGAGAAGCCATTGATTGCCGTGCTGCGCAGCGATACAGGCATAGCTGATCCCAATCGCGCTGTGGCAACTGTGGTGCTGCTAGTGCCAGTAATGGTTAAGCGATAAGTCATACCCGCTGCATCAGTCAGAATGATGGCATCGTTGACATCAGTGGTAGCTGGATAGGCAAAGAGCGCTGCTGAAGCCGTGATCGTGACTGTATCGCCAGAAGCCCAAGTCGTACCGCCTGTGACTGTGACTGTGGTGGCAGTCGTATTAGCAGTATTGAGTGTTGCTCCGCTATCGACAAAGAACGCATCAGCTTGAGTGCTAAATAGACGGGTAGCGATACGCTCTACATAGCGAACTGTTGATCCATTAATGGTGCGCTTAACGATGACATACAGGACATCTTCATTGCCTTCTGATACCACGCAGCAAGACTCAAAGAGGCCATCGGTATCGTGCTGATGCCATGCCCCTACTTGCTGTTCTGGTACATAGGTCAGGCCTAATAGTTTGCCAGTAGATGAGATCGCCCACACAATCGGGTATGGCGCTTTCTCAAAAGCCATATCAACAATGGTATTGCCATCAAATAAATGCGGCGCGCGCAGGGAAAGATCGCCTGTGACATAGCCGTTGGCCTGCCAAGAGTAAGCCAATTCCCTCATGTGTCCACCCCTAGCTGCTGGGTAGATCATATTGTTATTGATGATGACAGGCTGCACATTCGATGCGCCTACATAAGACTGAGGCCGCACGGATACAGTCGTGGGCGTGATCGCATCCGAGTTAATCGAGGTAATACGCCATTCAGCCGCGCTGGTTAATAGCACCAAGTTAGTCAAAGGCAGAATATGACGAATCGTATTGGCCTCACGCGCAGCTACGCGGAAAGTAATCGAGTCATCATCGCGAGTCGGCAATGAGTAATTCATATTGGACTCAGTACCCGATTTGGTCATCCAGATGTTTTGCGGCTTATTGATCGTTCCTGCAAAGCAACGACGCTGCTCAAAATACGATACTGCGCCTGGATAATCGCCTGCGCCTGGGAATGGGTTATTGACTTGCGGTGAGCATACGGACAAATCAGCCACGATATTGTCATCTTTAAAGGTCAATTGATCGGTTTGCCCAATGTAGCCAAACAAACCATTTTGCTGTTTATAGACTTTATAGCGCTGCGCACCCGTCGCGGCTGCCCAAGTAATTGTGTTGTACGCGCCACTGGCTAAAAGATTGCCGTTACAGGAAGCGCTAGATGAGGCAACGGATTCATCGATCCCGTTCGCTCCCACTGTTGTTACCACATAGTTATATGTCGTACCAGAGCCACCAGAAGCACTTGCCGATACTGAGCCTGGAGCAGATAAGGACGATACAAAGCTAATGGCGCTTAATGTCCAACTGGTTGGCCCTAGACGGCGCAGCTCTTGTGGTGGGTAATTCGGGTGAACAATGGTCAGCACATCGGCTGATTGCACATAATGAAGATCAAACAGATCAGCTTCTAAGTACGGAGTTGTTACTTCATACGGCACACCACCAGAGAGCAAAGTAGCGCCTTGAGTATGAAAGCGAATATATTGATTACCAAACTCCAGCACCATCGTTTGCGTGGTGGAATACGAGAATGGAATCAGTTTGGCTTTCTTAGATCCACTGTATTTGGTGGAGTTGACATAAGCAAAGCCTGGGCGATTGGCTGCTGGGCCATGCGGCAACACAATAAAGTTGCGGCAAGTCGCTAGGCCAGTCTGAAACTTGGCATCGTCAATGCGTCCATAAAACTCAGGAGTAAGTTCGCCACCCCCAAAGGATCGCGATAGTGTCCGTACATTTGGCATTAGCGCCCCGCTATCCAGCCCACAGATTGCGTAATCTGCGTGCGTCGTTGATTGGCATCCGATACAGTGGCCTTGCTATATGCCATTAAGAACGCTTGCATACAACGCTTAGATTCGGCTGCGCCTGCATCGCCTTTAATCACTGGGCCAGCTAAATATGAGGCCAATAACCAAGATAAAGACTCTACAAACAAGGGGCTAAATTTGCTGGTATCTGAGATCAACGCGGTATAACGCAGCATGGCATCTTCTTGATTGGTATAGATCACTTCCGTACCATCATCCAGTGTTTCAGCCGTATATGGCTGAGGCTGATATGCGCCACTTTGGGTAATGGGTACGCCTGTTACTGATGCACTGTATTGCAATGGCACGCTGTAATCATCCGTAGAGGACGCAGATAGAACAGCTAAGAGATTTACAGCATCAGTGGGAATGGCATAGCAATACTGCCATTCGGAAATATTGGAGCTTAATAAAGCTAAATTGGTGCGTTTAGTCGCAAATCCCCAATTGTGCATTTCCAATAAGGAATCTCGCGCAATGGGATAAAACCGAGAGCAATGCTCTGCTTGAGCGCTGCCTTCTGGTGGGTTAATGCTGGAAACTGTTGCGGAGTCGCCAATATGACCCAGTGCTAAATTGCAAATATCGACTTCTGAGGCCACTTGATTACCCGCCTTTCTTTAAAAAACTGGGGGCACGCAGCCCCCAGAATGTCCTGCATACAAATTACACGCCTGTTGGTACATCGCTAAAGCTAGGCGCTGCTGGTTCGTCAGCAGGCGCAGCCGCAGCCTTTGATCCCTTCTTAACTAATTCCAAGTTGTCAGCCACTTCGCCGTCATATTCGACTAAAGCACCTTCAGCAAAGAGTTCGCCGTTAATAAAAGATTGTTTAAGTACGCGGTATTGCGCCATGCTTTTCTCCTAATTAATTCAATTAAAGAACTGCGAAACCAACTGGGTAGAACTTCTGACCATCAGCGATAGTTGCATCACCGAGTTCAGCAATAACAGCGCCAGCAGTACCAGTGCCAGTAGGTGTGTAACGCACACCTAAATAGCGTTGGCCTTTGCTTGCAATGCGTGGGTTAGTAGTCACTGCAAAGCGTGAACCAGCAGTCAATGAAGCTACTGGAATCGCGCCAGAAGAGCCGATTGTTGTCACATTGGTTGACAATGCAGCGTCGTCAGCCACGATTACTTCAATCGTCAATGCAGTCAAACCAGTAAATGCTGTTGGTACACCAACGCGCAGGTTTACTTCATTGCCTTCACCGATGTCGCGGTTTTGCAAGAGATCTACTGTGTTGGTTGACAGTACAGCAGAAGCACCAGTTACAGTCTGTGGTGTCCATGTACCATTTGCCCAAGAACCCGAAAGGGTTAGGTAGTTATCGATCATCATAATTTATGTTCCTTTTCAATTAGTTATGGGTTAAACCACGCGAGCTTCAGTGTTCAAGAGCTGATCTACACGACGGATAGGTACTCCGTTGAAAGATAACCAGCTTGTTGCGCTACCGAACTGTGTCAAACCTTTTTCGATTGACAATGCGTAGTTCGATTTATTCAACGCTTGAATACGGAGCATTGAGTAAACAGTGCGGTTCATGTAGAACACTGGACGGCCCATACCAAAGTTAGGGATACGATCCAACGCGCGGCTCATCAAGGAGATCAAGTCAGCAGCAGAAGACTGAGCTACCAAGTTCGCTGTATTGATGTTGCAAATACGAACGACATAGCGCCAATCTTTAACTACCAAGCCGTTTTTCCACTGATAGTGGGTACGATAAGCCTGGTAACGACCACCATTTGTATCCCAAACTGTGTTGAGGCCGAGGTCTTCGTGCATCAAACCAGCAGTAGATCCTTTAGGGAATGGGCAGAAAACAGTGTTCTCACCCCAAACTACTAAGTAGATGGATGTGTTGTTAGTAGATGTACCACCAGCGTCGATGATGTTTTGGCTATTACCAGCACCAGAGATAGAACCATAGCGAGCTGCCAAACCTAAGTATTGCTTAGGATCAGTAGATGGGTTGCCATAGAACATAGTGGAGGCTTGTGCCTGATTCATTGCTTCCAAGAAAGCAGAGTCTTCGCTCAAGCGGAATTGGCTAGTATTACCATTCAAATCTGCCAAGTCTTTATCGACTTCAGAGTAGGACTCAAGCATACCAACGGACTCATCTACTTGTGCAGTTGTAGATTTAGATGTTGGAATACCTTGGTTAATCGCACGCCAGTAAACAGTCGGTAAACCAGTACGGATCACAACGCGGTGACCAGTAGGCAAGTTACCTTCCATAAATACTGCATCTTCGAGGATCTCGTTAGACTGTGACAAGAGTTCTGCCACGACTGGTACGCGACCTTCTGGATCAATACGCTTCGCCCAATCCGCAAGGGTTAGAGCTGTTGTTGACAAAGTAGCCATTGTTAATTCCTTTCGTTATTTAATTACTGATTCGGATAGAGGGATTTAGCTGGATCTCTCGTCCCTCCAGCACCACCTATGCCACCTGGCACAAAGCGGTCTTCACTGATTTGCTTCCCAGCTCGGTAGAACGCCCTAATAATTTCTGGGTGATTTCCCAAGCCTGATTCATTGAGCAACGCACGCAGCTCTGGCGTACCAAAGGTTTCTAAGGCCTTCTTCGCTGTCGCTAGGTTTTCGTTTAACTTTTCGCCACCAAACTCTTTATCAGCGGTTGCTGATTGAACCCACTCGGCTTTTGCAGCTTCGAGGGTGTTGGCTTGCTTTTCAGCAAAGGCATTTCCAAGTTTGTCGATTACCTTTTGCGCACCTTCTTGAGTCAGTTTCAATTCCTTGGCGACTTCTGAAAATTGTTCGAGTACAGCAGGATCGAACTCGCGCCCTTCGGGTGCTTTAAATTCATACTTCTCAGGGATTGCTGGTTCATCACCAGTCTTACCCTGGTCACCTTCAGTTTTGCCTTCTGTGCCGTCTTGTGGAGCAGCAGCAGCGGGTTGACCTTCGGTTGGTTGTTGACTCTGTTGGGCCGCAGTTGCTTCCGTTGCAGCAGCGCTTGTTTGGGCTGTTGCAGGGGCGGTTGCTTCTGTTGCACCAGTTGATGCAGCGCCGTCAGTGTTATTTGTGGCGTCCGTCATCAGCGTGTTTGTTTCTGACATCGTTTTGCTCCTTGAGCATTAATGCGTATTGGTCTGGACTCACTTCATTAATTTGTGCCATAAGCATCAAACCGACATTTCGTTGACCTTCCCGAAAGAAGGTTTCTGAATTGCCTGTAAATGAACTGCGGTACACACCAGTACGCTCCAGCAGCCGCCACACTATGCGACGGCCTCTCTTGCTACCCATGAGCCATTTAAAATCGTCTTTTTCCTGATCGATAATCAGTTTGATGCGCTCGTCAGAATCTTCTTTCTTGCGCTCCTGACCTCTCAGGTCAAATGGATCAAAATCACTCATGCGATAAATTTATGCGTTTACTGTGCAAGTACGCGCACTCAATCGGTATCTGCGCCGTACAACATGGAGGCAGATTTGGCTGCATTACTCGCTGTGCCAATTTCCAAATCGGTGATCTGTAATTCCAAATACACTTCTTTGTCATCCTCACCGACATCGGCTTCTTGCGTCACGGCAGTTGCGGTAGCCATTGCGCGTAAAGACAGCACTGTGCCTGCCTCTGGTGGCGTTGTGATGCCTAATACTTCACACTGTTTTGGATTGAGGCGAATACAAAGGCCATACCCATACGGGTTGTTTTGCATTTCTGCTACTTCATCGTCATTGTTTTGCACTGCCATATTTTTTAAGGTCATGATTGATCCTTAGTAGCAGGCAAAAATGCCAGTTGAGGTTGTGCCAGTTGCCAAAATGCGTTTAGCGCGAATAAATTGCACTGCGCCAAACCAGTTGGTGTTTACTGGAATCGTCACTTGAGTACCTTTGGCAGTGATAAATGTCACATTGCCTGCGGTAGTAAATAACATTCCACGCGCTACGCCGTTAGGCAAGTCGGCTGAATCGTTAGGGGTTACAGCCTGTAAATCGTTAATTGGGCTGTAATCATTGGTGGTATCTAAAAATGGATATGGCATGGTTTACTCCTTTGGTTTATTGAGGTTGTTGGTTGTAGCCAGAGAACATTCCCATCACATCAGTCAGTGCGCTAGGTTTGCTGGTATCTGCTCCCGCTAAAGTCTTGGCAGTCTGAGCGCCCTGGGCTAATGCAGCCTGTTGCGCCTGGGCTTGCGCCATCTTTGCTCGGTCTTGACGGATGAGGGCTACTTTGTCGCTAGGTACGATCAACTCAGGATCGACACCCAACATATCGGAGTACATTTCTGCCCATTTATCAGCATCGATGTTGTCCAATACTTCTGGCTTGAGCTGGGCGACCATACCGATGTTGCCCATAAAGCGATCTACGCCATTGGTTGCTACGGCACGCTGGGCTTGAGCCAACATGGATACAAACTCCACATTGATCTCAGCACCTTGCAGCTCTTCTGGTGGAGGCGGCACGATGCCAGCAGCCATCATTCGATTGAATGTCATTTCAATCAATGGATCAAGCAGCTCATTTTGTAAGCGCTCCAATACTGGGCCAAGCATGAGAAGTTTCTCTTCATGACGCTCTGCCACCTCCGTTGCGGTCATACGCGCATCAGCTTGATTCGCCAGCATCAGGAATAGATCGGCATAGAACGAGCCGCGAATCCTCTCGCGTACATCTTGAATATCAGCCAATAAGTGATTCAGATCGATATTGACTTCAAAGGCAGTCTGAATCCCTTGCGCATTAGAGGACGCATCGACAAAGGAAATGCCGCCAGGCAGCGTTTCAATGTCGCGATTCTTCATGGAAGTTGGTACTTGCAATGGCGGCTTAGTCTTGTAATCAATGCCTTGCGCTTTGCGAAGCTGCTCATGCTGGAGCTGCTTAATATCGCCTAATGCTTCCATGCCAGGACTATTGCCATAGATGTCGCCACCTGATGTCGCCCAGCGTGGTGCTAATGCTGGGAAGTGCTTGAAGCCCGACTCAGAAAGGTATTTATTCTTTTGACCATTGAGTTCAAAATAGCAAGAACGATAGGCCATATTGAGCGCATCTTTCTTGGTTGGATCGCGGTCTGAACGCGGTTCAATCGCATGAATGATGGTGATCCACTGATCTAATGATCCCCTGTCATACATCGTGCGTACTGAATTGGAGCAATTTTGATAGCCAAACTCACCGACGATCTCATGCACTGTCTTTTGAAACTCGCGATAGATGGTATTGACCTGACCCCGATAATCAGTGGCAATGGCAAATTCTCCTGTGGTCAATGGGTAATGGCGAATCACATCCTGATAGTCATCCATCACAATCGAGGCTGCTGTACCAAATGCACCTAGTTCTTCATACATAGAATGAAGGGCGCGATAGGTATTACCCCGCTGAAAGATCTCCAGCATCAAAGTAGTGACTTGATTGAGCCATACCTTGACTGGCTGGTACTGCATCAAATCATGATCAGCAATACCCAATCTAAACCAAGGGCGTGCTGGGCTAGTCATACCTGACATCATTCCCGCAGCCAAGACTCTTAATGCTCTTGTGCCTGTTGAATCGTAGATATTGTTGTGCCTACGCCAGCCTTTATCGCGATCCTGGACAAAGAATCGCCCTGATCGTGGCAGCATATAGTCGCTGATCTCTTTCCAATGAGATAGCCAAGAGGCGCGTTCGCTCTTGAGTTGACCCCAACGGGTATAGAGCTTATCTCTATCTGGGGATTTAGTATTTGGCTGGTTATCGCCCGTGTATTCGCTCATAGTTTTATAGTCCTAACATCGTGCTTTTGTTTAATTTGTAGGTGTTATCTGGCCCACTGACTGTTCTAGTGGTCAACGATCCTGATCCTTGAGGCGCGCCCAAAATGGATTGATCGTTTAGTGAAGTAGCGTTTTGTTGCGTATTTCCAGCGCTAATGGTTTGCGATCCTGAGCCTTGTGCATTGGGATTGCCAAGGGTTTGATTGGTTTTAGGCTGGGCGATGCCACCCGTCAGAATGGATATATCGCCAATCACGCCACCGACAACGGCTTTTAATGCACCACCAATCTGACCATGCGCCAGGTTTGTACCAATATCGCCAATGGTCTTAATGTCATTGACAACAACATCACCGACTTGTTTGCCGACTGTGACGGCAGTATTGCCAATATCCGATACGGCTTTACCAACGGCTTGTGTTGCGCTATTGATTGCGCCTAATGCGCCGCCACCGCCACCATCCGTACCTAAAGCAGAAGAAATGGGATCGGTAACGGCAGAAACAATACCCCCACCGCCGCCATGTAATCGGATACGACGATCTCCACAATGCTCGAACGCTCCCAGTGGTAGGAATGAGTCAAGTCCATACCTCATTCCACTTTGGCTTTCCAGTTGTATTGCTCTTTATCGGAATCCATCACGGGAATCCCCAGCATCTTGAGCATTTCAATGATGTGATCTTTATCTGCTTTGCCATAAACATATTCCAGATTTGTTTCTCGAATACGCTCAATGAATCGCATTACGGCTTTGACTAAAGCCATTGGCTTATCACTGGTAAATAAATGCAGCTCGGCATTCTTTTCACTAATCTTTCTGACTAGCAAAACCGAATCGCCCTCATGGTAGGCAACGGCCTCTCCCTTATCAATCCAATGACTGATCGTTTTTAAGATGGGTTCGTGATCTAATTCACGCTCATCTGCATCAGCACGGATGATTTCTTCGGGAGTCATTTAGCCACCTAGTAATGAGGTTTTACCCAAGGACAAAGTGTTTTGATCTACACCCGCTGGGCCTGTAAGCATCGTGCCGCTAATACCGCCTTTGGCAGCTTGTTGATTGGCTGAGAGCAATGCGCCCGTATCTGGCGACTTGGCATTAGCTCGATTGATCTGCTCGGTTTGCATCGTGGCTTGCTGATCGGCAATTGTTTTGGCTTGCTGCATTGCTTGTTGCTGGGTGTCGTTTGCCTTAGCCGCGCTTTGTGATGCGGAATACGCGCTATACGCAACGGCAGAAGCCGCCGCAAATCCAGCCCACGCTACTGCTGATATACCGAAACTCATTGTGATAACTCCTTGGTTTGTTGTTTTGCTTCGGCATAAGTCAGGCCGTCGTGATTTGCCATGACCAATGTGGCCTCAGCTTCTTCTACTGTTTTGGCATCCGTCGCATGAAAAGTGATCCAGATCGTGTCTTCATGGGCATAGCCAATCCGCTTTGATCCAGGAGGGCATACCAATGTGGCAGGCGCTTGTACGCGCTTAATTCCATCCTCGGTGTAAACCGATATATCGCCTTGGCTGCATACATTGATGTGTTCAAACAAGTGCATCGCGCCCGTGAGCATCGTGCCTTTAGGGATAAACATTTCCCTGGCATACATTCCACCAGCAAAGTAATGCTTTACCTTCAGTTCGACTTGAGGCAAACCCAGTAAAGCGTTTTCAAATTCTTGGATTCGCTCGCGACGATTCAAGGCGGGAGCTGAAAAAGATTCGACCACCGCGCCCATTTCGGATTCAGTGTGGAGGGGATCGATACCAATATCGACTTGTACTGCGTCTTGTGCTACTTGCATTGTGCGGCCTCACAATTAATTAAGCCTATGCTAAGTATTTAGACCGCTAGTACGCGCACTACTACCCTTGAGAGAGCTTCTTTTTATCCTGTTCTAAGACATCTGCCATCGCCCGCAGCGCAAAAGAAATTGCCGCAAACATTTCTGGCCTTTCTTGCCTGGGCGCGCCCCCTTCGGATACTTGCACAGTGCCGTTATCCATGAAGTCAAATTGCAGTCGGTAGGTAGCGTTCATCGTAGGTGTTCGTAGGGGTTAAATTCGCGTTTACGCTGATCTTGTTGACGGGCTTTATCGATCATCGATAACTTCGCAACGGGTTGCGCAAAGGTTAGCGCCAGGGCATCACCTAAATCTGGTGAGGGTAAACCTCGCTTTTTAATATCGTCTTTTGGCTCTAGCTGCTTCCTGCCTGAGCTGTCATACCAATAAATTGGGGCTGCTAGATCTTGCTTGAGATCGACATTGTTCGGAATCGAGCCACCTTGTTTAATCCAATTAGCCAGCTCAAACCACATTTCAGCGCGTTTATTCAGATACCCAGCATCAATGGCTTTGCCACCAAAGTTCACTTCAATGACATCGTAGCCAAGTTGCCGCAGCCTATCAATAACACCTGAGCCATTACCCGCATCAATGAAAACGGCATCGGGTTTCCAGGATTCGATCTTGGCTGCTACCCTGGAGGCCAGATCCATGTTATCTATTCCTCGATAGACTTCGGGTTCAAGCGCTGCCATGCCCTGCCTTGGAAAGATAACAGAGCGATCATCACCAAATCGGGCAGGATCAACGCCCAGAATCTTGGAGGCATAATCCATTTCCCCTGGTTTATAGATTGTCTGAGCCGCTGTTTCTACATCAGCCAAGGACATTAACTGATCATCACCCGCTGCCGTAAAGTCACAAAGGTATTCGCGAGAGAATGAGGTTTCACTCATATCCCGCTTTAAACGCTCTACTTCATCAGGATCAATGGCATGAGTGTCATAAACAGTGAATTTCTCACTTGTCCAATCAGGCAGCGTCTTGGCCTTGTAATACAACTCCGAAAAGAGATTGACCCCTTGTGGCGTACCAATGAAGATGATCCAGCCTTTGCGGTCAGAGGTAGCAGGCTGCACGACATCTTGCCAAACTTCGGGCTTGATCTGCGCCGTTTCGTCAATTACCCCGCCGTCAATACGCAAACCACGCAATGCCTCATAGTTATCCGCACCAAAAATACGAATGATCGCGCCATTGTGTTTGAATTTGACTGATAGCTCTGATTCATTAATCTCGACCATGCCATGTTGACGCATAGGTTCTAATCTGGCTTTAAGTCTTGACCAAGCAATTGCCTTGGCCTGCTTTAAGAATGGAGCAATGTAAATAAAGAATCCCAGCTCTAGCTTAAAGTCCACCGCCTTATCGATTAGCTCCATGATGGCAAACTCAGATTTACCAGCACGACGATGCAGGGCATACACATTGAATCGTTTACGGGTTACATGGCACTTGCGCTGCCAGTCGCGTGGAAAGTAACCCAGTCCTAGGCTAAATTCTTTACTCACGCGGCACTCCTGTAATCACATTGACAATCAAATTGCCATCGAGATTGCCTTTGAGTTCAGTAGGCAGCACCTTACCAATCAAAGATAAGAACGCATTGGGATTGTCTTCAGCCTGGCGCTGTAAATACGATTCACCACCCGCTTTATCTAACGCTCCCAAAATCATGTCTTTTAAGGCTTTAGTGTTTTTATTGGGTGCGCCTTTAGGCCTACCCTTACCCGCTGCTGGAGGTTTAGCTTTGGGATTATTTTTCACTATTTTATTAGGCGATACCATCTTCAGCCTCGACAATTAGCGTCTTAAAACCAAAGGGCGTACTAACATAGCGGCGGTATTGACAGATCCCAGCAATACAGGATTTAGTGACGCTATACATCGCAGCTAACTGCGCATAGGTCAGGCCAAAGTCTTCTCGCAAATCACGAATCCGATCTACTTGCTCATTGTTTAATCGGGCATTGGGATGATCTTCACCAATACGCTCTCCTGTTTCCCCTACTGCGACCACCAGCTTCTTTTTAGCCACGATGCCCTCCTTTCAAGTCCTTCAGTTTTTGTTTGTAATGCGCTTTGAGTTCAATAAGTTCTGGCACAGTCCACTTCTTGACCGATTGATCAGCCTCTAGTGCCTCTACTTGATCTAATCCAATGCGACGGATCAGGCCTATTCGGTAATCGACTGCCCTGCCTGCGCCCCATCGGTTGCATTGCTTTCGCTGTCCGTGTGCATTTCGCTCATCAAATCGTAGGTGCGGAGCGCTGCCGACAGATCGGTAGTGTCCACAGTCGTAAGCACCGCCAACATCGCCCGAAGATAAGAATTGATTGCAGCAAATACATAGCTCATGCTTATCCCTTTCACGGATATAGGCGTTAAAGGCCGTTTGCACTTCTTTGATGTAATCTCTGGCAGTTTTAAGCGCTGCCTTGCGCTGAGTTACTAATGCTTTTTCTTTTTGTCTAGCAACTTTGGGTACTTTGATGGCGCATTTAGGGGAGCAAACTACCTGGCCCATACGCTGTTTGGTAAATTCTTTTTGGCAGATCGAGCAGCTTACCAACTTCAATGCTCATCCTTCCATTCAATACCATTCTCCGCGCCCCAGGCATAGAGCCATTCAATAAACTCCACGCCATCCGCTTTGGTAAAGCGACGCGATTGAATCCCGACTTGTACAACTCCAGAGTTATCCAAATTAGGAATGATTGATCCCGCAGTACGGCCTGTTTCTCTGGCAAAACGATCTAGCAAGAGTCGCTTCCAGTCATCAGCTAACCAGCGCGAACCTAAATGCTCTGCTTGTTCGGCTATTTCTCCAATCATGGCGTGATACTTCTCTTCTTGCTCCCGTGTCTTAGACATCGGCTTTACTTCCAAGATGAGCTTATGCCCTGCCATTGTGAGATTCTTGGCATATTCCCAAGCCTGCTTGACGCATTGATGCGCCTGACTAGGGTTGTAAAGAGAAAGGGTCAGCTTCTCGCTCACTCTGTGCCTTTTGGATACCAGCCAGGATAGATTCCCTGGATGGAGCATTGCGGCTTCTGGCAATCGCCGCCAGCATTGCTTCCTGATGGAGTCGCGACGGCCTCGCGGATTTGACCAGTCGTATTGCACAGGAAAGACATCCCAATACATACATACCCGACGAATGGGATGGGGATTCCGTGTTTACAGGCTGGGTGGCACATGATTTGCATTGTTTTTTATCCATTCCTAGAAAATTCTTGATGCAATTTCGTTCTTGCCTCATTCAATACTTTTGCTGCATCTGTTAATTCTTCAAAGAATCCAAGCCAAATGCGTTTTTTGTTATTGCTGATATATGCTCGCCATTTTTTATGTTCTTTGCTGTAACTAATTCCCTTAATTCCAGATTTGTTGCTAGTAGAAATTTTTGCGTTCCAAAGGTTTTGGTGGTTTTCACAAGATCGCAAATTTTCAATTCTGTTATTCATTGGGTTGCCATCAATGTGATCAATAATTTCTGGCATATACCCGTTGTGCATACAAAAAATGATTCGGTGCAATTTGTAAACACGCTTATTAATTCCTACTTGCATATATCCATTGGTGGTTTTTGTTCCAGCAATATCGCCAATTCCGCGTCTTCCTGGGCGCTTTACTTTCCAAATGAGATTTCCATCTGCATAGTCAAAAATCTCTAATAGCTGTTCTTTCGTCAAAAACATATCAAGCCGCTACCTTTCTTTGCTCTCTGCGATCAACAATGAATTTGCGCATTTCAAAATACGAATTGAATCGGGCCTTCGATGGATCACCGCCGCACTCGACGCGATAGGCGTGTTCGATTTGCGCATCCGTACCCAATGGCAGTTCTTTGGGTTGGGATTGGGAGGCTAATGGTGTCCAATCAGCCAGGTAATGCTCATCAGGGCCAAAAAAGGTTGCGGGTTGTTTGATAAATTGCGGATCAATGCCACTGGCTTTGCAGTATTCGGCATAGCGCTTTACGCCTTGCAGCATCTTCTGAGCTTCTACGCCTGCTTTGAGTCTGGCTTTCCAGGCTTTGAATGATCCTTGCTTGCTTGCACCTGGACGCTTTGGATAAGAAGTCCATGCTTCTTCAAAAACAATATCCACAGAAGGCGCAGCCTTCATAGGTTTTATATGGTTAATGGTTATTGGTTCTTGGTTCTTGGTTACGATGTGATTCGGCTCTGATTTCAGTTCTGATTTCAGAGCTGTGATCTTTTCTGATTTGATTCTGTTTGCGTTACGGGCTGAATCTGCTTTAGATCTGTATTTCTCAATTTCCAGATCTGCTCTAGTGCTATGCCATAGGCCATCTTCACCCTTCACAAAAAACTCATCTAGCAAAACCGATACGATCTCTGGTGTGCTTTTGACCTTACGAGCGACATATTCAGCGCTAGAAAATGCCTGCTCTGTTTGGTAATACAGATCCATCATCCTTCTGTATGCCAAGTCTTCAGCATCGCTTAAATGACTGGTATGACTGATGTAATCGCCAATGTGAAACGGATAGAAGTTCAATTGATTTCCTTGGGAAATTTATGGTTGCAACGCAAATTCGGGGGCGTGATAACTGTTTTTTCTGGATCTAAACTCGAATAGATCCTCATAATCTGGATTCAAAAGCGCAAACTTACGGGCATAGTGGCTAATCCAGCCGTCATCAATCTTGTATTCACCCATTCCACCAAGAGCTGTTTCCCAACGGATACGATGGAAAACGCATTTAGCAGAAAAATGTTTGCGATATTTGGCAATCTCTAATGCAAAACGCTCAAAATATTCATAAATTTCTGGATGATCTGCGTCATAAATCAAAAAGTTATCTGCCGTCCACTTGTTTTTCATTGTTCGCTCTCCAATAAAAGGTGTTCTAGGCTGTCTGGTCTAGTCATGGCTGCTTCAAATAGAGTGCAAAACGCTCTCATGCGATCTGGATCAATGGAGCGATGGGTAATCGGCACGACTTTGAGATCTAGTGCAGCGAGTACCTTAGAAAAGGTTTCTAAATTGCCGTCTTTAAGGCGGCTAATGGTGGATTCGCTTGTGCCAATCGCGGCGGCAATTGCAGATTGACCATGTTCTGCAAGAGCGTGCAAGACAAAGCGTTCTATCTTGCGTGACAACTCAAGCTGGATAGGAGATAGTTCAGTCATGGACACTTTCCTTAACCAACTCAGGCCAAATCATTTCCCAGTCATCTGGGCGAAGGTCTTGTCTGGTAACTGCCGAATTAGTCGCTCTCTCGATAGCGACGGCATTTTCTGGTGACACAGATCTAATCCCGCCAGCCATCTGAGAGAGAAACGATGGCGCTACTGAGATCTTTTGGGCTAGTTCTTTAGCCGATCCGTAATTTTGTGAGATATAAGTTTTCAAGTCCATGTGACGAATTTAGCAAAAGCTATACATAAAGTCAATAGCTTTTGTTAAATAAGCAAATGCTAAATTGTGCGTATATGAATAGACAGCAAAAATTAAAACAATTGATAGATGAGCAGTTCGCAGGAATACAAGCCGACTTTTGCAGGAAGGCCGATCTTCAGCCAGCTCAAGTAAATCAATGGCTCACTGGGTATCGAAACCTAGGGGAAAAAGCTGCGCGCAAGATCGAAACCAAATTGGGTTTGGAATTGTTTTGGCTCGACGGCAATTTAGGGGACAGTTTAGACGGCGACAACTTCTCCCCTACTATTGGATTGAGGGGATCGGTGCCGCTGATTTCATGGGTTCAAGCAGGAAACTGGGAGTCGATCATTGATACATTAGCCGTTGGCGAAGGAGAACGAATTGAAACTACCTACAAAGCCAAGAAACATACCTACGCATTAAGAGTCCAAGGGGATAGCATGGAGTCGATGTTCCCCGATGGCTGCATCATCATCGTAGAGCCAGAAGATAACCCGCTGCCAGGGCAATATGTGATTGTTCGGCAAAACGGCGATGAAGCAACATTTAAGCAATTAATACAGGACGGCAGCACCCTATTCTTAAAGCCACTTAATCCTCGTTATCCCATAATGGAGCTGCGTAAAGATGCGGTATTTTGTGGTGTAGTCAAGCGCATGGAAATGGACATTAGCTAATGGACATACTGGCAATCCTTTATCTAGGATTAGGTATCGTCTTGAGTTTGATCGCCCTGCCCTGGTTTAAAAAACTAGGCTGGTATCAACGCGAAGGATTATTTTATTGGGTTGGATTTATCTTCTTCTGGCCCTTAATGATTTATGTCATGTTTGCTTATTTTTGTATGACGATGTACAAAAAATGGAATAGTTACAGTAGCAAAAAAGAATTTGATAAAAAACAACGCTAACTTGCAGCGATCCCAGAACAAGCAAACCCGCCCCTAGCGGGTTTTTTTACGCCCTTCTTTTCCTAGTGATTTCCCTAAGTGCTAAATTTATTTCGCATTTGCTATTGACATAGCATATCGCTTTTGCTAAATTAACAACTGGCAACACTGATTCACCGAAGCGAAGGCGAGTTGTAGGTGATTCACAGGATTAGCGATCCGTCAGTGGCAGATGAAATAAGGCCTAGGCCACAAGTAATCAGCAGCCGTGAGTAGTAAATCGATTTGCAGTTCCGAGAAGTAGGGGTGCAATGTAACAAGGCAAGTACTCGAAGACGAACGCCCTTGCGAAGACCCCTACGACTCACCTACATACGGAAGGTAACAACATGAAATACATCGTGGAATGGGTTGATCACAACGGCGAACAGCACTCGACTGGGTTGTTGGAACGCACTGGAATGATTCTGGCAACGGATCATTTTTTAAATGACGAATCTATTGATCCTGATTTAGTCCTGGTCAAAGAGATTTCAGATGCACAGCTTTGGAGTTTGCAATGAAAAACATTGATCTGGTCACCTCTAAAGATCGCTTGCTGTTTACGGAGCAATCGTTACGCCATAAATCTGATCGTTATTTCAAGTATTTCATGGTATTTGCTGCCGTCTATTTTGTAGGCCAATTAGTACGCCCAGCGTTTATCGCTTAGTAATTTTTTAATCAAGGAAGACAAAAATGAGTAATGCACTCAGCACCCTAAGTAAGAATCTTTCTGCCAAATTTGGCATGGGAGAAGAGGCTAATGTCCTAGACACCCTCAAAGCCACCGCATTTAAAGGCCAAGTATCTGATGCCCAGATGACTGCTCTATTGATCGTAGCCAATCAATATGGATTAAATCCGTGGACTAAAGAAATCTATGCTTTTCCAGATAAAAACAATGGCATCGTTCCCGTAGTCGGCGTTGATGGCTGGTCACGCATCATGAATGATCACCCTGATTTTGATGGCATGGACTTTGAACAAGACGATGAATCTTGCACTTGCCGTATTTATCGCAAAGGCCGCAGCCACCCTATCCAGGTTACTGAATACATGAGCGAATGTAAGCGCAGTGTTGGGCCTTGGACAACTCATCCAAAAAGAATGTTGCGTCACAAAGCCATGATTCAGTGCGCACGCCTGGCGTTTGGATTTGTCGGTATCTACGATGAAGATGAGGCTGCACGGATCACTGAAAAAGACATGGGCAAAGCGCAACAAGTTGATTTACCCGTGATTTCACAAGAGCGCATCGAACAACTGTATGCCGCCGTTGAAAGCGTCACTACTTTAGATGAGCTTACTGAAGTATGGAAAGCAGGAAACACAGAAATGCTTGCCGCCAAATTTGATAACAAAGCCTTTAAACAAGCCGTAGCCGATAAAGGCGCGCAACTTAAAGCATTAACCATTGAGAATGAGGCCGCCTAATGTTAATCATTTCCAATCACGAACAAGGCACGCCAGAATGGTTTGCAGATCGCCTTGGCAAAGCCACAGGATCGAACGCCAGCGCTGTTACTGCCAAAGGCAAGACCAAAGGTACGGAAGCCACCACGCGCCGTAACTATCGCTTTCAATTAGCGTTAGAACGGATCACTGGTAAACCCACTGAAGCCATGTATAAAAACTCCCACATGGAGCGCGGCAATGAGCTAGAGCGTTTTGCACGCATGGCCCATGAGATTGAAACGGGTGAAATGGTAGAAGAAGCGGGGTTTTGCTACCAGGACGGCACGATGTTTGGCTGCTCAGTCGATGGCTTTATGCAAGGGCGCGAAGGTATTGCCGAATACAAATGCCCTATGTCTGCCATTCATTACGGCTATATGCAGGAAAACAAAGTCCCTAATGAATACAAATCCCAAGTCATTCATAACCTACTGACTACTGGTGCAAAGTTTTGCGACTTTGTTTCTTACTGCGAAACCATGCCAGAAAAACTCAAAGTATTTGTCTATCGCTATGAGCCTACTCAGTCAGAACTTGATGAATACCAAGATGAACTCAATCAATTTTTGGTGGATGTTGAAAAACTCACCCAAGAAATTGAATTAAAAGCAGCCTAACAACGGGGCAAAAGCGGATGCGACTGAACTACTTGATCACGGACAAGCAATCGTGCAGCGAGTAGCCCCACCCTATACGAAAGATAAGAAAATGAAAACACTCATTGCAGTATTAAGTTTATTAACCTTGGCAGCTTGCGCCAGCAAGTCTAGCGCTCCAGAACAAACCTTGGTGCTTGAAAAAGAAATTCAAGGAATGTCCCGCAATGAAGTCATTATTGCGATTCAAGAGTGCGAGTCTTCTGGGATGCGTGCTGTATTAATCCAATCAAAACGCAAAATCAATAACTACAACGCCGACATTGTTGTGGATATTACTTGCGCCCCACGATTCAAATTCCCTAATTAAAAATATGAACGCTAAAAAATGTAAAGCGCTGCGTCAAATGGCGCGCAGATTAACCCAAGGCAAGCAACTGGTAGCGCATAAAGAAATGGGTGCTAACAGTCGCATGGAAGGTGACAAGATGGTACGGATTACCGCGCCAATTACTGTTGCCGAAGATACCACCAGAGGGCAATACCAGGCGCTCAAGCGCATCGTAAAGGCTGAATATGGAATCAACAAAAAATGAGCAATACCAAGCTAACAAACCCAAAGGATATAGTCGGCACTCGAAAAGCTCCCATGTCCACCATTCCTGGAAATGTGATGGCAGAAATTGGGGTAGCAATGCTCGAAGGCGCTTGTAAGTACGGCAGGCATAACTATCGTATTGCAGGGGTTAGAGCATCTGTTTACTACGATGGTGTTAATCGCCATTTAACAGCCTGGTGGGAAGGTGAAGACTACGATCCTGATAGCGGCCTTTCTCATATCACCAAAGCCATTACTTCATTAGTAGTGCTGCGTGATGCCATGATTCAAGGAATGTGTACGGATGATCGCCCTCCGCGCTCTAAAGAGTTTTATGCAGAACTCAATCAAAAAGCGGCTGCCATTATCGATAAATATGCGGAGCTATCTCCAATTCATTTCACCATTGAAGATGGTGCTCCATGAGTCAAACCAGATTGGGATCTTTTATAGAGGCATGGATCAATGTCTTTATTGGCTTTTGGATTAATTACATTGCCAATTTATTGATCTTCCCTTTGTTTGGATTTCACATCAGCCTTGAGGCCAATTTTGTAATGGGCCTGCTTTACACAGTTATTAGCGTCGCCAGATCGTATTGCATACGCCGCTGGTTTAACGCCAGGATTCACGCAGTAGCAGAAAAACTCAGTCACTAAGGAAAAGAAAATGGCATCAGTCAATAAAGTAATCGTTGTTGGAAATTTGGGCAAAGATCCAGAAACCCGTTATATGCCATCAGGCGACGCGGTATGTAACTTTAGCGTATCGACTACTGACAAGTGGAAAGACAAGCAATCAGGCGAAACCAAAGAAGCAACTGAATGGCATCGCATATCTGCCTTTGGTAAGTTAGCTGAGATCTGCGGTCAATACCTCAAGAAAGGCAGCCAGATATATTGCGAAGGTAAATTGCAAACCCGCAAATTTACTGATGCCGCTGGAATAGAAAAGTACAGCACCGAGATTCGTTTGGAATCAATGCAAATGTTAGGCGGCAAACCCAGTGAATCAAATCAATCAGCCCCACAGCCTGCTCAAGCACCCGCTAGTGGCCTTGGCGCAATGGATGATGACATTCCATTTTGATGAAAACAATTACTCACGATAAGCCCAATCAAGCTGCCCATGTTAAATCCAACAATAACCTCATTGCCGTTGGAGATAACTACCTTACTTGGCGGTTTTCTCCTGGGAGTTTGCCTGGGCTATCTAATTTATTCCCTGTTTTGTGCGATCTTAAAAAATAAACCATGACTACTTTTACATCAGAAGACAGAATTGCAGCACAGTTAGAAGTATTGCCTGCATCACCAACTGCGCAGATACCAGTGGCATTTCAATGCTATCAAACACCTGAGCATTATGTTTTGGAAGCCAATATTCCAGAAGAGATTGAATACATTAAGTCACTTGGATTTAAGCGTTTAGTGCCTTTATATGACAAAACATATCGATCTTTGAGCTTGAATGAAGTAAATGAGATATATGCAAAGCTCTGCGACAACACAGAAAAAGATGTTCCATTCACATGGCAGTTTTATCAGGCCTTAGAAAAAGCCATGACAGCATGATTATCTGGGGAAAGAATGAGCAATAAGGTATTTGATAGTTATGTATTGCATATAGAACAAAGAACACTGGACAGATTGAATGAAATACGGGATCTCAAAATAAAACTTAGCGGCAAGGCATTTGACTTTGACAAGCTAGTTTATTTAAGTCTTGGTAGATATTTGACAGCTATTAGATATGAAGACAAGAGAAGGCAATATGAAGATTGAACCAGTGGCATGGTTATGGATACATAAGGGTAAAGTAATGAACGCTTTGCTACGCAACCCTGATTGTGATGAAAGAAACAAAGAATACTGGTCAAAAAAAGGGTGGCACTCTGAACCACTTTATACCCATCCAGAACTTACACCATTAACTGAGGATGAGTGTGAATCAATTATCAATAAGCACGATTGGTTTTCAAAGTCTTGGCGTGAAATGGCAAAAGAAATACACGATGCAATATTAAAAAAGGTGAAAGCATGAACATACAAAAACAAATTGAAGAAGCATCAAATCAATTTCTTTGCGACGCATTTAATTCTGAAGAAAAATTTTTAGGCGTTAATTGGGGTGATTTAGATTGTGTTGATGTTTTGGTATGTAAAAGCCTTCACATGACTGCACCTTTATACATTGTTGAAATTGAAGAATGTAGTCCAGATAGTAATTTACGGGCTTACATAGGAAGGCGATTAACTGAAAAATTCCCTGATATTGATTTTGATGTAAGAACTGAATGGTAAGAAAGGCGCAAGAATGACACTCACAGAAGAAGAGCTTGTTGACCTGACTGGGTATAAGATCCCATCAAAACAAGCTGAATGGATAGAGAAATACTTTGGATTTAAGCCGCCAAGAAAGCGTTTTACTGGGGCTGTATCTATTACTAAAGAACAGTTAAACTCAAAAAAACCTGATGTCGCACCTACATCAGAGCCTAAATGGAAAGTTGCATAATGAAGCGCGATGGATTGCTGCCAAGAATGGAAGTGAGAAAAGGTAAGTCAAAGACTACCTATCGCTACCACCCTATCGATGAAAAACCTATTAACTTAGGCAGCGATCTTCAATTGGCTATTCGTAAAGTCAATGACATGACTGGACGAGCCAAAGATTCTGGCACGATTGAGAAGTTATGGGATCAATACCAAGAATCTAACTCCTGGAAAGTATTAGCTGATACTACCAAGACAGAATATAAAACTTGCGCCAAAAAGATTATTGAGGTGTTTGCACAGATGTATGCCTCCGATATTCGTTCTCCTATGATTTATCGCTACCTGACTGTTGAGCGTAAAGATGCCCCAGTTAGGGCCAATCGAGAAATATCCCTGTTATCCAATTTGATTGATCTGGCAATCCGTAGGGGTGAGGCAGAAACTAATCCCTGCAATCAGGTTAGAAGAAATACCGAGCAGCCTAGAACCAAGGCCATAGATCCAGAAGAACTCCATGTCTTTATTGATTGGCTATGCAGCCAAGAAAAAATGCCACAGAGAAAAGTGATTTCGATGGTGGCAGAGTTTTGCGCTTATGCAGGCAGCCGAAAGATCGAGTGCCTAGATTTAGCCTGGACGCAGATTGATGAGAAGCAAGGAGTTATCCGCATCAAGAGAGCCAAGCAGCGTGGCAGAAAACGCGGGGAAGTCATTGATGTCATTAAGATTAGTGATGCCTTACAAGACCTGATCAATCGATTAAAGACTATCCGTAAGGATGGGCTGTATGTATTCCCTACTCAGCGTGGATCGCACTATACGGCAGCAGGCTTTAAATGTATGTGGGGCAAGCTGGTAAACCAAGCCAAGGATTTGAAGGTCATTGATGGCGGGTTTACCTTCCATGATCTACGCGCCTACTATGTCACTCAATTTAAACAATCTAATAACGGCAGATTGCCTGATATTCATGCCAATCCGCAAACTACGGCACGCATTTATGATCGTACAAAAGAGGTAAAACGCAGGGCCATTTAAGATTTGCGTTCCCAATTTGGGAATTTTTATGGGAATTTTATATGTATAAAAACCCAGTGACTAACGGCAAACCCATATAGAATATGGGGCGAACGACGGGGCTCGAACCCGCGACAACCAGAATCACAATCTTATATATCAGTTGAGGAAGTATAAGGCTTGCAAGGTTTTTTTGGGAATTTTTTTAAAAAAGACACCTATATAGAATAAGGCTTTGCGGGAGGCTGTTCCCAGAAATAACTAGGGTAAAGGCTGTATTTGGCAGTTACTATCAATGGGTCAGAAAGCCGCAAAATTACCCAATTACTGCATCCTACATTGGCGGCTTGACACCCAAAGAAGGTGACCTACTCGTTTCTTTACACTTTCGGTCATATAAGGCGGGGGCGGTATGCACGGACATACTTGGTAGAGGAAAGGGGAAATCCTCTCGCCCCCATTGTTTAGTTTAAACCAGTTTTTAACTTGTAGACGCTTAACAAATGCAAAAACATTTCGTAACCATTTCTAATGCTTTGCTCGTCATGCTCATATATTGCTACTTCGCCTGTAGTGCCATTAATATATACATTGGCACAGCGTGCTGTAGGCGCTAGGACTTCTCTGTAGGCTGCGAGCTGCATGATATGCTCATCGTAAGGCTTAATCTCGCTAGGCGTCTTTTCAGTCGTTTTAAAGTCAATGACTACACCGCTAAAGTCATGCTTTGCTTTGCAGTATAAGTCGCATTTACC
>VFSW01001098.1_pt1 | contig 40528 bp, 33 predicted proteins | sample 5358111 | NCBI WGS metagenome assembly VFSW01 (sample SAMN11554181, study PRJNA540505) | mine drainage metagenome | isolation source: sediment from site ElyBrook_90M | place: USA: Ely Copper Mine, Vershire, VT | collected 2017
CAAAGTTCTACTGCCACCCCGGCAGAGCCGGGGGAACTCCCGTTGGATTAGGAGCAGACCGATGCAGACTATACGAATCGATGGAATCACAAGGGTTGAAGGCCACGGCAGGATCACCATCCAGCTCGACGATCATGGCGTTGTCGAGGATGCGCATCTTCACGTGCTCCAGTTCCGAGGATTTGAAAAGTTCTGTGAAGGCCGCCCGTTCTACGAGATGCCCTCGCTCACCGCGCGCATCTGCGGCATCTGCCCGGTCAGCCATCTGCTGGCCGGCGCCAAGGCATGCGACGCCATCATGGGCCTGCGCGTTCCCGAGGCCGCCGAGGTGCTGCGCCGCGTGGTCCACCTGGCGCAGATCACTCAGTCGCACGCGCTCAGCTTCTTTCACCTTTCCTCACCCGACTTCCTCATGGGGTGGGACTCCGATCCCGCGGCGCGCAATGTGCTGGGGCTTGCGGAGAAGCATCCTGACCTGGCCATGAGCGGCATTCGCCTGCGCAAGTGGGGCCAGCAGGTGATCGAACTGTTGGGCGGCCGACGCATCCACAATTCGTGGATCGTCCACGGCGGCGTAGCCTCGCCACTTACCGTGGCCAAGCGGGACGAGATTCTGCGCGGCATTCCCGAGGCGCTGGCCATTGCCACGCGCACCCTCGTCTTCTTCAAGCACATGATGGAGAAGCTCAGCGACGAAGTCGAGGTATTCGGCAACTTCCCCACCATGTTCATGTCCATCGGCCGGGACGACGGGAATTTGTGCCTCTACGGTTCCCGCCGCCGCCACGAGGGCTGGCTGCGCTTTGCCGACGCGGATGGAAACATCGTCGCCGACAACATTCACCCCCGCGACTACCAGGACTACATCGGCGAGGCCGTCGATTCCGGGAGCTACATGAAGGCGCCTTACTACAAGCCATTAGGCTATCCGGCGGGCAACTATCGCGTAGGCCCGGCGGCCCGGCTGAATATGTGCCGGCAATGCGGAACGCCTCATGCAGACAAGGCATTGAACGAGTTCCGCCACCTGCATGGAGAGGTTTCCCTCAGTTCCTTCCACAACCATTACGCGCGGCTGATTGAGATCGTCTTTGCCATCGAGCGCATGGAGCAGATTCTCGATATGCCGATCATTTTGGACTCCGATGTTCGCGCCGAAGCCAAGGCCAACGAGCCGGAGGGCGTGGGCATCATCGAAGCGCCCCGCGGCACGCTCATCCACCACTACAAGGTAGACAGTGACGGCATGATGACGTTCGCCAACCTCATTGTCGCCACGGCCCACAACACGCTGGCCATGAATCAAGGGCTCAAGCAGGTAGCCGACGCTTACATCTCCGGCCATGAGGTGACCGAGGGGATGCTCAACCGCATGGAAGGCCTGATCCGCTCCTTCGACCCCTGCCTGAGCTGCGCCACCCACGCCGTCGGCGCCATGGACCTGGTGGTCGATGTCGTGGACGCGGAGGGCGACCTTCAGCAGCGGATCGCAAGGCAGCCTTAGCGTGGCTTTGATCTCGGGACTTTACCGGGCGAGTTCCCGTTCGCGCAGCCAGGTAAAGATGACCGGTGTGACGATGAGGACGTGAAGAAGCGAACTGACCATTCCACCCAGCACGGGTGCGGCAAGCGGCTTCATGAACTCAGCGCCGGTGCGCGTCGACCAGAGGAGCGGCAGGAGGCCGGCCACGACGGTGGCGACCGTCATCACCTTGGGACGGAGTCGCAGCAGTGCACCTTCAATGACGGCTGCATGCAGGCCTGCGAGTGTCAGGATGCCGTCGGCCGCCGTCCGCCGGGCCACCGCCTCTTCGAGGTAGATCACCATCACCACGCTGGTCTGCACCGCCGTGCCAAACAGCGCGATGAAGCCAACCCACACCGCGACCGAGAAGTTCAGCCCCATCGCCTTGACCAGAAAGATGCCGCCGGTGAGCGCGAAGGGGACGGCCAGCAGTACGTGCGCCGCTTCTTTAGCGGAGCCATAGGTGCGATAGAGCAGTACAAAGATCACCAGCAGCACCACGGGAACGACGAGTTCCAGCCGCTTCCGCGCGCTGATCTGGCTTTCGTACTGGCCGCTCCACTCGAGGTAGTAACCCGGCGGCATCTTTACCTGGCTGGCAACCGCCTGTTGCGCCTGTTCCACAAAGCCGCCCACGTCGCGGCCGCGCACATTCAGAAGGACCGCTCCACGCAGGAGGCCGTTTTCGCTGCTGATCATCGAAGGCCCCATGATGGTCTTCAGTGTCACCACCTTGTCCAGCGGCACCTGCGCGCCATTGCTTCCCGTCACCAAAACCTGCCCTATTTGCTGCGGATTCTCGCGGAAGTCGCGCGCATAGCGAACACGCACAGGGAAGCGCTGCCGGCCCTCGATTGTTGTAGTCAAGTTCTTGCCGCCAATCGCAATTTCGATCACGTCCTCCACGTCCGCGACGTTCAGACCGTAGCGGTCAGCAGCCGCGCGATCGACGGTCATCTCGAGGTAAGGCGAACCGGTGGTCCGCTCGGCATAAAGGTCTACCGCGCCCGGAATTCTGCGCACCACCTCCTTGATCTCTTCCGACTTCTGCTCGATCACGCTCACGTCGGAGCCAAAGACCTTGATGCCCACCTGGGTGCGGATGCCGGTCGAGAGCATGTCGATGCGGTTGCGGATGGGCTGTGTCCAGATGTTGGTTACGCCCGGGATCTGCAGCTTTTCGTCCAGCCGCGCGAGGATCGCATCCTTGGTCAGTCCCTTGGGCCACTGCGAGGCCGGCTTGAAGGTGATGGTGATTTCGCTCATGTTCACCGGCGCGGGATCGGTGGAAGTATCCGCTCTTCCCACCTTGCCCACGGCCATGGCCACGGCCGGATCGGCGGCGATGATCACATCCTGCTGGCGAAGAATTTCAGTAGCTCGCGTGAGCGAGATGCGGGGGTCGGTAATAGGCATGAATACGGCGGTTTCTTCATTGAGCGGCGGCATGAACTCCGAGCCGATGGTTGTTGCCGTGTAGATGGCCGCGCAGAACAGCGCCAGCGCCGCGCCCAGTGTGATGGCGCGGTGCCGCAGCGCCCAGCCGAGCACGGGCCGATACAGGGCGCGCAACAGCCGCATGACCGGGTTCTCGTCTTCGCGGTGCAGCTTGCCGCGAATCAGGAAGCTGCACAGCACGGGCACCAGCGTAATGGCCAGAATGGTGGAGCCCACCATGGCAAAGGTCTTGGTGAAGGCCAGCGGATGAAACATCTTGCCTTCCATGCCGGTGAGCGCGAAGACCGGAACGAAGGCCAGGATGATGATGATCATGGCAAATGAGATGGGTCTGCCCACCAGCCGCGCGGCTTTCAGCGTAATTTCGACGATGTGCTCGCGATAGTTGCCGTGCTCCTCTTGGTATTGCTCCGCCTGCCGGATGACGTTTTCCGTCATCACGATTCCCGCGTCTACCAGGACTCCGATGGCGATGGCGATGCCGCCCAGCGACATGATGTTCGAGGAGATACCGGCGCCCTTCATGAAGAGAAACGCGCCGAGCACCGCGAGGGGCAGCGGAATTGTGACGACCAGGATGCTGCGGAAGTGCCAGAGAAACAGCACGTGCGCCAGCGTGACCAGGATGAGTTCTTCGATCAATGCGTGGCGCAGCGTGTCGACGGCATGGTCGATGAGGATGCTGCGATCGTAGAAGGGAACAATGCGCACTCCCGCCGGAAGCCCCGGCTGAATCTCGCCGATCTTCTGTTTGACCGCCTCGATCACCTGCCGCGCATTGGCTCCGTAGCGGATGATCACCACGCCGCCGGCTGCTTCTTTTCCGTCTTTGTCGAGCACGCCGCGCCGGAACCCGGGACCAAGCTGCACGCTGGCCACATTGCCTACCGTCACAGGCGTACCGTTGAACGCGCCGAGCGAGATCTGTTCAATGTCTCTTAATCCGCGGATCAGCCCGATGCCGCGCACGATCTCCTCTGTGCTGCCCTGTTCCACCACCTTGGCGCCCACGTTATTGTTGCTTCGCTCGACGGCTGAGACGACATCGCGCAGCGGAATGTTGTAAGCCCGCAGTTTGAGGGGATCGAGATCGATCTGGTATTGCCGCGCGAAGCCGCCCACGCTGGCCACCTCGGCCACGCCTGGGACCGAGTTCAACTGGTACTTGACGAACCAGTCCTGAATGGAATGCAGCGTGCCGCTGTCATAGGGTCCCTCGACCGTGTACCAAAAGACCTGCCCCACCCCGGTTGCGTCCGGTCCCATCATCGGCGTAACGCCTGCTGGTAGAAAACTGCCGGCAACGCTCAACCGCTCGAGCACGCGGGTCCTGGCAAAGTAGATGTCTACCGAGTCCTCGAAGATGACGTTCACCATCGAGAAGCCAAAGGCCGAGGCTGAGCGCACCGTGCGCACATCAGGTAGTCCTTGCAGGTTGACGGTAAGCGGGTAGGTGATCTGGTCTTCAACCTCCTGCGGACTGCGGCCCTGCCAATCCGTGAAGACGATCACCTGGTTCTCGCTTAGGTCGGGAATTGCGTCGATGGGCGTATGCATCAGTGCCCAGTAACCCCACGCCGCCAGCGCGGCATAGATGGCCACGACGAGCCAGCGGTTCTTCATCGAGAGTTCAATAATCCGGTTAATCATCGCTTCCCCTCCCTGGCGCCCATGTGTGTGTGGAAGGTTGCTATGACGGCTCCGTTCCTGCGCGCCTCAACCATCACGTTCCATGTGCCCGCCGCCCCCGGCTGGCCCTTGCCGATGTACATGCCGAGGTCCTGCGCCCACAGCAGCGCAACGGTGCTCTTCATCTCCGGCATGGCCATCGAAGGCATGGCCGGCATGATCAACGTGAGCGATACCTCGGCATCGGAAATGGGCTTTCCAGCGGCATTGGTCAGCTTCACACGAAAGCTGTTGTCCTCGCCCACCTTCATCGGATCGGGATCGGCGTGAAATTCAATTGTGGCCGCGGCCGTTTGAGGGCTCATTCCGGAGGAAGAAGCCGTGGGGCCCTGTGGTTGCTGCGCCGCGGCGAATACCTTCGATCCTCCGTAAAGCCCAGACATTCCTGAACTCAGATGCGCCTGAGAGTCAATGAGGAAGTTTCCGTTGAGCACCACTTTGTCGCCCGGCGCCAGCCCGCTGGTTACCGGGAACAGATCGTCGGAAGCAGCGCCCACCTGCACCTCGCGGGCTTCGAAGACCCCGTTCGGCTTCGCTAGGTAGACGATCTTCCGCGTTCCCGTATCCAGCACCGCGGATCGCGGCACAACGATCGAGGGCTGCGCAGCGCGGCTCGCAAACGTCGCGTTGACAAACATTCCCGGCACGAGCCGCATCGCCGGATTAGCCACATGCACATGCACCGAAACCGTCCGCGTCTGCACGTTCGCCGAGGGCTCAATGAAGTCCACGTGGCCGTGCAGCGTCCGATTGAGCAGCGATTCGCCGGTGATCTCCACCTGCTGGCCCGGATGAATCTGCGGCAGTTGTTCCTCGTACACATCAGCCTTGATCCACACCTGGCTGAGGTCCGCCACCGTAAACAGCGTGTCGCCCGCATTCACATACTGGCCCTGAGTCACCTTGCGATCGACCACCGTCCCCGACGCATAAGCGAAGATGGTCACGTGCGGCACGCCTTCCGTGCCCGGCGAATCCATCTGCCCCTTCGCGATGCCCCACAGTTCCAGCCGGTGCTGGCTGGCCTTCACCAGCGCATCCGCCTGCGCGCGGGCGTAGGGTTCGTCGCTTTGGCGGAGCCCACTGCGATTCTCCTCGGCCAGCCGGTACTCTTCGATCGCCGTCGCCGCTTCGGGACTGTAAATGTCGGCAACCGGCTGCCCGCTCTTCACCTTCTCGCCCGTGTACTGCACGTAGAGCTTGTCCACTCGGCCTCCGATGCGCGAACTCACCGCGGCCAGTTGCGCCTCCGGCTGCTCCACGCGTCCAAACGCATCGATGTCCGCCTTCAGCATCGCCGTGCGCACCTCTGCCACCCGCACACCGGCGGCCGTGATCTCCGCGGGTGACAGCTCGACGCTGGTTCCGGGCTGCGTGCCAGTGTCCATGGCCAGCGGCGTTGCGCCGGGCGTTAGCTGCGTTGCCGTGTCCGCTCGTGCCCCCCAAGGCTTGGTTCCACCAGTCAGCGTGTGAGTCCCGCGCAACGCAAACAGCGCCGCAATCAGCACCACGACCAGAATTCCGGCGCCGGCGCCCAATCCCAACAGTTTGGTTTCTCTTGCAGTCATTTGTTCTTCCTCTCCGGGCTGGTTCTGTCTGGTACTGCTGTTCCGATCGCGCGCTCGAGGTCCGCCAGTCCTGCATCCCTGGCCGATGAAGCCTTGTAAAGAGCCGTCTGAATGTCCAGCAGCAGGTTCTGGCTGTCGATCAGCGTTGAAAATTCGGCGCGGTTGTTCTGGTAGGCAGCGGTTGCGGCTTTGAAAGCCGCCTCGGCCTGCGGCAGCAGTGTGTCGCGATAGACCTTGGTGCGCTTCTCCGCCGCATCAATCGCGATCTGCGCCTGACGCACCTGGAGAAACACGGCCGCGCTCTGCGCCTCCAGATCGGCCTCGGCAACCGCAGTGGCGGCATCGGCCTGCTTCGCCTCGCCGTCATGGCGCCGCCGGTTCAGTCCCGGCAGATTCATGGTCAGCTCCGCCATGTAGGCGTTGCGTGCGGTGGACCCCGACGGCATCAGCATGTATCCCAGCGCTGCCGTGAAGTCCGGTTTCATGGCCAGCCGCGTCGCCTGCGCCTGGTCCTGGGACTTCGCTATCCCCTGGCGCAGTCCCGCAAGCTCCGGCCGGTGTTCCATCGCCAGCCGCTCCAGCTCTTCGAGCGAAGGCATCGCCACCGCATCGGCGTAGTCGCCGGCTATCTCCACGGCCTGGTCGGCAGGCCGGCCCATCAGCGCGTTCAGCGCCGCGCGCGCCGTGTCCCGTTCCTGCTCCAGCTCGATCATGTGTTCCTCCAGCCGCGTCACCGCCATCTGTGCGCGCAGCACGTCGGCCTGCGGAACACGCCCTGCCGTGTACTGCGACAGTGCGGCAGCCAGGGCTTCCTTCAGCAGCGCAGCCTGGCGATCGTGCAGCCTCATCTCCTGCACATTGCGTTTCAGGTCGGCGCACGCCTTGCGCACTTCCGCGGCTACCTCCTGCCGCAGCGACTCCAGATCGCTGGCCGCAAGTTCCGCGTCGTCGCCGACGAGCCTGGCGCGCAGATCGCGCTTCTGCCTGCTCACAAACGTTTGCTGAACGGAGAACATCAACTGCGCCTGGTTCAGATCCCAGGGCTTGCTGAGCGGCGTATCCCAGTCGCGCACCATCAACATCGGGTCGTCGAGGCTCCGTGCGGTGCTGCTCCTGGACTGCGCCAGCGTCAGCCGCCGCACCGCCGCGTGGATTTGAGGATTTGCTTCCAGCGCCCTGGCAACTGCATCTTCGACCGTAATGGGAGCCTCGGCTGCGACAGCAGTGTCTCCGGAGGCGTCCACGCGCCCCGGTCCGCTTTGCGCGAAACAGGAAAGACAAAACGCCAGCACAAATGGCGCTGCAATTCGATAGGTTTTCACTCGTCAACTCCGCTTGAGAAAAGGACAGGGAAGATCTCCGGGCGTGACAGTGCGCGCGCCGGAAAGCATAGGCGGAATTGGGCGGACTAGATTCTGAGGATGAACGCGCCGTTTGGCGGAGACAATGGTGGGATGACGGCAAGGGCCAGATGCTCAACCGGGGCCGGCATCTCCACGCGCATCACGTATTCCTGCACTGCGGCAAGCGTGCCGGCGGGCGGCAAAGTCGGCGTGACCACGGTCGCCGGCAACTGCGTTCTGACGACGCAGCAGTCGGCCCGCAGCGATTGCGCCGGCTCCATTTGCCCTGCGCAGCAGCTATGCGCGCTCTTGCGGGACTGTTGCAGGCAAGTGACAAACGGCGCAATCATCATCCCAATCAGGAGGATGGCGATGGAAGCGCGTTGGAAATTGCCCCGCAGCATAAGTTCAGGCTACCATTATCGCCGCCATCTTCGGTGATTTGTGTCACCTTTGATGACAAGCCCCGCTCGAACGGGCTGCGGAAAAATCCCATTCTCAGGCGGACATCCTGAAAAGCACCCATCCGGGGTTGCCCTCCCCGTTGATCCTGACGGGCTTATGCGGGCATAGAATCCCCCGCCGCCCGCCGCGACGAGTTTTCCGCGCGTCCTGTCTGAGTCCCCGTAGCCGGTGCGAAGTCCGCTCAGCTCGACAAGGCCGCCGATTCGCCGGATCTCAGCCCGCATCCGGAGCAAGCGCAAACCCCGTCTGCCCACGCTTGGCTCGATACATGGCACTGTCTGCCTGCTCTACCAGGGAGGAGATATCTGCCACCTCTTTGGTTTTGATCGCGGCGCCCGCACTCACGTGGATCTCGATGCGTCTTCCTTCAAACAGAAGATACAATTCGTCACAGTCTCGCAGAATCCGCTTTGCCGCGATCTCTGCCTGCTCGCTGTTGGCTCGCGGGAGCAAAGCGCAGAACTCATCGCCTCCCCACCTGCAGAGGAAGTCTTCATCCCGCAAGCTGCGGCGCAAGGTGGTTGCAACGGTGATGAGTGCGGCATCCCCGGCCATATGGCCGAACTCATCGTTGAATTGCTTGAAATGATCAATGTCGATCATCAGCACCGCGAGCGGCATCCCGGTTCTAACGGTGCCGGACAATTCAGCCGCAGCAATCTCTTCAAAGGCCCTGCGGTTGTAGAGTCCGGTTAGCGAGTCGCGCATGGCCAGAACCTTGAGGTCATGGTTGAGCCTTTCCGAGACCATGAACACGAACAAAAGGGAAACGCCTCCACTGAGCGTACTTGAAACGAGGAGGCTGTAGATGGAGCGCGGCTGGCCCATGTCATACTCGGCGGCGAAGTTGCCGCTGCGCAGGAAGGAGAGGACAACCACGGCGGTGGAAACGGCAGCCAGGGCAAAAGCGGCGGCAGCCAGCTTGTCGGCGAACGGCCTTCTTCCGTCTTCAGGATGCGCAAGACACCGCGTGATGAGAATGATCACCGCCAGGTTGATGAGGTTGAAGAACAGCTGATTCAGAGTGATGTTGCGCTGGACGAAGGTCAACCAGAAGGAGAGCGCAAACACCAGGGAGGGCGGCGCCAGGAACCAGCCTTTCGATGGCCGCAGCCGCTTCAGTTCCGCGACTGCCCTGTAATCAAAGCTGAGGCAGAACGTGGTCATTGTGGTGAAGAGAACCTGGGATTGAAATTCTCCCGCCCGGCCTCGCACGGCTCCAAAGGCAAAGCTCGCGCCGAGGCAGAGATTGGCCGCGCTCAAAAACTGCAATGTCCGGCCCAGGCGGTCAGGAAACTGATTCTTTACCGCCAGCATCAGCAGGCCAATGGTGATTTGACTGAGAGCTCCGACCGTCCACATTGAAAACAGATCGAAGGCCATGAACACACGTCTTTCCCCACCAAACCCTGGCTGCGCGGGCCCCCGGCTTGTTGCTTTGCGCCCACTGCCCACCGGCAAAATGGTTGTCTTGCAAACACTTTACCAGTTCACGCCGTCAGTTTCTACGGAATGCCAGGCGGTTCCGATTGGGTTGCACGCCGTGCAATGCGTCAAAAAGCGCTTCCGAGTCCGGTCCTTCAGGATGGAAAAGCAAAGAATCCGGACAAACCTCCCTGTCCGCTGCCTGCACTCTTTCCTTTTCCAGCAGCTGGCCGCGGCGCCTGACCATGAGCCGCTGCGCCCGCCGACGGGGTTGGCACTCGGAGCGGAAGATCAAAGCGCTCACCCATAGGAACGCTCTTGTCCTCGCGCACGGAGAAAAGCACGGCCCGGGTGCTCATCTCCTGGGCGTGGCCTTCAATCGTCTGGTTCCCTCCTCATCGCGAAGTAGGTGGGGAGTGCTCCCCATTTCTCCCCATCCCCACAAAAAACCGGGCTAAATGCATAACATCCGGCTTGGGCCTTTCGAAATAAAGGAGTTGCGCTCTTGGGACTCCGCGCCATCTACAGAAAAACAGGCTTACTGGACGCAGAAAATCGAAGAATGACAAGTTCTTCACTCAACCTTTTCCTTCCTCCGGACATCCCGGAGCGGGGCGCCCCGAAGACTGCCTTGAGTGAAGTCGAAGGGGTTACTTCGCCGCGCACATGTAGCTGGCTGCGGCCTTCCGGTCGCCGCTGCCCTTGTAAACCGCCGCCTTCGGATAAGCGCAGATCGGCTCGGCAAACGGCGTCTTCTTCCCCGCCGCCTCAAACTCTCCACGCCCGATCACCTGCTCCGGCGCCGTTCCCTTTTCCACCCAGTTCTCCAGCGCAAAGGTGATGGTGTTGGCTGCATTGTCCAGCGCCGGATCGAAGGGCGGCCCCCACTGCCCGATATTCGTGGGCCCCGGCCCGCCCGCGCAGTGCTGCATTCCCGGAACCAGAAACAGACGCACAAACGACGAGGTTTCCGCCTCGCCCACCGTCTGCTCCACGCCCTTCAGGTAGTCGATCGTCCCCAGCGGCGAGATCGCCGGATCGTTCCAGCCATGGTAGAGAATCAGCTTGCCCCCGCGCGCCTTGAAGGGCCGCAAGTCCGGATTCACGGCATCCAGATCCGCTCCCGTCTTCTCCTCGGCCGCCTCCAAGTCCCGGTCCAGGTTAAAGCTCTTCAGCTCCCACGTCGGGTCGGAGTACACAAGGTTGCGAAAATAGCCCTCCGCGTAGGCCGACCCCGCGCTCGAGTTCGGCTTGTCCCCGGTGATCCACCCCGGCCAGCCGTTGTCGCCCAGTTCCCCGCCCGGCAAAAGTCCGTGGTAAACCAGCGTGCCGTCCTTCAGCATCGAGCTCGCATACAGCGCCTTCACGCTGTTGGCCTGCGCCTGCGTCAGACACCTGTCGGTCTCCGCGCCCTTGCACACCATGGAGTCCGGTGAGAAATGGCAGTTCTGCGGGTCAGCCAGAAACGGCCCCGGCTCGCCCTTCCTGCACGCTGCCAGCACCGCCTTGCCGATGGCCGGCACCTTACTCGCGGGAAGATAGTTCTCCGGCTTGGCCAGCAGCTCCTGCGTCATCTGCGCCCCGCGGCTCACCAGCCTGGTCCAGTTGTAGGCGGGAGCCCCCGCCAGTATCCCGTCGTAGTCCTCGGGAAACCGCTGCGCCTCCATCAGCGCCGCGCGCCCCCCATCCGAGCAGCTCGAAAAGTAGTTCCGCCTGGCCGCGCTCGCGTAGAACGCCTCCACCACCGTCTTGCTCAGGGCGGTCATCAAATGCACAGCGCGATAGCCGAAGTCCGCCACCTTCTCCGGATGCCCCAGAGCCCAGCCGGAGTCTGTCGCGCCGCCCGTGTGCCCGGTGTCCGTCCCGCCCGTCGCAAACCCGCCAAGCACCGCGATGGCCATGCCATGGTAGCCAATCGACCCGGCAAACCCGCCGTTCCCCTGCCCCATGAACTTCCCGTTCCACCCCGCCAACGGCAGCCACACCTCGATCCGGATGTTCGAGTCGGCCGTAGGCTTTGCAATGGCAACCACTCTGCAGAAATCCGGCAGCTTCTTGAAGAGCGGGTCCGGTTGTTCCTGCTTCAGATCCAGCGTCCCCGCCTCCACAAAGCTCGCTTGCGCAATCTCCGTTGGCGCGGCGCTCATCTTCCCGAGCTGCACGCAGGCCTGTCTCCCATTGATCGCCGCCTGTCCGCTTGCCGTTCCAATCGCACACGTTCCTAGCCCGATCAGCGCCAACGCCGCCCACTTCCCCATGCATCTCTCCTGGGCCGGCTCTTTCCCTCACAGAGCCGGAACCCCTCGATCATAATCGGTCGAGGGGGTCCGCAGCGCAGGCCCATACAGACTTTCCGGCTGGCTGTTGCTCCACTTCAACTGCAATGGCCGCTCCAGCAAGGCCGTGTAAGTCACGCGATTTCTGACGTGGCTCACCTCGATTGTCAATGTGGATGTCCCCACCTTCGCCGCATTTGGTCGGGCGTTGGTGGCATATCTCTATTTACATTCGTTCATGGTCTTTATCGTGCGCTCCGCGTTGCCTCCAGGACGTCGCCCTGGATCGCCGCCTTAAGAGGCGACGGTCTCCAGGAACATGCGTCCACGAAGCGAGCCGAACGCGGCGCAAATCTTTTTAGTGAAAACCGCCCAGAAAATAGAACACCAGCAGGATCAGCAGAATGGTGCCCAAGCCGATGCCGCCGCCGCCGGCATAACCCCAACGGCTGTAGCCGTAGTATCCTCCGCCGCCGCCAAAAACCAGCACCAGAACAATAATCAGAATGATCATTCCCATCTTCAAATCTCCTTTTCTCCGGGCCGCAACACCACCGCTTTGCGCACACCGAGTGTTTAGGTGCCTATCCTGAAATGGCGCGCAGCTCTAAGCCACGATCGGCTTTGGTCCGTCCTGCGGAATCTCTTCCGTATACTGCACAGCTTCTACTGATTGGTCCAGAGCCTTCCTGGCCGGTTCCTGGGCCCATGCGTGATTGCCCTTGCTGTGCTCGTGCGCAGCGGCTTTTTGTGCGTAAGCCGCCGTTGTACTGCAAGCGCCTGCGCTTCGTGCGCCGTGCCAGCAGCCCGTGCAATTGGAGTGTCCCACCCAGCAGTTTCCCAAGCTGTGCAATCCTGCACACCGGAAAGGCCAGACGCGCCGGGATCGCCCGCATCTCCACGGAATCCATTGATTTGCTGACTCGTTGACCCGCTGACTGGCTCAACAGATGCGCGGCAACTGCTCGCCAATCTGCTGCGCGATCACGCGGTTCGAGCCCATCGCCGTCCGAGCCACCAGCATGCCCTTGTGCTCCGCGGTCACGCTGCCGATCACGGCCGCATCGCGCCCCAGCGGATGGGCGCGGAGCGTTGCGAGAACGAACTCTGCCGCCTCGGCCGCAACAAAGAACACCGCCTTGCCCTCGTTGGCCACATAGACCGGGTCCAGGCCGAGCAGTTCGCAGGCCGACTGCACCTCGGTGCGCACCGGCAGCCGCGCCTCGTCGATCGCAATGCCCACGCCCGAAGACTGGGCGATCTCGTTCAGCGTGGAAGCAAGCCCGCCGCGCGTGGGGTCTCGCATGGCATGGACTTGAGCGCCCGCCACATCCAGCACCGCACCGATCATGCCGTTCAGCGCCGCGCAATCGGAGCGGATCGGGCTCTCGAATTCAAGGCCCTCGCGCACACTCATAATCGCCATCCCGTGATCGCCGATGGTCCCCGAAACCAGGATCGCGTCGCCCGGTTTCGCCCGGTGCGGGCCGACTTCGATCCCCTCGCGCAGCACGCCTATCCCCGCAGTATTGATGTAGCAGCCATCCCCGTGCCCGCGCTCAACGACCTTTGTGTCGCCGGTAACAATCTGCACCGCGGCGGTAGCGGCAGCCGCAGCCATGGCTTCGACAATCGCCGCGAGTTGTGCCAGGGGAAATCCCTCTTCCAGGATGAAGCTCGCGCTCAGGTATTTCGGCACTGCGCCGGAGACGGCCAGATCGTTCACCGTGCCGTTGACGGCCAGTTCGCCAATCGACCCGCCGGGAAAGAACAGAGGCTGCACCACGAACGAGTCGGTGCTCATGGCCAGGCGGCCGCTCGGCAGATTCAGCACAGCGGCGTCACCCAGATTTTCGAGAGCAGCGTTGCGGAAAGCGGGCAGAAACAGGTGCTCCACCAGCTCGTTGCCCAGCTTGCCGCCCCCGCCGTGCCCCATCACGATCGAGGGATAACCGACCAGGGGCAATGGGCACGACCAGTTCGAGAAATCCGGCATGTCCGGCTTCCCCTGCTCACCCATGCGTCAACCCCGATCCTGCCCCGGCCAGTTCCTCGACCGACAAAAATCGCCCATAGTTGTAATACGCCGCGCAGGCTCCTTCGCTCGAGACCATGGTCGCGCCCAGCGGATGCCGCGGCGTGCATTCCTTGCCGAAGGCCGCGCACTCGGCCGGCTTGATGGCCCCGCGCAGCACGTCTCCGGCGCGGCACAGCGCCGACTCCTGCGTGCGGATGCCCTGAATCTGAAAGCGCTCCTCCGCGTCGAACGCGCGATACGCCTCGCTCAGCCGCCAGCCGCTCTTCGGAATCACGCCAATCCCTCGCCATGCCCGGTCGGTGACCTCGAAGACCTCGGCCAGCAGCTTCTGCGCAGGCTTGTTTCCGTCGAAGGTAACAATCCGCTCGTAGGCGTTCTCCACCTCGTGCCGGCCTGCCTCCAACTGGATCACCGCGCGGCGAATCCCATCCAGCAAGTCCAGCGGCTCGAACCCGGTGACGACCAGCGGAATCGCGTACTTCTCTGCCAGCGGCGGGTACTCCCAGTACCCCATCACGCTGCACACGTGGCCGGCAAGCAGAAACGCCTGCACCTTGTTGCCCGGCGACTCCAGAATCGCCGAGATGGCCGGCGGCACCAGCACATGGGAAACCAGCAGCGAAAAGTTCTTCAGCCCCCGCCGCTTGGCCACATGCACGCTCATCGCATTGGCCGGGGCGGTGGTCTCAAAGCCCACCCCAAAAAACACCACCTGCTTGTCAGGATTCTTTGCCGCCAGCTCCACCGCGTCCAACGGCGAATAAACCACGCGCACATCCCCGCCCGCGCCCTTGATCTGGAACAGGTCCGCGTCCGTGCCCGGAACCCTGAGCATGTCGCCAAAGGAGCAGAAGATCACGCCCGGCTGCGCGGCGATCGCCAGCGCCTTGTCAATCAGTTCCAGCGGAGTGACGCACACCGGGCAGCCCGGCCCGTGAATCATCTCGATGCCTGCGGGCAGCATCTGGTCGATTCCGTTCTTGATGATGGAGTGCGTCTGGCCGCCACATACTTCCATGATCTTCCACGGCCGCGTGGCGATGGCGTGAATCTCCCGCGCCATCCGCTGCGCAACCTCGCCGTTCCGGAACTCGGTCAGGTACTTCATCCGAATCTCTCTCATCCAAAAAAAACGATGGGTGCCCCATCCTTGCCGCGTCCTTGTTTTTGCGGCAAGGGTGGGAGGGCTCAACTCTCAATTCAACAGCGTCTTTGCGACTTCCGCTGCGCAGCTCCCATCGGGACAATTCGACTGCGGTGCCGTTGCCGCGCGCGCCAACGCCTCATCGCCGTCGGCCAGTTCCTCTTCCAGCACACCCATCTGCCGGAAGACCTCCAGCGTCTTCAGCGCTTCCTCTTCGTCGATCTTTGACAGCGCAAACCCAACGTGGACAATGGTATAGTCCCCCACCTCGACCTCCGGCACGTAGTCCAGGCAGACCCGCTTGACCACCCTGCCAAAGTCCACGCGCCCCATGCGGAGCCCGTTTTCTTTGGCAATCTCAATCACTCTTCCCGGTATCGCTAAGCACATGGCAAGTAGGTTATACGCCGCAGATGCGGCCGTCCATTGTGATTTAGATCACCGATTCACCGAGAGTGGTTTGTTGTCTTCCTTCGCTTGAAGAATCCATCGAATGCTGCTGCGACTCTAGGCTTAGCTAGCCAAGACAGCACGATGACCGCAAGAAAAATTAGCCCCGGCAAACCGCCGACGCCGTGGCTGGAGAACCAATCCTGCAAATCCCAGAGCTTTGGTCCGAACATCCAATCGAGTAACACCAATAATCCGAAGCCGCCGAAAAGTATGCCAAAAGCGGTGAGCCATAGTTTCAACCGGTCATGAGGCGGCCGTACAATCTCACCCTCTGGGGCGAAGGAGGGATTAAGCATGATCGACAGGTAATTGTCGCCCTCATTCAGTTTTTCGACCGCTTGGTTCCAAGTCCTCATTTCCTGTTCGTCATCAGAATCGCGCGCTTCGATTTTGCGGACTAGCCCAGCGATCTTGCTCTCGTATTCGCTATCGGTGTAGTCTCTCTCGAACTCGGCGTTAATTTCGAGCATGCCGGGCAGCGTCCAGTCGGTTTCGGAGAAATAGAGCATCTTCCGCTCGATCTCCGTTAGCGGCACGCCCTCCCGCTCGGCCTCCTCGGCGATCTTGCCGGCCAGATACTCCTTTGCTTCGCGACTGGTCCTGAACCCCGCCACGTCCTTATCCCCGCCCCTTCGCCTCGTTCCTCACCACGCACGCCCGCACCATCTTCTTCACCAGCCCGGCCGGCAGGGGCCTATCCAGCGCAAACTGAATGGTCCCCTTCGACACCCGATAACCCCTCAGCTCTTCCGCGAACTCCTCGATGGCCGCCGAGCCCATGGGGAAAAAGCTGCAATGGTCTTTGAATGCCGCATACGCCACCAGCCCACCCCTGTACTGGAACGACGGCATCCCGTAGCTGATCGCCTCGGTTGCCTCCTTCGGCGCTGCCGCCCTTATGGTTGCCCGCAGCTTCTCGATGGTCGTCTGCGCCGGCTCCGGAACCCTGGCCAGGTATGCTTCTACCTCTGCCTTGCCGCTCTCCGCGCCCTTTTTCTCTTGAGCCATCGTCCTCGCTCCTTGCTTCTAGGATTCCATCTTTCCCCGCGCTTCAGAAAGATACTCCAGCCACTCCACCATCCCCGCCCCGGTTTTCGCCGACGTCTCAAAGATGCGTATTCCCGGCCGGATCTCGTTGATGTTTTTCAGTGCCAGTTCCCGGTCGAATCCGCACGGTTCGGCAATGTCGATCTTGGTAATCACAGCCGCGTCGGCCGAATTGAACAACGTCGGATACTTGAGCGGCTTGTCTTCGCCTTCCGTCACTGACAGCAGCGCCACGCGAATCCGCTCGCCCAGGTCGTAGCTCGACGGGCAAACCAGGTTGCCCACATTCTCAATGAACAGGTAGTCCAGGCCGCCCAGTTCCACTCCCTCCCAGCCCGTCAGGTGCCTGTCGATCATCTCCGCGTCCAGGTGGCAAATTCCATGCGTATTGATCTGCCGCACCGGCGCTCCGCTCGCGGCCAGTCGCCGCGCGTCGTTGTCCGTCTCTAAGTCACCCACAAGAGCTGCAGCGCGAGAGCCCTGCGAAAGCAGTTCGCGCAGCGTCCGCTCCAGAAACGCCGTCTTTCCCGTCCCTGGGCTCGACACCAGGTTCAGCATCAGCACACCCGCCGCGCCATACCGCGCGCGCAGTCCCCGCGCCAGCTCGTCGTTCTTCTTCAGAATTCCCTGCCGCAGCTCCACAATCCTCGTCATGCCCGCACCCCGGTTGTTTCTGTCCCCATCTCGTCATCAATCTCGTACGATTCAATCTCCAGCTCCCGCCCCTGCCTCAGGTCGCTCGTCGGCTCTCCGCAGCGAGGACAGCGGAAGCTTTGCACTCCGTCCAGTTCCACGTCCGCCGCGCACACCGCGCAGTGCATCACCACGGGCACCGTCATCACCACCAGCCGTGACCCCACCAGCGCCGTCCCTTCCGTCGCAATGCCCCAGCAGAACTCCAGCGAATCCACCACCACGCTGGCCAGCGCCCCCACGCGCAGCCGCACCTCTTGAACGCGTGCGCCAGGATATGCGGCCAACGACTCGGTCACTGTGTCCACTACGCTCGAAACAATGGAAAGTTCATGCATAAAGACCAGATTTTACGCTGTCGACCGCTTGGCTGGACTTTCAGCCTTTCCAACCAGCCCAATATGTAAGATGAACCGTGAAGGATCTTCCCCATGGCCACCACCCCAGCCGCCTCGCGCCTCGCCCTCAGCCAACTCGCCCCCGGCACCGTCCAGTCCGAGATTCGCGCCATGTCCGTCGCCTGCGACGAGATGGGCGGCATCAACCTCGCCCAGGGCGTCTGCGACACGCCCGTCCCGGCGCCGGTCCAGGAGGCCGCCATCCAGGCCATTCACGACGGCCACAACATTTACACCCGCCTCGACGGCATCGCTCGCCTGCGCAACGCCATCGCTCAAAAGCAGCAGCGCGACTCCGCGCTCACATACGACCCCGAGACCGAAGTGCTGGTCGCTTCCGGCGCCACCGGCGGCCTCCACGCCGCCTGCATGGCCCTGCTCAACCCCGGCGACGACGTCCTGGTCTTCGAGCCCTTTTACGGCTACCACGTCTCCACGCTCAAGTCGCTGCGCATCAATCCCGTGCTTGTGCCCTTGGCCGAGCCCAACTGGACCCTCGACACCGACGCACTGCACGCCGCCGTCACGCCCCGTACGCGCGCCATCATTCTTAACACTCCCTCGAACCCCGGCGGCAAGGTTTTCACGCTGGTTGAGCTTCAGCAGGTGGCCGCCGTCTGCAATACGCACGACCTGTTCCTGATCACCGATGAGATCTACGAGTACTTTGTCTACGACGGCCTGCGCCACATCGCGCCCGCGACCCTGCCCGGCATGAGGGAGCGCACCATCGTCATCTCCGGCTTTTCCAAAACCTTCAGCGTGACCGGCTGGCGTCTCGGCTATGTCACCGCCGACAAGAAGTGGATGGCCGCGATGAGTTACTTCCACGACCTGACCTTTATCTGCGCGCCCTCGGCCCTGCAGCATGGCGCAGCCGCGGGCCTGGAACAGTTGCCACCCAGCTTCTACACCGATCTGGCCGCCGCCCATCAGGACAAGCGCACACGAATCCTGTCCGCGCTCACCGACGCCGGACTCACGCCCACCACGCCCGCCGGCGCCTACTACGTGCTGGCTGACGCAACCTGGATTCCCGGCAAGACCTCCGCTGAAAAAGCCCGCAAGTTACTGGCCGCCACGGGCGTTGCATCAGTCGCCGGCAGCGCCTTCTTCCGCCCCGGGCGCGGCGAAAGTCTCCTCCGCTTCTGCTTTGCCAAGAAAGACCGGGACCTCGACGAAGCCTGCGGCCGCCTCCGCAAGCTTTAGGCCTCAAGATAGGCAGGTAACAAACGCCATTTACAAAGACGCTATATATAATGTGTTAACGAATGGATGTTACCTTGCCGACTTAATTTCACTCATTTGAGCTCCTCACAAGCCCCATTACAAAATGCTTGACATGTCTTGTGGGTTCATGGGACATTGCTTTCGCTCCACCGGCAACCCCTGAGGCCGGCCCCAGCACAAAATGGCCTGCACCTTAGCCACTTCCGAAGAATCGGAGAATTCGTCGACGAACGATCTCGATTCTGCTTCGGAGGCCAGCATGGCACGGAATCGCTCCAGACTTTGGCGGCGCCGCAAATTCGCTCAAGAGCCGCATCATGCGGGCCAGCCAGCGCTGAAAAGCAGCTTCCCCATCAACTCTGGAAAGGAACGTGATGACCATCGAAATCGAAAACACATCTAGATACTCCATCTCCCGGCGTGACTTCCTCTCCAGCGCCGCCGCATTGGCTGCTTTCGGCATGTCCTTCTGGACCGGAGGCTGCGAGGCCTGCCTTAAGGAAATTCAAAATCGCCCCACGCGGCGCAATATCGCCAGCCTCAGCCCAACCGATCCCATTGTCACCACTTATTCCGCCGCGGTAGCTGCAATGAAGGCATTGCCCAGCAGTAACCCAATCAGTTGGACCGCCCAGGCGGAGATTCACAACAACAAGTGTCCACACGGATGCTGGTACTTCCTGCCATGGCACCGGGCCTACCTGCTTTACTTTGAGCGTATCTGCAGAAAGGTTACCGGCGATGCGAGTTTTGCATTGCCTTATTGGAACTGGACGACTAGTTTCGCGATCCCAGCGCCTTTCTGGGGAGCTTCCACCAATCCGCTCTTCGACTCCACTCGCATGGTGGGGCCGACGGACACGGCGGACCCTTCGTGGGTTGGCGCATCGGTCATCGAGGGCATCCTGAGCAATCCGAGCTTTACCTTGTTTGCAAGCGATAAGCCCCCGGGGGGAATCCTCACCCACATGGGAAGCGGATACGGTCAGTTGGAAGCTATCCCACACAATAACATTCATGGTTGGATTGGAGGCGATATGGGCAACTTCATGTCGCCGCTCGATCCCATCTTCTGGATGCACCATAACATGCTCGATTGCCTCTGGGTCGATTGGAATATCAATCTCAGCAACGCCAACACCAACGATGCAAGTTGGACCGACTACAAGATCACTGACTTTGTCGATGAGAACGGTAACCCGGTCACCGTGCAAGTGATCGATACTGTGCTCTATCCAATATTCGCGTACCAATTCGAGCCTTGCTCGCCGAACGAGACGGCAGGCAGCCACCGCCTTACCGGCGCGCAGCTTCAGAGCTTCCTCCGCGCCGGCGCCCCGTCCGTGCTTACTTTTGGAACTCCGCACGCAGCAACTGGAGTTGTTTCGGTTCCGCAGGGAAAACCGGTAACGGTGTCAATTCCGTTTGCGCCTTCCGACCTCCAGAACGCGCTCGGCTCCGATAACCGGAATCGCCTGGTACTTACGCTCGCTGGAGTCGATATCCCGACTCCAGGGGAGTTTTTCCTGCGTGCCTTCCTGAACAAGAGCGATGCATCCAGCGAGACACCTATCGATGACCCGCACTATGCCGGAAGCTTCGCCGTGTTTTCCGATCCAAAAGCTATGGCTGGAATGGCGGCAGAACATAAGCCGAAGTTTTTGGTTGACCTGACTTCGACGGTGCAAAAACTGAACCGGGCAGGAAGCTTGCAATTGGATCATCTGGACCTGACACTGATTCTGATTCCGTATAGACATCGCCAGACTCAGGAGATCCATGATCAAGTTGTCAAAATTCAAAGCGCCGTTTTCGCAACAGCGCATTTTTAGCGCAGGCGCGGGCGCCGCACTCGGCGTCTCACTTCCAGTCGCTCTGCTGGCTGCTTGCACGGTAGTGTCATCGCTATTCGGGGCCACGAAACCAATCACGCTGACAGATCAACTTCGTTCAGCGTCCGTCGAGATCGATTCCGGCGACCTGGCCGCGGGGAAGCCGATCCTCGAGGTCGATGTGACAGATGTGTCCAATCCTGGCCTGATCCCGATCGGAGTCGCGGTTTCAATGATGATGGGCGCCTTGAAAGTTCCCATCGGGAGCTTCGCGTTTTTTCCGGCCGACCATAAAGGCAACTTTCTCTTGAGCAGTAAACAGGCCTTCGCGAAGGTGGACCGTACAAGAAAGACGCGCCTGCTCTTCGAGTTGCAAAAGCTTCGCCCGTCGGCGGCGTGGGCACCCATTCGAGTCACCATCGCTCCACCCAGATGGCGGTCGGAAAAGAACGAGTGATTGCCTGGATTCACGGTGAGGGTTGGCCCAGTTTGGGAGCATTGAAACCCTGAACCTGATACCGGCCCTACCGCACCGCCGACCAGATAGCCAGGTTCACCCCCACCATCAGCACCGCCGCGCCCGGAATCAGCAGCAGCGCTCGCTTCAGCCGCACCGGATCATCGCCGGCGATGGCGCCGATGAGGCGCGAGCTTACGGCCAGGCCAGCCCATCCGCAGGTGATGACAAAGCCGATGGCGGTGCCGGTCATGCGCGGGAACGCGTTGCCCACCATGGCCAGCGTGGTGGGGAAGACCGGGGCCATCGCCATGCCCGCGATGAACACCAGCACAAAGGCAACATTCGGCTTGCTGGTCTTCAGCATCAGGAAGGTGGTCACCGCCATGGCGATGGACGCAGCCAGGGTGACGATCACCGCGGGCACGTGGATGAGAACCTGCGAGATGCCCACGCGGCCGATGAGCAGGCCCAGCCCGAATCCCAGGGAAAGAATGTTCAGCGCCCGGGATTCCGGAATGCCCTGCGCGATCAGGTGACGCGGCAGCCAGTTCCAAACGCCCACCTCGCAGGAGATGTAGAGGAACAGCAAGAAGCCGAGCAGGAACAGAAGCGGCCGCGCGAGGATGGGCCATCCCTCGGCAAACACAAATCCCGCCGCGCCGGGCGGCGCCGGCATCCTGGCAACCGTCTGGATGGCCAGTGCAACCACCGTCAGCGACGCGACCGTATAGCACAGCCGCACCCAGTTCATCTTGAACAGATTGGCCGAGAGGAACGGCGTGGCCAGGCCGCCCAGCCCGAAGAAGAGGTTCACCAGGTTCAGCGCCGTGGCGCGATGCGCCTCGCTCACCCCGCTCACCAATGCATTGGCGCCGGTGACCACGATGCCGCCGCCCACCCCGAGCAGGAAAAGCAGAACCACAATGCTACGGAAGCCCTTCGACCTCGGCAGCCAGAACAGCGCCACGGCGATGAACGCGAGACCAAGAATCAAGCCAGCCTTTTGGCCTTCAGTGTCGAGCAGTGGGCCCACGCCCCACGAAGCAATCATCAGTCCCAACGCCTGTGCAAAGGCAATGGTCCCGTTTTGCTTCGGGGTCAGCCGGAAACGCTCGGAGAGATCGGGCAGAATGGTGCCTAGCATGGCAGCGATCATTCCATAGACAAAGATGGCCACAATGGCCGCAAAGATCAGCACGTAGTTGATTCCCTTTCCATTTCCGGGTTCTGCCGAGGGGAACTCAATCCAGGGGAATTACAATTCAAGATGGATTTGCCAGAATTGTACTTCCCCGCACCGCCGCGCGGCCAAGTAGAATCTTCCGGACACTGCAAAACGGAAAATCAGAGAGACCGGGTAATCCGATGGGAAACTTCTGGAATGACGTCAAGCACTCCGTGCGCATGTTTTTCAAGAGCCCCGGCTTCACCATCGCCGCTGTCTCCGCGCTGGCCCTCGGCATCGGTGCCAACACCGCCATCTTCAGCGTGGTCAACGCGGTGCTGCTCAAGCCCCTCACCTACCCCGACTCGGATCGCATGGTCGAGTTTCTGGCACCGTCAACCATTATTGCCAACAACCTTGCCTGCATTCCCGAGTTTCACCTTTACCAGCGGCAAACAAGCGTATTCAAAGAGGTAGCGGCGTATGACAATGCCGGTCCCGGCTTCAACCTCACAGGCGACCGCCCCGAGCAGCTCCACGGCATTCACGTCACCGAGGGCTACTTCCGGGTGTATGGCGCGCCCGTCATGCTGGGACGCACCTTTACTCCGCAGGAAGACTCGCCCCACGGCGGCAAGGTGGTGGTGTTGAGCTACGGCCTGTGGCAGCGCAAGTTCGCCGGCGATCCGACCGTAGTGGGCAAATCCCTCTCCCTGGGCAATGAGCCTTACACCATCGTCGGCGTGATCGGAAAAAATTTCGTTTCCGACCCGCAGGCGGATCTCTGGATGCCGTTTCAGTTTGAGCCAGTGAGCGACGACATGAACCACTTTTTTCAGGTAGCCGGCATGCTCAAGCCCGGCGTCACAGTGGCGCAGGCCAACGCCCAATTGATGGCAGCTGCCCCTGAGTACCACCGGGACTTTCCCAAAACAACAGATCCCCGGCAGCAGTTTGCCGTTGGACCGCTCAGTGACAGCATCATCGGCGACGCGCGCCATTCGCTTCTGGTGATGCTGGGGGCTGTCGGTCTGGTGCTACTGATTGCCTGCGCCAATGTCGCCAACTTGCTGCTGGTGCGCGCCACGGGACGCAGGCGCGAGTTCGCCATCCGCTCAGCTCTCGGCGCCGGCCGCGCCCGCGTTGTTCGCCAGTTGCTGACTGAAAGCGTTCTCCTCTCCGTCACCGGCGGCGTTCTTGGCCTCCTGCTTGGCTTTGTTGGCGTGCGCGCACTGCTGGCTGTCAGTCCCGCCGGCCTTCCCCGCATCGGCGAAGACGGTTCTGCCATCGGCATCGATTGGCGTGTGCTCGCTTTCACGCTCGCCGTCTCGCTGCTCACCGGAGTTCTTTTCGGCCTGTTTCCCGCGTTCAGCGCCTCGCGCACTGACCTGAACTCCGCGCTGAAAGAGAGCAGTAGCCGCTCGGGCAGCGGGTTCCGCCAGGGCAAGGCCCGCTCCCTGCTGGTCATCTGCGAGGTCTCGCTGGCGCTGGTTCTGTTGATCGGCGCAGCGCTTCTCATCCGCACACTTATCGCCCTGCGCAGTGTCGGCCCCGGCTTCGATGCCCGCAATGTTCTCATCATGGAGATGTCGCTCAATGGCCAGCGCTACCAGAAGACAGCCGGCGTGGTTCAGCTTTCGCGCGATGGTCGCGACCGGTTGAATGCCATTCCCGGAGTGGAACTCGCCGCCACTGCTTACTGGCTGCCCATCGATGTTGAAGATGCCATGCCGTTCCAGGTCCTTGGCCGTCCGGTCCAGAAAGACTGCTGCGGCAGCAAATGGATGAGCGTCTCGCCTGGCTACTTGAGCCTGTTCCGGATTCCCATCCTGCGTGGACGCGACTTCACCGAAAACGACAAGGCCGGTGCTCCCGGCGTGGCGCTCATCAACGAGGCCCTGGCCAAACAGTTGTGGCCAAACGAAGACCCGGTAGGTCAGCACATCCTGTGCGGGCAGGGTATAGGCCCGGAACTGGAGGGAGAACCTGAGCGCCAGATCGTCGGAATCGTAGCCGACTCGCACAACAGCGGCCTCGGCCAGCCTGCCGACCCCATGATGATGGTTCCCATCGCCCAGGTCCCTGACGGCTATGCCGCGGCCTACTCCAACATCCAGCCGCTGTTTTGGATTGTGCGCACTCACGGCGACCCCCACCAGGCCATTGGCGCCGTAACCGAGCAATTGCGCATCGCCAGCGGCGGCTTTCCGGTGGCGCATGTCCGCACCATGGAGGAAGTCATGGGCCGCTCCACCGCGCGTCAGAGCTTCAACATGCTGCTGCTCTCCATCTTCGGCGCGGTGGCGCTGATTCTGGCCGCCATCGGCATCTACGGCCTCATGGCCTACTCCGTCGAGCAGCGCACCCAGGAGATCGGCATCCGCATGGCCCTGGGCGCCGATCGCACCAGAATTCGCAGGCTCGTGGTCTGGCAGGGCATGAGGCTGGCTCTGGCTGGCGTTGCGCTCGGAATCGCCGCCGCCTTCGGCCTCACCCGCCTCATCGCCAGCTTCCTCTTCGGCGTCAAGCCCTGGGACCCGCTGGTGTTCGTCTCGGTGCCCCTCATCCTTGCTGCCGTGGCGCTCATCGCCGTCTGGCTGCCCGCATCGCGCGCCTCCAAAGTGGACCCGATGCAGGCGTTGCGCACCGAGTAACCAGGAAGGGGCCGACAATACATCCCGCGTGCGGGCTGCAACACTCTGCGAGGGAAAAAGGAGTCGATGCATGGGCCATCTTTGGAATGACGTCAAGCATTCGCTGCACATGTTCATTGAGAACCCCGGCTTTACCATCGCCGCGGTTGCCGCACTGGCTCTCGGCATTGGCGCCAACACCGCCATCTTTACCGTGGTCAACGCAGTGCTGCTCAAGCCCCTCAGCTATCCTGACGCCGATCGCATCGTCGAACTTGAACTGAGCGGGCCCGGTGGCAACGCCGCCATCGCATCCGTCCCCAAGTTTCACATCTGGCAGCAGCAGACCAGCGTCTTCAAAGAGGTTGCGGCGTACGACTTCTCCGGCCCCGGCTTCAACATTACCGGTGAACGGCCGGAGCAGGTCCACGGCCTGCACGTGACGGAAGGCTACTTCCGCCTGTTCGGCGCGCCGGTCATGCTGGGGCGGACCTTCACGCCGCAGGAGGACACTCCCAACGGCGGCAGCGTCGTGGTACTCAGCTACGGCCTGTGGCAGCGCAAGTTCGGCGGCAATCCCAATGTAGTCGGCCAATCGCTTTCGCTGGGCAACCAGCCCTACACCATCATCGGCGTCCTGGGGAGAGACTTCCTGTCCGATCCCGAGGCCGACATCTGGCTGCCCTTCCAGTTCCCGCCCAACAGCACCAACCAGGGCCATTACTTCCAGGCCGCGGCGATGCTCAGGCCCGGCATCACGTTGGCCCAGGCCAACGCGCAGATGAAGCTCGCGGCCAAGCAGTATCTGGGCGCTTACCCGGAAGCAAACCCGCAGCAGAGCTTCGCCGCTGAGCCGCTCCGCGACTCCATCGTCGGCGATGCGCGCAAGTCTCTGCTCATCTTGCTCGGTGCGGTCGGCATGGTGCTTCTGATTGCCTGCGCCAATGTGGCCAACCTCTTGCTGGTCCGCGCCACCGGCCGCAAGCGTGAGTTCGCCATCCGCTCCGCGCTCGGAGCCGGCCGCGCCCGCATCATCCGCCAACTTCTCACGGAAAGCGTCCTGCTCTCGGTCACAGGCGGCATTCTTGGGCTCGGTCTCGGCTTCCTCGGCGTCCGCGCTCTGCTCGCCATCAGCCCCGCCGGACTGCCCCGCATCGGCGAAGATGGCGCCGCCATAGGCCTGGATTGGCGGGTGCTCGGCTTCACGCTCGCCGTCTCACTGCTCACAGGTATTCTCTTCGGACTCTTTCCCGCTCTCAGCGCCTCACGCACCGACCTCAACTCCACGCTGAAAGAAACCAGCAACCGCTCCGGCACAGGCTCCCGCCAGAGCAAGGCCCGCGCGCTTCTGGTCATCAGCGAGGTCGCGCTGGCCCTTGTCCTGCTGGTGGGCTCGGCGCTGCTGATTCGCACCTTCATGGCACTGCGCGGGGTGAACCCCGGCTTCGACTCGCACAATGTCCTCACTCTCGAAATGTCGCTCACCGGCGACCGCTTCCAGAAGTCCGCCGGCGTGGCGCAGCTCTCGCGCGAGGGCCGCCAGCGCCTGAATGCCATTCCCGGCGTCGAGGCTTCGGCCTCCACCTGTTGCCTGCCCATCCAGGGCCAGTTCGGCCTGCCCTTCAACATCGTGGGCCGCCCGCCGGTGAAGGGCAACGACACACCCGGGGGCGGATGGATGAGCGCCTCCCCCGGCTACTACGAGGTGTTCAAGATTCCCATCCTGCGCGGCCGCGACTTCACCGAGAACGACACCGCCGCCGCTCCCGGCGTGGTCCTCATCAACGAGGCCCTGGCCAAGCAGTACTTCCCCAAGGAAAACCCCGTGGGCCAGCAGCTCCTGATCGGTCATGGCGTGGGACCGGAGTTCGAGGAGCCGGCTCGCCAGATCGTAGGTGTGGTGGGCAACACCCACGAAGGCGGCCTGGGCCGCGACCCCGGCGCCATGATGATCGTGCCCGAAGCCCAGGTCACCGACGGCATGACCGCGCTCAATGCGCGCATCGTTCCGCTCCGCTGGGTGGTGCGCACCCGCGGCGACCCGCGCCAGGCTGTCCCCTCCATCATCGAGCAGTTGCGCCAGGCCAGCGGCGGCTTTTCGGTAACCCGCGTCCGCACCATGGACGAGATTGTCTCTCGCTCTACCTCGCGCGAAACCTTCAACATGCTTCTGCTCACGATCTTCGGCGCGATGGCGCTCATTCTGGCCGCCATCGGCATCTACGGCCTCATGGCTTACTCCGTCCAGCAGCGCACCCAGGAGATGGGCATCCGCATGGCTCTCGGCGCAGACCGCTCCACCATTCGCAATCTCGTCGTCTGGCAGGGCATGAGGCTGGCCCTGGTTGGCGTGGTTCTCGGCATCGCCGCGGCCTTCGGTCTCACCCGCCTCATCGCCAGCTTCCTCTTCAGAGTCAAATTCTGGGACCCGTTGGTCTTCGTTACCGTCCCCATCATTCTCAGCGCCGTGGCGCTGCTGGCCGTCTGGCTGCCTGCCTCGCGCGCCGCCAAGCTTGACCCCATGCAGGCCCTGCGCGTCGAGTAACCTAGCCATGGCCGCGCACTTGAGCCCCGCCGCCATTCCCGCGCCCGCGCCGCTCCAGTAAGTATCCACCGGCAGAGCCGGTGGCTTTACGGTTGCTGGCCCCTCAAAGGGGCCTTTTCGCAACCGTCCGAAGCAAAAGCAAGAACAAAAGCAAAAGCCTCGAACTGCTGTCTTCACTGCCGTAGCACAGGCATTTCGAGAGAAAACATACTCCCGGAATTCTCAAAGTTCTACTGCCACCCCGGCAGAGCCGGGGGAACTCCCGTTGGATTAGACTTCCAATAGAGTGACTGATTCCGCAATCAAAACGGCGTACAAGTGGGCGCAGGCCGCCACCCTGGCTCTCGGCCTGGGCGCGGCTTTGTTCCTCGCCGGCTGCGGCACCCCCGGCGCTCCCATGCCGCCTTCGCTCAAGCTCCCCGACCCGGTCACAAATCTTTCCGCCTCCCGCACCGGAAACCAGGTCGCCCTAGCCTGGACCATGCCCAGCAAGAACACTGACAAGCTGCTGATCAAGGGCGACATCCCGGCGCGCCTCTGCCGCAGGGATGCCTCCGGCGCGTGTCAGCTCATTCCCGGCGATCTAGCTTTCGCTCCCGGTGCCCGCGGCTCCTTCACCGAGACGCTTCCGGCAGCGCTGGTCGCCGGCGCGCCCCGCCTGCTCACCTACTTTGTCGAACTCCGTAACAGCAAGGGCCGCTCCGCCGGGCTCTCGAACGGCGCGGTCGTGCTGGCCGGCGAGGCGCCCGCTTCCGTAGCCGGTCTCTCCGCCCAATTGCGCAAGGACGGCGTCGTCCTCCGCTGGACCGCCAGCACCGCCTCCGAACCCTCCACTGTCATCCGGCTCCATCGCAAGCTGCTCACGCCCCCGGCCGCTTCCGCCGGCAAGCGCCCGTCCGAACCAGGCATTCTTGCCCCTCCGCCTGAGCCCGCGGAGCAAAGTCTGCTGGTTGAAGACGCCGCTCACCCCGGCCGCTCGCCCGATCGAGTTTTGGACAAGACCATCCGCTTCGGCCAGACCTACGAGTACCGCGCCCAGCGCGTGGCCCGCGTCACCGTAGGCAGCCTGACCCTGGAGCTGGCCGGCCCGCTTTCGGACCCCATCCGCGTTGAAGCCATCGACGTATTTCCGCCCTCTACGCCCACCGGTCTTGCCGCCGTGGCCACCGCCGCGGACTCGGCAGTTGCCCCCTCCATCGACCTGAGCTGGCAGCCAGTCGGCGAACCGGACCTGGCCGGTTACTTCGTTTATCGCCGCGAGGGCGACGCCCCATGGCAGCGAGTCTCCCTCGCGCAGCCGGTCGTCGGCCCGGCCTTCCACGATTCCGAGGTTCAGCGCGGCCACAACTACCACTACGCCGTCACCGCCATCGACCAGTCAGGCCATGAGAGCCCCCGCTCTGCCGAAGCCGAAGAGACCATTCCCAGCCCATAGCCCCTTCCGCCGCTCCTGGCCCGGATTCGGCCGGCATTCCCTCGCTCGGCCTGCTCGCCGGTACGTTCCAATCCGACAACGCCTCGCGCCCGCAAATCCTCCAAATGCACCCAACGTTCATTTTCCGCATCTGAATTAGAGGTACACTGAACCCGAAAGGCTCGTTGGCGAGCCAGCCTTCCCCAGGAGGAAATCATGCCGCAGAATCTGCTAGAACAGTTGCGTAATTACACGGTCGTTGTGGCCGACACCGGCGACATCGAGGCGATGGAGAAGTTCCGTCCTCAGGACGCCACCACCAACCCCTCGCTCATCACCGCTGCTGCCCAGTTGCAGCAGTATCAGCCCATCGTCGATGGTGTGCTGGTGGACGCGCGCAAAGAACTTGGCGAGGGCGCGACCGATGCCGCCGTGGCCAACCTAGCCTTCCAGCGCCTGGCCATCGCCTTCGGCAAGAAGATTCTCGCCATAGTCCCCGGCCGCGTCTCCACGGAAGTGGACGCGCGCCTTTCCTGGGACACCGACGCCACGATCGCCCAGGCCCGAAAGATCATTGCCGAGTACGACCACGCGGGCATTGGCCGCGATCGCATCCTCATCAAGATCGCTTCCACATGGGAAGGCATTTGCGCCGCGGAGGTCCTCGAGAAAGAGGGCATCCACTGCAACCTGACCTTGCTCTTCGGCCTCCACCAGGCCATTGCCTGCGCCGACGCCGGCGTCACGCTGATCTCGCCCTTCGTGGGCCGCATCCTCGACTGGTACAAGAAGGACACCGGCAAGGACTACCAGGGCGCCGACGACCCCGGCGTCAAATCCGTCACCCGGATTTACAACTACTTCAAACACTTTGGCTACAAGACGGTGGTGATGGGCGCCAGCTTTCGCAACATCGGCGAAATCACCGAACTGGCCGGCAGCGACCTGCTCACCATCTCCCCGCAACTGCTGGCCGAACTGGAATCCACCCTGGCAGATCTGCCGCGCAAGCTCGACCCCGTAGCGGCCCTGTCCATGAACATCGGAAAGATTCCCATGGACAAGGACATCTTTGACGCCATGCACGCCGCCGACCGCATGGCCGCCGAAAAGCTGAAGGAAGGCATTGAAGGCTTCTCCGCCGCGCTGGTCAAGCTCGAAGCGTTCTTGGCAAAGCGCCTCTGCGCAGTTGAGGCGCGCACTCCCGCAACCGTCTGATTGCAGCGCACTCACGTGCACGAAAGGGCAGCCCATGTGGCTGCCCTTTCGTGTCTCATGCGCTCATCCCCCATTCGCAATCGAGATGCCACTCTGCCAACAAATTCGGCCGCCCCTGTTCAATATTCACAACTATTCCGATAAGGTACTTGTCAAAGCAAGATAACAAAGCAACGGCTGGCGTCCCCGGCTTCGCACAATCGAGCAGCCGGCCAACGCCCAAAGCGAGCGGCTGCGCGCGCGTAGCAGCCCTGGGAGGTTTGTATGCAGGCTCCGTCGCATCCGCTCGAACCCTTCTTCCAGCAGGCCGTCCGCAACAGCTACGAGGGCAAGCTGGGACTGAACGATCCCGGCCTGACCGCCTACGTCGCCCGCTTGCTCTGCGAGTTCTCTGAGTCCGACAGGCTCTACCCTGTGCGCGACGAAGCGGGCCGCCCCATCGAGGAACTTGCCGAAATGATCAGTGCCTCCGACCCCGTCAACGGCACCGCGCCCTCGTTCGACGCCGAACGAGCGCTGCGCAAGCATATCGGCGACTACGCTCTGTTTGTCGCCGGTATGTATCCCGAGGCCATGGCCTCCGGCCGTCGCATGCGCCGCCATCATTCTTCGCTCGGCGAACTGATCCACGCCGGCAAGGAGAGCTACTACATCGTCAGCCAGTTCAATCTCTTCGAGTACGAGCAGGAAGCGCCCCTGTTTGCGCGCCTCTCCGACCGCTTCGAGCGCTGCATCCTGGGCCTCACTCTGGTGCGCGAAGAACTGGGACCGAAGAAACCGTTGATGCTCCCTCCGGTGGTCAACTAGCGGTACGTCTCACATAAATGGTCGTTGAACCGCCTTGAAGGGTACAGCCTTCAGCCTGTGCGCAACGCAGTCCCTTTCGCCCGAAAGCTCGGCACAACACAGTGCCTGCCCTGCATCGTGTGGCCCGGAAGTGGTCCAAACTGCACAGACAATGATGACCCTGGCCACTAACCTGACTCACAAGGCAAATCCACAGTCGGTTGAGGCACCTGTCTGGTATTCCAGCGCCTCAATCGATCCCACGAGTTTTGAATCCACGAAGGTGGACCTATGAGTAACGATCAAGGGAACGGCGCCATCGACGAAATGGTGGGAGTCGCCAGGCACAAGGCCGGCGAGTTGGCAGACAACAGCCAACTCCAGGTGGAGGGCATGGCCCAACAGGGAAAGGGCAAAGTTGAGAATGCCTGGGGCAAGGCCAAGGATACCGCAGGCGGCGCCGCGGACGATGCCGCGGCGCGGCCCAAACCGCATGTTTAGCTGGCGGTGGACTCCGCGCCCAACCTCGGACATGTTCAAGATAGTTAGCCGCCTGTCTCTGCGGCAGGATCTGGGCTGGCATGACCTGCACATCCAGGCTTTCGCGCTGCTGCTTCGATTTGCGCGTTGATTCGTAAAGAGCAGATGTCCAAAACGCTGGTGTCTTCATCGTCCAAATTTCGGTGGATTCGATCGCTCGCCAAGGCTGTTGGCCCGGGCATCATCACCGGGGCAGCCGATGACGACCCCTCCGGCATCGCCACATATTCCGTTGCCGGCGCGCAACTCGGAACCAGCCTTCTGTGGACCGCGCTCTTGACATGGCCGCTGATGGCCGCGGTTCAGATGATGTGTGCTCGCATTGGCAAAGTCACGGGGCAGGGCCTTGCCGGAAACTTCAAACAGCGCTTTCCACGATGGCTGCTGCTCACCGTCGTCATTGCTCTTCTGGCCGCGAACACAATTAACATTGCAGCGGACCTCGCGGGCATGGCGGATGCGGCCGCGATGCTTTCGGGGATCAACTCCCACTGGTTTGTCGTGGCTTTCGCAATCCTCATCTCGTGGGCTACTGTCCGGCTCCAATATCAGCAGATAGCCAATGTGCTCAAATGGCTCGTGCTGGTACTCCTCGCATACCCCATCACTGCGTTTGTGGTGGGAGCCAACTGGGGCCAGGTGTTGCGCGATACGCTGCTCCCGTCGATGCCGCACGGCAAGAACGAATGGGAGACGCTGGTCGCCATTCTGGGCACCACAATTAGTCCTTACCTATTCTTCTGGCAGACGAGCGAAGAGGTCGAGGAAGAAAAGTCGGCAGGCCAAAGCTCGCTTGCGTTGCGCAGAGGAGCCACATCCGAAGAACTGGGTTTGAGAAACATCGATGTGGGCGTGGGCGCGTTCTTCTCCAACATGGTCATGTTCTTCATCATCCTGACCACCGCCCTCACGCTCAACCGGCACGGCATTGTGAATATCCAAACCTCTCGCGAGGCGGCTGAGGCTCTCAGGCCCTTTGCGGGCAACTTCGCCGCAACCCTGTTCACGCTCGGGATTGTCGGCGTCGGGTTCCTTGCCATCCCCACGCTGGCCGGCTCGGCCGCCTACGCCTTCGCTGAGACCCTGGGCTGGCGGCAGGGCTTGAACAAGAAGCTGAGACAGGCGCGCTGGTTTTACGCCCTCATCCTGGCCTCGACCGCAGTGGGTGTCGCGCTCGATTTCACCGGCATCAACCCCGTGAAGGCACTCTACTGGACGGCGGTCATCAACGGCCTGCTGGCCCCCTTCCTGCTGGTCGCAATTCTGATTGTTGCCGCGGACAAGAAGCTGATGCAAGGTCAACCGAGTTCTCGGCTGGGATGGGCAGTCGTGGCTATCACCACAGTGGCCATGTTTGCAGCGGGCGTTGCCATGTTTGTTGTCTAGAAGCCGAGCGGGACGCAATGCAACGCCGGATGCCTAGCTTGCCTGGTTTGCTTTGCCAAGCGATGCGCTTCTCGCGGCGGCATCGGTGTGCCGCAAACGGCGAATCTTGCTGATCGCAATCCACGCACCGGCCACCATCAGCGCCACGAACAGGCCAAGCAGCGGCGTCGACCACTTCTGCAGGCTGCCGGAATACAAGCGGACCACTGTGCGCCCATACACGAAGCCCATCCAGGCGACCAAGGAGTACCGCAGTGCGCGAGCCGCGCCGAAGACGATCAGGAAGCGTCTCCGCGAGACCCCCAGCGCACCCGAGGCCAGCGCGAACGGCAACAGCGGAAGCGGCGGCGGAAGCAAGGCGGGAACGAAGACCGCGAGGATGCGGTGGCGCTCCACCCACTTGACGACCCGCCCAAGGAGACGTGCCGGCACATAGTGCCGCAACGCTGCTTCACCGCCGCCACGGCCAATGTGCCAGGTGGTGTACCCGCCCAGAATACTGCCCGCGATGGCGGTGGGAGCAAGTAGCCATGGATCTCCCCCGTGCGCCACCAGCCACAGCAACAGCAGGTCAGTGCTGCCCGGCAGAGGCAATGGGATGACCGAGGAATCGATCACTGCAACCGAGAACAGCCCCAGCACTCCCAGGTGGGTGAGCCAGGGCGGCATCAGGGACGGTCTCACGCGGAGCACACTGGACTGAGCAGTTGGCTGGAAAAATATGCCCATGCGTACTGTTCCCTGTTCTTGAGCCCAGATGCTTCAGTTTCTCAATAAGGCGTCGTCTACTGCGCCTCAGCGTCATGCAGCGTAAACCAGTAATAGCGTCGCCAGCAAAACATGCAGCGCACCGGCCGCAGCGCAAACATGCTCAACAGGCCATCGAAAGACCTCAGTTCCGCCGGCTTGAATTTGAGCGAATTGCAGCGAGGGCACTCCCGCCGTATCCACAGCAGATGCGGCACCCAACTGGGCCACGTCCGGTTTGAAAAATTCATCTTGGCCGCCTCTAGCGCCCTGAAACCAGGTCGCGTTGCTGTGTGCTTCCTTCCGCTGGGCCTGAGTTCGCCTCCAGCCATGACAGCAGCGCGCGGACGCTGCCGGTGGCCAGCGCCATCGTGGAATCCGCTGCGCCGTAGTAAAGGCTGATCGTATCTCCATCCGCGCCGATAGTCTGCCCGCACGGAAACACCACATCCTTGACGTCTCCGCCTCGCTCATAGGGAGCCTCGGGACCGAACATCCAGGAGTCTCCCCGCCTTAGGCAGACTTCCGGCCTCTCCAGGTCAAAGAGCGCCAGACCCAGGCGATAGATGCTTCCCGATGCCGTCTGCCGCACGCCATGGTAAATGGTCAGCCAGCCCTGTGCCGTTTCAATCGGCGGAGAGCATAAGCCGATCTTGTTCGCATCCCACCACCCGCCGCGCCGCGCCTCGAGAATGATCTTGTGGCCGCCCCAGTGGCGCAGATCGGGCGAGTAGGAGATCCACATGTGCGCGCCCAGCGTCGTTACCGGCCGGTGGATCAGCGCCCAAAGGCCGCCAATTCTTCGCGGCAGAAGTGCCGCGTCCTTGTCCTCCGGCTGCATGATGACGCCACAACGCTCAAAGCTCTTGAAATCCTTGGTCAGCGCAAGAGAGACGCCGGGGCCGCCGCGCGCAAACGATGTGTACGCCACGGCGAATTGCCCAAGTTCCGGAACATAGGTAATGCGTGGATCTTCGATGCCCCAAAGTTCTTCAGGATACTCGCGTGGGTTCGCGGGCATTGTTGGTTGAGAATCAATGATCCAGTTATCGACTCCATTCTCCGAACGCGCCGCGCACAGATGCGACAGGCCCCGCCGATCCTCGACGCGGCAAAGCAGCAGAGTGTCTCCATCGGGCAGCCGCACCGCCCCTGCGTTGAAAACACTGTTAATCGGGTAGGGCCAATCCCTCTGCGTGAGGATCGGATTCCCTGGATAACGAGTAAACAGAGGAAGACCCGTATGTGTTTCCACATGCGTTTCACTGGAACTGGAATCTTTCGAAACTTCCGGTGCGGCGGTTGAATTCAAGAAGTAGCGCTCATTTCAATGTGCCGTTCCTGTGCGTTTGTTACTCTGGCCCGCTGCATTTCAAGCAGGGCCATCAGGAACGAAAGCGTCGATTCCGCTCCCTGGTTTTCGTTGATGCGGTCGGGATGGAGGCCGTCTTTGCACCCGCCCGTGACTGCGTCATAAAGCGGCGCCCTCAAATCATTCGTGCCCAGGAACCAGCGAAAGACGCGCTGTGCCTCCTCAAACCATAGTCCTTCTTCGGTCAGCCTGTATACCTCAAGGCAGGCCGAGACCGTTGCGCAGGCCTCCACCGGTTGCTGATCGAATCGCGCCTTCTCGCTTCCTTCAACAAAGAATCCGTTTGACCCGATCGGAACAAAGATTTCGGCATCGTCGCGGTGCTGCTCGCTGACGAGCCACTTGAGAGAATCCATCCCTGCTTCGATCATTCTCTGGTTATCGCTCCGCCACCCGGCGAGAATCAACGCCTGCGACAGCCTCGCATTCGAGTAGGAAAGGCTCTTCTCAAACCACCTCCAGGTGGACGAGTGACTGCGCTCATAGATGTCAAGAAGACGATTCGCAAGCGTGTTGCGCGCGCCCCGTATCGCTCGATCTCCGGGGAACCAGTCAAGGTAGGCTTGCATGCCCAGAATACTGAAGGCCCACGCGCGCGGACTGGTGAACGAAAGCGTTGCCGGGACGGCCGCCTCGAAGAGCCTTCCCGCCGCTCCTCGCAATCCCGCATCCCGCGAAGCCCCGAGCACCGTTCCCAGCGACCACAAGGCGCGGCCGTGGCTGTCGTCGGACCCCACCTCTTCCAGCCATCTGCGGTCATAGCCGAGGAAGTTCCTGAACCGTCCCGTATTCGTGTTGAAGGCAAGCCACAGGAAGCCCAGGTAACGATGCGAGAGATCCGCAGGCATCTGACCGTCAGCGTGACCCACGCCTTCCTCCAGCCGTGCCGAGACGATCAGCGCGCGTGCATTGTCATCCGTCGTATAGCCTTCGCTTGTATTGGGGACGGAGAAAATTGCGTGTTGCAGGATGCCCGTATCGTCCGTCAGTCGCAGCATGTGCCGCGCTGACAACTCCGGCAGGTAGTCGACAGCGCTCGTCGCGGCATCGTCCTTCTGGGCGGCCCTTGGCTGCAAGGTACGCTCGAATCGTGCGCGCTGAAAGCTCGCCATATACTTGCGCGCCGTCTTGGGCCAGATTGTCTCGCGTGAATGGAGGTAGGCGCGCTTGCGCATCGCATGCCGCTCCCCGTCGCTGTCCAGAAGCCGCAGTACTGCTTCGGCAATGGCATCGGGGTTCTCGAACGGCACCAGCACGCCTCTGCTGTTCGCCAGCAGTTCTTTCGCATGCCAATAGGGCGTTGAGATGATCGCCTTTCCTGCCCCAAGCGCGATGGCAAGAGTTCCAGACACAACCTGTGCTTCCTGCCGGTAGGGCGTGATGTAGATATCGGCCGCGCCAACGTGCTCAACCAGCTCATCTGCGCTCACAAAACGATTGACGAGAATCAGGTTGGACGAAACCCCGAGTTGCTCCGCCAGGGCCTGCAGCTCTTCACGGTATTGCTCGCCGTCGCGCCGGCGGATATGCGGATGCGTCACTCCGGACACGATGTAGACCACGTTTGGATGCTTCGCCAGAATCGTCGGCAGTGCGCGAATCACATTTTCAATTCCCTTGTTTGGCGACAAAAGGCCGAAGGTCAGCAGCACAGACTTCCCCTCTGCGCCAAAGCGATCTTTGAAGTAGTTCGGATCCATGAACTGAAAATCCGGCACGCCGTGCGGAATGATGTCGATCTTTTCATTCGGAACTGCATAGACCTCGCGCAGGAACTGCGCCGCCTGATCGCTCATGACAATCAGGCGATCGGAGAGGTGTGCTATCTCGTCCAGTACTCTGCGCTGATTTGGATCCGGGTCCTTCAGAACGGTGTGGAGCGTGGTCACAACCGGCATCTTCAGTTTGCGCAGAAATGTGAGTATGTGGCGGCCGGCAACCCCGCCATAGATGCCATATTCGTGCTGCAGCGAAACAAGATCGTTGCCGTTGAAGTTGAGAAATTCCGCCGCCCGTTCATACGAAGTCAGATCCTCCTGCTCCAGTTCCAGCCGGACCTGCTCTGGATACTCGTAGCTTGACTCCGGATCGTTCACAGGAACCGCGAACATTCGCTCGCCGCCGTATTCAGATGCGAGGGCTGCGCACAGATCCGTTGTGAATGTCGCAATTCCACACTGACGCGGCAAATAGTTCCCTACAAAGGCAATGCGCGTGGGCAGTGGAAGGTTACATACTTTCGCCTCGCTTGGCGGAGGAACCGTCGCATGAAGGCCGCGGCCAATCTCTTCGTGATGTCTCGTTTCATTTAGAAACACATTGTCCCGCTTTCGCATGTATCGGAATGGTGCTTGCCGTCTCTGTGCCGGCTCATTTGGCCGCTCGCCGTGCGTGCCTTGCAGCCTTGCCTTACGAGGCAGGAGAGGATGGGTCTGAATTGCCTGACACTCTTTAAGGCACGAATCCCCACATCGATCATGCGCTGTCTGCCCTGCCAGTCCGGCGGGGGCGGAGTATTACTCTCCCGGAGGAACAACCACGCTCGATGCCGAGTGCTCCAGGGAGAAATCCTCAGTGAACTTTGCCGCATTCGCTTTCGCGCCGGGAGAGGCCATTTCCGGGGCCGCGGTTGCATCGGACTGGATCACTGGCCTGGCGGCCGCCAAAGCCATTGCCCGTCGAGCGGCAAAGTACCTTGGAACATCGATCTTCTTGATAAGGCTCACGGCCGCTCCAGTCCTTCTGTTGCTTGCTTTGACGGCGCTCGTCTGGAGAGAAGCCTGGAAAGTTGGAGGCGTGAAGAGAGAGTCCGGCTGCTGTTCCAAGCATACACGCGCGGCGGTCTGCGCCCCGCTCCATACGAAAAGCGTGCACTGCTCAAATCTGGCCCAGAAGCAGGAGCACGACGACAATCAGTAAAACAAGCCCCAATCCTCCGCTCGGGTAATATCCCCAGCTTCTGCTATGCGGCCAACGCGGCAGCGCGCCAAGAAGCGCCAGCACCAGAATCACGATCAATATCGTTCCAAGCATCTCTCACTCCTCGCCAGCCTGTCCAAAGCCGACATTCATAAACCTTTGCTGGAGCCCTGTCGTAGGCCTCAGCGGTTGCGCGAGTCAAGCAGCGTGAACTTTCCCTGCGCGGAAGCCCCGGGCCGCCTGTGGAACCGGACGCACGAGCATGTCTCCCACGGGAATCGCTTTGCGCAAAGCTCGGTTGCGTTCCATGCTTCGTGCTCTCCGCCAAAGGGTAAAGTCTCGTGTGGATTCTGCGGGCGGCTTGATCAATGCCCGACATGGAACTGGGTAATGTAGCCGAGCAAGTTGAATACCTTCAGGAGCCAGATGACTACCGCAATCACGACAACCAGGTTCAGAAGTCCTTTGACAGTCCCCTGCATCGGGATGAGGTTCACGAGCCATAACAGCACGCCGACAACGGCGAGTGTGATTACGAGAGTGACAAGGGGCATCTTGTGTTCTCCAATCCTCTTGCGGAACCAGCCGGCGCTCAGGCCAAACTCAAGGAAACTGGGCGGTTCGTGTTGAATTGCCGGCGCGCATTCCGGCAGCTTCATTACAGGCCGGTCGATATACGGACATGCGTCAGAACGCGCACTCAGTCCTGCTGAAGATTATCGACCCTCGCGATTCGCTCTTGCGCAACGCCCTGGGCTATGTGGCTCACAGTTCGGATACGCTCGTTCCGCGTGTGAGCCATCACGAAAGTGAAACAGTCACTCTACTTCTCACCCATTCTTCCAAAACGGCGCCTGGATAGCTGAGCAACAGTGCACACTTGACGCCCCAAGCAAATGCGATCGCGAGCAGGTCATGCAGGAGCGAAGACATTTCGGCATCGAGAGAGGATTTGCTGGCGGCGAGTGTGCCGTCAAGATCAAAGGCTATCAGCTTCTTCACGATCCGGCCACCTCAGGCGCGCTGCGAAGTGCAGCTTGAGCTCTCGGCCTTGTACGCTGTCGCAACTGCGCCGATTGTGCGCTGGGGGGAGATCGCTTCCGCCATTGGCTTGCCCGATCCCGGCCGTTGAACTGGAGGTCGAAGGGACGGGTTCATCCTGGGTCAGCCGTCGGCCACGCCTAGCGCGGATGGCCGGTTGGCACCCACGCCAGATCGCCGCTCAGCACGTAAATGGCGAGCGCGCCTGCCATGAAGACCGCGCCAACCCAGAAGCGCCAGTCACGATGCATCCGCCTCCAGTAAGGCCCCGGATCCGGCTCGCCGCTGTCGCTGCTATTTCCTTCGGGATTGTGCTTGTTGCCGGTCATCTTTGCTCCGATCCTACGTTCCATGCGCCGCGCTTCTCAGCCCTGGATTCGCAATGCTCTCCGCGAGTCCAGGACTGCCACAGCGCGCCCTGCCTGTTGTTAGGCAAAGACCGTCTCGCCATGAACGCTGTAGTAACTGTGCGCCGTCCCCGTGATAATGTCCCTGGCCTTGGCGACTTCATCCGCGGTGCCGTGGACGACCAGCATGTACTTGTCGGTCTTCAGGGCCACGTCGTACTTGAGCACGCTGTCCTTGGGGATACCGATGCTCACCAGTCCCGCGCCAACCGCGCTCACGCCTCCCACCATTGCCGCTCCTTCGAGGCCCGCAACGATCCAGCCCACTAACGGGCCGGCAACGAGAATCGGCCCGATACCCGGAATGGCGAAGGCTGCCGATCCAAACAGCAGTCCCCAGAAGCCGCCCCAGAATGCTCCCATCTTGCCCCAGTACTTCATCCGGTCGCCTGCGTTGTAGTACCCCACGACATGTTCGTCCGTGTGCGTATCGCGAGCGGCAATCGAGAGGCTTTTCATGTCGACTCCGGCCTGCTGCAATTCCTTGATGGCGTGCTCTGCCTGCTCGTGGGTGTCATAGATTGCTACCACGGAATTTGTGGTGGTCATCGTGTTCTCCAGGTGTGTGCGTTATACGAGTTTCGTTCGGGCCGCTGCTCCCATTCCGCGGATGCAGCTGCGAAGACCGCTTGTCGGAAGGACAGCTCCATGGTGGTGCGGCAGCGCATGGAACTCCGTTGCACACCGCGCACAGCGCTTGCAGAACGAGTCTCTCATCATGGCGCTTGTTGCACTGAGCAATTGGGCACACGCGTAGATTGGCGGCATGGATGAGTCGATGCAATGCCTTTTGTGCCTGATCGCTTTGGCGCTGGCAACAGGCGCCTGGTGGCAGTCATCGCAGCCTGCCTCCGGTGCTGCGCCTGACGACCGAAGCCGGGACGCTCGCGGCAGCGCTGGAACTGGACACGTTTTCCGCGTCCTGCCCTTCCTCGAACATTTCCAAGTGAAGGGTGGAAGAATCCCTTCCCGCCCGGCGTTTTATGACCCGCGGACGGTTCTGGGAGGATAGAGCGGGGGCCTGGCGGGCCAGCCAACAGTCAGGCTGACGCGTGGATTTGCCGTGCTCAAGCCTTCCACTTGATGTTGCAGCCGATCGAGGGCCGCTGGTCCGCGGGCACAGTCTGGCCCCCCAGCACCCGGTCGATGGCTCCGCGCAAATCTTCGCCGGTGACAGGGATGCCGTTGCCGGGGCGGCTGGAGTCGAACTGGCCGCGATAAACAAGCCGGAAATCCGCATCGAAAAGAAAAATGTCCGGCGTGCAGGCAGCCTTGTACGCGTGCGCCACGGCCTGCGATTCGTCGTAGAGA
>VFSW01001099.1_pt1 | contig 40496 bp, 33 predicted proteins | sample 5358111 | NCBI WGS metagenome assembly VFSW01 (sample SAMN11554181, study PRJNA540505) | mine drainage metagenome | isolation source: sediment from site ElyBrook_90M | place: USA: Ely Copper Mine, Vershire, VT | collected 2017
GGCTCTTCGTCGACCTCAACTCCTACTTCGCCAGCGTCGAGCAGCAAGCCCGTCCCGAGCTCCGTGGCAAGCCCGTCGGCATCCTCCCCATGATGGCTGAAACCACCTGTTGCATCGCCGCCAGTTACGAGGCCAAAGCCTTCGGCGTCAAAACCGGAACCATCGTCGCCGACGCACGCCGCCTCTGCCCCGGCATTCAATTCGTTGAAGCCCGACACGAGCTCTACGTCGAGTTCCACCACCGCATCGTCGAAGCCGTTGAAAGCTGCCTCCCCGTCACCGGCGTCTACTCCATCGACGAGATGGGCTGCCGCCTCCTCGGCCGCGAGCGTCCCCTCATGGTTGCCATGGAACTCGGCCGCCAGGTCAAAGCCCGCATCAAAGAAAAAGTCGGCGACACCCTCCGCTGTTCCGTCGGACTCGCCACCAACCGCTACCTCGCCAAAATCGCCACCGACATGGACAAGCCAGACGGCCTCATCGCCCTCACCCCCGACATCCTCATGGGCGCCCTAAAGCGTCTCGAGCTGCGCGACCTCCCCGGCATTGGACCCCGCATGGAGAAGCGCCTCAACCTCGCCGGCATACGCACCATGGAGCACCTCCTTGAGCTCTCCGCCGAGCAATGCGCCCTCGCCTGGGGCTCTGTCTGGGGCGAGCGCCTCTGGCACTGGCTCCGTGGAGAAGACTTCGACATGAACGAGATCGAACACCCAAAATCCGTCGGCCACCAGCACGTCCTCGCTCCTGAGATGCGCACCATCGACCGCGCCTGGTCCGTCGCACACAAGCTACTCCACAAGGCCGCCATCCGGCTCCGCTCCGGCGAACTCTGGGCCTCCCGCATCTCCATGGCCGCCAGCTTCCTCCCCGCCGAGCAAACCGAAGCCGACACCCGCCCCGACGGCAGCAATTCAGATGCGCCCAGTGGAATGAGTGGCCGCTTCGGCTGGTCCAACGGTCCCAACAACCCAAAAGGCCCCTCCAACCGCCGCGGCTGGTCCGCCGAGCTCAAGCTCTCCGAGTGCCAGGACAGCGAAACCCTCATCCACGCCCTCAAAAAGCTCTGGGACTCCCGCCCCCGTGGCCCCGAGTACGAGCGCCCCTACTTCATCGGCGTCCAGCTCTCCGAGCTCGTCCCCAACCCCCTCCACACCCTCGGCCTCTTCAGCGAACTCGACAACGACCAGCGCCGCGCCAACCTCTCCGCCACCATGGACGCCCTCAACAACCGCTACGGCCTCTCGCCCCTCGCCCCAGCCGCCATGCTCACCGCCGTCTCCGAGCGCGCCGCCCCCACCAGAATCGCCTTCCACACCATCCCCGACTTGTTCTAAAACTCATCTCACCAATAATCTTCCGTGCCCCATCCTTTCCGCTTTTTTCTGCGGAAAGGGTGGGAAACCAATACTTTCCTCCATTCTCAACTAACCAAAATCTTCCATCGTCCCGGAGGGAGAAGGGGCCTTCAGGCCCCTGTTCCCTGCAAAGTGTGTCCTATGTGACTGTCTCACTTTTTGGGGTCACTCCATCCATGCACTTCACCTCAATGCTTTGTAACAGGGCACGGCTTCAGCCGGGCCGCAAAAAAGCCAATAAAACCGCGGGCTTCAGCCCCTGCACACTCTTCACTTCTTTTCTCATGCCACCTTTGCAATCGAACTCGTCCCCCCCCCCCCTCCCCCCCGGAGGGTGGCAAGAAATTACCCCCGGGTGGACCCCGTGCGTAGCGAAGGGGAAACCCGGGGGAAAGACCACCCCCACTTTCGCGCCCCGGAGGGTCGCCCCCAACCTCCCCTGCCTAACTAAAAAACTGGGAACTGCGAACTGTTCCCAAGATGGCTAATCAGTGAGTAAACATTTTTTAAACTCCAATTACCAAATAGGAAACAATACGTTTTCTCTTTCAAATCCCCAATCCATATTCCAAATCCCGCTCATTTAAAACACCTTCCAATAAAATTTCAAGATGGCTAATCGTATAGTAAACAGAGGCTCATCTCTGTTAACCGTATAGTAAACACTTTTTGACCCCTCAAACCTCACTCCGAAGCTGATGATCTGCCACCCATATGCGACTTTTTCGCGCGCTTCAATCTGCCTCTCTCACAAAATATCAATAAAAAACGCAAAAGCGGAGAGTGCTTTCGCACTCTCCGCCGTTTTGATCTGAGGTATGTTGTTGTATTAAAACGGTAAAACAAGTAATCCAGCTGCTAACAACTTCTCGGTCAGTCTATCCAGTGACATCGGATACTTATAGCTGATTGTTCGTACGCTGCAACCTAAAATGCCCGCCGCTTCAGCCTGCGTGTACTCTTGCAACACAATGCGCGTCAGCATCTTTCGGTCAAAGGGTTCAAGTGCGTTGATGCACTTCTCAATATCGAGAACAAATATCACTGCATCCTCGAAACTCTTCACCGGCCTGCTTGAAACCCAGCCTCTTGAAACAGGATCGCCAAGAATCGAAGGTGCCCTGCCCACTTGCATCGAAGCGTACAAATAACGGCGCAGCATGTTCTCTGTATGCCTGCGGTAGAAGCCGAAGCTTTCAACTAGCTCGGCTGTTTTTTGTTTTGCCGCTGCCCTTGTAAATGGCTCCGGCCGGACGCTTTGGACTGGTTTGCGTTGTGTAGCCGTAGCTACCTGTTGAGTTACTTCCCAAAAGTGCGGTAACGGCAGGGCTGCACTCATCGTGCACCTCCTGCTGTTTCCGCTACGGCCCAAATTCGGGCCAATGGCTTGCGGCAAGGTCGTCCACGCCGCTTGCGGCTTTCAGGTGAGGGAAACTCCCTCAGTTTGTGTTCGCAACTTCTGCAATAAACACTTTCAAGGCCCTGAGTGCGGTACCAAAGAGACCCGCACCCTTCGCAAACTTTCAATTGCACACATACTTCCATTTTGAATTCTCCGTAGCTGCGATAGCGCCCGCTGGATCCGATGTAAAGTCCTGGCCCTGCGGGGCGTTGAGATAAACAGATAGCTATTCAGGGTTCTTTTGCCCTGATGAGGGAGCGCCGGCTGTTCTCTCTGGTTGGTCTTCATACTCAATCGCGCACAGATTCTGGAATCGCCCGGGTGAGGTCACTCTTTGGTTCGCAAAAATGCGGATTCAAATTGCAAATCCGCTCGTTCCGCCCCTTTTTAATGGGGACAAGACTGATGCACAGCCCGATCGGGCAATGCTGATTCTTGTTCACCACCAAGATTTCCTCACCGTTACGACATTGGTAGTGACAATCTAGAGTTAGTTTCAATTTGTGTCAATCCATCTGCCTGATTTTCTCGGGTCTCGCTGCACATAAGTGGCAGACAATGTTAAGAATGTGGCAATTGAGCCAATTCAGATTTTCTGTTAGCAAACATTGTCGGCAAACGCCTATTGCAGTTGGCGAATTTTCCACATGAACTTCACGCAGATGCACGAACGCCTTCGACTTGAGCTGCTGCGCAGGATTCAGCGCGGCACGCTCAGTGTCTCGCTCCTTGCGCGCCAGACCGGCTTTGGCCAGCCGCACCTCTCAAATTTTTTGCATAGCCGCAGAAATTTATCCCTCGAAGCGCTTGACAGGATACTTGCGGCACAGCATTTGAACTGCGCAGATCTGCTGGAGAGTTCGCGGTATGTGGAAGCCGAGAGTAGGTCCGGCGGCAAGAGCGCGCAAGTTCCGCTAGTCTCTCACACCACAGCGATGTATGAGCCCTACGTGCGCTCATCAGTGGTGCAGGGGCTGATTTATTTGCCCCCCGGCTCGCTGGAAACACTGCACCCGCGCGTGTCACCGGGACGTCGCGGGTGGGAGCGATTTGTTGCTGTGAGGATCCCCGCGAATGATGCACTGCCAATGGAACCCCTCGTCTTGCCCGATGCGATCGCGCTGGTCGACCGGCATTATGATTCGCTCGCTGCCTACAGGCCGAGCCGGCCAAATTTGTATGCGGTTCGCAATGGAACGTTCTTGATGCTGCGGTATGTGGATTTTCTGGCTGGGCGATTAGTGCTCAGACCGCACAATCATGCCTTCCCTGTGGACTTGATTGAAGTGAGCGAGGATCAGTCGCCGCGGGAGTGGATTTGCGGCAGGGTAGCTCTGGTATTGAATGAGACTTGAAGATTTTTGAATGTAGCTTGAGTTATGTCAAGCCTATGTCGCCGCTGTGAGTCTGTAAGTTACTGTGCATTAGCGTGTTAGTACTCATGGTGAATTGCAGATTCATTCAGTGAAGTGCCTAAGCTTTAAGTAGTGAGTGTGAGACGGCGGATTCCGCGCACCAACGTGGAGTCCGTCCTTTTTTGTGACTTCAATGTTCAAGGAGCTGTTGGCATGAATTTGATTTCGAATATCTGGAAACAACCGAGGACCTCAATGGCAGGATTGCTGATTGGGGTAGTGACGATTGCCGGCGTGCTCTCACAACAGGGTGTGACGCTGGGCAACGCGGGCAGTGGAAGCGTAGTGGCGCTGATCAGCGGAATTGCCGCCGCGCTTTTGGGATTGCTCGCCCGTGATCCAAAAGCTGGCGCTCAGAGCAGCGCGAGCGGAGCCGGTACTACGGCTAAGCTGGGCGCCTGGGCGCTGATTGCCGTGCTGCTGCCGACGATCTTCGTCAGTGGTTGTTCGGGCGTCAACGTCGCGCAAAACATCGTGAACTGGACGCCGACTTTGCAGAGCGCTGTTGCCGCTGTCGATTCGACAGCAGCGATTCTGGACCCTGCCGCAGCGCCGATCTTCACGGTGGCGACTGTGGGCTTTGAAGCGGCATCGACTCTGCTGGTGAGCCAGGCAAAAGCCTATCTCGCCAATCCCTCGGCAACTTTGCTCTCGCAGTTGCAAGCGCAGGTCGTGAACTTTCAACAGCAGGTCAACGCATCGCTCTTAGCCGCAGCGCGAATTGTGAATCCGGCAAGCCAGCAGCACGCACTGGCCGTGATTCAGATGGTTGCGACGGCGGTCAATGCAATCTTTGCGCTGATTGAGCAGATCAGCGGCAAAATCGCGCTGGCACAGATGGCAACCAGTGCAACAATTACGCTGGCCATGGTTGAGCCCTACAGAAATCGCGAGCTTGAAGCAGCAATCGTTGCCAAGCACTACGATGAGCCGGTAAGTGTTGCGAAAGTACAGATTGCAACTGCAGAAAAAATGGAAATTCAAGCAGGCTTCTAATTATTCATGAATTAAAAAAACGGGCTGCTTCAGAGTTGTTCTGAAGCAGCCCGCTTTTTCTGTTTGTATTTCAGTTAATCATCGCGCGATTCTCCCAGAATCAGTTTCAGCGTAATCTTCTTTTTGCCGCGCACCAGCGTAACAGAAATCGTATCCCCAGCCTGATGCTTATCCATCAGTGCATTCACGTCCTGCGGGTCTGCGACCTCATGTCCGTCAATCGCAACAATAAGGTCCCCGCCAATAAGAATCGGCGTGTTGCCCAGGTAAGCCTTCTCATTGCCGCCGTGAATCCCGGCGCGCTCCGCTGCACCACCCGGCAGTACTCGCTCAACCAGCACGCCAGCTTCAGGCGAGAGTCCCATCTGTTCGGCCAAATCCGGCCCAATCGGGAAACTCACAATTCCCAGTGATGGCCGGCGAACCTTGCCATACTTCGTCAGGTCGTCCAGCACTGCCTTCGCCGTGTTAATCGGAATCGCAAATCCAATCCCCGAGCTCTGATTCGCGCCATTCGACGCGATCATCGTATTAATGCCGATTACCTCGCCGCGCGAGTTCAACAGCGGTCCGCCGGAGTTGCCCGGATTAATCGCCGCATCCGTCTGAATCGCATCCTCAATCGGTGTATCCTCAGCGCCACGTATCGACCGTATCGAACTGATAATGCCGCGTGTCATTGTGCCGCTCAACCCAAACGGATTTCCAATCGCATAAACCTTCTGCCCCACCACCAAATCTGACGAGCTCGCCAGCGTCGCAGGTGTCAGATCCGGCGCGTCTATCTTCAGCAGCGCAAGGTCGTGCGACTTGTCCGTGCCCACAATTTCTGCCTTGTACGTGTGCTTGTTGTTGAGCTTCACCTCGATGCCTTTGTTGGCGCCATCAATCACGTGATAGTTGGTCAGAACATGGCCGGCCTTATCCAGGATGAACCCCGAGCCCTGTCCCTGCTGCGGTACCGCGCCGTAGAAAAAGTTGTATACCAGCGCCGTCGCCGTGATGTTGACCACCGAGGGCACGGCCTTTTTGTAAACGGCTATGTTGTTTTGTTCCTCGCTGTCATAGCTGGGCGAGGCTTGAGCTTCGGCTTCGGTCAGCTCCAGCGGCGCACCGGCAATGCTGCCCTTCGCGTGCGTGAGCGAGAAAAGATGCGTGGGCAAATGTGTAGTGAGAAACCAGAAACCGCCGACCAGCAACAAAACAAAGATTAAAATGCGTAAATTTGAGGCTCTGAACAATGAAATTTCTCCTGATGCAGTCTTACTTCATTACGAAAGATGCCTGTGCGGGGTTCCGCGTTTCAAATTCCGCAACTCATAGGCATCTGTTTCTATTTTAAAGACTCGGCTGCGGCGAAATGGTTGCGCGGTGCCGGAGCACCTCCCATAATTTCTCAACCGTCTCCCTCAGCGCGCGTTCATCCCCACTGTTTTCAACCACAAAGTCAGCTCGTGCGGCTTTTTCTGCCTCCGGAATTTGCTGCGCAATCCGCGCCTTTGCATCCGAAATTATCTTCTCTCGCTCTTCCGCGCTGATGGCTTTTGAGGCCGCAGTTTTCCCGACATACCGCTCAATGCGCAACTTTTCCGGCGCAGTCACCACCACAATGCAATCAAATCGATGTCGCCAATCGGCCAGCGCGCTGATGCTTTCCCCGCGCAGTCGCGCATCGCGTGCCACTTCATATATCAATGCAGATTCAACCACGCAGATCGCCGCAGGATTCTGCTTGAAAATTGCGTCGGCCCAGTCAAATTGTGCCTGTATCACAGCCGGATGAATAATCGCATTCAATTCTTGCAGCCGATTCCCGGCAGATGTAAAAACCATCCCCGCCAACTTCTTGCGATCCAGCCGCCCATCCTCTGCAACAACACCCCCGCCAAAATGCTCAACAATCTCGCTGAAAACTTTTTGCCCCGGCTCCATCAACTCGCGCCCCAGCTCGTCCGCCTCAATCACATCGGCGCCGCGCTCGCGCAGCATTTGCGCAACCGTGCTCTTGCCGCTCCCAAGTCCGCCAGTAAGCCCAACACGCAGCATTAAGCAATCCCCCGCCGCAGTTTTGCAGCGCGCACCGTATTCGCCATCAACATCGCAATCGTCAGTGGCCCCACGCCGCCCGGAACTGGTGTGTACGCCGAAGCCAGCGCAAAGGCGTGCGGATCAACATCGCCCACCAGCGTCGAACCCTTCGCCGCAAATTGCGACTCGCGCTTTTTATCGCCCGCAAAAAATCGTGCAAACTCCGCCGCGTCCGTAATGCGGTTAATTCCCACATCGATAATCGTCGCCCCTGGCTTCACCATCTCCGGCGTAATAAATCCCGCACGCCCAATCGCGGCCACCAGAATATCCGCCTGCCGCGTAATCCCCGGCAAATCGCGCGTCTTCGAGTGGCAAACCGTCACCGTCGCGTTCTCGTGCAGCAGCAGCATCGCCGCAGGCTTGCCAACAATGTCGCTGCGGCCCACCACAACCGCGTGCGCCCCGGCAATCGGAATCTCGCTGCGTCGCAGAATCTCAATGATCCCCGCCGGCGTGCATGGCGCCAGCGCCTTACGTCCCGCCTGCAACCGTCCCGCATTCACCGGATGAAATCCATCCACATCTTTCTCCGGCAACACCGCGTCCAGTAACGCTTTCGTATCCACATGCTTCGGCAGCGGCAACTGAATCAGTATCCCGTCAATATCCTCGCGGTCGTTGAGCGCCTTCACCAGATCCAGCAGCTCTTCAGTCGTCACACTTGCAGGCGGAGTAATCAAGTCGCTGTAAATCCCAAGCTCCGCGCACGTCTTCACTTTGCTGCGAACGTAAATCTGGCTCGCCGCCACATCGCCAACCAGAACCGCGGCCAGTCCAGGCCTTACGCCCAGTGTTGCCAGCCGCTGAACTTCGGCGGCTACTTCGGCTTTGATCGCAGTTGCAATCTGCGCGCCATCGAGAATTTTAGGTGTTGTGCTCACACTTTAATCGTAACAAGAACCAGCCAACCTCAATGTTCTTCCATCACCCTCGGCCCAAAGATAAATCCATAAACCCCGCAGAGTATGCAGATAACCAGTGACGCCGCCGCCGAAACAATATTGAAAACCAGTACCGAATCCACCGTGCTCAAATCTCTTTTCCAAAAAATAAAAAGCACCTGCACCAGGATCGTCAGCACAATCGTTGAAATATTGCTCCACCAGTAAATAAATTTACGAGCCGTGTTGATCACCCACACTACGCCGCTCAAATAGCGAATCGCGCTGCCAATCATGATCAGCACTACGGCATGACCGAGTCCGTAATACTTATGCCCCAGAACCCACAAAAAAATCCCCGGATAAAAGTGTGCCAGCGCAACCGCCGCCAAACTCACCCCGCACGCTGCCCCAACCGCCACAAGGTAATGAGATAGCACCTTCTCTTTGGCCAGCTTGGCAAAGTACGGCACAATCAGCAGTGGATTCATCTGCGAGAACAAGTTGAAGCCCTGCCCCAGCCGTCCCAGTGCACCCACACTCGCCACTCCGGTCGTTGCACCGAAAAGCGTAATCAGAAACAGAGGAATTTGCCCTTGCAGCGCGTAAAAAATCACACTGGGGAAATTCGGCAGCGCCAGGTGCACAATCGCCTTGCGCTTTTCCTTGCTCCCCGCGCCCGTCACTCCGAGAATATGCCGCACGCGCAAATAGTAAGAAACACCGATAAACAGAATTCCCGAGACATTAATCAGAATCGCAGTGAACGCCGTCAACCAGTGCATCTTCCAGAACAAGATCAGCAACGCCAGCGTGCCCAGGCTTGAAATCATCTGGTCGCGATACCAGCGCGTCAGATCCCGCCGCATAATCAGCACCGTGCCATACGCCGCCCCGATCTGTGAAAACCAGACCGAGAACAGCAGAACCAGCACCATCACCGTCACAACCTGCCAGCTCCATCCGCGGTTGTGCACAAAAAGCGGATACAGAATCGCTGCAACCGGAGCCATGAAAAGAAAAATTCTTGTTGAAAGCTGTCGCAGCGAGGCCACGTAATCAGCAACCAGTTGTTTGTCGTTCACCTGGTCGCCAACCAGCGGAATCACGCAACCCGAGATTCCCGTATCCATAAAGACGCCGAGCGAACCCAGAAAGCCGAAGACCACCACATACATCGCGTAGTCGGGTATCGCCAGCAGACGCACGCACAAAAATCCATAAAGCAGGTTGCTCACCATCGTGAGTCCCTGCGCGCCAAAAAACTGCCCCACACGCTTCAACTTCGGGATGAGGAACGCGCCGCCGGCTTTGATTCGGCCCATCGATTTTCTCTCCCTAATAATTTGAGCTTGGATTAATGCTGCATTCTGAGGTTACTTGCATGACGCTATGTGCGCTTCATTCTTGACCGCTTGATTTTGTTTTTAGCCCTTTTGATGAAACGTTTCAGCGTTGCAACTCCCATTGCCTCACTCAACAACGCACCGAGGAGTTGCTTGTTGCGTTCCTCCAGCGGCAGGCTTGCATTCATAAGGTCGTCAATCGGCTTTAACCCAGTCTGCACTCCGCCTGAGTAGTGCAGATGGCTGATCGGCTGATGTCGCGCCTGGATCGTGCGGATCACGTCAAAATTATCTGCATAATGTCCGGCCCATGAACTCGCCCAGTTGTGCGGTGGCTTGCACAGATTCAGCGTCGGCCATTTAGACTGCACAAGCGTCACCAGCAGCAACGCCTGGTCATGCCACTTCGGAATTTCGGGATGCGCCTCCATCCATGAAAGAGCTTTCAAAATATCTGCTCGATGATTAGGCTTGCGGCTGCACAGGAAATGGCCGGCTGTGATTGCGTACTCCAGTGCTCCCTTACCGAAAATCTCTTCAAATCGCTCCGGCTGTTCCATGTTGTACTTGCCGTATGTGCTGAACTCGTTGTCCGCATTCACCAGATCGTAATCCGCCAGATGCTGAAAGAGATCATCCCAGTTCATCAGCGCCACAATGTCGTTATCCGAGTACAAAAACTCGTCAAACTCGCCGAACCATGCATAGAAGCGCATCAGCAAACCCGGCGAGCATTGCGGCAGACGGCGCGACAACTCCGCAACAAACGCCTGACCTTCGCTGGGGAAATCGGCGTCTGTCACCGTGCGGACGTCCGGGAAGGCAGTGTGCAACTGAAGCGGTTTTCCGCCGTAGTGGATAACGCGAATGGGTAGCGTCGAGCCACACTCGCGGATTGTGAAGATCAGATTATGGCATTGCGCCGAACTCTTGTCATTGGCTACAAGATAAATCCCTCGGCTGCGAGTCACTTCCATCTGTCGATGGTAGTAGATGCTTCAACTCCTTGTCCAAACCAATTGCAGAATATAAACCACTTATCCTGCACAATGAAATCATGCGGTCCCTCTATCCAACATCACAACTGATAACTGACAACTTAGGAAATGGGGACACCCCCCTCCCCCCTCCCCCCTCAAATCACAGACAGCCGTCTCTAACTCCAACAAAACAAAGAGATTTTAAAAATAAAGACCAAAAAACAGCCAATTTTTCACCCCAAAATCCCTCATTTTCGACCCAAAATCCCTCTTTTTCACTCCAAAAATCCCCTAAATCAGCCAAAATTAGCCTACTCAATCGAGAACACTGCATAAATACTCGCCGTGCGAATCACCTTTTGTGGCTCAATCGAAAGGGGTGCGCTGACAATCTGTGCCGAGCCTGCGCTCATCGGCATAGCTCTGTCGTAGTTCTCGGCAAACCGTCTTGGGTATGTAACAGAGGTGACTTCGTTCGTCGCATAAATGATCTTCCCGAGCTTCACGCCAAGACCATCTGCAATCGTTCCAGCCTGAGCTCGGGCACGTTCTGCAGCTGTGCGCAGAACCTTGTCCTCGAGAGCTTTCACGTCTTCGACAGTCCATTCAATCTCGCCGCTGTCGGTTGCTCCGGCGTTGACGGCGATGTCGAGAATCTCGGCCGCGCGTTCAGGCGGCGTGCGAACGGTCCACTGCTGATAGAGCTGAAACTTGTGCTGCTTCGCGTTAACGGCAGTCAACCGCTGACCTGCGCTGTGTATAGCCGATTCAGGAATTCCAGCTGCCTTGATAGCCGAGATAATATCGTTCGAGGCCTTTGCTCCAGCAGCATACGTGGATTTGGCGTCATTGGGTTGTGTCGTGAAGCCGACGTGCAGAATCGCAACGTCAGGATCAACGCTGATGCGATCGTCTGCGCTAACAATCAGGGTGCGGTTCGCGGGGTCGAGCTTGAGCTCAATCTGGTTGGTTTGCTGCGCCTGAATCGCGACAGGCACAAGCATTGCTGATCCGAGGGCGAGAACTGCGGCGAGCTTGAAGACGTTCATTCGTGTTGCTCCTTGAAAGAAGTTGTACAGACGAGTTCCCTGAAGAAACCAAGAATACTCTATTCAAGGAACGGTCGGGATGAATTATCTTGCAGGGTTTATTTCGCTGTCTTTACGGCGTTGTTGTGCCTTCAATCAGGAACAAGCGTCCAGTTGAAGCCTTCTGGCGAATGGGTGCGACGGCGCGATACTCAGGTGAAGCTTCAAAGGCCTGTGCGTTCGCCATGCTTGGGAATTCAATGACCACAAAACGGCCAGTAGGAGCAGGGCCTTCGATGGGAATCACACTTCCCGCGCGGATGATGTACTTGCCGCCGAATTTTGCAGCAATGGGAGGAACGGCGGCGACATATTGTTTGTAGGCTTCAGGATCGGTCACAGTGATCTCAGCGATAACGTAGCCTTTGGGGGTAGTTGCTGAACTAGCCAGTGCTTTGGTTGCATGAGAAGCATTGGTGGCAAAGTAGGTGACAATCGCGACGACAGCAACGAGGAGAACCACTTTCAGGACAAGCATAATGACCTCCAACATGATGCGAGCTTACCACGCGAGTTTCTGCTTGAAATTATTTACTGCCGTATTTCTCCCCGAATTGGCGCAGTTTAGCCAGCGTTGCCGCCGCTTCTCCTGAGTCGATGGCTTCAGCGCATTTGGCGACGCCTTCCTTTAAGTCAGAAGCGAGTCCAGCTGTAACGAGTGCGGCAGAAGCATTCAAGAGGATAATCTCACGGCGCGCGCCGGGAATCCCAGTCAGAACGTCATAGAGCAGGCTGGTGTTGGTCTTGAGGTCGCCGCCGGAGAACTGATCAAGAGTGGCGAGCGGCAGTCCAGCCATTTCAGGCGTGATGCGCGCGCTTCTCATCGAGGGTGGTTCGCCGGGCGTAGTCTCTTCCACGCGGGCAACAATCGACTCTCCAGTTGTCGTGAGCTCGTCAATGCCGTCCGAACCAGTGACGATGAAGGCGCAGCGGGCGTTGAGCTCTTTCAGAGTGCGGGCGAAGAGCAGGACGCGGCTGGGTTTCAAGACGCCGATGACTTGGGCGCGCGCTCCGGCTGGATTAGTGAGCGGGCCGCAGAGATTGAAAATGGTCCGGTAGCCGAGTGCGCGGCGCAGGGCCCCAAGAGCCTTCATCGCAGGGTGGTAGATCGGCGCGAAGAGGAAGACGAATCCCGTCTCACGCAGGCATTCGGCGGCGAGCTCAGGAGTAAGGGTAATGGGAACGCCGAGTGCTTCCAGCACATCTGCCGAGCCGGCCTGAGAGGTAACGGCGCGATTGCCATGCTTGGCGACTTTGGCTCCAGCAGCAGCAGCCACAAGGGCCGCTCCTGAAGAGATGTTGAAGGTGAGCGGGCCGCCGCCGCCGGTGCCGCAAGTATCGATGAGCTCTTCGCGCTCGGCATCGGTGAGCGGAACGGGGACTGCGTGGGCGCGCATGGTCTGCACAAAGCCCGCAAGCTCGGGGGCCAGCTCGCCACGGGTGGCGAGCACAGCGAGTAGGGATGCAACCTCGATCTCAGGGACAAGGCCCGAGAGAATCTCTTCGAGGGCGGCGGCTGCCTGTTCATGTGTCAGTGCTGCGCCATCTTCGGCTAGGGGGCGGAGGAGTTCTTTAATCAGTGTCATCTCCCATTATGGTAACTGGGCGCGACGCTGTGCGGCGCTGGTTTGCCGAGTCTCAGTGGCGCAAGATAGTATTTGAGTGCCGCTGTATAACGGGCTTGAGCAGCATTGTGGCCCGAAATCTCATAATCGCCAGCGGTCGCGGCGGAAAAAAGACAATGAAAATCCATGAGTATCAGGCAAAGCAGATCCTGGCTAAGTACGGTGTGGCCGTGCCCAGGGGCGAGATGGCGCTGACCTACGAGGAGGCTGCGGCAATTGCCGACCGTCTTCTGAAAGAGGGCGCGAGCGGCGTGGTGGTGAAGGCGCAGATTCACGCAGGCGGCAGAGGCAAAGGCGGCGGTGTGAAGGTGGCGCGGACGCTTGCCGAGGCGAACGAGTACATCAAGAAGATTTTGGGAATGCAACTGGTGACGCACCAGACGGGCCCGGCTGGTCAAAAAGTGCAGCGACTGCTGATCGAAGAGACGGCGGCGATAGATCGCGAGCTGTATCTGGGCATTGTGCTGGATCGCCTGACGGGGAAACTGGTCTTTATGGCGTCGAAGGCCGGTGGCATGGAGATTGAAGAAGTCGCAGCGAAGACACCAGAGGCGATTTTCAAAGAGGAAATTGATCCGGTGGTGGGCTTTGGTGCATGGCAGGCGAGAAAGCTGGCATTTGCGCTGGGGTTGAAGCCGACTCAGATCAATGCGGCCGTGGCGTTTTTGCAGAGCATTTATAAGGCATTTGTGGAGACAGATGCTTCGCTCCTTGAGATCAATCCTTTTATTACTACGAAGGATGACAAGCTCTTTGCACTGGACGCGAAGATGACGTTCGATGACAATGCATTGTTCCGTCATGCGGCGATTCGCGAGCTCAGAGATTTGGCGGAGGAAGATCCGCTGGAGGTTGAGGCGAGCAAGTATGCGCTCAACTACATCAAACTGGACGGGTCGATTGCGTGCATGGTGAATGGCGCTGGATTGGCGATGGCGACAATGGACATAATTCAGTATGCGGGTGGAAGCCCGGCGAATTTTCTGGATGTGGGCGGCGGCGCAACGCAGGAGCAGATTGAACATGCATTCGAGATTTTGCTTTCAGATAAGAATGTGAAGGCGATTCTCATCAATATATTTGGTGGGATCTTGAGAGTGGATCGTTTGGCGACGGGCGTAGTGGCAGCGGCACGGAATTTGAATGTGAAGGTGCCGATTGTGCTGCGACTTGAAGGAACAAATGTTGAAGAGGGCCGCAAGATTCTGGCCGAGTCTGGATTCAATTTCCAGGTGGGCGCAACAATGAAAGAGGCAGCTGATCTCGTGGTTGCTGCAGCAAAGGTGGGGGCATAAGATGGCTGTCTTAGTTGACAAGAATACGCGCCTGATTGTTCAGGGAATTACAGGCAAGGAAGGCACCTTTCATGCGAAGGGTGCGGCGGAGTATGGAACAAATGTTGTGGGTGGCGTGACGCCGGGCAAAGGCGGAACGACGCATGAGGGCTGGCCGGTTTTCAATACGGTTGAAGAAGCGAGAGAAAAGACCGGGGCGAACGCGACCGTAATTTTTGTGCCGCCGCCATTTGCTGCCGATGCGATTCTCGAAGCGGAGGACGCGGGGATTGAGTTGATTGTGGCCATCACCGAGGGGATTCCAACGCTCGATATGGTGAAGGTGTGGGCGAAGATCAAGGATTCGAAGTCGCGGTTGATTGGGCCTAACTGCCCCGGCGTGATTTCGCCGGGTAAGGCGAAGATCGGAATTATGCCGGCGCGAATTCACCTTGAGGGCAATGTGGGTATTGTTTCGCGCTCGGGAACCCTGACGTATGAAGCGGTGCACCAGTTGACGCAGCGCGGGATTGGTCAATCGACAGCGATAGGCATTGGCGGCGATCCGATTATCGGGACAACGCACATTGATGCGCTGCGCTTGCTCAACGATGATCCGGAGACGGAAGCGATCATCATGATCGGCGAGATTGGCGGGTCGGCTGAAGAAGCTGCGGCAGAGTTCGTCAAGCAGTATGTGAAGAAGCCCGTGGTGGGATTTATCGCCGGTCAGACTGCTCCACCGGGACGCAGGATGGGTCATGCTGGAGCAATCATCAGCGGCGGACAGGGAACGGCTGCCGATAAGATGAAGGCGATGACAGCGGCTGGAATTCATGTGGTGGTTTCGCCAGCAGAGATTGGCGCGACACTGGCACGTGTGATTGGGAAGTAAAACAACTGAATGCAAAGTAAAAACCCACCGATGATGGTGGGTTTTTACTTTGCATTGCTATTGTTTAGATACTTGAATCAGCTACCAAATGCGGCAAGGGGTTGGGTTCATCATGGGTGAGGGCTTTTTGCATTTGAAGCTGGCGGCGAACTCGGGCAGATCGGCGAGGATTGCGTTGGTGCGGTACTCGTCTGGTGCGTGCTCATTGGATTGAGCTTGAGTGCGGAGCTGCTCAGGGCGGGTTTGGGTGCACCATTGCTGGGCGTAAGCGATCCAGAAACGCTGGTCGGGAGTGTAGCCATCCATAGTTGATTTCATGTCGACGTGTGCGTCAGCAGCTTTATCGAGCCATGCGATCCAGGCGAGCCAGAGTCCGCCAAGGTCGGCGAGGTTTTCACCGAGGGTGACTTTGCCGTTGAGGTGAACGCCGGGGACAGCTTCGATGGCGTCATATTGTTTGACCATGCAATTTGCGCGTTCGGTAAATTTAGTTTCGTCTTCCTTGGTCCACCAATTTTTCAGATTGCCGTCTTTGTCGAATTGGCGGCCTTCGTCATCAAAGCCGTGAGTGAGCTCGTGGCCAATGGTTGAACCCATGTCACCGTAGTTCGCGGCGTCATCTTCAAGCGCGCTGAAGAATGGCGGCTGGAAGTATCCGGCGGGGAAGTTGACGGTGTTTTGCTGCGGGTCGTAGTAGGCGTTGACCGTTGGCGGTGACATGTACCACTCAAGCTTGTCGACTGGCTTGCCGATTTTTGCCATGTCGCGGGCGAAGTTGAATTGACGGACACGTACCTGATTGCCAAGTGCGTCGCCGGGAGTGATGGTGAGCTTGGAGTAGTCGCGCCACTTGTCGGGGTAGCCAACCTTATTCAGGACGGTCTTGAGTTTTTCGATGGCCTGGGTCTTGGTGGCGGGGCTCATCCAGTCGAGGCCGTTGATGTCTTTTTCCATAGCGGCTTCAATGGCGAGGGTCATGTTGACGGCGCGTTGCTTGGTCTCGGGCGGAAAGTAGCGCGTGACGTAAACCTGGCCGAGAGCTTCACCCATCTCGCGATCTATGCGCGTGGTGCAGAGCTTCCAGCGGTCTTGCTGTTTCTGCGCGCCGTTGAGGGTGTGGGAGTAGAAGTTCCAGTTCTCCTGCTGAACGGATTCAGGGAGGCTGGTTCCGGCGTAAGCGTGGATGAGTTGCCAACGAAGATAGGCTTTGATCTGCGCGAGTGGCGTGTCGGTGAGGAGAGTGTTGAATTCGTTGAGGAATTTGGGTTCGGAGTTGTTGAGCTTGCCTTCTGTAGGGGCTCCGGCAGCGGCGAGATAAGGTGCAAGCGCGAAGTGAGTGAGGTCGGCTGAGAGATGTGCGACGTCTGAGGGGTGGTTGAGGTTTTGCGGGTCTCGAGAGTCGGCCATGTTGAGTGATGCAAGCGCCAGGCGGGTTTCAAGGGCGAGGATGAGAGCGGCGTCTTTGGCGGCGTCGGAGTCGTATTCACCGGTGAAGGTGAGCATCTTTTGAATGTGGGCCTGGTATTTTTGACGGATCTCGGCACTGGTGGGATCGGAGCGGGTGTAGAAATCGCGCTCTGGGAGACCTAGGCCTGATGCGCCAAAGGCGAGGATCACGTTGTTGGCGTTGGCGAAATCCTGGTCGGAGTTGAAGCTGAAGAAGGCGCGGACGCCGATGGCGTGAAGATGACCGAGGAGGGCAGGGAGGTCGGCGGTGGAGTTGAGCGCGGAGATTTTTGCGAGTTCGGGCTGTAGTGAGGCGAGACCGATTTTGTTGAGGGTGGCAGTGTCCATGCAGCTTGCGTATTCGTCACCGACTTTTTGCTCATTAGGAGTGCGAGTGGCTGAAGGGGCGGAGACAGTTTCGAGGATCTGTCGCAGATGGAGCTGATTGAGCTCGTGGAGCTCGGTGAAGCGGCCGTAGCTGGTCTGGTCGGCTGGAAGAGGATTCTGCTTGAACCAGCCGTTGCAACTGAATTTGTAGAAGTTGTCGCATGGGTCGACGGATTTGTCGATGAGTGTGGGGTCAAAGACGCGCAATTCAGGCGCGGGCTTAGCAGCGGCGGGAGCGGGGATGGTTTGACCGATGAGATGCGCAGTGAAAATGGCGAGAGTCAGCGCTATGGCTAAAGAAGAGAGGCGTGAGATGGATTGAGCTTTGGACATGGGAACCAATTTATCAGATGGATGGTAGGTTGGGCAGTGTGGAGTGCTTGGGAGAAGAATGTGGCTGCAATTACAATGGACAATGGAGAGCAGAGCTCTCACGAGGAGTTAACACGTGTCACAAAGAACTTTCAGTATTGTGAAGCCGGACGCATTCCGCAAAGGGTTCACTGGGGCCATTCTTGCAGAGATGGCGAAGGCCGGATTCAAAGTTGTTGCCATCAAGAAGGCGTCGATTTCAAAGGTCCAGGCGGCGGGATTCTATGCCGTTCATAAGGAGCGCCCGTTTTTTGATTCCCTGACGACGTTCATGAGCTCCGGACCGATTGTGTTGATGGTTTTGGAGAAGGAAAATGCGATTGCCGATCTGAGGAAGTTGATGGGCGCAACGAACCCGGCGAATGCCGAAGAGGGCACGCTGCGCAAGTTGTTTGCGGCTTCCATCGAGGAGAACGCAGTGCATGGCTCTGATGCTGAGGATACTGCCGCGTTTGAGATTGGGTACTGGTTCGCGGGGTATGAACTGGTTTAGCTTTTGAATGTTGGAAGTGAGAAGGCCGCCCACGTGGGCGGCCTTTTTCTTTGTATTGAGTCCGCAAGAAATCGTTTTGAGAGTAATTAGTTTCCAGTTAATCTTTCAATTTTTTGTCGCAAAGATTCAAGTTCACTTTTTAACTCGGCGACGGTCGATTCCAGAGTGGTGATGCGCTCTTCATCTACACCTAGTGCAGTTGGCCTTGGAGTGGATGGAATGGTTGCAAGTGCGGCGGAGTCGATGGGGCCGCAGAGGAGATGAGCATAACGGGCTTCTTTGGTTCCGGGTTGGCGGGGGAGGATGGCGGCCATCGGTGGGGTTCGGTCGATGAGTTTTTGCAATCCGGCGAGGACGTCGGAGATTTCGTCGAAGCGGTGGATGCGCTCGGTGCGGTTGCGCAGTTCGCCTGTGGTTTGAGGGCCGCGGAGTATGAGAACGCAGAGAAGAGCAGATTCGGCGCGTGTGAGGTTGGAGTACTCTCCCCAAAGGTGCTCATACTTTGCGACACGTCCTTCGGAGTTGCGCGCGACCCCGGCGAGATTCTTTGCTTCGAGTCCGTGGATCGCCTGGCGGACGTCTTCTTCGTCCAGGGTCATAACGGGTTCACGATTGGAACGTTGATTAGCAGCGTTTTGGAGGGCGTTGAGGCTGAGTGGATAATACTCCGGCGTGGTGGCTTCTTTTTCCATGAGTGCGCCTAGAACGCGAGCTTCGTATGTGGTGAGGTGCATGGTTGCGTCAGTCATGTTGGAAGGGCCTTATCTGTTCTGTCGGAATGAGAGCAGGATGATTCTATTTTACAGACCGCAAAGTACAGCTCAGGGATTACGATGTTTAGTATGGAAAAGACTGCGATGGAGAAGATCAGGATTGCTGGTGTTGAGGTTTCTCGCTTTGGGCTGGGGACTTGGGCCATTGGCGGGACGGAGTGGGGCGCGGTCAGTGATGAGGATGCGATTGCCACAATGATTGGCGCAGTGGAGCGCGGGATTAACCTGATTGATACGGCACCGATCTATGGGCGCGGTCGGTCAGAGGGGTTGCTGGGGAGGGCGATCCGCGCGCATGGACGTCGCGAGGATTTTTATATTGCGACCAAGACTGGGCTTGATTGGAGCGGCGATGGGGTGGTGGCAAACTCGACACCGAAACGGCTGCGCGAGGAAATTGAGGCGAGTTTGCGGCGGTTAAGTGTGGAGTGGATTGATTTGTACCAGGTGCATTGGCCAGATACGGTGACTCCGATTGAGGAGACAGCTGAAGTGCTGGCTGGATTTGTGCACGAAGGGAAGGTTCGGGCGCTGGGGGTGAGCAATTTTTCTGTGGCGCAGATGGAGGCATTTGGCAAGGTTGCGCCGGTGCGGTCGAATCAGCCGCCCTTCAATATTTTTGAGCGTGAAATTGAGCAGGCGCATGGTGGTGAGGAAGCGGTGTTGCCGTGGTGCGCGGCGCATGGAATGGCGGTTCTGACGTACAGTTCGCTGTGCCGGAGCTTGCTGGCCGGGCGGGTAAGGCGTGGGATGAAATTTGAAGCAGGCGATGTGCGCAGTGTGGATCCGAAGTTTATTGAGCCGCGGTTTGGACAATATATGAACGCGGTTGAAGGGATTGAAAAATTCGCGCGCGAGAATTTTGGAAAGACGGTGCTGGAGTTTGCGGCGCGGTGGGTACTGGACCGGCCCGGAGTGAGCGTGGCGCTGTGGGGTGCGAAGCGGCCGGAGCAACTGGATGCGATTCAGGGTGCACTTGGTTGGCGGATTGATCACGATGCGATGGAAGAAGTGGACAGGATTGTGGCAGAGTGCGTGAAAGATCCTGTGGGTCCGGAGTATTTGACGCCGGGAGTCAGGAAAACATAACCAACTAATTGAAAACTAGTATCAAAAGCAACGGGACAGGCGAAGTGCCTGTCCCGTTGCTTTTGGTAGTGGAAATGATCAACGCTTCTTTTTGAATTTGTACTCGACGCCAACGGAGATAGCGAAGTTGAAGTTGTTGTAGCTGCCGGCTGGTACGGTAGTGCTGGATTGGTAGTTAGTTTTGAAGCGTGTCCAGATAGCATCGGGTGTGATGCGGAAAACCCATTGCGGTGAGCGGTTCAGATCGATGTGGCCGCCGATGACCCCAGCAGGTGCAAAGCCATTACTGTAAAAACCGACGAGGCTGCGCGGAGTGTTGCGCAAATCCTGCTCGAAGTTACCGTAAGCACCGCCGAACATGGCGTGTGCGATGAAGGCTCCGTGCTTGTTGTGCGGCCCGAGCCACTCAGGGCCAGCCACGAAGATGTTCTCACTGACGAAGGGGCCGGCAATGCTGTAAGGCGGCAAGTGGGCTGCTGGTGGCGCTCCGGTGGTGCCGAGGTAGTAGCGTGTGTTGCCTTCGATTGCGAGATTGCGGGTTAACCAGTAAGAGCCGGAGAGGTCGAGACCGCCGAGGTCGGTGCCATAGACGGCGTTCGGGCCGGGCATGAAGCGCGTGTATGCAGCGCCGATCGAGACGTCGTAGCGGTTGTCGTAGCGAACGTTAGCGAGCGGGTCTGAGGCGACGTAGGTGCCGTTGGCGCTGGTCTGGTTCTGCGCGGTTACCTGCGCACGGGCTGTGGTTGTCAGGGAGACTAAAGTCGCCATGAAAAGGATTGCTATGAATAAACTCTTTGAAAGACGCATCACTTTGAAGCTTACAGGAGCGCACCCATCAGGGACAATGGCGGCGTTGCTGTCTTTCCTCCCTTTTGAACAGGTTCTGATGTTTAGACGCTGGAGTATGGGAAACTGCACCAGATTGGCAGCATTTTTGCAGCGTGATGAATGTGTAACGTCTTCTATAGTTCGCAGCTTTCGGTCCAGCGTGCGTAGAGGAGAAAGCGGAGGGTCTTGAGGAGTTCAATAGAGCCAGCGACTGACTCGAAGTTAGAAGCGTCAGAGCTCTGCGGTGGCGCAGGGTGGGTTCGCCACTCAATTGGTAAGCGATCAAAGATGAGTCCAGCACGAGGCAAGTGGCTTGGGCTGGAGATGACTTCTGCAGAATGCCAGTCGTGCTCTTTCATGAGGCGGAGTGAGTAGCATGCGTTCTGCAAAGTGTCCTTCGCGTTGGGTTCGAGGAAGATGGCGGAAGCGGGGATGCCCTGTGCCTCGGCTACCTTGGCCATGACCTTGGCTTCGACATAGTTGTTATGCGCGGCACCTCCGGTGAGGATCAGACGAGGTGCGACGCCGCGCTCATACTCATGAACGGCCTCGGTAACTCGACTGAGTTGGGTAGGTGTGGGGTTGCCGTCGTCATCTGCCGGCATGCCGAGGACGATGATGACGTCAAAGTGCGTGGCCGCAGTGTTGCCGTGTGGAGCAAAGTGACGTGCGATATAGGCCCAGATAAAGAGCGAGAAAATGGCGGCGATGGAGGCGAGAAGAAGCTTTGTGCGCAGGCGAAGAGATCGCTTGCTAGCTGAACGAGCTCTGGAGCCGGGCGAAGGGCGGGTTGTTCGAGTGATGGACACAGCGGAAGCCTCTATCACTCAATTTAAATGATTCGAACGATTTGTCAGATGCACTGATTGAGTTGCATCTCGAAGAGCAAGAAGTTCAATTTGCAAATTCCATTGCACGGCTTGATTCATGCTGGGCGGTCTGAATCTGAGCTATAGGCGGTATGTTTAGAATGCCGGGAAGAAGGACTGTTGGCACGCGTTCCGGAGCGAGGCAGGCGATGAACGTGTCAGCGATCAGTCTGAGGTCGCTGCGCAGGGTTGCCGCGCACATGTAGCGCGTGTCGAGATGCGTCTTGAGGGGCTGGATGTGCTGTGCGTAAAAAATATCCATGTCTTCAGGATGGATGGATTTCAGGATCTCTTCTTCATTACGGAACGCGAGAGTGGCTGCGCCGGTGAGTCCGGGGCGATACGGCATGTTATGAAGCGCTTCATATTGTGGAAGCTTGGGACGAGGGCCGACGAGGCTCATGTCGCCGCGCAGGATATTGAAGAACTGCGGCAGCTCGTCGAGTTTCAATTTGCGCAGCCAGCGTCCGGTGCGAGTAATGCGGGTGTCGCCATCGCGCGTGAGTCCAGGCCCAGATTTTCCCGGACTACAGGTCTCCATGCTCCGAAATTTGTAGATCCAGAAGAGGCGGCCGCCACGCCCGACCCGCTGTTGCATGAAGAGGGCAGAGCCGTTTGAGGTAAGGCGCACGCATAGGGCGATCAAGAGCATGGGGATGGCGCACAGTGTCAGCATGAGGAGGGCAACGGAACAATCGAAGATGCGGCGAGTGAGGGAAAGGCACCAAGCGCTGGCAGCTTCTTCAACGCGGTGCAAGGATGGATGCGGAGAGTAAGCGGATTTTGTTTGCACGCCTGAATGCAGGTATGAAGGCAGAGCCAGTTCAACGAAATTTAGTGAGGTGCAAGAAAGTGCTGCCACGGGCATTACCTCAAACTGGTTTAATGCTGCGTAAATAAAAGGACAATCAGCTGGGAGAAATTGAAACCAAAGCAGACGTACTAGCAGAACACAAGTGATTTGTGAACTGCGATGCTTCAGTTGACAAGTGCTGAGCATCACTAGGGCTATCATCGGATTAATTTTTTAAATGTGGATATAGAATCATGGGTTAAATTGCATTGGCAACTGAAATGAAACCTAAAGGGGGAGTGATTCCTTGTGTGGGAAAAATAAGAAGTGAGAAAGATTCAAATGTTTTCAAAAGTTTGCTGGGAAATCAGAAAGCCAGTTTTGAATAGCTGGCTCTCAATGAAAGATTGTGGATTATTTAATGGAATTAATCGCCGCAGCGCTCAGAGAGAATTCAGAGAAAAGCTGCACCCAGGTCATAACTTGATTCAGGTTTGAAGGGTGCCAGAGTTTCTCGGGGACAATGATAGTGTCACCCGGATTCAGTTTTTGCGAGCCAATGGAAGAAGAAGCAAAGATGGTATGTCCGCTGGTGCTGCTGGTTACAGAGCCATCCGCACGAAGGATAAAGGTCCTGCTCTTGTCGGCCTGACGACTGGGCCCCCCGGCATCTCGGAGATACTCGCTTAGGTGTGCTTCGGGCCGGTAGAGGAATGCATTTTGATTCATCACTGCGCCGATGACCTGCACAGTTGCGGGATGCGCTGGAACGATAAGACGATCACCGTCTTCGAGAGGCAGTTCCGGCAGTGCGTCCACACCGGCACTTTGAGGGCGCATATTCAACACAATGCGGCCGGAGGCTTTTAACTGCCGCATGTGATCAAGAACATCACGATTGAGCGAGGTAGTATCAGCGGCATTGTTGTTGGCGCCGCTCACAGACATCTGGCCTGCAGCAGCTAATGTGTTGTGATGCATTTCCTGTTCAATGCGTGCGGTGTACTCATCTAGGCGCTGCTGCTCAAGGATGCGTGTAGATTTGCGTGTGAACTCAGAGCCGTAGAGATATGCATTAGGGGTCAAGCCACCTGCACGCAGGGCCAGTGATCGCAGCGTCTCACCAGGCGCCGCACTGTAAATACCTGCATGTGCAAACTCGCCCTCCAAACGCACGTATTTTGTTTGTTGCATGGAGGGCAAATTCAAATCATCCTGAGAGAATATGGTGACAACATCACCCTGTTCCAGTTCTAAGTCCTGGCTGCTGTCATGGCTCAGAACCAGGCGACCTGGATCGAAAGGTATTAGGAAAGAACGCATGGTCTTCGGGTCGAGTCTTTCAATGACGGCGTAGTTCCAGTTGGTTTGCGAGCGGGATTGTAGAACCTGCGCATGCTTATCCAATTGCTCACTGTTACTGGAAGCAATGGAACCGGTCTGCGCATGCTTGCGGATATCTGAAGGTGCTTGAGTGGCAGCGTTAGTCGTAGCAGTAGTTTCTACGAATTCTGGTGCGGGCAGACCGAGTTCAGTGCGATGCCACCAATACTCACGAGTTTCGAGAGCCTCGCGTTCGGGCATCAACTCGCTCAGGTGCATGCCAGAGTGCCAGCGGTAGTGGCCTGGTGTGGCTACGGAACCGCGCAGGGTGACGGACTGAGTGAAGTTGGAGACGATGGACTCGATGCGGAGGATATCAGCATTTTTTAAATGTATAGATAGACCTTCAGCATTTAGCGTGAGAGTGAAGGCGTGACGGCTGCCATCACTGTCAATACGCTCGAGTGATGCGCGTGCATTGGATGCAATTGCGGTTCTTCCGCCGGCCATTTCGAGTAAGGATGCAATTGATTCATCGTTGCGTAGTTCATATATAGCTGGAATTTGCACACTGCCAAGGAGAGCTACTTGATTACCAATGGGCTCGAAGTAAAGAACATCGCCTGATTTCAGTTGAACATCACCGGATTTGTCTCCTTTGATGAGAAGTGCATAGAGGTCAAAGTCGGAGATGAGCTTACCACCACGCTTCAACTGCACGTGACGCATTGAGCCGGAGGTTGAAGGGCCGGCACTACGGAAAATTGCCTCAACCAATGTGCCTAACCCGCCAACTGTATACTGACCGGGTCTGCGAGCTTGTCCGGTAACGTAAATGCGGATAGTATGAATCTCGCCAAGGTCGACACTGCATTCGAAGTTTTTATATACCCTTCCAATCGCTTCGCGGATCTGAGCCTTTACGGCAGCGAAGGTGAGACCAGAGACGTGTACCTGGCCGATTTTAGGGAGGTATATCTCGCCTTCACGACTTACATGTAAATCAGTGGAGAAATTGATCTGCCCCCAGATGTGAATGCGGAGTTCATCGTCAGTGCTAACGATAAAGTCCTCAGGCGCAGCGGCGTGCTCGAAGGAAGCGAAGCTTTCTACCGGGTTGACGAAGAGTGTGCTGCCGTAGTTGAACAACATAACACCGGTGGTTGCATTGACAAAGTGCTGGAACTCGGAGATCTCTTGAACCTCAGGATCACGTGCGTCTCTGAAGATGTTGCGCGTCTCTCTGGGCAGAGATGAATCTTCGTAATGCGAATCATTCTTCAGGGCGCCGCCGGTGTTGGGCTGATTGAGAAGGTCTCCCGATGGATATGATTGGGCGTTGGCCTTCTGACTTAAGTTGAACTGCGAAGTAAAATCATGACTTTCACAGGGCTGCAAGGTCGAGCTGTCGCCGCCCGAGCAGAAATTGGATTGAGCGAGTGATTGAGAAACGGTGGAAAAGCAGAGGATGCATGAAGTAAGGAGAAGCGGCAAGAAATGTGGGCTGAAAACGTGGCTATGATATGCCATGACACGTGAAAAGGTGGTAATTTGTGAATGATTTCTCATATGGCTCCGTTGGTTATGCTCATTTTTCTCATGAAATGAAGTTCGATTGAGAGGAAATTTAGAGGAATAGTGGGGACCTGTTCCAAATTTGGACAGTTGTATTAGAAGAGTCCCATTTATGCATGAGTGGAATTTGATTTCTTAGAAAAGCGATTCTACAGATAGATTTCGGCATACTCTGAACCGAGAGCCACAAAGGCGCAACTAATCAGACAACGGCGTTTGGGGTTAATTTTTATACGCGGCAGGTTAAGTCCAGTGAAGAGTCAAACAATGCAAACTGATTTGAATATTCCGGAATGGCTGCGGTCCACATTTAGGCTAATGGCTTATCTTTCCATCCGCTGGAGGGTATTAATCCTGCGTGTCGCGATTGTGGTGATTGTGGCTGGCGCCTTTACTGCGTTGCTGTTGCCGAATATTTACACGGCGACAGTGGTGCTTTTTCCACCTCAGCAGGGATCATCATCCGGAGCCGCGTTATTAGCCCAGCTGGGAAGCCTGGGCAGCGTTGCGTCGATGGGTACGAATGGGTTGGGTGTCAAAAACCCAAATGATCTGCAGGTTTCTTTGCTCAAGAGCGAGAGCATAGAGAATGCGATGGTCCATCGTTTTCATCTGGATGAGCAGTATCACGAGAGTTATCTATCTAAGACGCGCAAAAGATGGGAGAGTGAGACGCATATTGATAGCGGATTGAAAGATGGATTGATCCGTCTTGAAGTAGAGGATAGAGATCCGCATCGTGCGGCGGAACTGGCCAATGGATGGGTTGAGGAGTACAAGCGGTTCAACTCTTCACTTGCAGTGACCGAAGCGCAGCAGCGGATGCTTTTTTTTGAACAAGAATTGAAGAGCGCACGGGAGGAACTTTCGCACGCTGAGGATGCACTCAAGCAGACAGAGCAACGCACGGGTGTGATTCAGATGGATGGCCAGGCTCACGCGATGATTGAGTCGGCGGCAGTGTTGCGTGGTCAGATTGCGGTGCGCAAGGTGGAGATACGAGGGTTGCGTTCATTTGCCACAGAGCAGAACCCTGATTTAGTGCGCGCTGAGCAGGAGTTGGCCAGCTTGGAAGCACAGTTGGCGCAGATGGACGTAAACAGCCGAAGTCGCGCCGGCGATCTGGTTGCGCCAAAGGGATTGGTAACGGATGCGGGTCTGGATTATGCGCGTGCGCTCCGCGAGGTAAAGTACCGCGAGACAGTTTACGAATTGCTGATGCGCCAATATGAAGTGGCGCGCGTAGATGAGGCGCGCGAGGGTGAACAAGTGCAAATAGTGGATCCGGCGTATGTCCCGGACCGGCCGAGCTCTTTCTATCGCTGGTGGGTGTTTTTAGGAGGGTTGATTTTAAGTCTTCCAATTGCCTTTATTTGCGCGTTTTCTGCTGAAGCATATGTAGCTCTATGCAGAGAAAAGCTCTTAAGCAGATGGTCTGGTGAACTTGCGAGTAAGCCTACCGAGGTATCTCGATGACCTTGCATACGAGACTAGGCATGGATGGTGCAATCGGCTACACCTTTCTCGCACGCGCCATGGGAATTGTAGGCAGCACGGGGACAGTGCTGTTGATTGCTCACTCTCTTTCACCGATGGAGCAGGGTTTTTATTACACGCTGCTCAGTTTAGTTTCCTTGCAGCTGATCTTCGAACTTGGATTTTCATTTGTGCTGCAACAGATGGCAGCTCATGAGTGTGTGCATTTGGAGTTGTGTGAGGACGGAAGTATTCATGGGGATAAGTTGGCTCATGCGCGGCTGGCTTCAATTTTAAAGATTACTTTAAGGTGGTACACACTGGCAGCGGTTGTGATGGTGGTTGTTCTTGCACCAATTGGATTTTTGTTTTTTGAAGCGCACAAAGGCGATGCGTTTCACTGGCAGGCTCCGTGGTTTTTTGCCGTCATCGCTTCTGCTTTAGGACTTTGGGCCACACCACTTTACTCGTTTATAGAAGGTTGCGGTGAAGTTCGTGCAGTTGCTGTGATGCGATTCCGCCAGTCATTGGCTGCGGCGTTGATGGCTTGGATCGCTTTGCTTCTGCATAAGGGCATGTATGCGCCTGCCCTGGTGATCGTTGGGCAGACGGGGATGGGACTATTGTTTGTGACGACGCGCAGAAGACTCATGATGGGACTGCTTCGCCATTCTTCTGGCGATGGCTGCGTGCATTGGATGCGTGAGGTCTGGCCGTTTCAGTGGCGCATCGCAGTCAGTTGGTTGTGTACCTACTTTACGGCACAGGTCTTCGTGCCGATTCTCTTCTGGCGCCGCGGTGCGATAGAAGCTGGACAAATGGGTATGTCACTAAGCATTACCGGTTACATGATTGTCCTCGTGCTTGCATGGACTTCAACGAAAGCCACCCCATTTGGCCGGCTCATTGCTCGTCGCGAATATGACCTGCTGGATCAGTTCTTCCAACGCACACTCAGACAAACATTGATCGTTTTCGCGCTAACCGCAACGATCGCTATATCTTCAATTGCAGCGCTGGCGATCGTAGCGCCGTCGCTGGCACAGCGCATGGTGCCATTGAAGGTTTTTATGCTCATGGTAATTGCGGCGTGTGCTAACTGCGTGGTTCAGAGTTTGGCGATTCTACTGCGTGCGTTCAAGAGTGAGCCGTTTCTTGTGCAATCGCTTTTGGTTGCTGTGCTGACCCTGGGGATGGCGACTCTATCAGCTGGACGATGGGGATCGATGGGATCTGCTGCGAGTTATTTGCTAGCAACAGGTGGCGTTGCATTGCCTTCTGCATTCAGGATTTATCAGCGCATGCGGCGCATGTATTTGAAGGTTGAGACTCGCGTGCTCGTTCCAGATGGAGAGCCGGTATGAGTACACACTTGCCGCGGAAGATTCTTCTGACTGGCGGAAAGGCCGCCGGTGGAGTAGCGAGTTATGCACTCGCATTACAGCACGGGTTTTGTGCTCTTGGGATTGATGCTGAGGTGATTGAACCTGGAAAAATATTCAAACGGCTCGATGAGCTACATAATCCAGAAGTCCTTAAGATACTTAGCACAACTGCGGTCTTTGCTGTTCCGATTGCGCGGCGAGCTTTGGCAATTGCGCATGGTTTTCCCTGCGTAGCCAACCAGGGGTGGATGCGAACGGCTGGTGTACTGGCATCATACAAGCTGGCGAATCTTTCGCGTGGCGCGCAATTAGTTGTAGTTTCGGACTATTCAGCACTACATTTGGCCACGATCTTCAACTTGCGTGTTGATGGTGTGATTCGCAATCCACTGCATCCGCTTTTTGAGGAGGCAGTGCCCGCAGACGTGGCGCGCCATGCAATTACCTATGTAGGAAGATTGCACAGCTCTAAGAATGTGCACAAGATTTTGCCGGCGATGATGGAATGTTTAGATGAGTTCGACGGGTTAGAAGCCTGGATCATAGGCGAGGGGCCTGAGCGTGCACGGCTCGAGTCGATCGCGAACAAGAATTCACGGGTGAGATTTTTTGGTGCGTTGCCAGCGATTGATGTGCGTAGGCTTCTGCAGCAGAGTTGCGTGTATATTTCTGCCAATCCAACCGAACCATTTGGCATTGTTTATATGGAGGCTCTAAGTCAGGGATGTTGCATTGCTATGCCCGCCTCAGGTGGAGGGCTTGAAATTGCGCCGGAATTGATTGGACAGCAGATATATCTATTTGCATCCTCAATTGAACACTGTGCGGTAGTTGCTGCACTGAGAACAGCACTCGAACAGCCTGCTGCCAGTGTATTGCTCAAGGCGCATAGCGCGCTGAGTGTTGCAGAATCCTATTTGAAAATTGACGCGCGCTTTAATGAGCAGGGGTTATACGAGGCGGTATCGCAATGAGCCAACCATCCATTGAAGTAATGAACGGTACCTTGTACGGGAATGAATGGCAGCCAACTTTTCACGAGTTGACACTGCCGACTCTTCGGCTCACTGTCGCGCGCGCGCTGGTTGTGATTAATTTTCTCTGGCCATTCTTTAACTTTGACCTGATTTTTCCGGGAAACAATATGGAGGTGAATTTTCTTTTTGTGTTTTTGGCAGCTCTGATTTTGCCTGAGATACTTCTGGACGAATGGAAATCGATTGTCTTTGCGGTGCCTGCATTTCTGGTTGCGTTGATCTGTTCGTCACCAACGTCGTGTCTGCGATTGATTGCGGCAATTGTACCGCTCCACTTTATTTTCAATTTGACACGAGCGCTGAGATCAAGAGGCATTGAATTGGTTCCGGCTAACGTGGCTTATCATGCACTCAAGATATTTGTTCTTTTTTGTACAGCGCAGACCATTCAGATGAATTACCTTCACATTCTTCCCGAAGCACTCTCAAATGTATTAGTTTCCATTGTTCCGCGCTACATGACTGTTCCATACGATTCACTAGGCGTACATGGTGTGCAGGGATGGGCTTCGGAGCCGTCGAGTGCAGGGCTTACTTCTATCTCCTTTGCTCTGGTTGCGATTCATCAGAAGCCGGAGTTGCGCTGGCGTGTGATGGCGTGGTTTGCCTGCTTGTTGATGCTCAACAAATCCATCTATGCCACGATCCTTGCGGTGTTATTGCTGGTTGCGTGTTTACAGTCATTGCGCCGCAAAGTTCTTGCCACGCTTGCATTGATACCAGCCGGGGTTCTAGTCGCGGCGTACATGGTTTATTCGGGTCGCGTTGCGATGTTGAGAGAGAGTGTGTTGATTGACGGCCTTAACAGCGTATCGAATCATGAACTGGCGCGGTTTGTGCAGATACTGTCTCCGTTGCAACAACTGCCGCATATTTACCAGCCTGTGATTCTCTTTGGCAGTTGGGTGATGGAGCCGCTGGGGTTATTAGCGTTGGTGGCAGGATATGGAAGTATCTTCGGAGTACTTTGGCTGCTTTATATCCTCAAAAGGAATTTCCCATTGAACCAGGTTCGTATGCGACCTTTCTGGCTGATTGCTCTCTTCGTGCTTCTCTTTATTGCATCGGCTGATTTGATCTGTTCGATTGTTGCTCTCGCGGTCTTCCTGGTTCCAAGTGGTGACAGATTAAGGAATGAGCCATTGATTGCAGATAATTCGGCCAACTTGCAAGCCATCACGGAGGTCTCATGAAGTCAAATTATTCGAATCTTGACTTTTTGCGTTCAATAGCCGTCCTCTTAGTCGTGATTGCACATTTCTGGCATGGTTGTGTGGACTTTCATCTTTGCGTGTATTCGGATGCGATGAACCAGCTTCTGCACAATATGAGTTTTACCGGCGTGATGTTCTTCTTTGTACACACCTGTCTGGTGCTGATGCTTTCGCTTCATCGCGCACCTGCGATGCACCGGATAAAAAATTTTCTCATTCGCCGTGCCTTCAGAATTTATCCTCTCTGTTGGGCTGCGATTCTGATTGCGCTCACCGCAGGACTGACGGATCTTCCTATTACACTGCTTCACTCACTAGGTGCACGCGGAATTGTCGTGAACCTGTTGCTGATGCAGAACTTCATTCGTTCAGTGCCAAGTATTATCGGACCGTTGTGGAGTTTGCCGTGGGAGGTGCAAATGTATTTGCTTCTTCCGTTGTTTTACTTTGTGTTGCGCCGTTATGAACCGTGGTTGCCTGCGCTGCCCCTTTGGTTGGGTGCGGCGATGCTAGCCTTTGTGGCGACAAACTCGCGATTCCCGCGGAGCTTTCATGCAGCGGTATTTCTGCCGATGTTTATTGGAGGAATGGTGGCTTACCAGCTCCTGAATCGTCAGTACATGCTGGGTGGTGTTACGAGAAAACTACCTGCGTTCCTTTGGCCGTATTTTGTTCTTGCACTTGTAGTAGCGCAGAGCGTGATTGTTGGATGGAAGTCATTCGAATCACCTTTGGGCGCGCTGTTGAATGCGTGCATTTGTCTCGTTCTGGGTATTGCTATTCCGTCCTTTAATGATCTGAGCGTACGTTGGATTGTTTGGCCGGCTGAAAAAATTGCCAAGTATTCGTATGGCATTTACCTCCTGCATGTGCCGGCAATGTTGATTGCCTTTCATGCATTTACCCGACTGCCGCTTGCGATCAAGACGGTTGCATTCCTTGCGCTTACCGGGTTGTTTGCATTTGCGTCATTCCACTTGATTGAAGATCCGCTGATTCAGTTGGGCAAGCGGCTGACAAACCCGGCGAGTGAATTGGATGAGAGTGGGATTGAGAAGACAGCGGAGGATGTCGCAAAGGCCAATTTTCTGCATGCGGAAATTGATGATGAATTTTCTCCGCTAGTTTCCATCATAACCCCGGTTTATAACGCCGCACGCTGGTTGCCTGAGATGCTTGCCAGCGTGAGTGCACAAACCTTTAAGCGGTGGGAACATTTACTGGTAGATGACGGTTCTACAGATGGCTCACAGAGTTTGATCGAAACGGCGTCTCATATGGATTCGCGCATCAGGCTGCTGCGTATGGAGCGCAATGGCGGACCTTCGACTGCGCGTAATTTGGCAATTGCAGCGGCGCGCGGACGCTATATTGCATTTCTCGATGCAGATGATCTGTGGCTGCCTGAGAAGCTGACGCGATCGGTTGAGTGGATGAGCATGCACGGATATGCGTTCATCTATCACGATTACCGACATCTTTCACATGATGGCGCGCGTGTAGGCGCGCTGATCAAAGGGCCTGAAATATTGGATCTGCGCACGCTGCACACGCGGCGTGGAACTGGGGGGTGTCTCAGCGTGGTGCTCGATCGCAAGCTGATTAACGAATTTTCATTTCCTGCAAACTACAGACTTCAACATGAGGATTTCTACGCGTGGATGAGTTTGATTCGGTATGGTCATTTGGGCCATCGGTTGCCGGCAGATTTGGGGCGTTACAGATTGTCACCGAAAAGCCGCTCGGCGAATAAATTGAACGGGGCTTACAATACCTGGTTGATTTATCGTGACATTTCAAATCTTCCATTTTTGCGTGCGGCGATTTGGTGGCTGCAGTATGCGTGGAATGGGTTCTGGCTTTACCGGGCGGCACGGCCGCGATATTTTCCTTAAATTAAGAGAGTCGTGTTCTTCAACGACCGTTCATTTGATTTTGTCGCAATTGTGCTAGCCTGATTAGTGGGAGCGAGAGAAAAATCAATGTCTACGATTAGCAAGTTCATCAAGCATCACTATCGTCATTTCAACGCCGCAGCACTGATTGACGCGGCTGAAGGATACAACAAGCATCTGGCTGAAGGCGGCAAAATGTTTGTTACCATCGGCGGCGCGATGAGTACAGCCGAGCTTGGTCTCTCGCTCGCTGAGATGATTCGCCAGGATAAGATTCACGGTATCAGTTGCACGGGCGCGAACCTGGAAGAGGATGTTTTCAATCTAGTTGCGCATGATTATTACGAGCGCGTGCCACGCTACCGCTATCTGACGCCGCAGGATGAAGAGGCGTTGCTGAAGCGTCACATGAACCGGGTGACCGATACCTGCATTCCCGAAATGGAAGCTATGCGCCGCATTGAAAATGTGGTACTCAAGGAGTGGGTGAAGGCAGATCAGGCAAATGAGCGCTACTTCCCACATGAATTCATGTACAAGATTTTACTTTCTGGTGTGTTGAAAGAGAGCTACCAGATTGACCCGAAGGATAGCTGGCTACTTGCTGCTGCTGAGAAGAATCTGCCTATTTTTGTACCGGGGTGGGAGGATTCAACGCTGGGCAATATGTTCTCAGGCCACTGTATCTCAGGCGATGTGAAGAAGGTTCACACTGTGCGCACAGGCATTGAGTACATGATCGAGTTGGCCGAGTGGTACACGAATTTAACAGCCAAAAGTTCGCTCGGATTCTTCCAGATTGCCGGCGGTATTGCAGGCGATTTTCCGATTTGCGTGGTGCCGATGCTGCACCAGGATCTGCAGAGAGACAATGTTCCACTTTGGGGATACTTCTGCCAGATCAGCGACTCGACTACGAGCTATGGTTCATACTCAGGCGCGGTGCCGAACGAGAAGATCACTTGGGGTAAGCTTGGTGTGGATACGCCGAGCTTCATTATCGAATCAGATGCATCAATCGTCGCGCCGTTGATCTTTGCTTATGTGCTGGGGTGGTAGTTATCAGTTAGCAGTAAAATCGAATGCCGACTGAGTGCAAACTCAGCCGGCATTTTTCTTTTGATAGAAAATTTAATTGCAGTAGAGGTCAACGTATTCATTAACGGGCATTTTGTCGAGGTGCGCGGAATCTAGTGATGCGTCGAGGATTTTTTGTTGAGTTGCGGGGTCGAATCTGCGGGCTAGATTGCGCTTGAATTTTTCGACGAGGAGTGGGAGTCCGTCCTTGCGGCGCAGACGATGGCCGATTGGGTACTCGACGGTTTCTTCGAGGATGCTGCCGTCGATGAGTTCGACACGCAGCGAGTTGGCGATGGAACGTTTATCTGGATCATGGTAATCGACAGTGTAGGCGGTGTTTTCAACGCAGTTCATCTTTGCGCGAAGCGCGTCGATGCGCGGGTCCCGAGCTATGGAGTCTTCGTAATCACCGGCGGTGAGGCGGCCAAAGAGGAGCGGGATGGCGACCATGTATTGAATGCAGTGATCGCGGTCAGCTGGGTTATTGAGCGGGCCTTTTTTGTCGATGATGCGCAAGCAGGCTTCGTGAGTTGTGATGGTGAGGGAGCGGATATCTTCAGCGGATTTTCCAGCGGTTTGGAGTTTGGAGTGAATCGTCATTGCAGCTTCAACGGCGGTCTGCGAGTGGAATTCTGCAGGGAAGCTGATCTTGAAAAGGACGTTCTCCATGACATACGAGCCATAGGGGCGCTGGAATTTGAAGGGCTGGCCTTTGAAGCTGACATCGTAGAAGCCCCAGGTTTTTGCAGTGAGAGCGGTGGGATAACCCATCTCGCCGGCTTTCGCCATCAGTGCGAGACGAACGGCGCGGCTGGTCGCGTCGCCCGCGGCCCAGCTTTTGCGTGAGCCGGTGTTGGGCGCATGGCGATAGGTGCGAAGGGATTGGCCGTCGACCCAGGCGAGCGAGATTGCGTTGATGGTCTGTTCGCGCGTGAGTCCGAGCAACTCGCAGACGACCGCAGTGGATGCGACTTTGACGAGCAGGACATGATCGAGGCCGACTTTGTTGAAGGAGTTCTCAATCGCAATACAGCCCTGAATTTCATGGGCCTTGATCATAGCGTTGAGAACGCGACCCATGGTAAGAGGCTGGCCGCCATTGGCGATGGATGTGCGGCTGAGCCAATCGGCGACGGCGAGAATACCACCAAGATTGTCGGAGGGATGGCCCCACTCGGCGGCAAGCCAGGTGTCGTTGAAGTCGAGCCAGCGAATCATGGCTCCGATATTGAAGGCGGCTTGAACCGGATCGAGTTGAAAATTAGTGCCCGGGACACGAGCGCCATTTGGGACTGAAGTGCCGGGGACGATGGGGCCGAGGAGCTTGGTGCAGGCCGGGTACTCGAGGGCTTCAAGACCGCACCCGAGCGTGTCGATGAGGCAGGCTCGTGCGGTTGACCAGGCGAGCGGGCTTTCGATCTTGTAGTTGAGTGCGTAGTCGGCAATGTCGGTGAGGACTTGGTCGGGTGCTGGACGATTGTTGCTGATGTGACTGGACACTGTTTCTCCTGAAAAATTTCGTGTTGAATGAACTGCGATTTGATTTCTAGCGTTTTTCAATGGAAACGAATTCGCGATTCTCGGGGCCAATGTAGTTGGCGGAGGGGCGGATGATTTTGCCGTCCTGGCGTTGCTCGATGACGTGCGCGCTCCAACCTGCTGTACGGGCCATGACGAAGAGCGGCGTGAACATCAGTGTGGGGATGCCCATGACGCTGTATGCGACGGCGCTGAACCAATCGAGGTTAGGAAACATATTTTTGGTTTCATGCATGACGCTCTCGATACGTTCAGCGATTGAATAAAGTTTGAGATCGCCGGCATCGGTGGCGAGTTCATGGGCAACACGTTTGATCATGATGTTGCGCGGGTCTGAGATGGTGTAGACGGGATGGCCGAAACCGATGATAACCTCGCGGGCTTCAACGCGGCGGCGAATGTCAGCCTCGGCTTCGTCAGGGGTTGGGTAGCGCTCTTGAATTTCGAGGGCGACTTCATTGGCTCCGCCGTGCTTGGGGCCTTTGAGCGCGCCGATCGCGCCGGTGATGCAGGAGTGGAGATCGGAGCCGGTACCTGCGATGACGCGTGCGGTGAAAGTGGAGGCGTTAAACTCGTGCTCCGCATACAAAATCAGAGACACCTGCATGGCGCGAATCCAGAGCGCGGGCGGCTTTTTGCCGTGAAGGAGATGGAGGAAATGCTCGGCGATTGAGTCGTCGTCGTTGGCGGTTTCAATGCGCAGACCATTGTGCGAGTAGTGATGCCAATAGGTGAGCATGGATCCTAGCGAGGCGAGGAGTTGGTCGGCGACTTTTCGTGCGCCTGCTTCGCCATGCGCAGTGCCTTCGGGCTCAACGCAGCCGAGTACGGAGACGCCGGTGCGCAGAACGTCCATGGGGTGCGATGAAGGCGGCAACAATTCGAGCGCACATTTGACGGCGTGTGGAAGTCCGCGGAGGCTCTTCAGTCGCTCTTTGTAGGCGACGAGCTCAATATGGGTAGGCAGTGAGCCGTGGATGAGGAGATGTGCAACCTCTTCGTATTCGCAGTGAGCGGCTAGGTCGGAGATGTCGTAGCCACGATAGTGAAGGTCGTTGCCGCTGCGACCTACGCTTGAAAGCGCGGTGTTTCCGGCGGGGGTTCCGGAGAGGGCGACGGATTTTTTCGGCTTGAAGGCAACGGGTTCGGTGCTCATGGAAATCTCCAATTATTGAATGCAAAATCTATTCACGATTTTTTGCAAAGAGAGCGTCGAGCTTTTCTTCATAGGCGTGGTAGTCGAGGTACTTGTAGAGGTCGGCGCGGGATTGCATCAGATTGACGACGTTCTTCTGGGTTCCATCGGCGCGGATAGCCTCGTAGACTTTGAGCGCGGCAGCGTTCATTGCGCGATAAGCGCCACAACAATAAAGAACGATATCGACACCGGCCCGCCCGAGTTCATCGCGTGTGTAAAGGGGGGTTTGGCCAAACTCGGTGATGTTGGCAAGGATTGGAACTCCGGCGGCTTCACGGAATGCGGTGTATTGAGCGAGTTCGGTGACAGCCTCGGCGAAGATCATGTCAGCGCCGGCGGCAACGTAGGCAGAAGCGCGATCGAGTGCGGCGGAAAGACCTTCGTTGGCGAGGGCATCGGTACGGGCCATGATAACGAAGTTTTCGTCGGAACGCGCGTCAACCGCAGCCTTGATGCGGTCAACCATCTCGGCGGTGGGGACAACTTCTTTGCCAGGGCGATGTCCACAGCGCTTGGTGCCGACCTGATCTTCCATGTGGATTGCTGCGACGCCGGATTTAATCATGGAGCGAATGGTGCGCGCGATATTGAAAGCGCCGCCCCAGCCAGTATCGATGTCGACGAGGAGGGGGAGCGAAGTTGCGTCGGTGATACGGCGTGCGTCGGTGAGGACGTCCTCCAAGGTGCTGATGCCGAGATCGGGGATACCGAGAGAGTTCGCCGCCACGCCGCCGCCGGAGAGATAGATGGCGCGAAAGCCGGAGGCTTCAGCGAGACGCGCTGTGTATGCGGTGATGCAGCCAACAACTTGGAGTGGCTTTTCGTCTTTGAGGGCGCGGCGAAAACGCGCTCCCGGAGAAGATTGATGGAGAGATTTTGTCATGATGAGTCCGTTGCCGCCTACATTTCATTGTAGTGTCGGAGGGGTGTAAATTTCCGCGGCTATCATATCAGGCTGGATGTAGGCTTTGAATTGGATTCAGACAGCGCAGATTGACCTGCATGACGCAAATGGACTTCCATAACAGGGCCTCAAAGTGCGACAATCATCCCGTTTGAGTTTTCCGGTATGAAGTTGTCAATCAGCAACCGCTAACATCCCCAAGGAGATAAAAGTCTATGAAGTTTTCACGAATTTGCGCAGTATTGATTCTTGCAACTGCAACCTTTGCCACATGCAATCTGAGCATTGCGCAGGATGCCGCAGCCAAGCCCAAGCCCGCACCAAAGAGCCCGCCAGCGGTTGAGACGGCGACAATTGGTGGAAAAACGATCACGATCAATTACTCTTCACCACGTGTGAATGGTCGCGCAGGGAAGATTTTCGGAAAGGATGGCCTGATTGCCACAGGCGATAAATCCACTTATCCGGTATGGCGTGCTGGCGCGAATGAGTCGACAGCGTTGAAGACCGAGGGAGAGTTGACGATTGGCGATCTCAAAGTGCCCGCCGGCAGCTACACGCTCTGGGTAGATATTTCTGATCCGGATAGCTGGGTGTTGATTATCAACAAACAAACCGGTCAGTGGGGAAGAACGTATGATAAGGCGCAGGATCTGGGGCGCGTGCCGATGAAGATGGAAAAGCCCAAGGCGACGATCGAGAATCTCAAGTACACGCTGGAGTCGAAGGGCAAGGACAAGGGTGAACTCAAATTGAGTTGGGAGAACCACGAGGCCGAAGTCAAGTTCAGCGTGAAGTAGACGATAGAGTTTTCAGCGGCAAAGCGGAGATTTGCACTGAATTTCCACTTTGCCGCTACAATATAGATAGAAAGTAAAAGTTCCCATAGGTGAATAATCGTGCCCTTGTATGAGTACCGCTGCCACAAGTGTGGTCATCGATTTGAAAAGATACAATCCTTCAGCGCTGCACCGGAGACTGAGTGCCCGGTGTGCAAGGGAGAGCTTTATCGCCCGCTGACTGCGCCTGCCTTTAACTTCAAAGGCGCGGGTTGGTACGTGAATGATTATGCTTCGAAGTCGGCGAGCGCTACGTCGTCCTCAGTTGACTCAGCGACATCTGTTGCTGCGAACAGTGAGAGTACTTCAGCAACAGTTGCTCCGGCAATCGCACCTGCGGTTCCGTCAACCACTACAACGACCACAGCTAATAGCTAGATAAATAAGGGATCTTTATAGACAAAGAAGTTGATGGACTCCTCAAAGCAGCCAGCTCATTGTCGTGCGAATTCTTTTGGCTGGCATGTGCATCAGACGTGTGAGGCCAATTCACATGATGCAGATTAGAGCCGCAAGAGAGCGGGGCCACGCCAATCATGGCTGGCTGGATACTTATCACACCTTCAGTTTCAACACTTATTACGACCCCGAACATATGGGATATCGTGCATTGCGCGTCATTAACGAAGACGTGATAGCGGGAGGCGGCGGATTCGGCACACACGGACACAACGACATGGAGATTGTGACGTATGTGCTCTCGGGTACTTTGGCACACAAGGATTCACTTGGCTCAGGCGGCCTGATTACACCAGGCGAGTTGCAGCATATGTCGGCGGGATCAGGAATCAGGCACTCGGAGTACAACGCTTCTAAAGAGGAGCCTGTGCATATGTTGCAGATTTGGCTGCAGCCTACAGTCCACGGGATTGTGCCGAGCTATAGCCAGCAGAGATTCCCAATTTTGCAGGAGTTGAATGTGTTGCATGTGCTGGCTTCTCCGGATGGCCGCGATAACTCACTGATCTGGGTAACTGACGCGGAGCTATACTCATCTCGACTCACTGCGGGAAGCAAGGTGGAGCATAACTTTGCACGTCCTGCCGGGTGGCTGCAGGTGGCTCGCGGAAGCGTGATCGTGAATGGAGTGGAGTTGAAGCAGGGCGATGGATTAGCGCTTGCGGATGAGAAGAGTGCGACGATTACCGCGAAGGCTGAGGGTGCTGAAGTGCTGCTCTTTGACTTGGCGTGAGTTAGATTAAGATTTGATTATGGATCAGCGAACTAAAAACGAAGGTTTTGAAGAAACGGTTGAGCTGATGCCGATTCATGGACCGATTCCTTTGCTTATTCCCGATGGATATCAATGTGTTTCCACAAGCATTGATTTCCAGGGAAATTTAATTCAGTTTTTCGTGCCATTTATTGTTGCGGCCGATGTGTCTGGAACCTGGGAGCAGCCTGGCTGGGCAATATTTCCCAACACACGTGCGGAAAAGAATTACAACGCAATCGTTCAGATAACTAGCGAGACAAACGCGGTGAGATTCGAATTACGGTCGGTTGATGCAGCATTTCCTAAGGTGCAAATCCTCTCTGATGGAAAAATTCTAGTTGTTTCTTCACGGTGCCATAGACGCAAAGACGGGACTCACGAGAATAATGCAAAAATTTTCATTCAAGATGGATCGCTTGAAACGGAATTTTGTCTTGGCGATGGAATCGAAGATATCCAGGTGGACAGTTCTGATCGATTGTGGGTTGGATATTTCGATGAGGGCATATTTGGTAATTTCGGTTGGGGTGGTTATGCTGATACAGGCTATACAGAGCCAATTGGTTCTTCTGGGCTGGAATGCTTTGATAAGAACGGCGAAGGCGTATGGAGTTTCTCGCCTGCAGACGGATTCGATTCACCAGCATCTGTTTATGCACTGAATGCATGCAGGGATGGAGTCTGGGTGGTTTATTACACTGATTTTCCAATCGTTAAAATAGATCAGCAAAATCGTGTGACCGCTTGGAATACCAATTTAAGCGGTACAAGTCAGATTGCAGTTTCAGGCGAGCTGCTATTGGCCTATGGCGGATATGCTGAGAAAAGCAAGGAGTGCTTATTGCTTCATCTGGGGGATGGTAATGCCCAGCGGCTTGCAAACGTAAAACTAGATTTTCCGGATGGAAGCAAGCTGAAAGACAGCAATGTTATTGGCAGAGGCGAATATTTACACGTAATTTCCGACAATGCTTGGTACAAATTCAAAGTGCCATCATCCTTCTAATCTCTATTGATTAACCGTTAAGTCACGGCACTCGCAAGTAGTATTTTGCTGATATTAATCCATTCGGTAGGATATTTGCCGATCTTGAAGGCGGTTTAGTAGCCAACGTATGTAAATGAACGGATTTGGTTGCACTCGATTTGAACAAGTCGTCGAGGAAAGTGTTGCAGGGGTGATACAACACATTTACCATTTTCATTCGCCCTCCAGCATGGCTGCTCCTATTTTTCAGACCTCAACTTAATGGCACCGAACGCGCCTGATGCAATCTATATCCGCAGGTGCTTGCAGATTAATACCCGCCTTCATGCAAAATGGATACATGCGAATTCTCTACTCATCGCACCAATTGAGAATTGCGAACTGACGACTGTGGGCTATAACGGAGGTACCCCCCCCTCCCCCCTC
>VFSW01001100.1_pt1 | contig 40471 bp, 29 predicted proteins | sample 5358111 | NCBI WGS metagenome assembly VFSW01 (sample SAMN11554181, study PRJNA540505) | mine drainage metagenome | isolation source: sediment from site ElyBrook_90M | place: USA: Ely Copper Mine, Vershire, VT | collected 2017
CATAGTTGAGTTCCGATAGGCTAACCGCAAAGCGCCGGGCGGGTTAGATCAACCCTTCGGCCCTGAGTGTTGCCTGCACCGCCGGACGCGCAGCGACACGTCCGAGGTAGTCGGTGAGCGCCGGCCAGGGCGTCAGATCAAACCCGACGTGCTTGCACCACCCCAGCACGGTGAAGAGATAGGCATCGGCCACGCTGAAATCGTCGCCCATCAGCCAGGGCATGCCGCCGAACCGCAGGCTCACATAGTCGATACGCCGGGGCAATAATTGTTTCTTGACAATGTCCTTCCAGGTATCAGGCGACTGTGGGTTGAACAATGCGCCAAAACTCTTGTGCAGCTCCGTAGAAATGAAACTGAGCCATTCCATCAATCGATAACGTTCCAGGGTACCGGCTGCCGGCGCAAGCCGCTTTTCCGGCACTTGATCGGCCAGATACTGGACGATGGCAGTACCTTCGGTAAGTATTTGCCCGTCGTCCAGAACCAGTGCGGGGACATATCCGTTGGGATTGATCGTCTTGTAATCGGTGCCCGCTTCGGTGCTGCAGGTAGCAAGATCAACCCGTTCCGAGTCGTAGGTAAATCCGCCTTCGTTGAGCACGATGTGCGGCGACAACGAACAAGCACCTGGTTTGTAATAAAGTTTCATCTGGACACCTCCTAGTATTGAGAAACGGACATGCTCACGTGACCATTATGTCATGCTTGATGAAATGAGGGCATTGCACGGGAACCTCAACCCGCCCAGGCGACCGATTGACAACATCAAGGCAATGGCAGATGCTGCGAACTCTGTCGTCATGCCGAAGTGGTTTTCGAACGTTACTCTAATATTTCCTAACAGATGATCGGCGCCACAAACCAATCAATGTACTTCACACCCTCGACGCCCAGGCGTTCTTCGGCCGAGGTGCGCGCCATCGTTTGGTTGGCGCTGGTCAGTTGGCTGTTTAGCTTCGCACACTGCACCGCTGAGATGCTTGAATCAGGGACATTTGCCTCGGCCGATTCGGGCCTGGAATCCGCAGCGCCGCATGGCGGCAGTGACGGACACCGTCATGCACAACAACCGCACACGGACAGTTGCTGCACGCTGCAAGATACTCCACTACCCGCTGCTGCCGTCACCCTGTCGGCACCCTTGTACGATCGGCTTGTGGCTGTCCTGCCGCTGCTTCTGACTCTGTCATTGACTCCGTTCGTACTCCTCCGCACTCTTCTGCAGATTACCGGCCCGCCCGGCCAATTCCGTCACCGACTCCTCGTCCACTCCATCAGTCCAAACGCCCCACCCCGTTAACGCACCTTGCCGTGCGGCTATTGCCGTGGCTGCGCTGAACGTGTGCCGCCAGCCGCAGTTACATAGGTCGTCTAGCTGTTTATTGGGTTATTGGGGTACTCGCCATGTCTCTCTTACCTCTGTCGGAATTGTTGCGTCTGTTCGCAATGGTCTTGTTGTTGACGGTGCTTGCACCCCTGGCCGTCGCGGCACCGGCGAACTCCGTATCGACACTCGCTGCGCTTATCGACGTGGCCCTCCGCGACAACAAGGACCTGCAGACCGCGCGCCATGCCGTGGATGGCGCGCGCGCGCGGCTGCAGCAGGCCGGCCTTGCGCCAAATCCGCGCCTGGAGCTTTCCGGGCGCAACGATACGCTGTTCAATAACGACGGCGAGTACGCCGTCAGTACCGGCTTCAGCCAGACATTTCCCATCGCCGGCCGCCTCGCGCGGCAACAGGGTGTGGCGCGGGTGGATGTCGCGCTGGCGCTTGCCGAGATCGCGCAGGCCGAGCGCACGCTGGCCGGCAATATCGCGGCGGCGTATTACCGACTGTTGGTGCTGGATCGGCAAGTGGCGACGCAAGACCGGCTGATCGGTGTTGACGATGCGTTGCTGAACGTGACTCGCGATCGTCTGCGTGCCGCCGAAGTCGCCGAGACCGATGTTACGACCGCGCAATTGGAACTGCGGCGCGCGCGTGAACAACGTGCCTTGCTGCAAACACAGCGCGCGACACAATTCGCCGAACTCAATCAATTGCTGGGCCGGATCGGTGACGCGGCGCTGACTATCGATGCGACACTGCCCGCGCCGGGGGCATTGCCCGATGCCGTCACGTTGCAACGCCAGGCGCTGACGTTTCGACCGGATCTGCGCACGGCGTATCTGAATGCGGATCGCGCCCACGCCGAACAGGCTTTGGCGCGTGCCGAACGTTGGGAAGACTGGACCGTCGGTGTCGGTGTCGAACAGGACCGGCTAGCGATCGACGGCGCACCGGCCCAGCAGGCCAACCGAGCGATTGGCGTGTCGCTGTCGATTCCTCTGCCACTGCGGAATAATCGCCAGGGCAGTATCGCCGCAGCACTCGCAAGCGGCGCGCAAGCGGACGCCAACGTGCAGGCGCTGAGCTTCAATATCGCCAATGAGATCACCCGACGTCATACCGAAGTCACGCGCCTGGCGCAATCGCTGGCCGATTATCAGCGCGACTTGTTGCCGAGTGCTGCACAGAACGTCGCCCAAGTACAGCAGGCCTATCGGCAGGGATTGACGTCGATCTTCACCGTCATCCAGACGCAGCGCCAACAGGCCGAGGTCGCGCAAGCCGATCTCGATATCCTCGATCGTTATCTGCAAGCACTGGCTGCACTGCGCACGGCGGCGGTCAGCTATACCCAACACGTGGCGTTGCCGGAAGCCTCGGCTTCGGCGTTCGACCCGGAAGGAAAATAATATGCATACCCTGACTTTCGTTGCCCGCAAGTCCCGCCCCCTGCAATTGCTGCTCGTGTTGGTTGCCCTGGTGTTCGGTCGCGTTCATCCGGCGCTTGCCCACGGTGGGGAGATCGCGGTGGGCGGTGGCGCGCGCGGCCCGGTGGTTCTCACCGAGCAACAGCAGAAAGCCATCGATTTGAAAACTGCAGTGGCCGACCTGCGCGCACTCGATCAGATACTCAACGTCAACGGCGAGGTACAACTGCTCCCGCAACGTCAGGCGGCCGTGAGTACGCGCATCAGTGGGCAGGTCAAGGCACTCTATGTCGGCCTCGGCGACAAGGTCCGTGCCGGTCAGTCTCTAGCCAAAGTGGAATCGCGCCTCAGCGGCAATCCGCCCCCCAGCGTTGTGATTACCGCGCCCATGGCGGGCATTATTGACGAGAGCAGTGTGATACTTGGTCAAGCGGTTGAGCCGAACACCGGGTTGTTTCACATCAGCGACCGTTCGCGGGTGATCATCGCGGCGCGTCTCTATGAAGAGGATCTCGGCAAAGTACGTGTCGGCATGGAGGCGCGGGTGCGTGCGCTGGGTTATCCGCAGCAGGCGTTCACCGGCAAGATCACCCTGATCGAGCCGCAACTGGATCCGCAGACGCGTACGGTCAAGGTCTGGATCGAGGTGGCCAATCCACAGGATCTGCTGCGTCCCAATATGTTCGCCCGCGCCAGCATCGTGCTGCAGCTCAATGCAGCAGCGCTCGCTGTGCCCACCAGCGCCGTGATGGAGGCCAATGGTGAAAACTTCGTGTTCGTGCGCGAGCCCAAACAATTCCGTCGTGTCGAGGTGACCCTCGGCGCCGCCGACGATAGCTACACGCAAATCACCAGCGAACTGGTGCCGGGCGATGAAGTTGTCACCCAAGGCAATCGTGAGCTGTACACGATGTGGCTGACCGGCGGTCAGTTGAAGGAAGAGGACTGATCATGTTCAATCGTCTGATCGCCTGGTCGCTGCACAATCGCCTGATCGTACTCGCCATCACCGTTGTCCTGTTCATCGCCGGCGGTGTCGCGCTGCAACGCATGAGCGTGGACGTGTTTCCGGAATTCGCGCCGCCGCAGGTCGTGATCCAGACCGAGGCGCCGGGCATGTCGCCGCAGGACGTGGAATCGCTCATTACCTATCCGTTGGAAAGCGCCATCAATGGCACGCCGGGTGTCAGCGCCGTGCGCTCCAAGACTTCAGTCGGTCTGTCCACCATCACCGTGGTATTCGACGCGTCCACCAACGTTTACCTCGATCGGCAACTGGTCAACGAGCGCATCCAGAACGTGAGCGGTCGCCTGCCGCCGGGCAGCCTGCCGCCTGTGATGCTGCCGGTGACCTCGGCGGTGGGCTGGCTGGTCAAGTATGCATTGATCAGCGACACGCTGACGCCCGAGCAACTGCGCACGCTATCCGATTGGGACATCCGCCCGCGCCTTCTGGCGTTGGGCGGAATCGCCTCGGTGGTCGCCACCGGCGGCGAGGTCAAACAATACCAGGTGCGGCTCGATCCGCTGCGCATGCAGGCTTACCGCATCAGTGCCGTGGATGTGCGCCAGGCGCTGGAAAACGCCAACGTCAACGTACCCGGCGCATTTTTGCAACAACCCGGCCAGGAATTCATTGTCAGTGGCGTGGGACGCATCACCTCGCTGGACGATGTCAGGAACACCGTGATCGTCACGCGCAACAGCGTGCCCATCACCATCGCCAACGTCGCCGAGGTCGCCTTCGGCGGCGAGATCAAACGCGGTGATGGTGCGTTTGCCCTGAATAACGCCGTGATCGGCACGGTCTCCAAGGCCTACGGCGCCGACACACTGACCACGACCTACAATGTCGAGCAGGCGCTCGCGGACATCAAACAGCGCCTGCCGGCGGGCGTGCGCATGGAGACCGGCGTGTTCCGCCAGGCGAACTTCATCGAGGCCGCGATTCACAATTTGAACGTGTCCCTGCTGGAGGGTGCGTTGATCGTGATCGGGGTGCTGTTCCTGTTCCTGATGAACTGGCGCGCTTCGCTGATCACCTTTCTGTCCATGCCAGCCTCTTTCGGCGGCGGCATTCTGATCATGCACGCCTTCGGCATTGGCATCAACTCCATGACCCTCGGCGGCTTGGCCATCGCCATCGGCGAGGTGGTGGATAACGGCATTATCACCGTAGAAAATGTAGTGCGCCGACTGCGCCTCAACCGCAATGCTGAACGCCCGCTGCCAACCCTTGAAGTGGTGTTCGACGCGGTGCAGGAAATCCTCAACTCGGTGGTATACGCGACGCTGATCGTGATCCTGATTTTCCTGCCGATCTTCTTTCTGCAGGATCTGGCCGGGCGCATCTTCAGCCCGCTCGGTGTGAGTTACATCGCCTCGGTGACGGCGTCACTGGTCGTCGCTGTGACCATGGTCCCGGCGCTGTGTTATCTGCTGCTGGTGCGCAAGTCGGAAAAGCACGGCGATGCCGGCATCACGCTGCATGCAACGGACAGTCGCGAACTGCTGGCCAACACCACGCCGGCCGCAACGGATGGCGAGGAGCATGAGACCCGTTTCGTGCTCGGGTTGAAGCGGCAATTTCTGCGCTTGCTGAATCTGGCGTTGCGTCATGTCGGCTGGGTGGTCAGCTTGTCGCTGGCGGCGCTGCTCGCGGCGCTGTCACTGCTGCCCTCGTTCGGGCTGTCGTTCCTGCCGGAATTCCACGAGGGTAATTACATCATCGCCATGACCACACTGCCCGGCACCTCGCTGGAGGAATCGATGCGTCTCGGTGCGCGCGTGCGCGCCGATCTACTCAAGTACCCGCAGGTGGTGTCGATCGATCAGCGCGCCGGGCGCAGCGAACTCGACGATGACGCGCAACCACCCAATTTCAGCGAGTTCGATGTGCGGTTGGATTTCTCCAAGAACGCCAACATGTCGCCGGATGCATTGATTGAGCGCATCCGCGACGATCTCGCCGGGATTCCCGGCGTGGTGTTCAACGTCGGCCAGTTCATCGCGCACCGCATGGATGAAGTGCAGTCCGGCGTGCGCTCGCAGGTGGCCGTCAAGATTTTCGGCGATGATCTGGCGAAGCTGTATGCATTGGGGTTGGATGTGCAGGGCGTATTGAAAAAGGTGCCTGGCGCGGTCGATGTCAACGTCGAACAGCAGATCAGCGTGCCGCAACTGACCATCAAGATCGATCGCAATCGCGCTGCCCGTTATGGCGTCAAGGTGGGTGATGTGGCGCGCGACATCCGAATCGCGCTGAACGGTGAAACCGTGTCGAGCGTATTGGAAGGGAGGCGCCGCTTCGATCTGTTCGTGCGGCTTGCCTATCCGGCGCGCGACAGCGTGGCGACGATCCGCGATCTGCCGGTGGATGCGCCGGGACCCGATGGCGGCAGTATCAAGATTCCGCTGCGCGCCGTGGCTGACGTGGCCTTGCAGGACGAGCCCTACGCCATCAGTCGCGAAAGCGTGCAGCGACTGATCGTCGTGGGTTTCAATGTGCAGGGTCGCGATCTCAACAACGTAATAAGGGATGCGCGGGCGGGCATCGCGGCGAAGGTCAAACTGCCGCCGGGCTATTTTGTTCAATACGGCGGCCAGTTCGAAAGCCAGCGCCAAGCTAACCACACACTGCTGAGCTTCGGCGGTCTGGCGCTGTTCGGTGCGTTGCTGCTGCTCTACAAGGTCTTCGGTACGTTCCGCGAGGCGCTGCTGGTGCTGTTCAATCTGCCGTTGGCGATGATCGGCGGCATCGTCTCGCTGTATCTGTCCGGCGCGAACATGAGCGTGGCGGCGGTGATCGGTTTCATCACGCTGTTCGGCATCGCGACCCGCAACGGCATCATCCTGGTGACCCACTACAACCAGTTGCGGCGCGCAGGCAAGCCGCTGAGCGAGGTGGTGGTGCAAGGCACGCTCGATCGTCTCGTGCCGGTGCTGATGACCGCGGCGACAGCCGCGCTCGGTTTGATACCGCTGCTGTGGGGCTCACCGGTCGGCAAGGAACTGGAGCAGCCGCTGGCACAGGTGGTGCTCGGTGGACTGATTACATCCACCTTCCTAAACATGATCGTCGTGCCCACGGTTTACAACCGCATCGAACAGTGGCGCGAGCAGCGTCAACATCGCCAGGCATCGGCATCACTCGCCCAGGAGCGACAATCGACCTGAACCGGCACAGTACTCCGTCCAGTATTACGCGATCATTACACGCATCAACACCTGGAGATTGCACTATGAATACCAAGACCTCTCATGCCGTATTGATGATTTTCATACTGTTCACCGCTTCGGCCGTAATCCCGCCGGCACAGGCTGCCGAAGCGACGCCGCCGCAGATACCCGCAACGACGCCTGCTATCTGGCAGGCCATTGACCAGCACACTGCAGAGCTGACCCGACTGATTCAGGCCGGAACGCTAGGGGAAGTGCATCATCACGCCTTCGCCATCCGCGACCTGAGTGCCGCGCTACCGGCGCGCGCGAACCAACTGTCGCCTGAGCAACGTAAGCAGATCGAATCTCAGATAAAGTTCGTCGCGACGCTGGCGCAGCGTCTCGACGCCAGCAGTGACAACAATGACCGCGCCGGCTCCGCGGCGAATCTGACCAAACTCAAAAATGTGCTGGAATCGATGCGGGCATTATTCGTCACGCCGACGTTAAAGTAGCGCTGGATTCACGATCGCCCAACAGGCCGAGCGACCGACAAGTACGCACGATGACACAGGTTGCAACTCTTCTCTGAATTGCCCGGCAACCGTCACAGTCCTTGACGACATGATCGTTCCGGTTTACATTTGCGGCCGTTATAATTGCGGAGACTTTTAGTGGACGCTTGTTCGAGTGACTATCACAGTAGCCGCTATTACTTGGTAATTGGCGGGCCCTTGGCAAGATAACCCGCAGGTACGTCCCTGCCGCGATCTCGCCGAGAGCGGGAAGCGGCATCCCTAGCGCGGACTCCGGCGAGTCCGCCTTCGATCTCTTCCATATTCACTATTCACTTGATGTCGGTGCACGATGGCCTGCGCCAACGGACACCTTGAGCACCTGACCGACATTCCGGCCGGAGAGGATGACAGCGTGCGGCGCAAATATCGGCCGTAGACGTCAAGCCGCCACCCCGGCGACGGAATGCGCTCGGTCAGCGCCACTGAGCAGCTCTGCCTCGATGAACAGTTGTCGTTCGAGGATCTGCCATGCGTATACATTACACGCACGTTTACCTGATCACCTGCGTCGGTGTTTCGCTCTCTGTCCCGGCCTGGGCACAGGCGGTCGATACTGAGAACTGGAACGCCAAGTTTCAGACCACCTACATCTGGCAGGAGCAACCCTCCTTCGCGGCGGCCTATTCCGGGCCGCACAGCCTCTCCCCGAGTCGCGAGAAGAGCTATTCGTTTACAGCCACGGCGGCGCTGGGTGTTCGTCCGTGGTTGGGCGGTGAACTCTACTTCGATCCGGAGGTGGCCCAGGGCGTACCGCTGTCCCATCTCACAGGACTGGGCGGTTTTACCAATGGCGAGAGCGCTCGCACCGCCGGGCCGACACCGACGTTCTACCGCGCGCGCTTGTTCCTGCGCCAGACCTGGGGACTGGGCGGTATCTCACAGCCGGTGGAATCGGACGCCAACCAACTGGCCGGTGCGGTCGATTCGCGGCGCTGGGTGTTGACCGCCGGGAATCTCTCGATCCTGGATGTGTTCGACAACAATGCCTACAGCCACGATCCGCGCACCCAGTTTTTCAACTGGGCATTCATGACGCACGGAGCCTATGACTATGCTGCCGACACACGCGGGTATTCCTGGGGAGCCGTCCTGGAGTATGACCACGACGCTTGGGCGATCCGTGCAGGTCGCTTCCTCCAGCCGAAAGCGCCCAACCAACAGGCGCTGGACACGCGGATCTTCCGCCATTACGGCGATCAGATCGAATTCGAACGCGACTACCGTCTCGGCGACCAGGCCGGCGCGCTGCGTTTGCTGGCCTACCGCAACCGTGCGGTGATGGCGCGCTATGAGGATGCCCTGGCGCAAGCGATACGGACCGACACCCCGCCCGACCTCAACGCAGTGCGCTTCGGCGCCCAGACCAAGCGAGGTATCGGGCTCAATCTTGAACAGGCGCTGAGCTCCGACGTAGGCCTGTTCGCGCGGGCCATGTGGGCCGATGGTCAGACCGAGACCTATGCGTTCACGGAGATTGACCGTTCGGCCTCGACGGGGCTTGCGGTCAAAGGTTCCGCGTGGGGTAGGGCACGGGACACGGTAGGCATGGCCGGTGCGCGCAATGCCCTGTCGTCGGCTCACCGTGACTATCTGGCGGCCGGCGGCCTCGGATTCTTTCTGGGCGATGGGCGGCTCAATTATCGTCCCGAGAACATCGCCGAGGCGTATTACGCGCTGCATCTGCGTAAGGCAACGTGGCTCACTGCCGATATTCAATATATCAGCAACCCGGGCTACAACGCTGATCGCGGTCCCGTAAAGGTGGGGTCGCTCAGGCTGCATACGGAGTTTTGACGGGACCATGGCTCCGTCATGACAAGGCCGACCAATCATCACTGTGACAACAGGCTGGGCGAATGGCCCATGAACTCGCTTTAAGGAGGAAGTCCCATGTCCGACCACAGCCCTGAAACCGCTGTACTCGACGGCGCCCACGTCGGCGACATAATAGGTGCGTTCGGTACCATCCGGCACGGCGACACCGCCGCCCGCCATGGCTGGTGGCCGCGCTTGCGCACACTGCTGGCCATACTGGGACCTGGCTTGATCGTCATGGTCGGTGATAACGATGCCGGAGCCTTCAGCACCTACGCGCAAGCCGGCCAGAACTACGGCACCGGGCTGCTTTGGACCCTAGTGCTATTGATCCCGGTCCTGTACGTCAATCAGGAAATGGTGTTGCGCCTGGGCGCCGTGACGGGCGTCGGCCATGCCCGCCTGATCCTCGAACGGTTCGGCCGGTTCTGGGGCGCATTCAGCGTCATCGATCTGTTCGTGTTGAATGCGCTGACCCTCGTGACGGAATTTATCGGTATCTCCTTGGCCCTGCAGTTTCTCGGCGTGTCAAAGCTCTGGGGGGTAGCGGTCTCCGCGACCCTGGTTATGCTGGCCGCCGGCACCGGAGATTTCCGCCGCTTTGAACGCTTCTCGATGGCGCTGGTATTCGCCAGCCTGCTGCTGGTGCCGCTGCTGGTCATGGTCCACCCGCCGTTAGCGCAAGTCGCCCATGATCTGGTGGTGCCGCGCCTGCCTGGCAACGCTCAACTCAGTGACGTGATGCTGCTGATCATCGCCGTGGTGGGCACGACAGTCGCGCCGTGGCAGCTCTTCTTCCAGCAAAGCTACGTCATCGACAAGCGCCTCACGCCGCGCTTCATTCGCTATGAGCGTGCCGATCTGCTGCTCGGGATCGTCCTGGTGATGATCGGGGCGATTGCTATCGTCGCGGTGTGCGCCGCCACGTTCGCCGGCCAACCCGATGTCGGCAATTTTCAGGATGTCAGCGCGGTAGCAGCGGGTCTTGCAAAATACCATGGCCATCTGAGCGGAGTGTTGTTTGCCATCGCCCTGATCGACGCCAGCCTGATCGGTGCCAGTGCCGTGTCGTTGTCCACCGCCTATGCGGTCGCCGATGTGTTGAGCATGAAGCATTCACTGCATCGCAAGCCGACCGATGCCATGGCGTTCTACGCCGTATACTGCGCGCTGATCGCGGGCGCCGCGGCGCTGGTGTTGATCCCCGGCATGCCGTTGGGGCTGCTGACCAATGCGGTACAGGCCCTGGCCGGGGTGTTGCTGCCGAGCGCCTCCGTGTTTCTGCTGCTGTTGTGCAACGACAAGGAAGTGCTTGGACCGTGGATCAACACGTGGCACACGAATCTGGTAACCGGCGTGATCGTGGCGCTGTTGGTTCTGCTGTCCATCATCCTGACGGCGGCGGTGATCTGGCCCGATCTGTCCAGCGGCACGATCATCGCCATCCTGATCGGAGGCGGCATCGTTGGCTTGGGTGTGGTGGTCGGCGCGCATCGGCAGTCACGCACAGCGGCCGCTACCGCGGATGATCGGTGCCCGCGGGAAGACATCGATCCAGGCCTATTAGACGCCTGGCGCATGCCGTCTTTGGCACGCCTCAAGCCACTCGTCTTGTCGCGCAGCGATCGCCTCTGGATGGGGGTATTGCGCGGCTATCTGGTGATTGCCGTAGGACTGGTGGCTTACAAAGTGATTGAGGTGGCGGCACGATAAATGAGAGTCAACAGACCGCATTCGGGTTGTGGCCCGGCCAGATAGGCCTGCGCGTACTCAAGGTCGCCGGCCAACCGGATGCCCGCGTATCGATGTTATTTTGGCCATTTTCTGAACCAGTGCCGTCACGGGCAGGTCAGAGCAATCATATGACCGAAGAATCTCACCTTGATGAGGCGCCGACTCTGCCAGCCGAATCACGAAAATGTGAATTTCATGTTAACAATTCATGCAGGGTCACTGCAAAAATTGTCATTGTTTGGTGGCAAGCATCTTGTCACGATCCCGAGTACGACAAGGGCGCGCGGCTATCATGCGCTGTCGATGGCAGGTTTCAGGTCAGGATCAGGCTGAAATCATGACATTACAGCGTGCGTGCGTGATATGTTGAACATCATTGGCAGGGCGCCGCAGCAAACTCTGTTTATTGGCATAACCATTGCGTATCAACATCAACATTGGCGTCATAAATGTTAAGGAACCTCTTAATGCATCGTGCCCATTCCCATGAAGGTCGGGAGTCCATGCTGTTGACCTCCCGGATTCCTGCTGTCGTGGTAACGACGCTAATGAAATCAGATCTTCCTTGTACCAAAACGTGCCGGCCGTAAACCATTTGCAGCGGTCATTCGCGACCCGAGGACAGACGCCCCACTGGGATATCCTACCTAGGCAATTCCGCCACGTTGATCGAACCAAAATTTTCCATTTACGATCATTGCCCATGGATGTCGGACGTCGATGGAACAAATTCAGCCTAGTTGCTGTGCGTTGCGTAGTATTATTCATTTCGAGCGCCGATGAAGGCTTAAGACCTTCCATCTTGCCCGCGTTGTGTCCCCATCTCAGCGCATTCGGCGGTTAATTCTGCTTTGACAAGGGGCTTTGCAAAATGCTCGCGGCAGCAACCATTCTTGCCCTTCAGTGGGCGGAACACGCTACATTATGATATCTTTTATGAACATCGTCTTATCAGCCGGCAGCGTCGCCACCGCTACAGCGGCGATTCGCGCACTCGCCCCCAGGACACATCCGGCAGAAACACGACTCGATAATCTCGAAGGCTGGCAACTTGAGCTGCTGATCGAACGTTTCGGTTGGAACACCAATAGTTTCTTGCTTCACTACGGCGGCTACCGTTTTTTCAACCCCTTCGAAACCTGGGAGATGGGCGTCGTCCCCTACGTGGCGACTTCGCGCGCACTGATCGTTGCCGGCGATCCGCTGTGCCGACCCGACCTACAATGGGACGCGCTGGAGATCTTCCGCGACTTTGCGCAAGAGCACAACCTCCAGGTGTTAATTCTTCCGGCCTCGGAGCGTCTGGCCGCCAAGGCCGGCGCGCACGGTTTCGGGAAACTCATCGTCGGCACAGAAGCGCAATTCGATCCACTTACGTGGGTACCGCGCGGCGACTCCGGCAAGCCCGTTCGCTGGTCGGTGAACAAGGCTCGCCGCAGCGGGGTAAGCGCCGAGTTGTATCTTCCGGGGCAGGCTCGACGCCCTGAAGTCGAAACCGCCATCGCCGAATTTGCCGACCGTTGGCGCAATGAACGCAAGATCAATCCCCTTGGCTACCTCGTTTCCGTTGACCCGCTCAAACAGGTTGAAGACAAGCTTTTCGTGACCGCCTGGTTCGAAGGCAGGTTGATCGCTTTCCTCGCGGCTTCGCCCATCTACGCGCGCAAAGGGTGGTACCTCGAAGATATTATCCGGCTCAAATCGACCCCGGCGGGCGCCTCTGAACTACTCATCACCACGCTGCTCGACCACCTGCGTGTTTCGCGCTGCCAGTTTGCCACGCTTGGCACCGCTCCTCTGGCGGGTATCGAAGCACAGCGCGGTTACCCGGTGGCTCGTTGGGCGTTAACGCTCATTTACCGACACATGAATACGTTCTATAACTTCCGTGGGCTGCATCACTTCAAGAGCAAGTTCCGGCCGACCTTCGAAGAACACAATTATGTGCTTTTTTTTCCGGCGAAGTTGCGGCCGAACGTCATCTTCACACTTCTGGAAGTCTTTGAGCCCGGCGGGTTGTGGGGTGTTCTGAAAGGTAAAATCACCAAGAAGTCAAAGCGCCGACGTCGAGGGGAATGATGGTTTATCTGTCAGGAACTCCTGGACGGGGCTTGCCGATGCGGCGCGGCCTTCGATTTACTCGGCGCCAATCGAGCGCGCGACGTTCCGCCACCCAGCGCTGGGTTTATTGACGACATGGGCGCTAACCCTCCAATCGTTGGGCTCCTGATCGCGGCGGCGGCATTCTACCGTGGACCCCAAGTGGCCGCGTTGTCGGCGGCCGAACAGGCGCCGCTGTCGGGTACCGGGATGCTGCGGATCCACGGCGAGCGCTTACCCAGAGACGGAGTCTGCATTCATAGCGCGGCGGTCATTATGGCACCCCTTGAGCGCGTCGTCGCGGTGGCTCTCGATTTTCCCCGGCAGGCGCTGCTCTTCGCCGGCTATCACAGCATCGCATCGCAGCCATCGGGTGCCTCGCGGTGGACGGTGCAGTACGATCAAGAGATCGCCTGGGTTGGGCACGAACGTTATTCGCTCGAGTGGGAATCACGCCCTGTAGCCGGCGGAACGATCCTGCGCTATCGTCTTCGGCAGGGAGCGCAACTGAAAAGCGCCGACGGCTTCATGCGATTTACGTCATCCGGGGAGAAGACCGCGTATGATGGCGTGGATTGCTTCAGCACTGAAGGAATACCGGGGTTCCTGCGCACGCAGACGTATTCCGACAGCCTCGCACAAACCACTCGCGAAGACGGCGCTCTTTTCCTCGCCGCCGAGCATCCTGACTGGCCCGACGCCAAGGTTCGTACAGAAGCGGCTGCAATGGCCGAGCGGGCGGCGGACTCGCCCAACATCTGAAACTGGTACGGCACTTGCGTATCGAAGCAGAGTGCGCCATGAATACGCCGGCCAATCCACGCTACATCCTGCCGAATCGAGGGCTGAGCGGCGGAAGGGTGGGCTAAGCGCCTTTTTCGCATGCTCTGGAAATATTCTGGAGCGTGCAATGTTTGGGTTTTGTCCGCGATCAAGGCTGTAATGGCGATAGACGGTGTCTTACAGGTATATGGTGCTGCCTTTCTCCTTCTGGGCTTGGCCATTCTCATTTATGTCAGACGCGACAGCGACCTTCTGCTTGCACGGACCATTTGGATTCTCGCCGCTTTTTGTTTTTTTCGCGGCACCAAGGAATGGATCGCCGAGTGGATGTTGGTTCACGGCGCCACTGCCGCTCTCAACATCCTGAGCCTGGCCATGCTGCTGGCATCGGCCGTGCTCTTACTGGAGTTCGGCCGCCAAACCATCCGAATTACCGTGCCGGCACTCATCGAGCGTTCGCCAGGATGGGGCCGCCGCTTGACGTGGCCGATCATCCATATCCCCATTGCGGGCGGCATCCTGTTCGCTGGACTGAGCCGTGGCAACCCGTGGCTCAATCTGAACATCTGGGTCCGCTATCTGGCGGTATTTCCCGGCGCCTTCCTGACCGGCGTCAGTCTTCTACTCTATTTCCGCACTGAAAAGGCGCGACTGGCACCACTGAAGATAAAACTCTATTTCGTCTTGGCGGCGCTGTCGTTTATCGCCTATAGCGTGCTGAGTGGCTTGGTAGTGCCAGCTGGAGCGTTCTTCCCAGCCAATTTGCTCAATTACGATACTTTCCATCGTTTAGTCCATATTCCAGTACAAGATCTCCGCGCGGGCATAGCTATAGTGGCCGTCTTTGCCGTGGCGAGAATTCTGCGGATATTCCGGTGGGAAGCCGATCAGCGTCTTCGCGATGCGCTCGAAGCGGCTAAGCTCAGCACCGAGAAATTCCAACATTTGGCTGAAGCCACCAGCGACTGGGTGTGGGAAACGGATTCGAACGGAGTCTACACCTACGTCAACCCCAAAGTTAAAGACGTGCTCGATTATGAACCCGCGGAGATCCTTGGCAAAACACCCTTTGACTTGATGCCCGCCGCTGAGGCGCAACGCATCAAGTCGCGCTTTACGGAGCTTGCCGCTCTTCGACAGCCTTTTACCCGGCTTGAATATTCGAATCGTCATAAGGGGGGCCACTGGGTAGTTCTGGAGTCCAATGGTGTGCCGACGTTTGATCCCGCCGGCAAGCTGAACGGCTACCGGGGAGTCAACCGGGACATCACGGCGCGCAAACACGCTGATGAAGCGCTGCGGAACAGCCAAGCCAGTCTGGCGGCGGCACAGCGCATCGCGCACATTGGCAGTTGGGAGTGGGACGTTGTCCACAACAAGCTCGATTGGTCCGATGAGATCTACCGGATATTTGGCCTTTCAGTGCAACAATTCGACGCCAGCTACGAAGCGTTTATCGATAGGGTACATCCGGAAGACCGCTCCGCCGTGCAGCGCGCCGTGGATGATGCCTTGCGTAATAGAACTCCTTACGATATCGAACATCGCATCGTACATTTCGATGGCACGGAACGTATCGTTCACGAACGCGGCGAGGTTATGTACGATCCGTCAGGCACCACGCCGACGCGAATGATTGGCACGTTACAGGACATCACCGAACAAAAAACCGCCGAGATCCAACTGGATCGCTTTACCCACTACGACGCGCTCACCGGCTTGTCGAACCGGCTGCTATTCGAGGATCGCCTGAATCGGACCCTTGCCAGATCACGGCGCCATGAACAACAGTTTGCCCTGCTGTATATTAATCTGGACAATTTGAAGAGTATCAACGACACGCTTGGGCACGCGTCAGGCGACCTGTTGCTGCAAATGATCGCTCGTCGGCTCTTGGCGGGAACCCGGGAAGAGGACACCCTTGCGCGTCTCGGCGGAGACGAATTTGTCCTAATCCAGGAGGGTACCCATCGGCCGGAAGATACGATCACGCTCGCGCAGAAATTGCTCTACGGCATAGGCGAATCATTTACCCTGAACAGCCAAGATGTCACGATCACGGCCAGCATCGGTATCAGCCTATATGCGCGTGATGGCGCAGATGTCGGTACCCTGCTGAAAAATGCAGCGGCCGCCATGCACAAAGCCAAGACCCAGGGCCGCAACCAGTACCAATTCTATTCGCAGGAAATAAACGCCACATGGATGGAGCGACTGTCCCTGGAAAACGAGCTTCGGCATGCAGTAAAGCACCACGAGTTGTTTCTGCATTACCAGCCGCAGGTGGATCTCAAGAGCGGCCATATTGTGGGCGTGGAGGCGCTGCTGCGCTGGCAGCATCCGCGCCTGGGAGTTATTTCACCCTCGAAATTTATTCCTATAGCGGAGGACATCGGGTTGATTGGCGCCATCGGCGAATGGGTGCTCCAAACCGCGTGCCACCGCGCCAAGGCATGGCAGAATGCCGGCCTCCCGCCCATACGCATGGCGGTGAACGTGTCCGGGCACCAAATCAGCCAGGACCATGTGGTAGAGAAGGTGCGTGCCGCCCTCGATGCCAGCGCCTTGGCGCCGTCGCTCCTGGAACTGGAGGTCACCGAAAGCGTGGTCATGAAAGACGCCGCCCAGGCGATTTCAACCCTGAAGACGCTGAAAGCGCTTGGCGTGATGCTATCGATAGATGATTTCGGTACGGGCTATTCTTCTTTGAGCTACTTGAAGCGATTCCCCATCGACAAGATCAAAATAGATAAATCTTTTGTGGATGGGCTGCCGGACGATGGCGACGATGCCGCCATAGCAAAAGCAATAATAGTGCTGTCGCACAGCCTGATGCATACCGTCATTGCCGAAGGGGTGGAGACGCCGCAACAACTCGATTTTCTTCGCGCCAATGGCTGCGACGAAATACAAGGCTTCCTGTTCAGCAAGCCATTGCCGGAACACGAGCTGGTATTGCTGCTTGGTAGATAATGCGGGTGCCGTCGCATGGGTGGGCAAGTGAGATCTTTCGGGTGTGGGAGCGCATCAACGCGGGATGGTCACTCGGGCTATAAGTCCCCCGCCATACCGGTTTTTGAGGTCGACACTCCATCCCTGGGCACGGCAGATTTCGCGCACGATGGAGAGTCCAAGACCGCTGCCGCCAGTAGCGCGATTTCGCGAATCCTCCAGTCGCACAAAGGGCTCGAAGACGCGCAGGCGATCCGCGGCATGAATCCCCGGGCCTCGGTCCATGACTTCTATCACGACATTACGACCCACGTCGGTACAACGTATTTCCACAGGTTTTTCACCACCGTAACGACGTGCGTTATTAACAAGATTACGCATAACCCGGTCAAGGGGCAGCGAATCGACCCGCAGCTGCGTGACGTCTTGCGACAAACATACCGATGGATCGCCGTTGTCGAATTCGTCGCACAGGCTTTTCAACGCTTCACGTAGATCAGTGGATTCCATGCATGCACGGGACACCCCATTGCTGAAGTCCAAAAACTCCGTAAGCAGAAGCTCTATCTGCGCGAGATAACGGTCGATATCATCCAGCGCGGCTGGTCCAATATTTTCCCTGGCCAAGTCAACCGCCAATCTCGCCCGCGCCAGAGGCGATCTCAAATCGTGGGAAATTCCCGCTAACAGCGTGGTTCTGCTGTTGATCATGGCGTGGACCTGATGCGCCATGTTATTGAAACAGCGCACCAGTTCGTCGAGTTCTTGTACGCTTGCCTGCATCTCAAGCTGCGGCGCGCGGCCTTGCCCAACTCGCGTCGCCGCCTGACTGAGGTTGCGTAAGGGACGGGTGAGTTTGCGGGCATAGATCAAGGCAGCCCAAAGACACAATAACAGCGTAATAATCAGGCTCAAGGTCAAGGTCAATAATGGATCGGTGCCGATGCGGCTGCGTGGGAAACTGAAGCGCACCCAATGTCCATCAGCAGGAATGTCTACAGAATACATATTGCCACTCTTGATGATCTGCACATCGTGCCCAAGCAGTTTGGTTAGCGTCGCCTGCAACAGTTGCGTATATGGCAGCAAGCTCGGCTGACCGGCAAGAGGTGCTGTAGTTTCGATAACGTTCATGTGCTGCATCGCCATAAATTGCGCGCGCAGAGCCGCGCGCCGCGCGGCAGGCGCGCGCTCCAATGTGTTGGCCGAGAGCACCATAAAATACGCAAGATCTTCCGTAGAGGATTGCAGCAGAGGCCAGACAATAAGGCGGAACGATACCGCATAGAGTATAAGCTGCAATAGCAGCGTTAATCCGAACAGGACAAATACACTCTGACGAAATAGAGATTGGCGCGACAATAGTGGCCGCATCATCCACAGCCCTCCGGCACGAACAGATAGCCAGATCCGCGCACGGTGCGGATGAAGCAAGGGTCTTCCGGATTGTCCTCGATCTTGCGGCGCAGGCGCGTGACCCGAACATCTATAGAGCGCGCAAAGGGCAGTCGCGCCCCGCCATCCGCCAGCGTGACCAGTCGCTCCCGGCTCAATACCCGGTTGGGGTGAGCGCAGAAAATCCTGAGCAGGGCAAAATCTGCCGAGGTGATGCGTACCCGGTCGCCGTTCTTGACCAACGTATGGCTGCCCTCATCCAGATGGTAGGGACCGAAGCGATGGATCAGCGGTTCATTTTCTGGGGCCGGCGCATATTCCCGACGGCGCAATACCACTTGAATACGTGCGGTGAGTTCTCGCGCACTGAAGGGTTTGGCGATGTAGTCGTCGGCGCCCAGTTCAAGGCCTACGATGCGGTCTACTTCCTCCCCGCGCGCAGACAGTATGATAAATGGAAGTATCGATCCGATGCGCCGCGCGATGGACAGCCCGTCCTCGCCCGGGAGCATCAGGTCCAGCAATGCCAGATCGAATCGCCCTCGCTTTAGCAACTGATCCATTTCCATGCCGTTGTGCGCCGTGGCAACGTTGATGCCATGTTGATCAAGGTAACGCGTCAGCATCGCCGCCAGCTCCGGATCATCGTCTACGATGAGAATTCTTGGCTTTTTCATGAAAGCATTCGTGTTATGTGGCCTGATGGGCACCGGCAAAACTTGTAACAAACGGTAACATAATGACACGCAACGTAATGGCGCCGCAGCTCTATGGTAATGCGCGATACATTACATTGTTCACGAGCATCAGCTTATGCGGGGTTCCGTGCTTAATCCATCACACGAGCCCTGGCAAATATCGCTGGTGCGTCCACAGATACAATCGTATCTATATTAACCTTATTATAAGAGGAGCCAGTATGACTAACCATAGCATGCATACATTCCACAACAGACACGGCCTGCGCCGACTGCGCACCGCTTTGTTCGCCGGATTGTTGGTGGCGGTACAGTCGATTGCTAATGCGGGAGCTTCGACGCAAATTACCGAATATCCGGCGCCAACAGCGAGAGCCGTGCCCTTGCAGGTCGCCATCGATTCACAATCCAATGTCTGGTTTGGGGAATTCCACGCCGGGAAACTTGTCCGCTTCGTCAATGGGCAAATGGTATCCTTTGGCATTGCCCCTGCATCTGGCCCGATGAATATGTGGTGCAATCCGGTCGATGACAGCATCTGGTTCTCCGCGCTCGGTGACTATATCGTACGCATGTCCTCCAGCGGCCAAGCCACAACCTATCCCATCCCTTCCGCCAATAGCATGCCCATGGGCACCGCCGGTGATTCTCAAGGAAATATCTGGTTCGCCGAGATGTTCACCAGCAAGATCGGTGTGGTGCGTCCTAACGGTCATATCGACGAATACACCGTGCCAACAGCCGCATCGCAACCCACCGGGCTGACGGTAGATCAATACGATAACGTGTGGTTCGCAGAGTCGGCTGTTGATAAAATCGGCGTCATGCGTAAAAGCGGCGTATTTAACGAGTACGATCTGCCCACGGGTTCCAAACCAATGGGCGTTAATTATTCGCCGATGCAAATGGAACAGAACGTGATCTGGTTTACCGCCTCCTCTGGCAATCAAATCGGTTCAATTACCCAAAACGGTGTCATTACCCTCTACGCCGTCCCCACCGCATCGAGCACGCCGCAGATGGTCATGGAAGACATGGTCGGCAATGTCTGGTTCTCGGAAATGAGCGCGAACAAAATCGGCAGATTGCGGGCGAATCGGACCTTCAGCGAATACGCCATACCCACGGCCAATAGCAAGCCCATGGGGTTGGCGATCGATATGAACAACGGATCGATCTGGTTCGTGGAAACCTTGGGCAACAATCTCGGGCACCTGGTCCCAATTGATTAATTAGGGACTGAGCCCCGAACACGCCCATGTGGGTGTGTTAGCTATCCGAGCGCTGCATGGAATTGCATAGGTGTGCCGTGATGCCGTTTTGATACGAAGCTTGTTCATGCGGTGCGCGGGAATGACTCGTTAGTTCAGGATTTCAACAAGGGGCAAGGATGCCCAAAATTATTTTTCAGGGATCGACACCACTGCCGATATGCGATAGTCATGAGATACATGAAATTGTTTCCAGTGTTACTGCTTTCATGCTGTTTTTCCTTGCCTGTATTCAGTCAAGAAAGATTGCGCGTGGCCGCGACGCCCAACCCGAATCTGTTTCCCCTGTTGGTTGCGCTGAAGGATGATCCAACGCTGCCGGTCGAAATTGTGCCTGTTGGAAATGGCTCAGAAATTGATAAGGCCTTTGCTGGCGGAAAAGCCGATGCTTTACTGTCTATGACATACACGGCGGCAGAAAAGGTGATTTCCGGGGAAATTCCGGACCTTCGTCTAGTGTATGTCGGGCTATGGAAAGGCTTTAGCGAGGTGACTTACCGGAAGGATCACATCCAGAGTTTCAGAGACCTGCGCGGCAAAGGTCTGATCGTGGCCGGTCCTACGGGAGGAGGGAAGAATGGTGGGCCTGATTTGATTTTCCAGGCGGCACTGAAACGCAGCGGCATGACGGTAGTGGATTTCAAGGTTTGTTATATGTCCGTGATGGATGCCGCTAAACTATTGAAGAAGCGCGCAATGCTCAACACAAATCCACACTGCGATTCGTCCTTTGATTTCCCGGCAGCGGGTATTTCTTTAGTCGAGCCGGCGTCGGCCGGGATGATTATGCAGAGCCTGATGCCTTTTTCTACCGCGAAAAGCATGGAAAGAAGCATCGATTTCCAGGATTTGTTTACCGACTACACGGCATGGCCAACCGATCAATTGCCACATGGAGGATTGTCGGTGACGGGCGCGGTGCTGGATGACCCGGCACGGGAGAGGGTTGTAGCGACCGTTCTGTCTGCCTATAAGAAATCCGTAGATAAAATAAACAATGCCAACAGATTCCAGGCGCGGAATATCTCCAAGACAATTAGCGAAGGGATTGCGCGTTATTATAAAAAGTACAAGCTTGACTTGCCCGCTCCGGTAATCAGGGTCTCGATAGTGCGAAAAAAATTAATATTCCGCGCGCATGCGGCGGCGTCTATTCAACCAGACCTCAACAGATTCTTGACAGAGGTAGTGGGAGCCGCACCGCCGCCGCATTTCTACGCGCTGAAATTATTCGCTGACTCCAATGACTCTCCGCCATATCAGTAAAGCCATCGGCAGCGCCTTTACGCAGGCACTGCTGGCGCGGCGATATCAGGCGGCGCGCCAAAGGCCTCGGCCGGACGCCTGTCAAATGCATAAATCCGCCAAGTCTGCTTGCGATTAGCGCGGCATTTCACAGGGTCGCTTTCATTTTCCGGCCACCGCTTACGGTGAATCCCTCGCGACCGTAAAACGCCAAGGTTCGGTCGAATTGCGGGAGCGGCGGAGTCGTGACTTCCAAGCGCGTCCAGTCACGCGACGCGCCGAAAGACTTTGCTTGAGAGACGAGACACCGCCCCAATTCATTGGCGCGGTATCCGGGGCGAACGTAAAGTTCAGAAATAGTCCCGAATTTTCCCTCGGCATAAAGGGCATAGCTTTCATAGAGCGATATAAATCCCGCGGCGGCTCCATCATTGCTACGCGCGATAAACACGAAATATTTATCACGATCGAGAAAATCCGCCAGTCGATCGGTGGTTTCATTCAGATCGAAGTGAAACACCTGATCATTGATAGCGGCCATGATCTCGGCCAATAACTCGCCGACCAGTACGGCAACTTCTGGAACGTCACCGGCGGTGGCCCTTTGTATGGAAAAATCAGCGTTCATTTTATCGGGGCCCTCAGCGGGAATCAGGAGCATCCCCGGCCTAACCCTCCTGATCCGCAGCAACTCGGCTCGACCACCATAGCGGCTTCGAGTGCCCCGATACGGTCGATCTCAACACGCACCGCATCGCCCGCCTTCAGGAATATGGGCGGGTTCCTCGCCATGCCCACGCCGCTGGGTGTGCCGGTGAAGATCACATCGCCGGGCTCCAGCGTCATCGCCTGGCTGAGCAACGCTATCTGGTCGTACACATTGAAAATCAAGTGTTGGGTGTTGGAGTTCTGGCGCAATTCGCCATTGACCCAGGAACGAATGCCTAGCGTATGCGGATCGCCGACTTCATCCGCTGTCACGATCCACGGACCGAAGGGCGCATGGGTGTCGAAGGACTTGCCCAGCGTGTATTGCGGCGTGCGGAATTGCCAGTCACGCACGCTGACATCGTTGCCGGCACAATAGCCGAACACCACACTGGGCGCATCTTCCTTCGCGACATGCTTGCAGCGCTTGCCGATGACAAAGACGAGTTCGGCTTCGTAATCAACCTGCTGGGATGCCTTGGGCAGATGAATAGGATCGTAGGGACCATTGACGGCATTGACCAGCTTGGGAAACCAGATTTGCTCTTTGGGTAGCGCGTGGCCGGTTTCGGCAATATGATCGGCATAGTTGAGTCCGATCGCCAGAATCTTTTGCGGTCGGGTGATGGGCGCCAGGAGATGCACATCGGCGCGCTGGTGATGCGGATGGGCGCTCATTGTCAATTGATGTATACGCGGGCCGATCTCGGGCCAGGCCGCGATCACTCCGATCAGGTCCTTCGGCAGGTCAGGTGCGGACCTCGCCAAATCGATCAGTTTATCGCCCACCACGATGCCGACATGCGTCTCACCGTCTATTGCAAAACTTGCCAGCTTCATCGAACCCTCTCTTCCACCATGGGAAACTGTATGACTGGATTGTCCTGCGATTAACTCAAACTTCCCTTGCCAACTGGATTACAGCGTATCAATGTTATTCTGGTCAGGTGCTGACCCACGCCAACAATATGATGCCATGAGTACAGATTTTCCACAGGGACTGAGTCAAGCGGTGGCGGCGGCTCGTCTGGCCGCCGCAGGCCCCAACGAACTCGGTACGGAGCGGCGGCGCAGCTTACTCGCCATCGCTGCCGAGGTGGCGCGCGAGCCTATGTTCCTGCTGCTGATCGGCGCCGGAACCCTCTATCTTGCTATGGGCAATGCCCACGAGGCCATGATCCTGCTGGGCTTCGTGGTCATCATCATGGCGGTCACCATCCTTCAGGAGCGACGCACCGAGAATGCACTCGACGCCCTTCGCGATCTCTCCAGCCCGCGCGCGCTAGTGATTCGGGACGGCGTACCGACGCGCATCGCCGGACGCGAGGTGGTACTCGACGACATTCTGATCCTGGCCGAAGGCGACCGTGTCCCGGCGGACGGTGTTGTCTTGCAGGCTCATGAACTGGCCGCCGACGAATCGATGCTGACGGGCGAATCCGAGGCCGTGGTGAAGTTTCCGGACGGCGGCGAGGTATTCGCCGGTACGCTGCTGGTGCGCGGTCAGGGGGTGATGCGCGTCACTGCGATTGGCGGCAATACCGCGTTGGGACGTATCGGCAAGTCGCTGCAAGACATCGCCACCGAGACCTCGCCGTTGCGCGATGAGATCGGCCATCTGACGCGGCGTTTGGCGGTGATCGGCATTGGTCTGTGCCTCGTCCTGGCAGGCCTCTTCTGGCTTCTGCGCGGCGGCTGGATGCAGGGGCTACTCGCCGGCATCACCTTGGCGATGGGCATTCTGCCCCAGGAGTTCCCGGTCATCATGATCGTCTTCCTCGCGCTGGGCGCGCGACGCATCGCCGCCCAGCGCGTGCTGACGCGGCGCCTCAACGCCATCGAGACCCTGGGCGAAACCACTGTGCTGTGCGTTGACAAGACAGGCACGCTGACCGAGAACCGCATGGCCGTGGCCGCGCTGTCGGTTGGCGGTCAGGTTCTGGACACCGGCGATATCGCTACCGGCGAACTGCCCGAGCCCTATCACGAACTGCTCGAGTACGCTGTGCTGGCCAGCGAAATCGATCCGCACGATCCGATGGAGCTGGCCTTCCATCATTTCGCCCACGAATACCTGGCCAATACCGAACACCTGCATCCGGACTGGTCACTGGCGCGGGAGTATGAGCTGTCCCCAGAATTGCTCGCCATGTCCCATCTGTGGCGGCACGGTGCGAGCGAGTACGATGTCGTCGCCACCAAGGGCGCACCGGAAGCCATCGCCGAACTTTGTCACCTTGAGGAAGAGGCGCGGCGCCGGGTGAGTCAGGCGGCGGAGATCATGGCGGGCAGCGGCTTGCGCGTCCTGGGCGTGGCCAAAGCGAAAGCCGACGTCCGCCAGCGCTGGCCCGACATCCAGCACGATTTCGACTTTGAATTCATCGGCCTGGTGGGACTGGCCGATCCGCTGCGCGCGGAAGTACTGGGCGCGGTCGCCGAATGTCATCGCGCCGGCATTCGCGTGGTTATGATTACCGGCGATCATCCGCGCACGGCGCGGGCCATCGCCGCCAGCGCCGGGATCGACAGCCGAGAGGTGCTCATCGGTACCGAGCTTGCTGCACTGGATGCCGCGACGCTGGCGCAGCGCATCGCTGCGGTGAATGTTTTTGCGCGGGTCACGCCGCAGCAGAAGCTCGCGGTCGTCGAGGCGCTGAAGGTTAACGGCGAGGTGGTCGCGATGACGGGCGACGGAGTGAACGACGCACCGGCCCTGAAGGCCGCGCATATCGGCATCGCCATGGGCAAGCGCGGTACCGACGTCGCCCGCGAGGCCGCCTCGCTGGTGTTGCTCGAAGACGACTTCACTGCCATCGTCACCGCCATCCGCCTGGGACGGCGCATCTTCGCCAACCTGCGCCAAGCACTGATCTATACGCTGGCGGTGCATATCCCGATCATTGGCCTGTCCATTTTGCCTGTGATCTTCGGGATGCCGTTGATCCTGGCACCGATCCACATCGCCTTCCTCGAACTGGTCATCGATCCGGCCTGCTCAATCGTATTCGAAGCCGAGGCCGGCAGCCCGCGACTGATGGATCAGCCGCCACGCTCCCCTGCCGAGTCGTTGATCTCGGTGCGCCAACTCGCCCTCAGTCTGGTACAGGGAGGCTTGGTCACCGTGGTTGTCGCCGCGTGTTATTGGTGGCTTCTGGCGCATGGTTTTCTAGCCGAGGAAGCGCGAACATTTGCTTTCATCGTCCTGGTCACCGCGAACGCCGCGCTCATATTCTCAACCCGAGCGCTGCAATCGGGATGGCGCGAAATTTTCGCTGGCCTGTCCTCCGTCAGCGCCTGGGTACTTGGCGGAACGCTGCTAGGACTCGCCGTCATCACCGGGGTTCCCGCCATTGCCGAGGCGTTCACCTTCCAACTGCCATCGCTCCCACAGGGATTGCTGGCTTTCGGCATCGGGGCCGGCATGTTGTTTTTGTTCGAGACGGTGAAGACCGTCATGTACCCGCACCGTTAGACCCGGCCGGCGAGCATTCACTTTTTCCGGGAGTGATAAGGGGGCTCACTCCCCTGCCAATTCGGGCTTGACTTACGGCGCGGGCTGCGCGAAAAATGATTGAAAATCGCTGAAATTCTGCGTGAATAGCGCGGGCGGACCCGCTTAACCGGTAGTATCCAACTTCGATCCGGGCTCATCCGGCCAAATGACATCGAAAACATCACTCTATGAAATCAGGAGTACGCATGATATATAGCCGCACAATCCGTATTCTGCATGCCTTGCTCGCGCTGACTATCACCTTTCAACTCATTGTCAGTTTTGTGATGGAGCATCCTTCAACAAAACGACCGATGAGTCCGGCGGGTGCATTTTGGTTCGAATGGCATGAAGGGGTGGGCCTGGCGGCGACGGCAGTCCTGCTGGCGAGTTGGATTTACCGGCTGGTGAATTTCAAACGTGAAGGCCAGGGCACGTTGTTTCCGTGGGTGAATGCGGCTGGCCAGAAAGACTTGGCGGCAGAAATACGTTTGTTTTTGACGCTGAAGTGGCAGTCCCTCGCGGATACCGGGCCACTGGCCGGGACGATCCACGGCCTGGGTCTGTTGATTGCCACGGCTATGACCGCCACGGGATGCATCGTTTACATCGGCTTATGGCCTGATGATGCCGTGACTCCCGCCGTGCATAATATGATGGAAGTGCATTCGGCGTTGGCGACCCTTATGTGGATTTATCTGTATGGTCACGTGCTCATGGCGCTCTGGCATCAGTTCGTCGGCCATGGCAGCCTTGGCAAAATGTTCGGTTGGCGTTGAATTTTCGACCGGAATGGGTTGGCTGTCCGATGTCGGTCCCTTCCGCTTCGCTACGTAGACCGGCACAGCACTTTCCCAACCGTCCTGCGCGGCAGCTTCACAATAGTTTGGGCGGTAATCGGCAAAGAATGCGTGCGGCGCAGCGGCATAGGTCACGATATCCGATGGGCTGTGCGCCGCCGCGATAGAGTCCCAACACCGGCGCATACAACTGAGCCGCGATGTCCAGCGGCTGTCGTGGCTGCCGCTCCGTGCGGTCACCTTCCAGACGTCCGTACCAAGCGACGCCGGTCTTGATCGTCGGGTTATGGGCACAGTACAGCCACGTGATGCGTCCGCGCCAGTAAAAACCCGTGATGCCGAGCTTATTGGTATCTGCTCTTGCATTCCCTCGCAGCCAAGCCAGCGTCGCGTCAAGATCGGACACTACCTGCTGATCAGTCACCCGGTTGACCACGCGCATCACGATTTCGCCGACGTCCGCCATGTTCGCCACGTCGCCCTGACGCGCGAACAATTCCGGCGCGATCGCCAGATAACCGAGCTTTGCCAATCGACGGCGCACGTCCTTGATATGCGCGTGAACACCAAAGATCTCTTGCACCACCAACAGCACGGGAAACACACCGTTGCCTGCGGGCTGCGCCCGGTACCCGGGCAGGTCGCCATCTTGCGTGGCCAGTTGACTAATTAAATAACAAATTATAATATAACAACTGATATCAGTTGACATCGCTACCGCTGAGATGGGCGCCGTAACGTATCTGCGCCAGTGCGGGGCGCAGATCTATTCATACCTCAACCGGTCGGCGGCGTGGTGCGCTTGACCCATCCCTACTTCTGGCCGGGTGAGGATGGTGTGGCGGGGCGCTTTTCGGTCAGCGGAGGAAGTCGACATGAATCGCTTACGTAATTTCGGCTTTCTACTCAAGGAAGTCAGTCGCAGATATGTACTGCGTTTCGAGCAGCGGGCGCAAGAAATGTCAATGACACTGCCGCTTTGCAAGGTTCTGGCCTATCTCGAACGAAATGAAGGCGTCAACCAGTCCAAGCTTGCCGAGCTCACCAGTATCGAACCGATGGCGATGGTGCGCATCCTCGATCACATGGAAGCGGATGGCTTAGTTGAGCGGAAAGACGACCCGGTCGATCGTAGGGCACGCAGTCTCTATCTCACCACGAATTCGAAGCCGGCACTGGACGAAATCTGGCGCATCGGCGACCTGACTCGTTCCGAGACCTTTGCCGGCATAAGCAAATCGGAACGAGCTGTTTTTCTCAACGTGCTTGATCGCCTGCACAGTAATCTTTTGCTGCTCGAAGCACCGCTCGGCGAGTCTGCGCCAGCCGCCCCCGCCAGGGTATCCGCACCGAAACCCGCCGTCGGCAAACGCCGTTCCCGCAGGCAACCGGGCAAATGACGACCATGGATGAACCCAAGCAAGACGAGCCGGGCGCGGGCATGCCGCAAGTATCGCAGACGCAAGCGCCGCGCACGCGCCGCCGCCGGTCGTTGATGTTGCTCGGCCCGATCACGGCGCTTGCGGTCGCCGCTTATTTCTATCTCAGCGGGGGGCGCTTTGAATCGACCGACGATGCCTATGTGCAGATCGCACGAGTAGCGATCAGCGCCGACGTCGCTGGCCGCGTGAAGGAAGTCGCTGTGCGCGACAACCAACCGGTGCGCAAGGGCGCCGTGCTGTTTCGCCTCGACGATGCGCCGTTTCGCATCGCGGTCAACGCGGCGAATGCCCAGCTCTCCGCCGCACGGCTAAAGGTCGAAATGCTGAAGGCGAACTATCGGCAACGCCTGTCTGACCTGGCGTCGGCCGAGGATGCGCTGAAGTTCCAGCAGACTGAGTATGACCGTCAGCGGCGATTGTTGGCATCGGGTATCGCATCGCAGTCGCAGGTCGAGCACGCCTTGCATGCACTCGATGAGTCGCGGGCGCAGCGGAGTGGCATCAAACAACAGGTCAGTGCCGTCGTTGCGAGTCTTGCCGGCAACCCGAACATTGCGCTGCAGCGCCATCCCGAGGTGCAACAGGCACAAGCCCTGCTCGACCAGGCCAAGCTCAATCTGTCCTACGCCGTGGTCAAGGCGCCGACCGACGGCGTGGTCACGCGCGTCGAAGAATTGCAGGCGGGCAACTACGTCAATGCCGCGGCGCCGGTGTTCGCACTGGTGTCCACGCACGACATCTGGATCGAAGCGAATTTCAAGGAAGACCAGCTCGCGCACCTTCGCCCCGGCCAGACGGCCGCCATCCACATCGACAGCTATCACGGCAAGACCTTCAAGGGCAAGGTCGTGAGCGTCAGTCCCGGGACCGGTTCACAGTTCTCGGTGTTGCCGCCTGAGAACGCCACCGGAAACTGGGTCAAGGTCGTGCAGCGCTTGCCCGTGCGAATCGAGCTTGACCGTCTCGACCCGGCGTTTCCGCTACAAGGCGGACTGAGCGCCGACGTAAGCATCGATACGCGCTACCGGCGCCATCTCTTTGGGTCCGCCGCAGCGAGCCCGGTCAATGCGTACATTGGCATCAGGTGAACAATACGATAACCATCGCTGAGGCGCCGGCGGACGCGCCGCATCGCATCTTCATCACCCTATCGGTGATGTTGGCGTCCATCATGCAAGCGCTCGACAATACCATTGCCAACGTGGCGCTGCCGCGCATCCAGGGTTCGTTGTCGGCCACGCAGGACCAGATGACTTGGGTACTCACGTCCTACATTATCGCCACCGCCATCATGACGCCATTGAGCGGATGGCTGGCCGGGCAGGTCGGCCGGCGGCGCGTGTTCCTGTTTTCCATCGTCGGCTTCACGGTCGCGTCGGCCTTGTGCGGATTAGCTCAATCCCTGACCGAAATCGTTATCGCCCGCCTGTTCCAAGGCCTGTGCGGCGCGGCGCTGATACCGATGTCGCAAGCCGTACTGCTGGACATCAACCCGCCCGAAAAGCATGCCCGTGCGATGGCGCTGTGGGTGATGGGTGTCGTCATCGGTCCGATCCTGGGGCCGGCGCTCGGTGGTTGGCTCACCGAGAACTACAACTGGCGCTGGGTGTTCTACATCAACGCGCCGCTGGGGGTGATCTCCTTTCTCGGTGTCCTCTCGTTTATGCCCGAGACGCGGATCCGCAAATCGCTATTCGATTTCTTCGGCTTTGTCACCCTCAGCCTCGCCATCGGCGCCTTCCAGTTGATGCTGGACCGCGGCCAGCTTAAGGACTGGTTCAGTTCGACTGAAATATGGGTCGAGGCCACTGTGGCGGGGCTCGCGCTGTATCTCTTTATCGTGCATATGCTGACAACGGAAAAGCCGCCGTTCGTCAGCCCGGTGCTGTTCAAGGATCGCAATTTTCTCACCGGCAGCGTGTTCATCTTCATCGTCGGCGTTGTCTTGTTCGCCACGCTGGCGCTGCTGCCGCCCTTGCTGCAGGACCTGTTGCACTACCCCGTCGTCCTGACCGGCCTTGTGACCGCGCCACGCGGTGTGGGAACGCTGGTCGCCATGTTCGTTGTCAGTCGAATTATGGGAAAGATCGACACACGCCTGATCATCGCAGGCGGCTTTATTCTTACCGCCTATTCGCTCTGGCAGATGACGGGGTTCTACCTGCAAATGAACATCTCGCTCGTCGTATGGTCGGGGCTCATGCAGGGCCTCGGAACGGGCTTTGTTTACGTGCCACTCGCGGCGGTCACATTCGCGACGCTGTCTCCGCAATATCGGAACGAAGGAACGGCGATGTTCAGTCTCATCCGTAACGTCGGCAGCAGTATCGGTATCTCGGCAGTGGTAACCTTGCTGACGCGAAACACGCAGATAATGCATTCCCGCCTTGCCGAACAGATCACTCCATATGGCGCGGGGCTGCACGCATTACCGCACGCGGCGCGCTCGACCACGAGCGGCTTGGCCCGACTCAACGAACTGGTCAGCGGTCAGGCTGCGATGATTGCCTACAACAACGACTTCAAATTGATGATGGTGCTCACGCTTTGCGCTATTCCACTGATAGCACTGTTGAGGATCGGCCCAGCAGCTAATGGGGCGGAGCCCGTGGTGATCGAATGAATCGAACACGCTCAACAAACCTTGCTGCACTGACGCTGATGGTAATAATGCTCGCCGGGTGTGTGGCCGGCCCAGATTTCAAGCGCCCCGCCCCGCCACCTGCGGATCGCTACACGGCACAGTCTTTGAAGTTGGAGCAAACGGATGCGGGTGATGAATCGGCGCAGCAGGCCATCCTGGGCGAACAGCTCGGTCAAGCGTGGTGGCAGTTGTTCCGGTCCGATGCGCTCAATGAGGTGGTCAAGCGCGCCTTGGCCCAGAACCAAACCCTGGTCGCGGCCGGCTACGCGCTCGCGCAGGCGCAGGAACTCGCCGCCGCTCGGGCCGGAACGCTCTACCCCCGGATCGATATGACGGCCGGAGTAGGCCGGGAAAAATACGGTGCCCAGTTTCTTGGCGCCGCGCCCAAACCGCCAACTTTCACCTATTTCGCCGTAGGGCCGACGATCAGCTATTCGCTCGACTACACCGGCGGCCGCGCCCGCTCGGTCGAACAGCAGTATGCCTGGGCGAACTATCAACGGCAGCAGCTCGGCGCGGCCTATCTTGCCGTTACCGGCAACGCTGTCATGCAGTCACTCAGGATCGCCATGCTGCGCGCGCAGATCGCGACCGTTCAGACGTTGCTCGGCCAGGATAGGGAGAACCGGCAACTTGTGCAGGAAGCCTTCAATGCCGGCTCGGTATCGCGCTTCGACATCGTGAGCACCGATGGTCGGCTCGCCAGCGATACTGCGCTATTACCGCCGTTGCGCCAGGCGTTGAGTCTTGCGCAGCACGCATTGGCTATCGTCCTTGGGCAGGCGCCCGCCGCCGAAACGCTGCCCGAGCTCGATCTGGCACGGCTGACCTTGCCCCGGCGTCTACCCGTGAGCCTGCCGTCCGAACTGGCGCATCGGCGTCCAGACATCCTGGCAGCCGAGGCGGAACTGCACGCCGCGACGGCGGCCGTGGGCGTCGCCACCGCCAATCTCTATCCGCAAATCACCCTCAGCGGCTCCTTCGGCCAGCAGTCCACCGTGACCGACCAGTTGCTTGCCCAGGGCAGCAATGCCTGGAATCTCACCGGCGGGCTCGTCGCACCGATATTCGACGGTGGGACGCTGCGCGCGGAGCGCAGGGCCGCAATGGACGCGATGCGGGCAAGTGCGGCGAAGTACCAGCAGACCGTGCTGACGGCCTTCGGCCAGGTCGCCGATGCTTTGCAGGCGCTGGACCATGACACGGAGGCGCTGGACGCACAGACCCATGTCGAACAGGCCGCCCACGACAACCTCGACCTGATGCGTAAAAGCTACCGCGAAGGCAACGTCGGCGTGCTGCAAGCGCTCGATTCCGAGCGGCGCTATCAGCAGGCAAGCCTCGCTTATGTGCAGGTACGCGCGCAGCGCTATATGGACACGGCGCGGCTGTTCCTGGCACTGGGAGGCGCGGGACCGAGGGTCGATACACCCTGAGCAAGGAACAACGCGCAGCGATTAAGGGAGGTGAAAATGTACCGGAAGATACTGCTGGCCTACGACGGCTCTACCTTCAGCGCCGCCGCCTTGCGGCAAGGTGCCGAACTTGCCAGTCTCTGCAAGGCGGAACTGCACTTATTGAGCATTGTAGTCACGACCGGGGGCATGGCGCTTGCCGAGGCGGTCGGTCCGGAAGACGTCTGGGGGTTGGAGCAGAAATATCTGCAGCGGGTCGTGGATTCCGCCGTACAGGAGCTTCGCAGTCAAGGATTGGCCGTGATTGCCTGCGTTCGTTACGGCGATCCGGCAATCGCAATCGCCGCCTACGCCCATGAAGTGGCTGCCGACCTTGTCGTGCTCGGCCATACCAGCAAAGGCATGCTCACACGCTGGTTCCAGAGTTCGGTCGGCGCCAAACTGCTAGACCATTTGCCATGTAGCCTGCTCGTGACGACGGGCAAGAGCTAAAGGTGCGGGTGTAGTCGTTCAGACCTTCGCCAGCACCAGCGCATCACCGCGACCGGCATCCAGGTGAGCCGCAGCAGTCTGACGAACTGATGGATGCAGGAGGTAGGGCAACGCAGGAGCAGTTGCCGAGACGCCGAGCAAGGCGGGGCGCCGGGAGAAAGGCAAGCTGCGACAATGCGGGGGGCCCCGTCGTATAGCCGATAGAGTACAGCCTTACAAAATTACCTCTTATCGGCAATCGCTTCCAACTGCTTAGCGCGAATCACCTGGCCATCCAGTCCGGCCTCTTTGCCGGTCTTGCCGAAGGCCACGCTCATCAGCGTGGAGTAGTACACCACCGGGATGTTGAACTTAGTCTTGTACTTGGCGTTGATCTGGTCCTGATAGATCTCGACGTTCATCTGGCACACCGGGCAGGGCGTGACAATCATGTCGGCACCGCCGTCATAGGCGGATTCGATGATATCCTTGATCAGGGCCTGGCTCTTCTCGGGTTCCGAGAATGCCAGCGCGCCGCCGCAGCAGGACACTTTTTTCTGGTAGTTATCGATGGGTGTAGCACCCATGGTCTCGATCATCTTATCGAGGTACTTGGGATTCTCGAAAGATTCGCCTTCGATGCCGAACGGACGATTGGTCTGGCAACCGACATAGCCGGCGATCTTGATGCCGGCGAGCGGTTTCTTGACGTGCTTGCCGAGTTCCTCGTAGCCGATGTCTTCGATCAGCACCTCGACCATGTGCCGCACTTTCTGGTCGTTCTTGAGCTTGAGACCGCCGGCGGCGAGCGCTTCATTGGTTTCGGCCAGCAACTCGGGGTGTTCGTGCAAGCGGTCCTTGGTTTCGCGCGTCGCCAGCCAGCAGGCGGCGCAGGTCGCGACGATGTCCTGACCGGGATTGGCCTGCTCGGAAATGGCCATGTTGCGCGCGCTCAATGCCAGGCGCGGCAGCTCGCCGCCGGTAGCATAGCCGATGGAAGCCGAGCAGCAGTTCCAGTCCGGAATCTCATTGAGCTGAATGTCCAGTTCCTGGCACATGGCGTCGACCGATACCTGATAGTTGGATGCGGACGCGGCCTTCTGCGAGGAGCAGCCGGGATAAAACGAATACTGTTTCTTTGCCATTGCTGTATCTCCTAGGCGCCGTGCTTCTCGGCCTTGGCCAGTTCGATTTCGCGAGCCTTGTTGAGGATGGCCTGCAGACCCTTGGCGTCTTTGCAACCGTGACCGCCGATCAGCTCCATGACGCTGAGTCGCTTGGTCTTCCACATATTGAGGCCGATGCTCTGCATCTTCAGCGAAGTCTTCACACCTTCGGCAAAACCGTTCATGAAGTACAGCGAGAGACCCAACTTGAGTTCATTGACGCGGCCTTTCTTGACGAGATTCTTCCAGAACAGGTCCGCGAACTTCATGGTGGGCTGTTGTTTCGGCGCCAGACCGAGACGCTGCGCGTAATGCGCGAGACCGTGCATGATGTGCGTGATCGGCAGTTCGCGCGGGCAGCGCACGATGCAGTTGTAGCACGAGGTGCACATCCACATGGAACTGGATTTCAGCACCTCGTCGCGCTTGCCGGCGCGGATCATCATGAAGATTTCCTGCGGCGGATGTTCCCAATGCGGACCCAGCGGGCAGGAGCCGGAGCACACGCCGCACTGCATGCACATCTTCACCCACTCGCCTTCTTCCACATTCGCTTCGACTTCCTTGAGGAAGCTGTTGCGATATTTCTCGACCATCACTTTATTCATGTCGCTCATGGGTAACTCCTAGAACTTGAACGGGCTCATGCCGATTTTCTCGATGGTCGCGGCCATCTCGTTGATCAGCCGCGGCGCACGCTCGATGTCGGTGATGGCGACTTCATACGTCGCCACGCGCTCGGTTTCCAGGTTGAGCGTCTTGAGCGTGTCGTCGATCTTGCTCATGCGGTAATGCGCCAATTCGGAGCCGCGCACGAAGTGACACTGGTAGTTGTCGCCCTTCTGGCAACCCATCAGCACCACGCCGTCATAGCCGCTGTTGAGTGCGTCGGACACCCAGATGGTGTTCACCGAACCCAGGCAGCGCACCGGGATGACACGCACGAAGGCACTGTATTCCTGACGGCTCATGCCCGCCATGTCCAAGGCGGGATAGGCGTCGTTCTCGCAGGCCAGCACCAGAATGCGCGGCTTCTCGGAATATTCGTCCGGCACTTCGACGGCCTTGAGCTGCTGACCGACGGAATCGACCGAGTAATTCTCGAAGGAGATCACGCGGACCGGGCAGGCGCCCATGCAGGTGCCGCAACGGCGGCAGCGCGATTCGTTGAACACCGGGTAACGCTGCTCGTCTTCGTCGATGGCGCCGAACGGGCATTCCACCGTGCAGCGTTTGCACTGTGTGCAGCCTTCGCGGCGGAAGCTCGGGAACGACAGGTCGCCGGAGCGCGGATGCGCGGCGCGGCCGAGGCCGGCATTTTCGATGGCCTGAATGGCCTTGAGCGCGGCGCCCGTGGCGTCTTCGATGGCCTGCTGGATATCCATCGGGCGGCGCACCGGGCCGGCGGTATAGATGCCGGTGCGACGCGTTTCATACGGGAAACAGATGAAGTGCGAGTCATTGAAGCCGTATTTCAGATGCGGCAGATCCGGACCCTGACGATAGGTCAGGTTGAGGATGGAGATGACTTTCTCGGTCGGCTTGCCGCCATCGGCGACGCGCGCGGTTTCGGTCGCCTCTTCATCGGCGGTCAGCGGCACAGCCTCAATGTTGACACCGGAGTTCGGCACCAGACCTGTGGCGAGCACTACCAGATCGGCCGGCACGTCGACGTCCTCATTGAGGATTTCATCCTTGAATTTGACGTTGAGACCACTGCTGCCCGGGACGACCTGGCTGACCGTGCCCTTGGAGAAGATCACACCCTTCTTCTGGCCGCTACGATAGAAGTCTTCACCGCCGGAGCCGGGGGTGCGCAGATCGCTGTACAGTATCGTTGTGTCGACGTCCGGGTTCTGGTCTCTGAAGTACATCGCCTGCTTGATGCTGGTGTTGCAGCAATGACCCGAGCAGTAAGGCAGATGGCCTTCTTTGTCGCTGCGTTGACCGGCGCACTGCACGAAGACGACGCTCTTTACCTCCTTACCATCTGAAGGCCGCTTGATCGGCCCGCCATTGGCGGCCTTGGCCAGCTTCTCCAGACCCATCTGATCGACCACGTCCGGGCTCTTGCCGTAGGCAAACTCGGGCAGCAGGCTGGCATCGTACGGCGTAAAGCCCGAGGCCATGATGATGGCACCGAAAGTCTCGGTCTTGGTCGAGCCGCTCTCGGTGGTGATGTCGGCGGCGAAATTACCCGGCGCGCCATCGGTCTTGGTAAGCGTGGAATTCAAACAAACGGTGATGTTTTTGTCAGCGGCAATGGCCTTGGACAGCGCATCGATGCCGGTGTCCTGCGGATCGGCATACGGGGCGTGATCCGGCACGCGTTTGAGGAAGTTCGCCGCCGAGCCACCGAGCTGGCCGGTCTTCTCGACGATGGTCACGGAATAACCGGCCTTGGCAGCCTCGACCGCCGCAGTCATGCCGCTGATGCCGCCACCGACCACCAACAGATGGCGGTTCAAGTGCGCAGACGTATTGGCGGCCGGCGGTGTCAGGAACTTGGCCTCGGCGCAGCCCATGCGCACATAGTCGGCGGCCATTTCCTGCGTGGTCTCGCGGGCTTCATCGGTATCCGGACGGATCCAGATCACGCCTTCGCGCAGATTGACGCGCGAAATCGTCGCGGTATCGAAGGTAAACGCCTCGGTCTTGGCGCGCCGCGAACAGGCGGCGATCACGACGCGGTTCACGCCTTCCTTTTCGATGTCCTCTTTGATCATGGCGACGCCGGCGGCGTTGCACAGGAACTCATGTTCCTTGGCGATGGCGACCTTGCCCTCGCGGGTGGCGATGGTCACAAGCTGCGCGGTATTCAGGCGTTCGCCCAGGCCGCAACCCTTGCAGATATAGGCTCCAATCTTTGCATCAGCCACGTCTTAACCCTCCGTACCAGCAACACGGTTGATGACCTGGATAGCGCGCAGCGCGCTGGCCGTGGCGCTTTGCACCGCACGGTTCACATCCAGAGCATCGGATGAGCAACCCGCGCCGAAGACCGCGCCGTTGCCCACATCCAGTTCAATATAACCACTCTCGTTCATGACGATCTCAATCGGGAAGTTACCCTTGGGCACCGACGGCTCCATGCCGACGGCCAACACCACCAGATCATGCGGATTGGCGTAACGGTGATAACCCTCGGTGTCCACGCCGTTCAGCACCGGATTGCCGCTGGCCTTGTCCTCGACGATGCTCGCCACCTTGGACTTGATGAAGGTGACGTTCGGATCTTCCTTCACGCGGCGGTGGAAATCGTCGATGCGGTCGATGGCGCGGATGTCGATGTAATAGATGCTGGCTTTGAAATCGTCGGCGTACTTCTCGCGCAGATAGGTGGTCTGCTTGAGACTGGCCATGCAGCAGATGCGCGAGCAATGCTTGAGGTGATTACGGTCACGCGAGCCGGCGCACTGGATGAAGGCGACGTTCTTGGCTTCTTTGCCGTCGGACGGGCGCAGCAGCTTGCCGCCGGTCGGGCCGCGCGGATCGGACAGGCGCTCGAATTCCACGCTGGTGATGACGTTGGCGATGCGGTCGTAGCCGTAGGGCTGAATCTTGGCCGCGTCATAGGGACGCCAGCCGGTGGACCAGATCACGGCGCCGACTTTCAGCGTCAGCGTCTCTTCTTTCATGGCCAGATCGATCGCGTCGTACTTGCACGCGGCCTTGGCCTTGTCGGCGTCCGGCGTGCCGATGATGCGCGGGTCGAGCACATAGCGCTGCGGATAGGCCATGGCGTTGGGCAGATAGGCGCCCTTGCGCTTGTTCAGGCCGTAGTTGAATTCATTGTCGAACTCGGCATCGACAGCCTTGGCGCATTCGCCGCAGGCGGTGCAATTGTCGTTGACGTAGCGCGGGCTGAGCTTGACGGTGGCGGTGTAATTGCCGGCTTCGCCGGTGATGGCCGTGACTTCGGCCAGCGTCATCACGCGCAGATTCTTGCTGGCCTTGATGCGGCGCAGGTTGATTTCCATGCCGCAGGTCGGATGACACAGCTTGGGGAAATACTTGTACAGTTGACTGACACGGCCGCCCAGCGAGGGATTCTTCTCGAGCAGTATGACCTGTTTGCCACATTCCGCCGCCTCGATGGCTGCGGTCATGCCGCTGATGCCGCCACCCACGACCAGTATGGTCTGGTTGGTTGCGATGACCTCCGACATTGATCTTCCTCCGTCACGCGTAAAGCTTGATTTGAACTGCGGTGTCGCCTGGACCGGAGTCAGGGCGGGCAGCATTGTAGACCGCCTAGCCTACCGCTTTTCGGTAGCGGCGTAAACGATACTCCGCGACTGCGCGGATCGCTACTGAGGGTCGGTTATACGGGCATTGAAATAACCAATGGTTGTGGCGGTCGGCCTGATTATCTTGCAATGCCTGTGGGCTTTAATTGCCGAGACGGCGGCGAGCAGGTAACGTGCGCGTGATATGCCCTCTCCTTGACCTTCTCCCGCACGCGGGAGAAGGTACGCACCGCCTCCCCCATGCGGCGGGAAAGAGGGCCGGAACAATCCATCACACTCAAGTATGAGGAGTATCGTGTGACTGCGCGCGTGCTGAAACCCGAAGAGTACTTCATTGAGCGCGAGCCCTATTATCAGGCCGTGGGCGACGAGATCGCCATTTTCGAAGCGGCCTACCGCAACCAGTTGCCGGTGCTGCTCAAGGGCCCGACCGGCTGCGGCAAGACCCGCTTCATGGAATACATGGCCTGGCGCCTGAAGCGTCCGCTGATCACGGTATCCTGTCACGATGACCTGACCGCCTCCGATCTGGTGGGACGTTTCCTGATCGCCGGCGGCGAGACTACCTGGGTCGATGGCCCACTGGCGCGCGCCGTGCGCTGCGGCGGCATCTGTTATCTGGACGAAATCGTCGAGGCGCGCAAGGACACGACCGTGGTGATCCATCCACTGGCCGACGACCGCCGCGTGCTGCCCATGGAAAAACTCGGCGTAGTGCTGGAAGCCACGCCCGAATTCTGTCTGGCGATCTCCTACAACCCCGGCTACCAGAGCGTGCTCAAGGATCTCAAGCAGAGCACGCGGCAACGCTTCGTGGCGCTGGAGTTCAATTACCCGGACGCGGAACTCGAAGCGCGGATCATCGGCCGCGAATCCGGCATCGATGCGGCGATGGCCCAGCGTCTGGTCAAATTCGCGCACATGACCCGCAACCTGAAAGGCAGCGGCATCGAAGAAGGCGCCAGCACCCGATTGCTGGTGCACGCCGCCAAACTGATGGCCGGCGGCGTCGAACCGGTGGCCGCCTGCCGCAGCGCCATCGCCCAGGCGCTCACCGATGATGGCGAGATGCTGGTAGCGGTGAATGAGTTGAGCTCGTCGTTGTTTTGATTTTTTATTTTTTGAACCGCCAAGGACGCCAAGAGCGCCAAGAAAATCTGATTACTGAAACGCAATATTTTTGATGATGACGCGAAGCTGGACTACGTAGGCCCTGCGATCACGATTACTTACTGCATGCGTCGCTCACAATTCTTGGCGCTCTTGGCGTCCTTGGCGGTTCAAATTAAATACGCATGAGTAACCCACTAACATCAAATGAAATCGAAGAACGTCTCGACGAGTTCCTCGATCCGGTGTTGTCGTCGCGGCGCACTGCGGCCGAACCGGCGCGCCTGCTGGCGGACTTCGATCGCGTCCGGCAAGAATTCGTGCTGCGCTGGGCGGGCATCATCGCCAGCAGCAATGCCGAGATGGCGTATCAGTTCGCCAGCCATGTGCCGCGCGCACTCGGCCTCATGGACGAGGCCGGCATCGAAGCCTGGATCATCCATTTCATGGATGTCTACGACAAGACCGGTCTGTATCCGGCCGCGCAGGCCTTGCAGGAACTCGATGCCTACACGCAGGCGCTCAACCAAAAGGCCACCGGTCTGCCGCTGGACGAGGCGCAGGGGATTCTCGAAACCTTCGTCCGCGGTCTGAACGGCCGCGCCATGAAGATCGAGGCTGGCCAGGAGATCCATACCGACACCGAGACCCTGTACCTGCCCGGCATGCTCAGCCGCTTTGCCGCGCGCGCGGATAACTTCCGGCTCTACAAGGCCATGGTCGCGCATCAATGGGCACAGACCTGGTTCGGCACCTGGCGCCTGAACCTCATCGAGGCCGTCGCGACATTCGCCGACTCGCCGCGCGCAATCCGACTGTTTCACGCACTGGAAACCGTGCGTCTGGATGCCTGCATCGCACGCGAACTGCCGGGCATGTATCGCGACATGTGCGCGCTGCGCCAGACGTACAATCAGACCGCGCTGCCGGATCATTGGACAGACCTCGCCGCGCGCCTGCAAATGCCTGGCGCGACGGCGCAGGACAGTCTTGCCTGCTTGCACAACGTATATTCCGCCGACCAGGCGCCGGAACCGGTCTGCTATCAGGGACTGCTGCTGCCGGAGCGTGTCGAGCAAGTGATGGCCCTGCGCCGCGAGCGCGACAAGAACGCCTTTCGCACCGCGCTGGCCAGACTGGCGGCTGAGCGCAAGTCCGCGCCTGAACAGGAAGACGCGACGACCGATACTCCGGAGCAACCCAGCTTCACTGCGCAGAGCGTGCCTGACCCGGATATGCCGGAAGGCTTTACCTTCGAGTTGCAACTGGACGGTCAGCCGGTCACGCCGCCGGATGATGTGCAGAGCGTGATGGATTCCATCATTCAGGATCTGGGCGAGATTCCCGACGATTACCTGGTCGCGGCCGGCGACGGCGGTTATCGCATGGCAAGCGACGCCAAGACCGAACGCGATCCCACCGAGGTCTGGAAAGGCACCTATCACGAAGACGGCGCGTTTCTCTACAACGAGTGGGATCA
>VFSW01001101.1_pt1 | contig 40462 bp, 32 predicted proteins | sample 5358111 | NCBI WGS metagenome assembly VFSW01 (sample SAMN11554181, study PRJNA540505) | mine drainage metagenome | isolation source: sediment from site ElyBrook_90M | place: USA: Ely Copper Mine, Vershire, VT | collected 2017
GCCCTGCACCGGAGGCTCCGCCTTGCCCGCTTTTCCGGGAGCGCCACGCGCCAGATGCAGAGCGCGCGCGCCGGCTGCGATTTGATAGCTCTCCGGCAGGCCGGCCGTCGCCGGATGGTAAGCCATGCGCAGAGAGACGTCGCTGGCGACAAAATCAAGCGGGATGTGCCGGTCCTGAAAGTCGAAGGCGGCGGCGCGGTTGTCGAAATCCAGAACCCCTTGTTCCACGGTGAGGCGTCCGGCTTTCATATCGAAAAAACTGTCGAGCAGGGGCTTGCCGGTTTTCACGGGCCGGCGCGGCTGCGGCTGATTCGTCGAGCCGTCGGGGTAGACGATCAGGTGCAGTTGGGGCCGCGCAATGTCCAGGCTGCGCAGAAGAATGCGCGGGCTCCAGAAGCCCAGCACGCTCAACTGCACGCGCAGCCGGCCCACCTGCGCGTAGGGCGCTTCGCCGGGAGCTTCCAGGCCGTGGATGACCACACCGTCCGCCTCGGCCTCCAGATGCAGAAGATTCCAGCGGAAGGCGCCGACCTCCACGCGCCCGCCGGTGGCCGTCTCCAGTCTGCGCACCATCTGCCCGCGGACAAAGTACTGAAAGCTGAGGGAACGGGCCCAGAAATAGAGGCCAACCAGGCCGACCACCAGCAGAATCGCCCCGCCAGCCACCGGCAGTGGAAGATGGCGCAGAAAACAGCGGCGCAGACGGCTGGGCCGGGGCGCTTCCGGCGGCGAAGTTCCGACGGGCAGGAAGGAAGGGGCTTCGGGCTCGCTCATACGCCTCCCTTTCCTTCGCCTGCCGGAGTTTCCGCCGACGGAGCTTCAAACGCCGGATCAAGCACTTCCACATCGCCCTGCTTGCGCAGATTGTCGAGCCAGTCGTCGAAGAGCACGTTCACCTGCCGCTCCAGCAGAATCTCCTGGATGCGCGGGGCCACTTTGTCCAGCGAGGGGGTCGCTTCTCCGACCGCATACTGGGGCAGCAGCGTCTTCGTGTAGTACGACTTGATCTCCTCCGGGGTGATGCGAATCCCCTGCCGAAAGCGCATTTCGATAAAGCTCAGAATCTGAAGCCGGAAACGGAGATAGCTCTCCACCTGCTCCGGCGTCAGCCCGTGCGCGGCCAGAAATTTCTTCCATCCCTGCTGCGAGGCGCAGTTGAAACGAACGCAGGTTGGCAGTTCCTTGCGAATCTCCTCAAGCCGGGCATCCACCTCGGCCTGCGACGGTTCCGTGACCTGCTCGTCTTCCTCGTGGATCTGCTGCTGAATGAGAGCACGGCTGATCAACTGCTCCAGCGCGCGACTGGGGGTGAGAAGGCCCAGTCCGGCCTGCCCAGGGTCCAGCACCGCCAGTCGCATCTCGTTGTCCACATCGCTGGCCAGGATGGGGTGGTTGTTGACGACGGCCACCACCTGGTCGAGCACCACGGTGTTGGCTGGCTGCACCTGCGGCTGATTTTGAGTCTGCTGCTGCGCCTGTTTCTGGGTCTGGTTCTGGGCCTGCCCGCAGATCGCTCCCATGGCGGCCAGAAGCGCGGCCAGCGCCCAGCGGCAAACGGGGTCTGGTCTGGTCTTGCGCCGGATTTTAGGCTGGTCACTCATCAGAAAATCTGCCCCAGGCTGAAAAAGACGTTGAAGTGCGAGCCTTCGCCCACGTGCGGTGCGGAATCGGGAATGGAGAGGGAGTAGTTGATATTTACCGGATAGATGGGCGGATTCAAGTTGTAACTGAAATCCAGACGGATGGGCCCCACCGGCGTATGGTAGCGCACTCCGATACCGGGCGTTTGCGAAAAGTAGTTGAAGCTGCAATCTCCCTGCTGTCCGGTGGAGCTGGTGGGACCGGCAGGGTTATAGCTGATGGCGTTGCCGACGGTGGCCAGATTCTTGCACGCGGCGCGGTTCGGCTGGTTATAACGCAGGATACTGGACCAGGCGTCGCCGGCGTTGGTGAAGACGTTGCCCATATCGTGAAAGAGAACGAAGCTGACCGTGTTGCCCAGCCAGGGCAAGGTGGGCGGCGGCAGGCGCAGTTCGGTGCTGGCAATCAGCGCGCCGGCGCCGCCGATGGGAAAGCCGGTCTCCGGGTCGCGCGGTCCGGCCGAGTTTTCGCCGAAGCCGCGCAGCGAGGTGGCACCGCCGGCGTAAATCCGCTCAGGCAGCGGAATCAGTTCGTTGTCCTCGGCGCCGAAGGCCCGCTCCTGGGCGTAGCGCGTGTTGCGGGCCAGCACGAACCGTCCTTTGTCAAAGCCGTAGTAGCTGGAATTCGTCAGATCAAGCTGGTTGAAGTTCGCCTGCGCGCTGAAGGCTTGATCGGAGAGAAACTCTTGAAAGCTGGTGTAGGAGCCGCGATGCGCATCCAGGGGCGAGTCGCGGGTGTCGCGAATCCAGGTGACGGCCGGGCCGGCCACGCGCACCGCCGTGGAGAGAGGCTTGATCTCGGCCGGGAATACCTGCAGACTGCTGGCCTCCACCTTGACCCGGCGGAAATCCAAATCGTAGACGAAGGTGTTGGCCTTGGAGAGAAAGGAGCCGGGGGTATTGAAGTTCTCCGTCCAGCGGATGCTGCCCTCCAGTCTGGAAGCCACGTAAGTGGACACGTCCAGGCTATTCGCATAGCCGCCGGAAAGCGTCAGCCCGAAGTTGCGGTTGCCCTCGAAGTGCGGGTTCTGAAAGAGCAGGTCAATCTTCTGCTCCAGCAGACCATAATTGCCGCGCAGCGAGAGCGATTGCGCCCGCCCGAATAAATCGTTGCGGGTAATATCCAGCAGCCCCCGCGGACTGACCCCGGTCTTGCCGTTCGGGTTGCAGGGAACGCCGCCGGCCGTGGCGCCCTTGCAGTTGTTCTGCGGCGTTCCGGTCTGCGCCTCCAGCCCCAGGCCGTAGGTCAGCGCCCAGCGCCGCGCTTCCGCCGCCTGGATCAGAACAGTCTTCTGCGTCTCCCCGCCGGTGGGGTTTTCAATGGCCGTGTCCACCTCGTTGAACAGCGCAAAATCGTAGAGATTGCGCTGCGTCTCCAGCAGCGCCGTCTGGCTGAGAGGGTCGCCGGGATGCAGGGTAATCGCCTTGGCCACCGTCTCCGGCCGCGTGAAATGCAGCCCCGTCAAAAGCACGTTGCGCACAAAGATCTGCCGCCCCTCGGTGATGTGGAAGACCACGTCCACTTTGCCTGAGTTGGCCGAGCCTGCATTGGCAGGCTCCATCTGTTGCGCCACCTGCACGCGCACATGGTCGAAGCCCTGGTTCAGATAGTCGGTAAGCAGCGTATCCCGGTCTCCGGCCAGGTTCTGCGGAGAAAGCGGCTGCCCGGCAATCGTATTCAGTTGCGGCACAAGTTTGGCCGCGGCTATCTTCTCGTTGCCCTCCAGGCGCACCGTGCCCACGCGCAGTTGCGCTCCCTCGGTGATGTGGTAAACCACGGCCAGCGGCCCCGTAGTAGTGCCGGCCTTGATCTCTCCCGCGCTGGTAGTGGCTGTGATGCTGACCTGGGAAAATCCGTTGTTCCGGTAAACGGCCTGCAAGCTGTTGATGTCGGAGGCCACCAGCGCCTGCGAGTATGTGCCGTGACGATCCAGGCTGTCGGCGGCATGAACAGCGAGCAGGTCTTTGAGCGTGGCCGCGTCGAAGTAGTGGTTGCCGCCCACCGAGACGCTCTCCACGCGCCGCCGCGGCCCCAGACGCACGGTGTAGACAATGGTCACCCGGCCGGCGTTGGCGGACTGCTTTTCGTGCTCCACCTGCACATCGAAGTAGCCCTGCCGCTGGTACAGGTCGCGAAGCCGGCGATTGCCTTCGTTGAGCAGATCCTCGTCCACACTTCCCTCGACGTAGATGGGAACCAACTGCCGTATCCGATCCTGGCTGATACTGGCGCCCTTGACCAGCACCCGCACCACCGGCCCCCGGCTGGCGGAAAAGCTGAAATTGATGGTATGGCTTTTCGCATCGTACAACTGGGATACGACCTTGATCTCCGCTTCCAGCCGATTCTCGTGCTGATAGACCTTCAGCACCCCGGCCAGCGCCCGGTTGGCGGTTTCGCTGTTGACCTTCGAGCCGGCCCGCAGGTGCGCATGGGAACGAAACTCGTCCACCGTCATTCCCGGATCGCCGCTGACCTCGACTGCGCCTACCCGTGCCTGCGGACCGCTGACCACATGAAACGCTATGTCGGTCAACTGCTCGTCCGGATGGGCCGTCAGAACCTGGGTAATCGCCGGCTGATGGAAGCCGTCCTGGGCCAGAAGCGCACGCATCAGTACGACCGCCTGGCTCAGTTTGGCGGTGGTAAATCGGGTTCCGGAGTTGAGTTGACCGGCGCGCTCCAGTTGGGTGTTGACCGCGACTCCGCGCGCGCCGTCCACGCTGACCGTGCCGATGAATGAGCGCGGCGTGCCACGAAAGATGAGGTCCACGCCGCCCGGGTCACGCACCCCCTCCACCGCAAGCGTTTCAAAAATCCCAGTCAAAAAAAGCTGGCGCAAGCTCGCTTCCACGGATTCCCGGCTGAGCGACGCCCCCTCGGCCTGAACCAGATGGCCGCGCAGCGCAGCCAGCCGTGCTGCCGCAATCCCTTCGATCGAAATGTGAAGAACCGGCAGGCCCTGCCACTGGGAGAGGGAAGGCGCCAGAAGGGCGGAAGACGCTTCAGCCGACTGTTCGCCGCCCGCGTTGGAACTGCCTGCGCCGGGCGCTGCAGACTGGCTCCAGCCACACACCCCCCAAAAAACGGCAATGCCAAGAAGGCAGAGCAGGAGAATGCCGCTCACCGACCGCCGGCCGCATTCGTGCTCCGGATTTCCACCCCGGCGACGAAGACCTGTCGCCGGAAGCAGCAAATTTACCTTCAAGACCATCTCTCCCAAAAAACACCGGAAAACCCGCGCGGTTGCGCGCCGGCAATGCTTCTATAAGCGATCGGCTGACAGTAATGACGAATACCCATTCCTTTTATAGTAACGAGGAACAGTGCTCGGTGCTGCCATATCCACCGGCAGACTGCGATTTCAGCTCCCGGACCCGCACGGTGGCCGCAGCTGCAGTCGCCTCAGTGTCGTTGAATGGCAGCTCCGCGAACAACGCCGAGAGAAGGTAATCGAGAATTGCTCACCTGTTTTCCCTTTCAGATTCCTCTGCTCTCCCGCTCAATCTTGCTCACCTTCCCCGCGCTTTGGCCGATACACTTTTGGTGCGGGAGAGCACTCCGCCGGAAGCGCTTCGAGCATCCGTGCTTCAATTTCCGGCGAGTGAGAAGCTGCCTGTCTCGTCGGAGCGACACTGCCGCTTGCGGAAAATGCGGGCGCAGCGCTGCCCGGCAAGGAACGCAGTTGCGATTCGACCTTAGCCAAGGGGGCGCAAGTCTTCCAGAGGGAGGATAGTTCGCGGTTAAGATCATTTTTTCGAAACTTTTCAAAGTCTATGCTGTCTAAAGAAGAAAAGCTGATACGAGGACGCTCAATGTCGAGTCAGAATCCGATTTCTCCGCCACTCACGAATCTTTCCGGAAAGGACACTCTCGGCCCGCGCAGGATTGCCGTGCTGCCGGTCCGGGACACCGTTCTGTTTCCTCATGCCGTTTTGCCCCTGACGGTGGGCCGGGAAAGCTCCATCCAGTTGATCGAGTCGCTGGGCGAAGAACGGGCCATCGTGGTCGTGGCCCAGTTGGACCCGCGGCTGGATTCGCCCCAGCCGGCCGATCTGCACCCGGTGGGAACTCTGGCCACGGTACACAAGATCGTGCGCATGCCCAACCAGAGCCGGTTCGTCTTTACCGAAGGCGTGGAGCGGGTGCGCCTGCTGCGCTACGTCCAGACCGAACCTTTCATGATTGCCGAGGTGGAGACCCTGCGCGGCGCTGAGTCGGTGCCTTCATCGAACCTGGAAGCCCTGGTGCGCAACGTGACCGGGGAGTTTCAGCAGATTGTCTCCGAGTCCGCGACGCTCTCCGACGAACTGCGCACCATCGCCGCGAACATCGAGGAGCCCAGCCGCCTGGTAGATTTTGTGGCCTCCTCGCTGCCCTTCCTGACCACCGACGACAAGCAGCAATTACTGGAAACGGCCAGCATCGCCACCCGCCTGGAGTTGCTCAACCAGCATCTGGCCAAGGAGATTGAGGTGCAGCAGTTGCGCACCAAGATCCAGACCGAGGTGCAGGATCAGGTGCAGCAGTCGCAGCGCGACTACTACCTGCGCGAGCAGCTCAAGGCCATCCAGAAGGAGCTGGGCGAGCAGGACGAGGGCCAGCGCGAGACCGACGAGCTGCGCCAGAAGATTGATGCCGCCGGAATGCCGGAGGATGTGAAAAAAGAGGCCCTCAAAGAGCTTTCCCGCCTCTCGCGCATGTCTCCCATGGCCGCCGACTACTCGCTCACCCGCAATTACATCGAGTGGCTGGCTGTACTTCCATGGGCGAAAAGCTCGGGTTCCAAAATCGACATCAACGTCGCCAAGCAGATTCTGGACGAGGACCACTACGAGCTGAAAAAGGTGAAGGACCGCATTCTGGACTATCTCAGCGTGCTGGAGCTGAAGCCGGACATGAAGGGGCCGATTCTGTGCTTTGTCGGGCCTCCGGGCGTGGGCAAGACCAGCCTGGGCCGGTCAATCGCACGCGCCCTGGGCCGCAAGTTCCAGCGCATCTCACGGGGCGGCATGCACGACGAGGCGGAGATTCGCGGCCATCGCCGCACGTATAGCGGCGCCCTGCCGGGACAGATCATTCAGAGCATTCGGCGCGCCGAAACCAACGACCCGGTGATCATGCTGGACGAGATGGACAAGCTGGGCCGCGACTTCCGCGGCGACCCGGCCTCGGCCTTGCTGGAGACCTTGGACCCGGAGCAGAACTCGACCTTCCGCGACAACTACCTCGACGTGCCTTTCGATCTTTCCAAGGTGCTGTTCATCTGCACCGCCAACCAACTGGACCCGGTGCCTCCGCCGCTGCTGGACCGCATGGAGCTGATTCCCTTGCAGGGCTACAGCGAAGACGAGAAGAAGCACATCGCCTTCCGCTACCTGATTCCCCGCCAGATCAAGGAGAACGGCATCACGCCGGACCAGATTGAATTTCCCGAGGAGGCGGTGCTGCACATTGTCCGCCACTACACCCGCGAGGCCGGCGTGCGCAAACTGGAGCAGGTTCTGGGCACCGTCTGCCGCAAGCAGGCGCGGCGCGTGGTTGAGGGCAACACAGACAAACTGATTGTGACGCGCGAGGCGCTCAAGGAGTTCCTGGGCGGCATTCAGGTGCGCGTGGACATGGAGGTCGCCGAGCGTGTCAAGCGGCCCGGCGTGGCCGTCGGCCTCGCCTGGACGCCGGCCGGTGGCGACATCCTGTTCATCGAGGCCAACAAGATGAAGGGCAAGAGCGGCTTCACCATGACGGGCCAGATCGGCCAGGTGATGCAGGAATCCATGCAGGCCGCGCTCACCTGGGTGCGTTCGAATGCCGCGGCCCTTGGACTGGCCGAGGACTTTACCAAGGAAATCGACCTGCATATCCACGTCCCGGCCGGCGCCATTCCCAAAGACGGTCCTTCGGCAGGAGTGACCATGGCCGCGGTCCTGGTTTCGCTCTTGACGGATATGCCGGTGCGCCCGCTGACTGCCATGACCGGCGAAATCACGCTCAGCGGAAACGTGCTGCCGGTGGGCGGAATCAAGGAGAAGTTTCTGGCCGCTCGCCGCGCCGGGATCGAAACCATTATCCTGCCGGCCGACAATCGTCAGGACGTGGAGGAAGATCTGACCCCGGAGTTGATGGAGGGAGTGGACGTGCATTATGCCAGCCGCATCGAGGACGTGCTGGCAGTGGCCTTGCCGTTCCTGAAAGACCGCTTGATCCCGCTGCCTGCCGAAGAGCCTGTACTGGCGGCAAGCTCGGCAGACTGAGCAGCGCCAGACATAGGCTTGCGTGAGGGCTGGCGAAAGCGCCGGCCCTCTTTCTTTTCCGTGCTGAAATCCACTATTATCGGTGATGGGCGATGAGAAACATCAGCAGCAGAATCGCCACGGGAATCAAGGCCAGCGCGCCAATATAGAGGACATTGCGGGTGGCGTGGGATTTGCGCTTCTGCCAGTCGCGCAGCTCCGCCCGGTCCTCCACGCCCACCTGATCGATGTGCTCCAGATCCATGACAAAATCGCGCGCCTTGGGATAGCGGTTCTTGGGGTCCCGCTCCAGGGCGCGATAGAGTATCTCCTGCAACTGCGGAGAGATGGTGGGATCGGCAACGCTGGGCGGCGTGGGGTGGTTCAGCAGGCGGTCATTCATCGCCGCCAGCGGCGAGGGCCCTGAAAACGGCAGCTTGCCGGAGAGCATCTCGTAGAGGATCACGCCCAGCGCGTAGATATCGGAGCGTCCGTCGCCGCGCTTGCCCTGCACCTGCTCCGGCGAGATGTAATTCGGCGTGCCCAGGGTCGCGGTAAAGTTGGCGTAGGTCAGGCGGCGCGCGGCCGAGTCGCCGGCAATGCCGAAGTCGATCAGCTTGATGTTGTCGTCGGCATCGACCATGATGTTTTCCGGCTTCAGGTCGCGATGCACGACGCCGTTGGCGTGGATGTAGTCAAGGGCATCCAGGACTTCGATGGCGATGCGGTTGGCGCGGTCGTGCGCGAGCGGCCCTTCGTCGAGAATCTGACGCAGAAGCCGGCCCTCGCACCATTCCATCACCATGTAGATGCGGGAGCGCTTCTCGCCGCCAAAGACGCGCATCACCTGGGGATGATCCAGCTTTTCGCCGATGGCGGCCTCACGCTGAAAGCGATCGAAGAGAATGGGATCCGCTTCCATGTCCGGGTGGGGAATCTTGAGCGCCACCTGGCGGTTATCGCGCAGGTCGGTGGCGCGGTAGATGGAGGCCATCCCGCTGCGGGCCACCGGCGCTTCAATGCGGTAGGAATCGATCTGCGCTCCGGCTTCCAGGCTGTCGTAAAAACTCATCGTGGGGAATGCTCCATGCAGTGAACTCTCTCTACTGTATCGGGTAAATGCGCCAGAACAGTAAAGGATATGTAAGGCTTTTGCGGAAATTCGCCATGGAACGGCTCAGGCGGGCAAACGATAGGGACGGCCGCGATACATGCCCACCTGCTCCACCGAGCGGATGCGGATCACCTGGGCGGTGGTATTGTCGTTGCCGTCGATCTCCACGGCGCGAGCCACCAGTTCGCGAGCCAGTTGGTCGGCATTCTTGTTTTGCGAGACAATCTCGGCCATCATTCTTTCGCTCATTTCGTCATGCACGCCATCGGTGCACAGCACCAGCACGTCGCCGGATTGCAGAGTAAGCGCGGTGGTGTCCGGAGAGACAAACATCTCCGGACCCAGAGAGCGAAGAATCACGTGCCTGGATTCGGACGTGGCCATTTCGTCGGCGTTGATCAAGCCCATCTTCCGCTGCTCGTTGACCCAGGTGTGATCCTGGGTGATCTGCTTGGCCCGTCCGCCGCGCACCAGATAGCAGCGGGAATCGCCCACATGCGAGACAATGGCCTGGTCGTGGCGCAGGGCGCAGGCCACCATGGTGGTGGCCATTCTCTTGCCCCGGTATTCCGGCGCCAATGTGCAATCGTGAACGGCGGCATTGGCATGTTGGATGAGGCGCGGCAAAAGGCTGATGAGCATGGTGTCGGCCTGCGCCTTGGGAAATCCCTCGGTCATCACGGATATGGCCGTGGCCGAGGCAACCTCGCCGAAATCCATTCCGCCCACGCCATCGGCAACGGCGAATAGATAGCCGTGAGAGCGGCTCTGCTGCCGCGACGAGGGAATGAACGCTCCCATCGAGTCTTCATTATTGGTGCGAACCTTGCCGAAATCGCTGGCCTGGCCGTACTGAACATCCAACATGGGCGCCGCCGCCTTGAGCATTCTTTCCATCGTACGGGAAAGATGCATTTCAGAGAATGAAAAACTACGCTTGTAAAACATCCAAGGGGCGGCTTCGTTGCGCAGCGTCTCGGTAAGAGAGTTTGAGCAAAGAAGCCACCCGGCGGATGCGGTTAAGTTATGCCCCGGTAGGGAGCGCCTATTTTGCAGCGAGCAATATCCCCTTGCCCTTGGCTTTTGAGGAACGAAGGAAGTAGATGGCTCCGTAGATGCCCCAGACGGCGGCGATGCCCAGCGCCAGCAGCGGCTCCTTGAAGGTGCCCATGTTGAAGGCCGGTCCGATCAGGTAGAAGGCCATGCAGGTCAGGTTGGCCAGCAACCCAAAACCGGGGATCAGATAGTGCTTGACGAAGCTGAAGTCAGGGCGATTGTGGTAGGCCACCATGCACAGCAAGCAACTGAGTGCATAAAGAATGAAGGTGCCGAAGTTGGAGGTGAGCGTCATGGTGAGCAGCGAGTTGGGCAGTGCAGCCAGCGTGTCATGCGAGAGATAACCCCAACTGGAGAAGAGTCCGTGCGGCAGTGCCGCAATGGCCGCATCGGTGGGCGCTCCGGCATCGCCGAAGACCAGGGCCACGCCGATCACGCCGATCACCGCGGAGATGACAGCCAGCGTCCAGATGGCCTTGCGCGGCGAAAGTGACCCGGCATGAAGGATTCCGAAGTGCTCGGGAGCCTCATCGTCCTTGCCCATGGCATAGGTGACGCGGGCGCCGGTGTTCATGCAAGCCAGCGTGGTGCCGATCAGCGCCATGAAGACGGTGAAGGCTTCGGCCAGCATGAACCACTTTCCATTTCCATGGCCCAGCAGGCCGTCGCCGACGATGATCATCATGTCGCCGATGGGCGCGGCGGAGCTTCCGGCGCTGGTCATGGTATATCCCGAGTTAAGGAAGTAGTTGGCCGCGAAATACTCGAACAGGTAACAGATCAGTCCTTGTATCAGCAGCGACGATATGACCGCGATGGGAATGTGCTTGGTTGGATTTTTAGCCTCGCCTCCCATCGAGGTGACCGACTCAAATCCGACCAGGATCAGGATGGCAACCGTGGCCTGAATAAAGACGTAACTGATCTTGTGCGCTCCAATCACCGATGCGGCGTCTGGGTGCGTCAGGAAGTTGCCGCTGGAATCGGTGGTCGGGTAGGTGATGACGTAGGGAACCGGCTTGCCCGCCGCGTCCAGCAGGGGCATCGGCGTTCCGCTGGAGTCGCGGATAGTGGCTCCAGTCTTGTCTGTGGCGAATTGGTAATTGTACGTCGCCAGCGTTTGTCCGTCGTACTGATAGGCGGTGGGACCGGTCGTTCCGGAGGGGTGGCTGGCGCGATAGCCGAGCGCCAGAACGGCGAAGACCACCAGCGCGGAGATCTGGACCACGTTGATGGCCAAGTTGACAGCCGTCGACGCGCCCGCGCCCTTGGCGGCGATCCAGGCAACAAAGAACGAGAAGAGAACGGCGACCAGCCCCATGAAAAGAGGTCCGGGATTGGAGCCGCTCATGAAATTGGGGTAAAGGAAGCCGACGATATAGCCCACGAATACACCGGTGACGGCCACCATCACTCCGGGATAAACCCAGTAGTAGAGGTGAGAGCCCCAGCCTACGATGAACTTGGCCACGCGAGCGTATTTGAAGGCCTTGTCCTTCGACAGCAGCGCCTGTTCCGCGTAGTAGTAACTCGATCCGGTGCCGGGATAGAGCTTGGAGATTTCAGCATAAGCCACTGCCGTAGCCAGACAGAGCAGCAGGGAGACGAAGATGCCCAGCCACATGGCCGGCGAGGTTGAGGGCTGGCCGGCGACGCCGGTGGTGGCCTGGATTGCGAAGGTGAGCCATAGGAAGGCGCCGGGGGCGATGAGAGCCATTGCGTTGCTGGTCAGCCCGGTAAGTCCCAGAGTGGCCTGCATCTGTGGTGCTTTTGGATCTGCCATGTGCATTCTCCTGAGAGTAGAAGTTGGTAAGCCTGCTCCCGTCCGACTGACCGGGACTTCTTGGCGCCTTGCCCGTCTATGTTCACCTTCAGCGGGCTGATCTGGAAACCTGAAGGATTGAGTTGAATGCTAGTGATGTGGCAATAAAGATGGAATGAGGAACTGAAAAGATAATTTCGAACTGCCCGGTCAGCAATCGCAGACCTCGCAGTGCCGGAGGATACAACCCCGCCCTGCCCATTTTGCAATGGGCGGGACGAGATCGCAGTTGAGTGTTAGTTACCTGGCGCTGGGGGCCGCGAAGCCCAAGGTCACTTCAAAGGGATCGTCGCATCGCCGGCCTGTGCAGACCGCGGCGCGATTCGGTTATTTTTGGATGTTGTCGCCGAAAATGAAGCCAAATTCGAGCACGCCGCGGAATTGGTTCGCATCCGTTCCCAACGTGCCAAAGACGTCTCCTGTCGTAAAATTCGTTGCGTGCGTCCATGCCAGGTCGCTGCGGACGTACATGCCTCCCTTTTGGTAAGTTGGCGTCGCGGTGAAAGTAATGCCTCCGCTGCCTACTCCAAAGCCCAGCAAGTTGACCGATCCGTCGTCACCGCTCCCCGAGCTCGTGAGGTCTTCAAACCGAACCGGAAGCGAGAAGCCGCTCTTGAAAGCATAGCTGGCGTTGATCGCGCCGCCGATTGCGGATGTGCCCTTCGCTACGCCTACCTTCGCGTTGGTTGGCAGCTTGCTGTACTGGAAGTACGGCGAAATGATCCATGGCCCCTTGGTGTACGTATAGATCACCGCGTGCATATAGCTGTTGTTCTGCACTGGTGTAGCTGCCGTTTGATAGGCGGTCTGCCCCAGGTTCCCCATCGGGTCGTACACCAGGGTATGGGGTCCCTTTGTAAACGTCAGCGAACCCGTCAGCCACGAGTAGCGATCTGAATAATAACCGTCGTTCCAACTGACCGAGGCGGTTAGGTACTTACCCAAGGTTTGATTCACCTGGATGCCGCGATTGATGGCGTTTTCCTGATTCCAAACGATGCCGCGCTCGATGTTGAAGTTCTGATAGGTGAACGTGGACTCGGCGCCCATCAATGTGGGAAGAGAGCCGATTTCAAACGACGTGGTCTTTCCTACCGGTAACTTCAGGAAGGCAACTGGAACAGGCCCGTAGAAATCTTTCACGGTATCCTGGGCGCTCAAAAACGGCACGCTGAGCGTCGGCATGGTATATGCGCCCGCCTGGACGTACCACTGGTACTTTCCGTCCGCTTTTTGAATGAAGATCTGCCCGTTGCTCAGCGTGGCCTGCGCGCTGTCGTCTCCCGGCACGTGATTGTTCTGAAACTGCGCGAAACCGGTCATGATGCCGTTGACGGACAACTTTCCCAACGGTCCGGCATCGAAGGTCGCCGGTGGCAGCCATTGCAGTGGGCCCGTAAGAACAAATGTGGAAAGCGGGGCTGGGGCTGCGGCTGCGGCTGGCGCCGGCGCGGGCGGCGCCGGTGTTTGCGCGCAAGTGATCATAGCCACGGCCATCGCGGCTCCGGCCATCGTTTGCAGTATGCGATTGGGGTTCATTGACATCGGCGCAGTTCCTCCAAAGAAATATTTGTTGTTAGGTTGCGGAATGAATTCAGCCAAGCAGGAACCCTGAACTGCTTCCTGCCCGGCGCAATCTGCTTGCCTTTCAAGCATTCAGAGCCTCAACGGCAACCTTGCCGCATGGACTCCAACGAGGGAGACTCGGTTGCTCCCCTTCTGTGGTCCGTTCGCTACGGATTGATATTAGTAACGCAAACAACGCATAAATAATTCGTGAGGAAATCACAAATAGTTGTTGATGCGCTTTTGGCGCTCCTTGCATGGAGTAACAGACCAAAGCCCTCGGCAACCAGCGCGCTACAGTATATGCCATAAGGATTCCATGAATGAGAATGTAAAATCGTCTTGACAACTTTCTTACGATTTGCCTGAAAGACTTGAATTGTTATGCTGTATGAACTGATGACAACACTGCAGGCCGGAGACACGCTGGATCACTACCACCTGGATGCATTGGTGGCGCGCAGCGGCATGTCAACATTGTTCAAGGCCACCGATCTGCGCGATAATCGGCAGGTCGCTGTCAAGGTGCCGCACCCGGAGATGGAGTCCGATCCGATCCTGATGGAGCGGTTCAAGCGGGAGCGGGAGATCGGCCAGGAGCTGAACCACCCCGGCGTGGTGAAGACCTACGATGGCGAAGAACGCAGCCGGCTTTACATGGTCATCGAATGGGTGGAGGGCCGGCTGCTTCGCGCGATTCTGAACGCAGAAGCAAGATTTCCCATCGACCGCGCCGTCCGCCTCACGCTGGCCATCTGCGACGCGCTGGACTACATGCACAAGCGCGGCGTGGTACACCGCGACCTGAAGCCGGAAAACATCATGGTTGACGACCAGGACCGCATCAAGCTGATCGATTTCGGGATCGCGATGAAAGAAGATGCGCGCCGGCTGACCTATGCAGGGCCGTCTCCCTTGCTGGGCACGCCGGACTACATCTCACCCGAGCAGGTGAAGGGCCAGCGCGGCGACCAGCGCAGCGACATCTACGCGCTGGGCGCAATGCTCTATGAAATGCTGACCGGCCAGCCGCCCTTCAGCGGACCGAATCCGCTGGCGGCGATGAACGAGCGCGGGCTGAACGACCCCAAGCCGGCGCGCAAGCTGAGGACCGAGATTTCGCCCGCGTTGCAGGAGATTCTCAATCGCGCGCTGGAACGCGATCCGCGCCACCGCTACGCCACCGCCAGCGAGATGGCCTGGGAGCTGACGCACCAGGATCAGGTGGGCGTGGAAGATGACGACCGCAGGATAGCCCTGGGCGGGCTGCGGCTGCCTGCTGGGCACAAGATGCTGCTCTATGCCGGACTCGCGCTGGTGCCGATTTTTCTGTTTGTGGTGATGATGCTGCTGGCACGGCGCTGAAACAATCTGCGATTACGACGGCGCAGTCTGGGGCATCCTGTTCCCCGGTCTCGATCGAGTGGACTACAACCGGCTTAAACTTTGGTGTTGCGAGGCTTGCGGTTGGCAATAATCAACTCCACATCCGCAGCAAATTCGTCATCCATCTTCGGCTTGTAGCCCAACTCTTTCGAGCGAGCGTCCGCGCGAACACGGGCCATCAGCCCGGCAAAGTCGTCAGCAGTTTCTGCTTCCGAGAGGTGAATCGTCTCCATACTCACAGTGATGCCGCCGGTTTCGCTCAGCGGTACGATTCATCGCGGTGGATGACGAACTCCGGATAGGCGCCTCCGCCCAGCTCATGCAGGTCCATGCCGATGCGCTCGCCGTCCGGGTCCACGCGGAAGGGAACAAAGCGGTTCAGCAGCCAGAACAACAGATAGACCAGCGGCAGCACCATGCCCAGCAGCGTGGCGATGCCCACCAGTTGGGCGACCAATTGGCCGGGCTGCGCGGCAAAGATGCCCACGGCAAAAAGCCCCCAGAGTCCGCTGACCGCATGAATAATGGTGGCGCCAGAGGGATCGTCGATGGAGACGGCCAGTTCCAGCACCTCCACCAGCAGCGGCGTGGCAATGCCGGCGACCAGGCCGACAAAGAGCGACTCGCCCGGCGTGACGACGGCCGCCGAGGCGCAGGAGGCCACCAGTCCGGCCATCCAGCCGTTGGCGCAGAGGCTGGCGTCGGGCTTGCCAAAGCGAATCTGGGTGACGGCGAAGGTGGCCGCCAGCGCTCCGGAGGCGGAGAGCAGGGTGTTGATCGCCGTCGCCGGCAGGGCGGCCAGCGGCGCGTGCAGCCAGATCACCGCGCCGGCCACGTTCCATGCCAGCCAGCCCACCAGGGCCAGCAGGCAACCGAAGAGCACGTAGACGGCGTTGTGGCCGGGCAGGGCTGTGGAGAAGCCTTCTTTGGGAAACTTTCCTTTGCGCGGCCCGGCAATCCAGACCACGGCCAGTGCGCTCAGGCCGCCGAGGACCTGCACGGTGGCCGCGCCGCCGGGGTCCCGAAAGCCCGCACCGAGCGAGAAGTTCACGCCCAGTTGGGCCAGCCAGCCGCCCGCCCAGACCCAATGCGCCACCAGCGGAAAGACGATGGCGGCCAGCACCGCGGCAATTGCGCAGCCGGCCGTCAGGCGCAGCCGATCCGCACCCGAACCCCACGGGATGAGCGCGATCATGGCCACGGACACAAATTCAAAAAGCAGCGCCAGTTGCGACAGCGGCGAAGCCGCGCCAAGACCGCCCAGCAGCAGCGGTCCCACACCGAGCCAGTTCCAGGGTTTGCCGGCGAGTTGAAAGATGTGGCTCGCTCCAGACAGGCTTCCGCAAAAGCTGGCCCCCACCAGAAAAAAGACGATGGAGGCAACCGCCACCACCGCCAGGTTGCCCAGCAGCGCCTGGGAGGCCGAGCGGGAGCGGCCCAGGCCAGTGTTGATCAGGGCCACGCCGGCAATGGCCAGCGGAGCCAGCAGCAGCAGAACCAGACACAACGCGAAGGTGGCCTCGGAGAGTACCGGGCTCGTCGAAACAGGCAAGGCGACAGGCAGAACTGGATTCATGAGCGGCTTCCTCCGTGTGTTTCCATGTGACCACGCACAGCAACGCTGAGTCCGAGCAGCTCGACGGCCAGGCCGCAAAGCACAAAAACTGCCCGCGGGGCTGGGGCGGAAAACAGCACCAGCGCGGCGATGGAGAGAAAGAAGCCTGCCGGCATCACCAGCAATCCTGCGTATTTCATGGACGTTCCTTTCTAGAACCGACCAGCGAGGCCCTGCAAGAAAAAAATGCCCACCAGGCCGGTCTCGCTTGAGGGTCGCGATCCTGGAATTTGGCGTCGAGAACGATTAGCCGCAAAGTCTTTACGAATTCTAAAGCATCGGCTTGTCGGGATGGACCAGACTGGCTCCAGTGCGCAAAGTTGCGCGGGAGGAAGCGTTGCCGCGGAGATTCCCCATTTTCCTCTTTTCCCCGCAGGCTTCATTGGCGAACATCTGGATGATTTCTATCTTTGAAGTCCGCGGATTGGTATACTAACCGGGTGACCACAACTTTACTCGATTCCATCTCCAACGGTAGCCGCTCCGAGACTTCCCCTGGTCAGAAGAGGGTGTTGTTGCTCAAGCCGCGTGGTTTTTGCGCGGGAGTGGTGCGCGCGATCGACGTTGTCAAGATCGCCCTGGAAACCTTCGGCGCGCCCATCTACGTGCGCCGGGAAATTGTCCATAACAGTTATGTCGTGAATGAGTTAGCCGAGAAAGGCGCGATTTTTGTTCACGAAATCGACGATGTACCCGACGGCCAGCGCGTCATCTATTCGGCGCACGGCGTTTCGCCTGCCGTGCGGGAACTGAGCAAGGGCCGCAATCTGCGGGTGATCGACGCCACCTGCCCGCTAGTGACCAAGGTCCACATCGAAGCGGTCAAGTTCGCCAAGGACGGCTACTCGCTGGTGCTGATCGGCCACCGCGACCACGACGAGATCGAAGGCACGCTGGGCGAAGCCCCGGAGGCCACGCAGGTGGTCTCGAACGTCGCCGAAGTCGCCACATTGCAGGTGCCGGACCCCAACCGCGTGGCCTACCTGACCCAGACCACCCTCTCGCTGGACGAGGCGCGAGACATCATCCACGCCCTCAAGGAAAAATTTCCCAACATCGCCGGCCCCCACTCGCAAGACATCTGTTACGCCACGGAAAACCGCCAGGTCGCGGTGCGCAACGTGGCGCACAGTGCGGAACTGGTGCTGGTGGTCGGTTCCACCAATAGCTCCAACTCCAACCGGCTGGTCGAGGTCTCGCGCAATCTGGGCACCATCGGCTACCTTATTGACAACTCCAAGGCCATTGACCCCACATGGCTGGAGGGCATCACCACGGTTGCGGTGACGGCTGGCGCCTCGGCTCCAGAAATCCTGGTCGAGGATGTGGTCAGTTACCTGCGGCAAAACGGCTTCGACAACGTCGAAGAAGTTGAAGTAATGCCGGAAAACGTGCGCTTCGGCCTGCCGCCGGAGATTGTGCAGGCCATCGGCAGCGCCGACGGAGAAGAAGCCTTGCAGGTTTGAGGATGAGGTTTCACTGGTTGCCGAGTTAACCAAATTTGATAACGGTTCCCCGCCGCAATCAGGTTTGGCGACAATCCAGATATTTGCATACGAACGTAAACGGCAAGTACGACAGTTGCACAGCGAAGATTCCGCCCACTTTTGGATGCATCTGGGCGTTGCGGAGAAGAACTGAGGCGTTTTAAATCGTATGAGCATTCAACAGAGGAAGAGAAAAGCCGTGGCGCCCAGATTCGGGCGGCTGGATGCGGATCTGGCAGATGTGCAATCAGCCGTGGTCCGCTCCCGCGAGTTCCTGCTCTCTCTGCAGCATCCCGACGGCTATTGGTGCGGGGAACTCGAAGCCGATTCCATGCTCGAGGCCGACTACATCTTCCTGCACACGCTTTTGGAGAGCGGCAACGCGGGCCGGTTGCAGCGCGCCTTCACCGAGCTGATGCGCTATCAGAATGACGACGGCAGTTGGAGCATCTATCCCGGCGGGCCGGGCAACATCTCGCTCTCCGTCAAGTGCTACTCGGCGGCCAAGCTGATGGGCCTGCACGCGGATAATCCCCGCATGGCCAAGTGCCGCGAGTGGGTTCTGGCGCATGGCGGCGTGGTGGAGTGCAACACCTTCACCAAGATGTATCTCTGCGCTCTGGGCGAGTACGACTACGACGCGGTGCCGGCCATTCCGCCGGAGATTGTCCTCTTTCCCAAATGGTTCTACTTCAACATCTACGAAATTTCCGCATGGTCGCGATCAATTCTGGTTCCGCTGGCCATCATCTATGCAAAAAAACCGTTCAAGAAGATTTCTCCCGAACAGGGAATCGACGAACTGTACGTCGGCGGCCGCGCCAACTCCAAGCTGCGCCTGCGCATGGATCGCAAGAATCTCTTTTCCTGGCGGAATTTCTTCATCGGCCTTGACCGGATCACGCACTGGGCCGAGGCGGTTCACATCCGGCCCCTGCGTACGCTGGCCCTCAAGCGCGCCGAAGAGTGGATGCTGGAGCGACTGGAGATGACCGACGGGCTGGGCGCCATCTATCCTGCCATGCTGAACGCCATTATCGCCCTGCGCTGCCTGGGTTACTCCGAAGACGATCCGCAGGTCATCCGCGCCCGCGACGAGTTTGAAAAGCTGGGCATCGAGGAGCCGGCCAACGAATCCATTGCCGCGCCTACCTTCCGCATGCAGCCCTGCGTCTCGCCGGTATGGGACACGGCGCAGGCGGTCTTTGCGCTGGGCGAAGCCGGCGTCTCCCGCGAAGATCCGCGCATGATCAAGGCCGCCGACTGGATGCTCTCCAAAGAGGTTCGCCATAAAGGCGACTGGGCCGTCAAGGTGCGTAACACCGAGCCGGGCGGCTGGTACTTCGAGTTCAACAACGAGTTTTATCCCGACACCGACGACACCGCACAAGTGCTGATGGCGCTCAACAAGGTGGACAATCCCCGCGAACGCTACCAGCATCAGGTGGCCGAGCGCGCCATCCAGTGGGAATTCGCCATGCAGTGCAGGAACGGCGGCTGGGGCAGCTTCGACAAAGACAACACCAAGATGATCTTCCAGTACATTCCCTTCGCGGATCACAACGCCATGCTTGATCCGCCCACGGTGGACATTACCGGAAGAATGCTGGAGATGCTGGCCAGCTACGGCTATACGCGCGACGATAAGCGCATCCGCAAGGCCATCAAGTTCATCTACAAAGAGCAGGAGCCGGATGGAAGCTGGTTTGGCCGCTGGGGCGTCAACTACATCTACGGGACTTTTCTCGTCCTGAGAGGCCTGGATGCCATCGGCGTGGACCATCTGGAGACGCCGGTACAGCAGGCCGCCGAGTGGATTCGCATGGTGCAGAACCCCGACGGCGGCTGGGGCGAGACCTGCGGCAGCTACGACGATCCCAATACCCGCGGCGAGGGTCCGAGCACGCCGTCGCAGACCGCATGGGCGATGCTGGGCTTGCTCGCCGCCGGCGACGACCGTTCCGACTCCATCGCCAAGGGCGTGCGCTGGCTGCTCACCCGTCAGCGCGCGGACGGAGGCTGGGACGAAACGATGGGCGAAGGCGCAATGCGCCAGAGTATCATCACCGGAACGGGATTCCCCAGAGTCTTTTATCTGGCCTACGACATGTACCGTCAATACTTCCCGTTGATGGCTCTCACCAGCTACCAGCGGGCCATGGATCGCGCAAGCAGCAGCTAGCGGCTACGAACTGTACTCATGCAACGCGCGTCGAAGACGGCGCCGGAGGTTAAAAAATATGGCTATTCCCATCTCCCAGGCGTGGACGGTCGCCACCTATGTGCTCAAGAAGAAGCTCATGGGACAGAAGCGCTATCCTCTGGTGCTGATGCTGGAGCCGCTCTTCCGCTGCAACCTGGCCTGCGCCGGCTGCGGCAAGGTGCAGTATCCGCCGCATATTCTCAAAAAACAGCTCACTCCCGCGGAATGTTTTGCCGCCATCGAAGAGTGCGGCGCGCCGATGGTCTCGCTTCCCGGCGGTGAGCCGCTGCTGCATCCGCAGATCGTCGAGATCGTCAACGGCCTGGTGGCGCGCAAGAAATACGTCTACCTGTGCACCAACGCGCTCGAACTCAAGCGCCGCCTGCCGGAGTTTACGCCGTCCAAGTACCTCACCTTCTCAGTGCATCTGGACGGCCAGCGCGACCACCACGACTTTTCCGTCTGCCGCGAAGGCGGCTACGACATCGCCATCCAGGGCATCAAAGAGGCCGTCAAACGCGGCTTCCGCGTCACCACCAACGCCACCTTCTTTGACGGAACCGATCCCAACGGCGTGCGCGGCTTCTTTGACGAGGTTATGGACATGGGCGTCGAGGGCATCGTGCTTTCGCCGGGCTATAGCTACGACAAAGCTCCCGACCAGACTCACTTCATGGGCCGCGCCCGCGTCCGGCGCCTCTTCCGCGCCATTCTCTCCAACCGCAAGCCGAACTGGAAGTTCAATATGTCGCCCCTGTTTCTGGAATTCCTGATGGGCGACCGCAACTACGAATGCACCCCCTGGGGTTCGCCTGCCTATAACATCTTCGGCTGGCAGAAGCCCTGCTATCTGCTCCAGGACGGCTACATGGAAACCTTCAAGGAGTTGCTCGAAACCACCCGGTGGGAAGAATACGGCGTGGCCAGCGGCAATCCCAAATGCGCCAACTGCATGGTCAGTTGCGGCTATGAGCCAACCGCGGTGATGGAGGGCTTCGGCTCTCTCAAAGGTTTCTGGGGCATGGTCCGCGGCACCTTCTCCAGTTATCGCGACGCGCACGCGTTGAAGATGCTGCATGAATCTGCGCCGCACGCGCCGGCCTCGCTGGTAACCATCGCCGCCGGCGCGGGAAAGCCCGCTCTTGAGGAGATCAGTCGATGACTGCTGAAGTGCTGAAGTACACGCTCGCCGAAGTCGAAGCGCTGGAACTGGCTCCCGGCACAGACCACGCGAATCTAGAAGGCTCGGTTCCCACGCTGGCCACTGACGACGACCTGCGCCAGGCTCTCGAAAAAGCCTTCGACTATCGCGGCGATATTTCTTTGACTCTCAAGAGTGGAGAGCGCATTGAAGCGTTTATCTTCAATCGCCACACCGGCGCCACACTGGCCGACTCCTGGGTGCAGTACTTCACGCCCTCTGCCCCGGAAAAGCGCAAAGTGAGTTACGCAGAGATTGCCCGCCTGGAGTTCAGCGGCAAGGACCGCGCCGCCGGCAAGCACTGGGAAGACTGGGTCAAGGCCTACAACGAAAAAAAGGCCGCCGGCGAGAAGAATATCGCGCTGGTGCCGGATGCGCTGGACTAGCCGGAGAGATACAACCGGCTAACTTGCCAACCTGCTATCACGCCCGAACGCGCGGCTAACTTGCTATCCTCGTACACATGAAAGTCTTCCTCACAGGCTCAACCGGATTTATAGGCCACCACGTGGCGAAAGCTCTCGCCGCCGAGGGCGCGGAGGTGCGCCGGCGCATCCGCAAGCCCCGCCCCCGGGCCAACCTGGAAGGCATTCCCGGCGACACGCACGTGGGTGATCTGGCCGACCCCGAGTCGCTGCGCCCGGCCCTCGCCGGATGCGACGCGGTCATGCACGTAGCCGCCGATTACCGGCTCTGGATTCCCGACCCAAAAGCGATGTACCGCGCCAACGTGGACGGGACACGTGAATTATTGCGGCTGGCCCGCGAAGCCGGCGTCCCGCGCGTCGTCTACACCTCCAGCGTGGCCACCATGCACTTCCGCCGCGACGGCATCGTCATCAACGAGGACACGCCCGTTTCACTCGCCGACATGGTCGGCCACTACAAGCGTTCCAAGTTTTTGGCCGAGCAAGAGGCGCTGCGCGCGGCAGCCAACGGGCAGTGCGTGATTGTGCTGAACCCCACCTCGCCGATCGGCTCCAACGACGCCAAGCCTACGCCTACCGGACGAATTATTCTGGACTTTTTGAACGGAAAATTTCCCGCCTACATGGACACCGGGCTGAATCTCGTCGATGTCGCCGAGGTTGCCCGCACCCACGTCACCGCCCTCACCAAAGGCCAGCCCGGCCATCGCTATATTCTGGGCGGAGAGAACCTCACCCTCAAGCAGATCCTCGACAAGATGGCCGCCATCACCGGCATTCCCTCACCCACCGTGAAAATTCCCTTCGCCGTGGCCGCGACTTATGCGTTCTTCGAGGAGTGGATCACCGGCCGCATCCGCGGACGCGAGCCCCGCGCCACGCTGCAAGAGGTGCGCATGGGCCGCAAGAAGATGTACGCCAGCAGCGCCCACGCGCAGCAGGAGCTGGGCTTCCACATCATGCCCGTCCACCCCGCCATGCGTTCCGCCATCGAATGGTTCCGCGCGCACGGATACGCCGCGCCTCCGTCATGACCCGCACAGCCATCATCGCCGCCATGCCCGGTGAGCTGAAGCCATTCCTGAATGCGAATGTTAAGCAAGGCTGGGTCCATGAAAAGTCCGGCAACGTGCATTTATGGCGGTTGGTCTGGCCCAACAATCAGGACGAGTGGATTGCCGCCTGCGCCGGAGCCGGCGTGAATGCGGCCACGCACGCATTCGCCGAAGCAGAAAAGCTCGGAGTCCTCGACGCGGTGATCTCCACCGGCTGGGCGGGAGCTTTGCGTGAGGAGTTGGCGCCCGGCACAGCCTACCATGTTCCCACCGTCATCGACACCCGCACCGGAGAGCGGTTTCACGCCGCTTGTCCGCCCAATGACTGCTGGCTGATCACCAGCCCGCGCGTCGCTGACGCCCCGGAAAAGCAGCGCCTGGCCGCGACCTACCAGGCTGCCCTGGTGGACATGGAGGCCGCGGCCATTGCCCGCCTGGCCCGGATGCGCGGCATTCCGTTTTATTGCGTGAAGGGAATCAGCGACGGCTACAACGACCAACTACCTGATTTCAATCGGTTTATTTCACCTGCCGGACAGTTTCTGCTGATTCGCTTCGTTCTTTTTGTGCTCCTCAGGCCGTGGCACTGGCGGGCATTGATGCGAATGGGCGAGAATAGCAGCAAGGCCGCCCGCGCCATGGCGGAGTCCCTACTCGATATTCTGGATGAACGAGGTCAAGCGAGAGAGAGCAATGGCTACCCAAACCACCCCGGCTGAAGCCCTGACCGAGCAGATGATCCCCGCCACCATGCAGGCCGCCGTCTATCGCGGCATCAACGACATGCGCGTGGAGACCGTGCCCGTGCCCGCAATCGGCCCCGGTGAGCTGCTGATCAAAGTGGCCACCTGCGGCGTCTGCGGCACCGACCTGAAAAAAATTCATACCGGCTCGCACTCCGCGCCGCGCATCTTCGGCCATGAGATGGCCGGCACTATCGTGCGCCTGGGCGAGGGCGTAACGCGCTTCCAGCTCGGCGAGCGGGTGGTGGTCCATCATCACGTTCCATGCGGCGATTGCTACTATTGCCGCAAGGGAATTCCGTCGCAGTGCTCGCTCTACAAAAAAGTCGGCGTCACGGCAGGTTTTGAGCCTTCCGGCGGTGGCTTTGCGGAGTACATCCGGGTGATGGACTGGATCGCGGCCAGCCGCGGCGTGGTGCGGATTCCCGACGGCGTGCCCTTCGAGCAGGCATCCTTTCTTGAGCCGCTGAACACCGTTCTGAAGGGCGTCAAGCTGCTCAATCTGGCCGACGACGACACGGTGCTGGTGATTGGTCAGGGGCCGATCGGACTGATGCATGCCGCGCTGGCCCTGCGCACCGGGGCGCGTGTGCTCACTTCGGATTTGTATCCCGAGCGTCACGCCATCGCCGCAAAATTCGGGCTGCACAACCCCATCCATGCCGGCACGGAAGATGTCGTGGAGCGAGTCTTTCAGGAAACCGAAGGCCGCGGCGCGGATGCCGTGATTCTCGCGGTAGGCGGCAACGCGCTCATCAAAACCGCGATGGCCGCGGTGCGCCCCGGCGGCAAGGTGATGCTCTTTGCCCAGACCCAGTACGGCGAGGCCGCCTTCGATCCCGGCCAGGTGTGCATGGACGAGAAGACGCTGCTCGGTTCATACTCATCGTCGTTCGCCATTCTCGATGAGGTCACCGAACTGGTTTTCGGCGGCTATCGCAATGGATTCGATTTGACGCAACTGATCTCGCACCGCTTTCCGCTGCAGCAATCCGTGGAGGCCATCGAGATCGCATCCTCTCCCAAGGCGGACTCCATGAAGATTATGATTGAGCCTGTTCCGGGAGCGGGAGCAGAATAGGGTGGACCCGATGGCAGCGACGATGAATGCCGCGGTCCTCCACGGACGCGAGGATATTCGCATTGAGCGAGTGCCGGTGCCTGAGGTCGGGCCGGGCGAGCTGGTGCTGCGCGTGGACGCGGCCCTTACCTGCGGCACCGACCTGAAGGTCTTCCGCCGGGGCTATCATGCGCGCATGATCGTGCCTCCGGCTCTGTTTGGCCACGAACTGGCCGGAACCGTTGTCGAAGCCGGCGAAGGCGTCACCGGCTTTGTCACCGGCGACCGCGTGGTCGCGCTCAACTCCGCCCCCTGCGGCCAGTGTTATTTCTGCGCGCGCGACCAGGAAAACCTGTGCGACGATCTGCTCTTCAACAATGGCGCCTACGCTGAATTCATCCGCATTCCGGCGCGCATCGTGGCCAAGAATACGCTGCTGGTTCCCGCCCATGTGCCGCTGGAGCACGCCGCGCTGACCGAGCCGCTGGCCTGCGCCGTGCATGGCTTCGAGGACTCGCGCCCGCATCCCGGCGATACGGTGGCGGTGATCGGCGGCGGGCCGCTGGGCTTGATGATTCTCCACGTGGCTGCCCTGGCCGGATGCAAGGTCATCGCCATCGTCAAGCACGACGGGCAGGTGGAGGCGGCCCGCCAGTTGGGCGCGGCCCACGTGGTGCAGACCACCAACGCTCGCAAGGCCATCCGCGAAACCCGCGCGCTCACCGAAAAGAATCGCGGCGTGGACATCGCCATTGAGGCTGTCGGCGTGCCCGAAACCTGGGAGCAAGCGGTCGAGCTGGTGCGCAAGGGCGGGACGGTCAATTTCTTCGGCGGCTGCGCCCTGGGCACCCACGTCACGCTGGACACCAACCGCATCCACTACTCCAACATCACGCTGCGCGCCACCTTCCATCACACCCCCGCCATCTGCCGCAAGGCGCTGGAGCTGATCTCCAGCGGTCGATTTCAGTCGGCAGCGTTCATCACCGGCCACGCTCACCTCTACGAACTCAACCGCGTCTTTGAGAAGCTGATGAATCGCTCCACCGAGATCAAGACCGCCATTGTGCCCTGAGGCGCATTGATGCGGACTGAGACGAAGGAATGTGAATGGAAGTGTTGGAGTCGAACAACAATCCGCTCGATCGGAGCCCGCAATCGCAGGAAGAACTGCTGGCCCGCGGCTGGGATGCGCTGCCGGAGAGCTATCGCATGCCGGATTCGGCGCCCACGCTTGAAGAGGCGCAGAGCTGGTGCAAGCAACTGGCTGAATCGCACTACGAAAACTTTCACGTCGCCTCGTGGTTTCTGCCCCAGGCGCTGCGTCCGCATTTTCACTCCATCTACGCGTACTGCCGCGTCTCCGACGATCTGGGCGACGAAGTCGGAGACCACGCCGCGGCCTTGACGCTTCTTGATTTTTGGGAAAGTGAACTGGACGCCTGTTATGAAGGCAGGGCCACGCATCCGGTCTTTGTGGCGCTGGCCGAGACGATCAACGAGTGCTCGATTCCCAAGCAGCCGTTTGCCGATCTGCTGACCGCCTTTCGTCAGGATCAGACCGAGACGCGCTACGAGACGATGGAAGACGTGCTCGGCTACTGCCGCTATTCGGCCAACCCCGTCGGCCGCCTGGTGCTGTACGCCTGCGGAGAACAGAGCGAGGACAACTTCAGCTACTCCGACGCGACCTGCACCGCGCTGCAGTTGGCCAACTTCTGGCAGGATGTGCGCGAGGACTACGCGCGCGGCCGCATTTACATTCCGCAAAAAGACATGGAATTCTTTCAAGTCGGCGAGCAGTATATTGCCGAGGGAATTGTGACGCCGGAGTTCCGCAGAATGATGCGCCTGGAAGTCGATTATGCGCGTTCACTCTTTGCTGAGGGACTGCCGCTGATCGGCCTGGTCAATCGCGATCTGGCTCTGGACCTGGACCTGTTCAGCCGCGGCGGCCTGGAGATTCTGCGCGCCATTGAGCGGCGCGGCTATGACGTGCTCAGCGCGCGGCCGACCATTGGCAAGGGCCGGAAGCTGGCCTTGCTCACCCGCGCTCTCAGCGGCAAGCTGCTGCCATTCCTGCGCCTTGGCGGAGGAATGTGAGGGTGGGCTTGACGCACGATCTCAAATTGAATGAAGCCTACGCCCTTTGTCGCGCCATCGCCCGGCATGAGGCCAAGAATTTTTATTACGCCTTTGTCGCCCTTCCAAAACCAAGAAGAGACGCCATCTGCGCCATCTACGCTTTCATGCGCCGGGCCGCCGATCTGGCCGACGACGAAAGCCTCTCCCGCGCCGAGCGCCGCCGACGGCTCGACGCCTGGATCGCCGATTGGCGCGGCGTCTGCCATGGCGGTGATAGCTCCGATCTGGTTTTTGTGGCGGTGCGCGACGCCATCGAGCGCTTCTCGATTCCCCTCAGCCTGCTGGACGAATTAGTCGCCGGCGTGACCATGGACCTTGATCAGCCAGCGCTGTCTGCCCAGTCTGCGACCGACGCGCCCGACACCTACGCCACCTTCGCCGATCTTTATCGCTATTGTTATCTTGTGGCCTCGGTCGTCGGCCTGGTCTGCATTCGCATCTTCGGCTACAGCGATCCCAGCGCCGAGAAGCTGGCCGAAGAGACGGGCATCGCCTTCCAGCTCACCAACATTCTGCGTGACGTGGCCGAGGACGCGAGCCGCAATCGCGTCTATCTCCCTCTGGAAGATTTAGCGGCCCACGGCGTATCGCTGGACTCTCTGCTGCATCGCGCATCCGGCGCGTCGCCCACCGAGAACGAACGCGAGCTTTTAGCAGCCATTGCCCAGCGGGCGGAGAAGTTTTATCAGTCGGCCGAGCAGTTGCTGCCATTGATTGACCGCGAGAGCCGGCCGGCGCTGTGGGTGCTGGTTTCCATCTATCATGGCCTGCTCCAGCGCATTGAGCGCGCGGACTACGATGTCTTCTCCAGCCGCGCCAGTGTTCCCCGACTGCAAAAACTCGGGGTTCTGTCCGTGGGCCTGGCGCGCATGGGCTGGGCACGGCTGCGCGGCTAGGCCGGTTCCGCCCGAAGAATGAATCGCAATCAATCAGAGAATTCGTATAGTTGCTTTACGCAGCGAGCGGGTTTCCCAGGTCCCGAATCAGGGACCTGGGAAACCGCCAGTCAACGCTAGACCTTGATGGTCTCGTCACCCTTCTGCCAGCCGCACGGCGTGAGTCCGCCGTTTTGCAGAGCGTCCAGAACACGCAAGACCTCCTGCGGATCGCGGCCCACGGCCAGATCGGTGACGTAGACAAAGCGGATGGTGTCCTCCGGGTCCACGATGAATGTGGCGCGCTGACTGACGCCGGCCTTCAGGTCCAGGATGCCCAACTCCCCGGAAAGATCGCGCTTGATGTCGGAGAGCATCGGGAAGGGCAGGTTCTTCAGCGAGGGCTGCTCATTGCGCCAGGCCCAGTGCACGAACTCCGAGTCGATGCTGGCGCCGAGCACCTGCGCATCGCGGCTGACGAACTCCTGGTTCAGCGCGCCGAAGGCGGAGATCTCGGTGGGGCAAACGAAGGTGAAGTCCTTGGGCCAGAAGAAGTAAACCTTCCACTTGCCGGCATAGCTCTGGTCGGTGATAGGCTGGAACGCCTTCTTGAGGTCGAGATCAACCACGGCGGTCAGTTCGAAGGCAGGAAATTTCTCTCCAACGGTTAGCATGAAGACTCCTTATGAGTGGATGCGGATGGATGATGCGTTCGTGGTTTGGGTGGGCAGACACTCCCTGAAAAGGCCGGAAACTGCCGGTCGCCGGTAAATTCCACGGAAGCTGCGCACAGCTTCTGCTTAAAATGTCGTTTCCTTTTGGATGATGGTGGGCGACCAAACGATTCGACCCACACCTTGGACTAAGCCCAGAACCCCGAACTTTGCCCAGGAATCACCCGGCGCGAAAACAGCCAGCCGATTCCAACTTGGCAGTCATGCCCGCAATTGGGCCGGCCTCCGGCTGCCGAGCGGCGGCGAAAGCGCTCATCGACCGGCTGGCGATCCTTGAAGCCGGACTCGACCGTATGCCAATGCTCGATGGTCGGCTCGCCCATGCGCCAGCAGAGCAGCACCACCTGGTCCTCCAGGCGGCAGGGAAAGTCCAGCAGCCCGGTATCAAGATCCTTCAGTTGCACGCCGATGGAGTCGATCTCGGCGATGCTCTCGCGCACACGCTCCAGGTGCGTCTCCATCTCCGCCCGCAGTTTGGCCACCTTGCCCGTGTCCACCCTCATGCCGCCGGCAAGATAGATTTGCCGCGCCAGATCGGTGAGGTTGGTGTCAACCTGCTCGGCCGACTGCTTGCCCTCGATGGCGCGCTTCAGCAGAGACTCCAGCACCGGGAGCAGAGACTGCGCTTCGTCAATCGTGAAAATCTTCATGGGGAAACGCCCTCAGAGATAGAATACGACGAAACCGGGCCAGAAAAACAGGTACATTTCCTGGACGCCTCCTCCATTTCTCGTTTTGATTCACTGCGCGGACGGCTGACCGAATGGCTCCGGCGGGCTGCAATCGCTTTCCGGCGCCCCGCCCGTCCCCTCCTGTATTATCCGGGATAGACTGTAAGGTTCAGGAATGCGATAGTGGATTTATGCCAGACCGCAATCTAGGGCGAGAACGCGATACCGGACAGGCCATGAACACTTTCTGGGCTACGCAGATGCAGGCCGCCTCCAGCGTCGATCCATCGCGCCTGGGGCAGTCGCTGGCGGGCGCAATTCTGGGCTGCGGCGGCTGGATACTGCGCCGCAAGCTCTCAGATACCGGCGCCTTGAACATTCTCTTCGAGTTCGAGCGGCAGGCCACCATGAACATCTACAGCATGGTGGTTGCCGCTGGGGTGGAACTCAGCCCGCAAGGCCATCTATGGTTTACCGACCTCTGCCAATGCACCCTGGGCAATCAAAGGGATTGCGGAACGGAGATCGCCAGCATCGATCTGGAGATTCAGACTCCGGAGATGCTGCCCTGCCGGGAGAGCACGGCCAGCAATTCACAGGCTTGAGTTGCAGTTCAGGGCGATCCTCCCGCCGGGCTCGCAGTCAAAGAATCAACTGACCGCCCGCAGGCACACGCAGGGGAGCGGGCCACTTGGTCGGGTAAATGAACCCGCTCTTTGCCAGAATGCACCTTCTTCGGATGTACCAGTCCAGCGCCTCTTGATTCTCCCTGAAGACCTTCACCGGCTCTTCATCCCATCGCATGCGGCCCAGTGCCGGGTCCCAACGGAGGCGCAGCTCCCGGACAAAATGAGCCGTTGTGCCCGCGCTCTCCGATTGGAAGATCTGAAACGCATAGAATTCCGCTTGGCGCGTTGCCGCCGCCGACGCAGGCTGGGAGTTGCTGGAAAGATGGCTCATTAACCGATCATGCTCCCGCAACATGTTCACAGCATCAGTGCAAATGCTGGAATTTTATTTTCGCCTGGCTAATTCGGGAAGCGGCCTGCGGGCCGGGTCGTATTGGAATCTCCTTCTCTCACCCCTCGGCCGAATCGTCCGTCCGCTCTTCCCGGTACAATGGTCCTATGTTCCGCGATCTTGCTCCCCTCTTCGGTTATATGCGCCGCTACCGCTGGGGATACCTGTGGGGCACGCTCTCCTGCATCTCGACCAACGCCATCTGGGTGCTCTTCCCGCTGGTCATCCAGAAGGCCATCGACAGAATGGACCACGGCGCCAGCCGCCGGGAAATCCTGATCTACGCCGGCCTGCTGGTCTTGATCGCGCTGGTCAAGGGCGTCTTTCTCTACGCCCAGCGCTGGATTCTGATCGGCATCTCGCGGGATATCGAGTTCGACCTGCGCAACGATCTCTTCCGCAAGCTGGAATTGCAGGATTCCGGCTTCTACGAGCGCTATCGCACCGGCGACATCATGGCCCGGCTGACCAACGACCTGAACGCCGTGCGCATGCTGCTGGGCCCGGCGCTCATGTACAGCGCCAACACCATCTTCTTCACCGTCGGCGCGCTGTTTTTCCTGCTCCGCATCAGCCCGTGGCTGACCCTCGTCGCCTGGGCGCCCATGCCCCTGGCCTCCGTCCTGGTGCAGTACTTTGGCAGCCGCATTCACGACCGCTTCGAGCGCATCCAGGCCAGCTTCTCCGAGATCAGCTCCCAAGCCCAGGAGAATTATTCCGGCGCCCGGCTGGTCCGCGCCTTTGCCCGCGAAGAGTCCGAGATCGGCATCTTTGAAAGGCTCAACCGCCAGTACATCGCCCGCTCCCTGCGGCTGGTGCAGTTGATGGGCATGCTGTGGCCCACGCTGGAGTTCATCCTGGGCATCTCCATGGTCATCACCCTGCTGGCCGGTGGCCACCTGGTGCTCACCCATCGCATCACCCCAGGCCAATTCGTGGCCTTCAATACTTACATGGTGATGCTCATCTGGCCCATCATCGCAGTGGGCTGGGTGGTCAATCTCTTTCAGCGCGGCACTGCCTCGGTCAAGCGCATTGACGAGCTGCTGCGCGCCGAACCGGCCATCGATGACAGTGCCGCCGACCCCGCCATTTCAGCCGAAGCCGTGCTCCACGGCGCAATTGAGTTGCGCAATCTGAGTTTCAACTACAACAACGCGGGCAGCCAAACCAGCATAACCAACCAGACCCGCGCAAGCAGCGCACCCAGCATGGCCAGCGAAACAAAGGTGCTGCACGAGATCTCGCTGACCATTCCCGCCGGCTCCAGCCTGGCCATCGTCGGGCCAACCGGATCAGGCAAATCCACGCTGGTCAGCCTGCTGTCAAGAATGTACGAAGCGCCCGAAGGATCGCTCCTGATCGATGGCCGGCCGGTGCGCGACTATCCGCTGGCCGTCTTGCGGCGCAACATTGGCATGGTTCCCCAGGAGACGTTCTTGTTCAGCGCGACCATCCGCGAAAACCTGGCCTTCGGCGCGCCGGATGCCAGCGCGGAGGAGCTGTTGGAAGCGGCCCAGGCGGCCCACATCCGCAAGGAGTTCGAAGAGTTTCCACAAGGCTTTGAAACCATGGTGGGGGAGCGCGGCGTCACCCTCTCCGGCGGACAAAAGCAACGCGCAGCCATCGCCCGGGCGCTCTTGCGCCGTCCGGCCATTTTGATCCTCGACGACGCGCTGGCCAGTGTGGACACTGTCACCGAAGAGCGGATTTTGAGCGGGCTGCGCGGCCTGAACGGTTCGGGCAGCTCCAGCTCCGCCTCGACCACCATCCTCATCTCGCATCGCGTTTCCACGGTTCGAGCCGCCGACCAGATTGCCGTCCTCGACCGAGGCAGGATCGTCGAGCTGGGCCGGCACGAAGAACTGCTTGCCCTGGACGGCTACTACGCCGGACTCTACCAGAAGCAGCAATTGGAAGAAGAGTTGACCGTTGCCGGGTGAGAGAAGCAGGGACTAGTCCCTGTTCCCTGCCCTTCAGGCATTCCACCGCGAGCCCGTAGTGGCTTCCTCGCTGTATTCGACGCCGTCAACGCCTCCCGCCCTGCGCCGGGATGCGGCTGCGGCCACTTGCAGCGGCCCTGGATTGACTTCGGGATCCCTGGCCACCAGACGCCAGGCATCGCGGACATTTTTCACGCAGCCGATGGCGTGCTCGAACTTCTGCCGCGAGGCCGACTGCGAGGCCTGCAGAATCTGCGCGAAGATCGATGCGTAGAACTCGCTGAGCACCTGCGCCGGCCGCCCGCCCACATCCATGCGCAACCGCGCCTGCAGGTGAATGATGATATCCAGCGCCCGCTTGACGGCCGCCCGCCGCGCGGCTGCATCGCCTTGCTCCACGGCAGCGTCCGCCGCGTAGAGAAAACGCACAATCCCGTCATAGAGCGCCACCACCAGATCGACCGCCGAAGCGCCGTCCAACGCATGTTCCTGATAACTTCCCATGGGGAGAATACTCCTTAGCCGCCTGTGTTCTGGTTATAGCCGGTGATTGCCGAGTACAATTCGTTCACGCCTTCCAACTGCGTCGGCAATTGCTGCATGATCTGGTTGGCCTGATTCAGCTCATTGGTCAAGCTCGCCTGCTGGACCGAGATCAGGCTCTCTTCTCTGGTAATATTGGCGTTCAGCGTCGATTCAATGCTGCTGTTGGAGTGGGAGGCAAGCGATAGAATGCCCGTCGGCGAACTGGTTCCCGCGTTGGTCAGCATGGTGGAAAAGCTCTGCCCCCAACTGCTGGTGTTCTGGAAGAAGCCGACCACGCTGCCATAGTTCGCGTTCAGCACCGAATCCAGAGAGGTGGAATCGAGGGTCAGCGAGCCGTCATTGTTGACGCTGATCCCCAGCCCGGTCAGGCTGTTGATGTCCGACGAATTGATGTAATTCAGCGTCGCCGTGCTGGTGTTGGTGGTGTCCAGAACGCTGGAGGTCACCGTCATTGCTCCGGCGTTGCCCACGGTGTTGGAGGTGAGTTGGAGGCTATAAGACAGATTGGCGTTCTGCACAACGGAAGCCGTCACCCCGATGTTGGCCGTGTTGATCGCGCCGGCCAGCCCGGCGAGGTTGTTGCTGGGAGAGGTGGCGGAATAGGGCGGAACGCTGATGGTCTGCGACGTGCCGCTGCCCACCTGAATGGTGACCGAGCCGGTGAGCGCATCGTTCACGTTGGCTGCGGCAAGCGCGGTCAACGTGCCGCTGTCTGCCGTGGTGGCGCCGGTCGTGCCTGCGTCGGCGTAACTCAAAGCCTTGTCACTGGTGGCGGCAATGCTGGAATTTACCGACAATGCCCCACTGGCGCCGGCCGTGGCCGAGGTCAGCGACAGGGTCTGCTGGCCGCCCGTGGTCACCACCCCGGCGGTGATCCCGATGCCGGCAGCGTTGATGGCGCTGGCCAGGCCGGAGAGCGTGTTGACGCCGCTGCCGGTGTAAAAGGTGTTGGCCGTATTCGTGCCCGCGCCAATGTTGAAGGTGTCCGTCGCGCCGCCGCCCACCGAGACGGTCATTGAACCGGAAAGCGTGGTGTCTAACCCCGTCGTGATGGGGGCCAGAGTGCCGTTCGGGTTGGTCATATTCAAGCTGCCCAGCAGTTGCGACTGCAGCAGCGTGAGTGTGGGAGAGCCGAACAGCGGCTCGGGGGTGCCCGAGCTGGTGTTGCCCTCCTGGCTGTTCATGGCGCTGATCAGCGAGTTGTAGTCGGTGACGAACTGGTTGACCGTGCTCTCCACATTGGTGTTGTCGTTGCCGATAATCACCTGAATCTGCTCCAGCCCGCCGCCGGTCACTGTCGCGCTGGGAGCCAGCAACTGGAAGGTCACGCCGGGAATCAGATTGGTCACCGTGTTCGAGGAGCTGGTCGTGGCCACCCCGTCCACCGTCAGATGCGCATCTGCGCCGTTCACCGCGGCGGTATAGCCCAGCGAAGCGCTGGGATCGACAATGCTGGAGGTCACGGTCAACGCTCCGGCGCTGCCCACGGTTCCAGAGACCAGCGAGAGGCTCGACGATCCGTCGCTGTTGGTCACTACGCTGGACGACACCCCGATCCCGGCGCCGGTGATGACGCCGGCAATGCTGGAGAGCGTGTTGACGCTGGTTCCGGTGTAGATGGTGTTGCCCGATGAGGTTCCGGCGCCCAATACGATCTTCTCCGCCGTCCCGCTGCCCACCTGAATCGAGATCGAGCCGGTGAGCGTATCGCCGGCGTTGGTAATCGGCGTCAGAGTGCCGCCGTCTTTGGTCGTGCTGGTGTAACCGCTGGTGTCAACGTACCCCAGAGTCGCGTTGGTGGCGGCAATCGAATTCGCGCTGACCGTGATGTTTCCATTCGCTCCCGATGTCCCCGAAACCAGGCTTAGGCGCGAGCCCGCCGAATCGGTCAGCACACTGGCGGTGATGCCCACGCCGGTGGCGTTGATGGCCGCGGCCAGTCCGGCCAGGGTATTGTCCGAGGTCAGCGTGACGGTTACCGCGGCGCCGTTGTCGGCCAGCGTGATCGAGCCGCTGAGCGTGGCGCTGCCGCTGCTGACCGGGGCCAGATAGCCGCTCGATGTCTCAGCCAGCGAGGCCACCGTGACGGTATGCGTTCCGGCCGCCGCCGCGGCTGTCGCTCCGGTCAGGGTCAACACCTTGGTGTCCGAACTGGAGCCGGTCTTCTCCGACAGAATCCCCGCGGCGTCGGTCAGCGAACTCATGTCGTTGGAGAGATTGGAAAACAGCGTTCCAAGGCTGGAGATCGCTGTGTCCTGCGTCTGCAGGGAAGTCAACTGTGTCTGCCACGGCGTCTCCACATTCTTCAGATTCCCGACGATCTCTGCCACCGTCGTGCTGACATTGAAGCCGGCCCCGCTGGTCGGAGAACCGAAATTGAGTCCTACTGTGCCCATCGCAACCTCAACCGGCTGATGAAGCAGCCGGAGAACCACCCAATCCCAAGCCAGATGGGAAGAAACTCATGAATTCTTTCTTCCCGTGCATCACCCGGCAGGCCGCGCGGAATTCCTCTGGCCAAGCAGTTTATCGGCGATTCTGACGTTCGGCTTTAGCTATTCGCTGTTGATTTTTTCTCTCTTCGCGCCGCGGCGTCCAACGCAAAGAAGGGCGCCCCTGCGGGCGCCCTTCCCTGCCCGGTGATTTCAGCCGCCTTATTGCAGCAGCTTGGTCACCTCCTGCTGGATGCTGTTGGCCTGCGCCAGGGCGGCGATGCCGGTCTGGCTCAGGATCTCGTACTTGCTCATGTTGGAGGTTGCCGAGGCATAGTCGGTGGCCTGCACCGCGTTCTGCGCCGATTGCACATTCTCCTGCTGGGTGCTGAGCACCTGGCTGACGGAGTTCAGCGTGTTGATCATCGCGCCCACATAGCCGTCCTGTGCCGCCACGTCGCTGATGGCCGTGTTGAGCGCCGTCAGCGTGGCCTGCGCAGAGGTAGCACTGGTCAGGTCGGTCGAGTTCAGGCTCTGGCCGGCGGAATCGGAATAGCTGATGGTCGCCGTTCCGCCCGATCCGTTGCTGTCATAGGAGATGCCCTTGGTCAGCGCCGTGGTGGAGTTTGCGCCCGTGCTGGTGTCTTGCACGGTGCCGCTGATTCCGACGTTGTAGTATGCCGAGGAGGTGACGCCCTGATTGGCCGTGTTCCAGGTCAGGTACGCGCCGGCATCCGTGGAGTCGGTCGGATTGCCCGTCGCAAGCGTAGGGGGCGTGATGTTGATATTGGCGGAGTTGGGCGAAGTGAAGGTCATGGCCGTTCCGGCGGAGTTCAGTGTAGCCGTGATGCCGTAGTTGCCGGCGTTGATCGTCTCCTCCAGTTCCTTCATGGTGGCCGTTCCGGGGGTCGTATTGGTGGCCGCGGTCCCCAGGGTGATGTTCTCCGTGCCGATGGTCAGCGTGCCGGCCAAGGTATCGCCCGCGGCCCCGCCGGTCGGCAGGGAGAACGTGCCCATGGTGGTGGCATTGGCCAGGCCGCCGGTGGTCGGAGTGCCCGTCAAGGAGAGAGTGGAGTTAATGCCTGTGCCGTACATCTCCGGCGCATCGGCGCCGCCGGCAGAGACGGCGATCGTCATCACCGTGTCGGCGGAATTGACCGTTGCCGTGAGCCCGCCGGTGGTGTGCAAAGCGGCCGAGGCGTTGATGGTTGCCGCCAGGTCGGTAAGGTTGTCGGTGGAGCCCGCAGTCCCCAGTGTGATGGCGGTCTGAACGCCGGTCTTCCCCCCGAACTCGATGGTGCCGGAGTTCAGAGTATCGTTGGCATTGCTTACGGTGATCGTGCCCACCGTGCCTGCGTTGCCCGCGGTGAGTACGCCGGCAGTGGTAGAGGTATCTTGCACGACGGGGGTGCCCACGGTGTTGTCCTGGATCAGGCTGTTGGCGCCCAGGGTCACGGTCGCTCCCAGCACCTGGGCGGCCGTCTGCGTAAAGGTAATCTCCGTATTGGCGGAGTTGGCCGTAGCCGTGAGGCCAGCGGCTCCGATGGTAGCCTGATCGGTGGCGTTGGCCATGAACTGGGCCACCGTCTGGTTGTCCAGGTTGACCTCGGCAGTGGTGCCCGCGGTGCCCTTGGTGAGCTGGATGACGCCGCTGAGCTGGTCGGTGGCTGAATTCGCCGTCAGTGTGGAAGCCACGGCGCCGGCCGCGGTCTGCACGCCGGCTGCGGCGGTCAGGGTCAGCGTGGTCGAATTCTGGGTATTGGTGATGCCGGTTCCGGCGACAGTGACGTTGGCGTCGGCGGTGGTGAACGTCAGCAGCGTACCTGCGGCATGCGTGCCGCTGGCATTGGTGACAGACGCGGTATTGATTGCGGCCGTGACTCCATACCCGGCGGCGTTGATGGTCGAGGCCAGGTTGGCCAAGGTGTCCGTCGAGTTGGCCGTGCCCAGGGTAATGGCATGGCTGGCGCCGTTCGCGCCCACCACCGTGAGAGAGCCGCCCAACAGGTCGCCGACGTTGGAGGTGGTCAGTGTGCCGACTTCGCCCGCGCCATTGCTGTATCCAGCGGCAGCCGAGTTGTTGTTGACCCCGACGCCCGCACCGGAGATGATGATGCCGGTGTCAGTGCCTGTGGTCTGGAGGGAGCTGTTGGTGTCGTTCGCGCCTATGGCCGTCGCCGTGGCCGCGCTGCACGCCTGCGCCGCTGTTCCGAAGTTGGCGGTCAAACCCAGGCCGGAGTTGTTGACGGCGCTGATCAGCCCCTGCGCCGTGTTGGCGTAGTTGGTGCCCGCACCCACGCTGATATTGGCGCTGGCGGTAATGGCCGCGCCGCCCGCTCCCTTGGTCAGATAACTCACGGCGATGGTGGTGGTAGCCGTGGTGGTGCCCAGGGTATCGGTAACCGCCGCGTTCTGCCCGTTGGTGGACAGATCAAGGAAGACGTTGCTGGTGCCGTTGCTGTAGGCCATGGTGCCGTTGGAGTCGCCCAGGTTGGAGGAGGACAGGGCGCGGATGTTCAGGGCGTCGATGGACGATCCCTGCGACGTCGAGTCGCCGGTATAGATGTTGGTGTTGGAGTTGAAGACCTGCTCCTGGTTGTAGGTGGTCGTCGAGCCGATGTTCGAGACTTCCGAAAGGATCGACTGATACTCCTGATTGGCCGCCAGGTCCTGGGTCGAGTTGAGGGTGCCGTTCGAGGCTTCGGTAGCCAGCGTCACGGCCCGGTTGAGCAGGCTTGTCACTTGCGAGAGAGCGCCATCGGCGACTTGCAGGAGGCCCACGCCTTCTGTTGCATTGGTTTTCGATTGGGTGAGGGCTTGTGTGTTGGCCTGCAGGCCGTTGACCAGCGAAAGCCCAGCCGCGTCATCCGCGCCGGAGTTGATCTTCGAACCGGAAGACAACTGCTGCAACACGGTCGACAGGCTGTTATTCGTGTTGTTCAGGTTATTTTGCGCGTAGATCGCATTGAGATTGTTTAAGACACCCAGGGACATGGGGTTCTCCTTTGGGATGCGTGGATTTGCGCCCCGTACCGAAACGCCCCCAAATATTTTTAACTCACTCTGGGGTGCTGCTTCCGATTCGGACACGCCGCATCTGGCACCTTCTTCGGCGCGGGCCTTGGGGACTTTATGCACCCCGCATTTGTGTCCTGAGCAGGACACTTCCACCCTCTCCGGTTTTAATCTTTGAATTTTTCCCTCCCTGCGCCGATAACCACGGCAAAGGAGTTTTGGGCGATGATCGAACTTACCCGGCTCAACGGAAATCCGATGGTTCTGAACAGCGACCTGATCAAGACCGCCGAGGCCTCTCCGGACACCATGCTGACCTTGATCAATGGCGAAAAGCTGATTGTGCGCGAGGAATGCGCCGAAGTGGTGGAACGGGTGATCGCCTATCGCGCCCGCCTGCTGGCCTCGGTCGCCAAACGGCTGCCGTCCTATGGCGACCAGCAGAAGGTCGTCGGGCTGACCAGCCTGGACGTTTCCAGCTCGACCAATCCTGCTTCGGTTCCGCCCAAGCGTAACCCACTGACGGGCAACTGAAAATTGAATCCCGGTCGCCGCAGATAAATTTCCGAGGAGCTTTTCATGGATAAGGGCAGTGTTGCCGGAGTATTGCTGGCCATCATCGGGATCGTGGCCGGGCTGCTGATCGAGGGCGGAAACCTGGGCCAGATTCTGCAGCCGACCGCGGCTCTGATTGTCTTCGGCGGTACCATGGGCGCGGTGCTGCTGCAGTTTCCGCTGCCCACGGTACTGGCCGCGTTCAACAGCCTGGCGCACGTCTTTTCCGCGCCGCGCCGCCAAAACGATCAGCTCCTCCGCCAACTGGTTTCGTTTGCCAACAAGGCCCGCCGCAACGGCGTCGTCTCCTTGGACAGCGACCTGCAAACCATCCAGGAACCGTTCCTCAAGCAAGCCCTGATGCTGGCCGTCGACGGCACCGAGCCCTCCGATCTGCGCAAGATCATGCAGGTCAGCCTGGACTCCATTGCGGAAAAGGATGATCGGCTTCCCGCCGTCTTCGAGTCGGCCGGAGGATTCTCGCCCACTATCGGCATTCTGGGCGCGGTGCTGGGACTGATTCAGGTGATGAAGAATCTGGACAATATCAGCGAGGTGGGCCGGGGCATCGCGGTAGCCTTCGTGGCCACCATCTACGGCGTGGGCGCGGCCAACCTCTTCTTTCTGCCCTTCGCCGGAAAAATGCGCATTCGCATGCGCGACGATCACATGCGGCGCGAGATGATGCTGGAAGGCGTGATCGCCATTCTCGAGGGCATGAACCCGCGCATGCTGGAAGTCAAGCTGGCCTGCTTTGTGACTGAAGACAAGCAGAAAAAGAAGAAGGAGAAAGCCGCATGAACAAAACCCCACGCAAAGGCGGCGTAAGCCATGAACGCTGGCTGATCTCCTACTCCGACTTCATCACTCTTCTCTTCGCGCTTTTCGTCGTTTTGTTCGCCTTCGCCAAGGCCGATCAGAAAAAGCAATCGGACGTCTCCGGGGCCATCAACGCCGCGTTCAGTTCGCTGGGCATCTTTCCCAGCACCGTCAGCCATCCGGGCAAAGGCGGCAGAGGCGGCGCGGGCCAGGACAAGCCCGACCTGCCCATGAACATCGTCATGGGAGAAGATGTGCTGGCCCCGGCCAGGGTAAAGAACAATCTGGAACTGCTGCAACGCGAGATGCAGCAGACACTCTCCAACCAGGTGGCCACCCACTCCGTCTCCATCAAGATGGGCCGCGACGGCCTGGTCATCAGCCTGCGCGAGGCCGGCTTCTTCACCACCGGCTCGGCCACTCCCAAGCCGGAGTCGCTCGCCACCCTGCGCCAGATCGCCGCCGCTCTCAGCAAAATCCCCTACGACGTGCGCATCGAGGGCCACACCGACAACGTCCCCATCCACACCGCGGAATTCGACTCCAACTGGGAGCTTTCCTCGGCCCGCGCCACGCACATCGCCCGCTTTTTCGTGGGCACCAAGGAGATTGCGCCCGACCGCCTCTCCGCCGCCGGATACGCCGGCTATCGCCCCGTGGCCACCAACGACACCGCCGCCGGCCGCGCCCGCAACCGCCGCGTCGATCTGGTCATCCTACCCCCCACCACGCTCAATTTCGCCGCCCCGGAAGTAGCTTCTCCCAGCGGCGCATGGAGCAGGATCACCGATGAGGATTCAACAGAAAACATGGGGCAACAGGACCACTCCGCACCCTCCCCCAATCCATAATGAGACTGCCGGCGCGTCAGCAAGCTAGGACCTGTTCCCGTTTTGCCTATATCCTAAAGTCAGACGTGACCTCGACCAGCCTCAACTCCGCCGAAGATTTTTACCAGCAGGGCATCGACCTGCTGGCCGCCGGCTCGCCGGCCCAAGCGGCGCAGGCCTTCCGCGCGGCCATCAACACCGACGAAACCCACCCGGACGCGCATCACGGCCTGGTCCGAGCGCTGCGCGACGCGGGAAAGCTGGAAC
>VFSW01001102.1_pt1 | contig 40457 bp, 38 predicted proteins | sample 5358111 | NCBI WGS metagenome assembly VFSW01 (sample SAMN11554181, study PRJNA540505) | mine drainage metagenome | isolation source: sediment from site ElyBrook_90M | place: USA: Ely Copper Mine, Vershire, VT | collected 2017
TCGCAGATAATGCCGCGGAACTTCATCCGCTTGTACTTGCCGCACAGGCATTCATAATCCTTGATCGGGCCAAAGATGCGCGCACAGAACAACCCATCCCGTTCCGGCTTGAACGTGCGGTAGTTGATGGTTTCCGGCTTCTTGATCTCGCCATACGACCAGGAGCGGATCTGCTCCGGAGACGCGATCTGGATTTTAATATGATCGAAAGTTGCGGCCTGGCCGGTCTGACCAAGAATCTTCATTAAATCATTCATCGTTCAACACCCTCAAATTTCTGGTTGTGGTCAGGCAATCGGCTCAAGTCGCCGATTGCTCCAAATCCACATTCAACCCCAGGGATTTCAACTCTTTCAGCAGCACATTAAAGCTTTCAGGAATACCAGCTTCAAAATTGTCCTGCTCGCGGACAATCGCCTCATACACTTTGGTACGGCCTGAAACGTCATCGGATTTCACCGTCAGCATTTCCTGCAAGGTGTAGGCCGCACCGTAAGCTTCGAGCGCCCAGACCTCCATCTCCCCAAAGCGCTGGCCACCGAACTGCGCCTTACCACCCAGCGGCTGCTGGGTAACCAGGCTGTACGGGCCGATGGAACGGGCATGGATTTTATCGTCAACCAAGTGATGCAGCTTGAGCATATACATGTAACCAACGGTCACCTTGCGCTCGAACTGTTCACCGGTCCGGCCATCCTTCAGCCACACCTGGCCAGATATATCCAACCCGGCTTTTGCCAGCATCGCTTCAATGTCCGGAATCCGCGCACCGTCGAACACCGGCGTTGCGATGGGAATGCCTTTTTTGAGGTTCCCGCAAAGCTCAACCAATTCGGCATCGTTCATGTCGGCAATCTGGTTGCCGTAGATATTATCGCCGTAGATGTCTTTCAGCAGGTTCAGCAACTCAACGCGGGCAAGCCCGGTGCGGCGGTATTCTTCCACCGCCACGCCAACCTGTTTACCCAGGTTTGCGCAGGCCCAGCCCAAATGCACTTCCAGAATCTGACCCACATTCATCCGGCTCGGCACGCCGAGCGGATTGAGCACCAGGTCAACCGGTGTGCCATCTTCCAGGAACGGCATGTCCTCAACGGGAACAACCCGCGAGACCACGCCCTTGTTACCATGACGGCCGGCCATCTTATCGCCCGGCTGCAGCTTACGCTTCACGGCGATAAAGACTTTGACCATCTTCATCACGCCCGGCAGCAACTCATCGCCGCGCTGCAGTTTTTCAACCTTGCTCTCAAAGCGGTCCTGCAAACGCTTGGCGGCGGCATCAAATTCCCGCTTGAGAATTTCGATGCTCGCCATCACGGCGTCATCCTGCACGATCACATTACGCCAGGCGCCACGCGGATGTTCCGCCAGCACTTCGGATGTGATTTCGGTGCCGGACTTGATGCCCTTGAAGCCGGAGCCAGCAATCTGGCCCAGCAATGTTTCCCGCAGCCGGTTGAGGAATGAACGCTCCTGAATGGCGCGTTCGTCGTCACGGTCCTTGGCAAGACGTTCGATCTCGGCGCGTTCAATCGCCAGCGCACGCTCGTCCTTGTCAACGCCACGGCGGTTGAACACCCGCACATCAACAATCGTCCCCGCCACACCCGGCGGCAGTTTCAGCGAAGTATCACGCACATCGGAGGCTTTTTCACCAAAGATGGCACGGAGCAGTTTTTCTTCCGGCGTCATCGGGCTTTCGCCCTTTGGCGTTACCTTACCCACCAGAATATCACCCGGATTCACTTCAGCACCAATATACACGATGCCAGCTTCGTCGAGGTTGCGCAGCGCTTCCTCACCGACATTCGGAATATCGCGGGTGATTTCTTCCTGGCCGAGCTTGGTATCACGCGCCATCACTTCAAATTCTTCGATGTGAATGGAGGTGAACACGTCGTCACGGGCAATCCGCTCGGAAATCAGAATCGAGTCTTCAAAGTTGTAGCCGTTCCACGGCATGAACGCGCACAGCGCGTTACGGCCGAGCGCCAATTCACCCAACTCGGTGGACGGGCCGTCGGCGATGATATCACCTTCGGAAACGCGGTCACCCACCCGCACCAGCGGGCGTTGGTTGATACAGGTGGACTGGTTGGAGCGCATATATTTACGCATCCGGTAGATATCCACGCCCTTGGTCGCGCCATCCTCGCCGGTGGCACGCACCACAATACGTGCGCCGTCGATCTGGTCGATAATACCGGCGCGCTTGGCAACGATCGTCGCACCGGAGTCGCGGGCCACCGCGGCTTCCATACCAGTACCGACTAAAGGTGCATCGGACTGGATCAGCGGCACCGCCTGGCGCTGCATGTTCGAGCCCATCAACGCCCGGTTGGCGTCATCGTTTTCAAGGAAGGGGATCAGCGCCGCCGCCACCGAAACCAACTGCTTCGGCGAAACGTCAATGGCGGTGACTTCATCAGGCTTGACCAAAAGGAAGTCGCCATTCCGGCGGACGGAGACGAGGTCAGCGGTGAATTTGCCGGTGGTGTCCTTCTTGGCGTCAGCCTGTGCCACGGTCAGACGCTCTTCTTCCATCGCGGAAAGATACTTCCACGAAGGCTGCACCACGCCGTCCTTCACAAGCTGATACGGCGTCTCGATGAACCCGTATTTATTCACTTTTGCGTAAGTGGCGAGCGAGTTGATCAGACCGATGTTCGGGCCTTCCGGCGTCTCGATCGGGCAGATACGGCCATAATGGGTCGGGTGCACGTCACGCACTTCAAAGCCGGCGCGCTCACGCGTCAAACCGCCTGGCCCGAGCGCAGAAAGACGACGCTTATGCGTCACTTCCGAGAGCGGGTTGGTCTGATCCATAAACTGCGAGAGCTGCGAGGAGCCGAAGAACTCACGCACCGCCGCCGCCGCCGGTTTGGCGTTGATCAAATCATGTGGCATCACGCTGTCGATATCGACCGAGCCCATCCGCTCACGGATCGCGCGTTCCATCCGCAGCAAGCCAACGCGATACTGATTTTCCATCAACTCGCCCACCGAACGCACGCGACGGTTGCCGAGATTGTCGATGTCGTCGATGGCGCCACGGCCATCCTTCAATTCGCACATGATCTTCAGGGTGCGGATAATGTCTTCCTTGCGCAGCACGCGCACCGAATCATCGCACTCCAAGCCAAGACGCATATTCATCTTCACTCGGCCAACAGCCGAGAGATCATAGCGGTCAGCATCAAAGAACAGGCCACGGAAAAGCGCTTCAGCGGTCTCCGAGGTCGGCGGCTCGCCGGGGCGCATGACGCGGTAAATATCGATCAGCGCGTCTTCACGGTTGCTGTTTTTGTCAACCGCCAGGGTGTTGCGAATCCACGGACCGTTGCTCTGGTCAACCGCCAGGGTCGGCAACTCGTCAATGCCTTTTTCTTCGAGCAATGCCAGTTTGGCTTCGATCAGTTCTTCACCGGCCTCAGCGAAAATTTCGCCGGTTTCGGGGTCAAACATATCAACCGCCACAAAGCGGCCCAGCAGATCGTTGCGGGCCACCAGCACGCGCTTGGTTTTTTCAGCAATTTTTTTCACCACGCGGGCGGTGAGCTTCTCTTCCGTTTTGGCGACAACTTCGCCAGTGTCGGCATCCACCAAATCCTCGATGAGCTTCTGGTTACGGAAGGCTTCGGCTTCAAACGGGCGGGCCCATTGGCCCTTGGTGCAGGTGAACAACACCTGGCCATAGAAATCCCCTAAAATTTCCTCGGCATCCATGCCCTTCAATTCGGAAAGCTCGACGGCCTCACCCTTGGCGTCCCGCGCGACCTTCAAAGCCTCAGTGGCTTTGCTGTGCAAGGCATACAACAGCGTGGTCACCGGCAGCTTACGCTTACGGTCGATACGCACATACACAAGGTCCTTGGCATCGAACTCAAAATCGAGCCACGAACCGCGATACGGGATCACCCGGGCGGTGAACAAATACTTGCCGGACGAATGGGTTTTACCCTTGTCATGGTCGAAGAACACGCCGGGCGAACGGTGCATCTGGCTGACGATCACGCGCTCGGTACCGTTGACGACGAACGTGCCGTTGTCGGTCATCAGCGGCATATCGCCCATATAAACCGGTTGTTCTTTAATATCGCGGATGGATTTGGCACCGGTGTCCTCATCCAGATCCCACACGATCAGACGGAGAATCACCTTCAACGGCGCAGCATAGGTCATGCCGCGTTGAATGCACTCCTCAACATCGTATTTCGGGTCTTCGAGCTCGTAATGCACGAACTCCAAACGGCCACGGCCAGCAAAATCATCAATCGGGAACACCGACTTAAAGACTTCCTGGATGCCGGAATGGGTACGCGCATCTGGCTTGATGTGCATTTGCAGGAAGCTGTCATAGCTGGCACGCTGCACGTCGATCAGATTAGGCATCGGGGCCACTTCGGGGATCCGCCCAAAGCTCTTACGAATGCGTTTCCGGCTGGTGAAAGACCCTTTACCCAAACCATTCATTGCGTTCATCAACAAACCCCAATTCAACATAAGTAGCAGTGTTAGCCGGTAGGCACGTTTTAACAGCCGTTAGCGGGCGATTACCCGGTGGTAATCGCCCGCCCTGTTAGGCGCAGTTTGCGAGGGTCATACAACCCTCACGGAGGAGAGAATTACTTGACTTCGACAGTCGCGCCCTGCTCTTCCAATGTCTTCTTGATGGTAGCAGCTTCGTCCTTCGTCGCGTTTTCCTTGACGGTCTTCGGAGCGCCTTCAACAAGATCCTTAGCTTCCTTGAGACCCAGACCAGTGATGGTCCGGATTTCCTTAATCACGTTGATCTTCTTTTCGCCAGCGTTGGCGAGGATCACCGTGAATTCGGTCTGTTCTTCAACCGGGGCAGCAGCGGCGCCGCCGCCAGCAGGTGCAGCAGCTGCGGCAACCGGTGCAGCAGCTGAAACGCCCCATTTTTCTTCCAACAGCTTGGAGAGCTCAGCAGCTTCCAGAACGGTCAGTTTCGACAGCTCTTCAACGAGCGAGTTAAGGTCGGCCATGATATATATTCCTAATAGGTAGTCTTTGATTGGTTCCTTGCAAGCCAGCACCACGCCAGCCCGCAAACTGTCTCAAGATTTTTGAAGCAACCCTCAGGCCGCCTCGCTCTTGGAATCGGCGTACGCCGCAAAAACCCGGGCAAGCTGTGCCGCCGGCGCCTGAACAACGCCTGCAATGCGGGTCGCCGGGGTATTGAGAAGCCCCAGGAACTTGGCACGCAGTGTGTCGAGCGACGGCAGTTCGGCGAGCGCTTTGACCCCAGATACATCAAGCATCTGTGAGCCGAGCGAGCCGCCGACCAGTACAAACTTGTCGTTGGTTTTGGCGAAGTCGACAGCCGCTTTGGCAACAGCAACCGGGTCAGTTGACCAGGAAATTGCCGTTGGCCCTTTCATAAAGGGCTTCAAGCCGTCGAACCGGGTTCCATCCAGAGCGAGGAGGGCCAGACGATTCTTCGCAACCTTGAAGCTCGCTCCCGCCGCGCGCATCTTCCGGCGTAAGTCGGTCACATCCGCGACTGTCATCCCCTCATTGCGAGTCACAACAATCATGGATGTCTCGGCAAACACCGTAGACAATTCCGCGACGAATTCACGCTTCTCTATGCGATCCACATCCGTCTCCAACTTGGCGATATGTCCGGAGAAATCCCGGAATATCTGGTTACCCAAGGTGCAAGGGGACCACCCCCCAACACCAATCGCCTGTCCTTACGCATCAGAACCACCAAAGCCTTTCGAAAAAGTCCTTGGCACCTCGTCTACCATTTGCAGAATTGCTTCCATTAAACCCCAAAAGGTACAGATGGTCTCGGACAGGTATCAGGGGGTTTTGAAACCCCCTTGCCCACGGCGGGATGAGCCGCCGCGTATCTCTAATCAGGCTGTGATGCTGGCGACATCGACCCGGATGCCCGGGCCCATGGTCGAGCTAACCGCAACCTTCTGTAAATAAGTGCCTTTCGCGCCCGTCGGCTTGGCTTTCTGGACGGCATCCACCAAAGCCTTGGCGTTCTCAACCAGCTTATCCTCATCAAAGCTGGCCTTACCGATGCCGGCATGGATAATCCCGGCCTTCTCAGCGCGGAACTCAACCTGGCCGGACTTGGCAGCAGTCACGGCGCCCTTCACATCCATAGTCACGGTGCCCAGCTTTGGGTTCGGCATCAGGCCACGCGGCCCGAGAATTTTACCCAAACGGCCAACCAAGGCCATCATGTCCGGGGTAGCGATGCAGCGGTCAAACGCGATTTCGCCAGCCTGAACTTTTTCGGCCAGGTCTTCGGCGCCAACAACATCAGCGCCGGCTGCCAAAGCTTCATCAGCCTTAGCGCCACGAGCGAACACGCCGACCCGCAACACCTTACCCGTGCCATTCGGCAGCGAGATCAGGCCACGGACCATCTGGTCGGCGTGGCGCGGGTCGATGCCGAGGTTCAATGAAATTTCAATAGTTTCATCAAACTTGGCTTTCGCATTGGTCTTGGCCATCTTCACGGCTTCGATCAGCGCATAGTTCTTATTGCGATCGAAGGTGGTGTAGGCTTTGGTCAAACGTTTATCATGTGCCATCAGATTAGCCCTCCACCACGGTCACGCCCATCGAGCGTGCGGAGCCAACCAACATGCGGACAGCGCCATCAACGTCATTGGCATTCATATGAATCATTTTGGTCGCCGCGATCTCTCGCAACTGCGTCATGGTCACTTTACCCACAGCCGCACCTTTACCAGGGGTCGTGGTGCCCTTGGTGATGCCGGCGGCCTTCTTGAGGAAGTAGGTGTTCGGCGGCGTTTTGGTGATAAAGTTAAAGGTACGGTCGGCGAACGCGGTGATCACCACCGGTACCGGCATACCTGGCTCCATGCCCTGGGTTAACGCATTGAATTCCTTGCAGAACTGCATGATATTCAAGCCGCGCTGACCGAGCGCCGGACCAACAGGCGGCGACGGGTTAGCCTTACCGGCCGGAATTTGCAGCTTAATGTAGCCAACGACCTTCTTTGCCATTGCTGGCTCCTATCCCTGGGCAAAATGCCTAATGGACCGTGGTACAATCGGCCGGGCGACCCTTCGCCCAACCTCCCGCGTTCCTTGAAGCGCGGAGCTTTACAGGGTTTGGGAGGGCTTTGTCTATACGGGGGGCGCATGTTCAAGGCGCAATTCACCTATACACGCGATGAAAAACTTGCGTCCGAATAAGCCTGCGGCGGCAAGCCGCCACCCCGGTGCCTTGTGAGGGCCAAGCGAGCCGGACTATAGAGACCGGGCTTTCAGGGATTACAGCACAAAATGCTCTATTGGGTTCGCAGTCTAAAAGGTAGCTGGATCGCGCGGATATTCTCCGTGCTGCTGATCCTGGTTTTTATCGCCTGGGGTGCCTCGAGCGCGCTGCCGCTGATGACCGGGGGCGTGAATGCCGTCGCTCACATCGGCGGCAAGCCTGTGGACCTTGGTATCGTTCAAGCCGAGTACCAGAGTGAACTGACCAAAGCCGAGCAAACCGGCATGCCCGACCTGGCCACCCGCAAGCAAATTGCGCAAACCGCATTGGCCACTGTGCTACGCCAGCAAGCGTTGTTGCAGGAAGAACAGGCTATCGGCATCGCGGCTCCCGATTCGGCTGTGCGGGCCAAAATTTATGCCATTCCCGCCTTCCAGACCAACGGCGCGTTCGATCAAGCCAAATTTGCCTCGGTATTGCAGCAGAACAACCTCTCGCAGGAGCGCTTCCTGGCGCTCGAGACCGATAACGTAAAAACCAGCCAGCTAATTCCGGCGCTAATCAGCGGGGCAGCGGCGCCGCAGGAGCTGGTCAGCCAAATTTTCAGCTTCGTTTCGCAAGCCCGCACCGCAGAAGTGGTGAACATCCCTGTGGCGAGCCAACCGACGCCGCCTCAGCCAAGCGACGCGCAACTGCAGCGTTACTGGAAAAATCATCCGGCGCAATTTACCGCGCCGGCGTACCGCACGGTCAAAATCGTGGTGCTCTCGCCGGAAATATTGGCTCATAACGAGCCGGTCAGCGATACCGCCCTGCAAGCCCTTTATGCCCGTGTCGCGGCCCGGCAATCGGTACCCGCCACCCGCAGCGTCCAGGTCATCACCAGCGATAGCCCCTCCACCGCCACCAAGCTTGCTGCCCTATGGAAAGCCGGTGCCGATTGGACAAAAATTCAGGCCGCTGCCAAAGCCGTCGGCGCCTCGAGTGTTGAAATTGATCATGCGCAGTCCGACCAAATCCCCTCGCCAGCGCTCGAAGCCGCCGTTTTTGCAGCCGTGCCGAACGTGGTAACGGGCCCGGTACAGGGTGATCTCGGCAGTTTTGTCTTTAAAGTAACCGACGCACAGGCGGCCGGCGCGCCGAGCCTGGCTAGCCTGACCCCCGAACTGAAAGCCCAGATCCAGCTGCAGGAGGCCCAGGACCAGGTGGCGAAGGACGTTGATAACGTTCAGGACGCACTGGCCGGCCAGACCCCGCTTGACCAACTGCCCGGTAACCTTGACCTCGCCGCCGTACAAGGAACTTTGGACGCGAGCGGCAACGCGACCGATGGCACCCCGGCGCCGATTCCCGGCGGCGATAAGCTGCGTGCCGCCATCATCAAGGCAATCTTCGCCGCGCATGTGGGTGACCCCGCGCAATTGGTCACGGGCCCAGATGGTGGCTATTTTGCCTTCAAACTCGACAGTATTACGCCGCCAGCGGTAAAGCCCTACGACCAAGTGAAGGCCCAGGTGGCTGCCGCCTGGACCCAAGATACCAGAACCCGCGAAGCGGAGGTGAAAGCCGCTGAAATTCTGCACGCCGTGAATACCGGCAAAACACTAGACCAGGTGGCCAGCGCTGAAGGGTATTCGGTTAGCATGTCGGCCCCGCAGACCCGCATGGCGCAGCCGAACGGCATGACCTCCCAGATGGAGCAAATTTTGTTCAGCCTGAAGCTGGGGCAAGCCACCATGCAGCAAACCGATAGCGGTTTCATGGTGGCGGTTCTGGCAAAAATTAATCAGCCCACCCCCGCACAGGACCCCACCGACGCCGCGCAGATCCAGCAATCCCTTACGAAATCTTTGCAGAATGACGTCGCTGAGAGCTTTTTTGGCGGCTTGCAGGCGCGCGACAAGGTGAGCGTTGATCCAAAATTATTTGCCCAGATCTATCAGTAAACCGAAAGCCAGACCTGAAACATGAATGCCGCCTTGCCGCTCACCTACGATGCCTTCCGTGCCGCCTATGAATCCGGGCGCGGCTCGCTGGTGTGGCGTCATGACGTGGCGGACCTGCTGACGCCGGTCGCAGCTTTTTTGAAACTGGCGCACGGCAAAAAATTCTCGTTTTTGCTTGAAAGTGTCGAGGGCGGCGCTGCCCGTGGGCGCTACTCGGTCATCGGTATGGCACCGGATTTAATCTGGCGCTGCGAAAACGGCGTGGCGCTGTTGAACCGCGATGCCCAACACGACCCAGATCATTTTTTGCCGGTCGGTGAGCCGCCGCTTGATAGTTTGCGTGACTTAATCGCCGAGACCAGGCTCGATGTCCCAGAAGGCCTGCCGCCGATGACCGGCGGGCTCTCAGGCTATCTTGGCTACGACATGGTGCGGCTGATGGAGGATATCCCTGACGCCAACCCCGATGTGCTCGGAATCCCTGACGCCATTCTGGTCCGGCCCAGCCTGTTCGCTATCTTCGATAGCGTGACCGACGAGCTTACCCTGGCAGCGCCAGTTTATCCAAAGGCTGGCATGAGTGCCGCCACTGCCTATGCCGCCGCTGAATTACGCCTCAAGGCGGCGGTCGCGGCATTGGAGCAGCCGGTGCCAAAACTCATCAGCCCGGCGCATATCCCAGCACCGGTCCCGCAATCCAACATGAGCAAGGATAAATTCCTGGCGATGGTGGAAAAGGGCAAAAATTACATCCGCGCCGGCGACGTGTTTCAGGTGGTGCCGAGCCAGCGTTTTGAAGCGCCCTTCACCATGCCGCCGTTCGCCCTGTATCGCAGTCTGCGCCGCATCAACCCGGCGCCATTCCTGTTCTATCTGGATTTCGGGAACTTTCAGGCTGTGGGCTCCTCGCCGGAGATTCTGGTGCGCCTGCGCGATGGCATCGTCACCATCCGGCCCTTGGCCGGCACCCGTAAGCGCGGCGCCGACAAAGCTGAGGATGCCGCCCTGGAAGCCGAGTTGCTGGCTGACCCGAAAGAGCGCGCAGAGCATCTGATGCTGCTTGATTTAGGCCGCAACGACGTGGGCCGCGTTTCGGAAATCGGCTCGGTTAGGGTGGTCGAGAGCTTTGCTATCGAGCGTTTCAGTCACGTGATGCACATCTCCTCCACCGTTGAAGGTCACATTAAACCGGGCCTCGATGCGCTCGATGCGCTGGTGGCAGGCTTCCCGGCGGGGACGCTCTCAGGTGCCCCAAAGGTACGGGCGATGGAAATTATCGACGAGTTGGAACCCTCCCGGCGTGGCTTATATGCTGGCTGCATCGGTTATTTTGCCGCCAACGGCACCATGGATACCTGCATCGGCCTGCGCACGGCATTGGTGAAGGATGGCACCATGTATGTGCAGGCTGGCGTCGGCGTGGTGGCGGATTCCGACCCCGAAGCCGAATATGCCGAGAGCGTGCAAAAAGCCCGCGCTTTATTCCGCGCCGCCGAAGATGCGGTGCGCTATGCCGATAAGGGGCGCGTATCATGATCGTGCTGATTGATAATTACGACAGCTTCACCTTCAATCTGGTGCATTTCCTCGGCGATTTAGGCGCTGCGTGTGTGGTGCGCCGGAACGATAAAATTACCCCTGCCGAAGTGCTGGCAATGAACCCGCAGGGCATCGTGCTTTCGCCTGGCCCTTGCACCCCCAATGAGGCGGGCATTTGCCTGGATATGGTCACCGCCGCAGCAGGCAAGGTGCCTTTACTTGGCGTGTGCCTGGGCCATCAGGCGATCGGCCAGGCTTTTGGCGGCAACGTGATCCGCGCACCCGAACCCGTGCATGGTAAAACCAGCCCGGTGCATCACGCCAACAGCGATATTTTTGCGGGCCTGCCCGACCCATTTACCGCAACCCGCTATCATTCGCTGATCGTGGAACGCGCCACCTTGCCGGACGCGCTAGAAGTCACCGCCTGGACCGATGATGGCATCATCATGGGATTACGGCACAAAAACCTGCCGATATTCGGCGTGCAATTTCACCCTGAGAGTATCGCCACCAGCCATGGCCACGAGATTTTGGAAAATTTCCTGAATATCGCAGGCGGCAAAAACGCCCCGAAACTGGCCGCATGAGCATCGGTTTGAAACCCGTGCTGGCGCGTCTTGCTCTTGGCCAATCCTTAAGCGAAACCGAGGCCGAGGCCGCCTTCGGGGTGGTGATGGATGGCGAAGCCACACCGGCGCAAATCGGCGGGATGCTGATGGCGATGCGTGTCCGTGGCGAAACAGTCGCTGAACTGACCGGCGCTGTCACCGCCATGCGGGCGCGCATGATCGCGATTACCGCACCAGAAGACGCCATGGATGTCTGCGGCACTGGCGGTGATGGCGCTGCGAGTTTGAATATCTCCACCGCGGTCTCGCTGGTGGTGGCAGCCTGCGGGGTGCCGGTCGCCAAACATGGCAACCGTGCCCTCTCATCGCGCTCCGGCGGTGCTGATGTGCTGATCGCGCTCGGCGTGAATATCGAAGCGCCGCCCGCCCGATTGGAGCAGATTTTGCACGATCTCGGTTGCGTTTTTTTGTTCGCACCCAAGCACCATGCCGCCCTGCGGCACGCCGGCCAGGTTCGCGCCGAGCTCGGCACCCGAACAATATTCAACCTCACCGGCCCGATGGCCAACCCAGCCGGCGTCAAACACCAGTTGATCGGCGTATTTGACCCCAAATGGGCGCGGCCCATGGTGGAAACGCTCAAACAACTTGGTAGTCAGGCCGCCTGGGTGGTGTATGGTAACGGGCTGGATGAGCTGACCTTGGATGGCATTAACCACATCGTCGCGCTGAAAGACGGGGTGATTTCAGAATTCACCCTGGTTGCCGCCGATGCCGGCCTGTCTTCCGCCCCGCAAGCCGCCATCAAAGGCGGTGATGCCGAGGAAAACGCCGCCGCCATGCGGGCGATGCTGGGTGGTGCCCCCGGTGCCTACCGCGATACGATTTTATTCAATGCCGCCGCCGCCCTGATGATTGCCGGGAAGGCTGAATCTCTGGCAGAGGGTGTGGCGAAAGCGAAGCTGGCCATTGACAGCGGGCGGGCGAAAGCCGTGCTTGATACATTGGTTATCGCTTCAAATATAAACCCGGACGTTGCGCCGCGACAGGAACTTGTTTGATGGATGGCCCGATGACAACCGGCGAAGATATTCTCGCTAAAATTTGCGCCGATACCCTGGCGCAGGTGGCAACCCGCAAGGCCATCACCAGCATCGACGACATGAAAAGCCTGGCCAAGGATACCGCGAAGCCACGCGGCTTTGGCCGCGCCTTGATGGACGCCACCGCCGCCGGCAAGCCTGGGTTGATCACCGAAATTAAAAAAGCCTCACCTTCAGTGGGGCTGATCCGGGAGGATTTCGACCCGGCGGCGCTGGCCCGCGCCTACGCTGAGGGTGGCGCGGTCTGCCTTTCAGTCCTCACCGATGCGCCTTACTTCCAAGGCTCGCCCGCGCACCTGACAGCCGCCCGGGCTGCCGTGAAATTGCCGGTCATCCGCAAGGATTTTATTCTGGACCCGTGGCAGGTGTATGAATCACGTGCGATGGGCGCTGATTGTATTTTGCTGATCATGTCGGCGCTCACCGATAGCCAATCGCGCGACCTCGAAGAACTCGCCCGCAGTCTCGATATGGATGTGCTTGCCGAAGTGCATGACGAGACCGAACTCGACCGCGCGCTCGGTTTGCAAACGCCGCTGCTGGGTATCAATAACCGCAATTTGAAGACCATGGTAACCACGTTGGAAACGACCGAACGGTTGAGCACGCTGGCTCCGCCTGACCGGTTTCTGGTCTCGGAATCGGGCATTAAAACTCACGAGGATATCACGCGCCTGCAGAAGGTCTGCGTACAAGGATTTCTGGTCGGTGAATCGCTGATGCGGCTGCCCGATGTCACCTTGGCCGTCCGCCAGTTGCTAGGCACGGCATGAGCGGCCTCACCCACATCGATGCGGCGGGCCACGCCCGCATGGTGGATGTGTCCGACAAGGCGGAAACGGTACGCGAAGCCACCGCCAAAGGCCGCGTCAAAATGCTGGCCGAAACCTTGGCACTCATTGCTTCCGGTGGCGCACCCAAAGGCGATGTATTGGCCGCTGCACGCCTGGCGGGGATCATGGGAGCCAAACGTACGTCCGACCTGATTCCCCTATGCCATCCACTGGCAATTTCCTCGGTGGTTGTTGCGCTTGATTTGAACGCCGATGCAACATCCGTCTATATTACCGCCACCGTTCGCAGCACCGGACGCACCGGCGTTGAGATGGAGGCGCTGAGTGCCGTAAGCATCGCCGCACTGACGATCTACGACATGGTCAAAGCGGTGGACCGCGGAATGCGCATCGAGGATATCCGGGTGGTGGCAAAATCCGGCGGTAAATCCGGCGATTTCAAGCAAGCCTGATGCTCAGCGTCGATGAAGCCCGGGCAAAAATATTAGGTGCCCTGAAAGTCACCCCGCCGGAAACAATCGCTCTTGCCAATGCCTATGGTCGGGTAACGGCGGTGCCGGTTTTGGCGCGACTAACCCAGCCGCCGTCTGATATTTCTGCGATGGATGGCTATGCGATTCGCGCTGTTGATGCCGAAGCCGGCGCGGTGCTGAAGGTTATTGGTTCGGCGCCCGCCGGACATCCGTTCAACGGACAAGTCGGTGCTGGCGAAGCGGTGCGATTGTTCACCGGCAGCGTCATTCCCAGAGGCGCCGATACTGTCATCATTCAGGAAAATGTGACGGCGTCAGGTTCGACCATTCATCTGACCGAAGCCGCCGGGATAATGAAAAACATCCGGGCGGCCGGCCAGGATTTTGCGGTGGGCGACGTGCTGGTGCCCGCCGGCAAATTAGTTAATGCACGCGACATTGGGCTCGCTGCAGCGGGGAACCACCCTTGGGTCACTGTCCACCAGCGGCCCAGAATCGCCATTTTGGCCACCGGTGATGAAATTTCGTTGCCCGGTGAAGCGATCAGTGACGGCGGCATTGTCAGCTCCAACGCGCATATGCTGGCGGCATTTATCATGGCGTGCGGTGGTGAACCCGTTGTGCTGCCGATCGCCGGGGATAACATCGCTGCCATTGTCGAAGGTGCCGATGCCGCGCGCGGTGCCGATATGCTGGTCACCACCGGCGGTGCCAGCGTTGGTGACCACGATTTAGTGCAGCCCGCCCTACAGGCCCGTGGGTTGACGCTGGATTTCTGGAAAATCGCGATGCGTCCCGGCAAGCCTTTGATGTTCGGCAATCTGGGCACGATGCCGATGCTGGGCCTGCCGGGCAACCCGGTTTCCGCCTATGTGTGCGCGCTGCTATTCTTGCGGCCCGCCATCACAGAATTATCTGGCCTCCCCGCCGAGGCGCCGGTGCTTGAAACTGCCCGTCTCGACAGCGCCATGAAACCGAATGACCAACGCGAGGATTATGTGCGCGCCAATTTGCGCCGTGATGGTTATGAATGGGTGGTCACACCGTTCGGCAAACAGGATTCCGGCATGCTACGCACACTGGCGAATGCGGAAGCGCTGATCAAACGCCCGCCGCACGACCCGGGGAAAAAAATTGGTGACATTGTCGAGATCATTCGGTTGGGAGCCATGGGGTTGTAGCCGCTGATGGTAAATACAGCGACTTCACTGGATGCTTTTGCCCGAGGCAAGCTGGCGTCCCTGGATGCCCAGCGCCTTCGACGTCAGCTTGTCGAGAGCCACCGCGATGATGCCATATGGATCACCCGCAACGGCAAGCGCTTGCTGTCCTTCAGTTGCAATGACTATCTCAACCTCACCCAACATCCTGAAATCGTCGAGGCCTCGATCACCGCCACCAGGCGCTGGGGGGTTGGTTCGGGCGGCTCACGGCTGGTTACCGGCAATCACCCATTGTTCAGTGAGTTGGAGACCAAACTCGCCGCGCTGAAAGGCTGTGAGGCGGCGTGCGTTTTCGGCTCCGGCTATCTCGCTAACATAGGTATTATTCCGGCAATCGTCGGAAAATCCGATTTATTGTTGGTCGATGAACTGGCCCATGCCTGCATTTGGGCCGGGGCGGCATTATCCGGGGGACGGGTCATCCGCTTCAGCCACAACAATGTAGCCCACGCGGCCGATTTACTGGCGGTCCATCGACATGAGCACCAGCACGCGCTGATGCTCACGGACCATGTGTTCTCAATGGACGGTGATCTCGCGCCGGTTGGCGCATTGATGAACCTGGCCAGCCAGCATGATGCCTGGCTGATGACCGATGATGCCCATGGGTTAGGCGTTTTGCGTACAACGCCCCATCAAGTTCCGCTGCAAATGGGAACCTTATCAAAGGCGATCGGCGCTTACGGCGGATATTTATGCGCCTCCCGACCCGTTGTTGAGCTGATTCGCAACCGCGCTCGCAGTTTCGTATATTCAACCGGACTACCGCCCGGCACCGTTGCCGCCGCGATTGCCGCACTTGATTTTATCGCGAGAGAACCCGCGTACGCCGCCCGCCCGCTGGCGCGGGCGCGCCAATTTACCCTCGCTCTCGGTTTACCCGAAGCAGAAAGCCCGATTGTACCGCTGGTCCTCGGCGACGCGGAAACCGCCTTAACAGCCTCCGATATTCTCTCCGAAGCTGGATTTTTAGTTGCCGCCATCCGCCCTCCCACCGTCCCACCCGGAACCTCAAGACTGCGCTTTACCTTCACAGCGCAGCACCCCGCAGCCGAAGTGGACAGGCTGGCCGCACTGATCAAATCACGTATTTTACCGGCCACCGCCGCGCCGCAGCATTCATAACGCTTGACGTGGTAACGAGAACCTAACTAGAACATCCGAATGTTGGCGTTTTGTTCCTGCGCCTGGCACTTTCCGGAGGTTGCTCAATGCTAACCAGTAAACAGCACGAATTATTGGTGTTTATCGATAAACATCTGCGCCAAACCGGCTGCTCGCCAAGTTTCGAGGAAATGAAGGACGCGCTGGATTTGCGTTCCAAGTCAGGCATCCACCGGTTGATCACGGCGCTGGAGGAACGCGGATTTTTACGCCGCCACAAACATCGGGCGCGGGCTTTGGAGGTGGTGAAGCTCTCCGAGGATTTCGTATCCGTCGAGCAGGAAACCCCTCGCTTTGCTCCAAAGGTGATCCGCGGCGACTTTTCCGGCAAATTCACAGCCCTGCGCGCGGCCAATGAGACCGGTGCGGTTTTGTTGCCACTCTACGGAAAAATTGCCGCCGGCCTGCCGATCGAGGCGCTACAGGACAATAGTAACGAAATTGAAGTGCCGGTTTCCTTACTCGGTAGTGGCGACCATTTTGCTTTGGAGGTGGAGGGCGAATCGATGATCGATGCCGGGATTTTGAGTGGCGATACGGTGATCATCCGCCGTGGTGAGACGGCAGAAAACGGCCAGATCATCGTAGCACTCGTTGATGAGAGCGAAGTTACCCTCAAACGGCTGCGCCGGCGGGGCAATTCAATCGCGCTGGAGCCTGCCAACGCCAAGTTTGAAACCAAAATTCTACCGCCAGACCGGGTAAAAATTCAGGGCCGGTTGGTCGCTCTGCTGCGCAAATACTAACTCAACCAGGTTTGACTTCGCGCCGGGGTGGAACACCACTATCAAGCGCTGCCAGCGCCGGGATCAAACCCTTCAGGGAAAAGTCGATGGTGATCAGCTTACCATTCATCAGGCCAATTTTTGCGTGACCTTTAGATAGGTTGCTGTGAACATCCTTCGTAAAACGCGCTGCCGGCTGGTCGATCACAAAGCAGCCATTTTCATTGCAAAAACTATATGCGGCATCAAGCGGCTTCAGCGAATCCACCGATAATTCAACGCCCGGCTTTAATGCCACGCCAAGCGGGGCAAGAATATTCACATCGTGGCCTTTCGCGTCGTTCCTGACAAAAGTGACCGTAAGCAACTGGGTGACATGGCCATTTTGTTTTAGCACCAGATGCTGCTGTACTGAGCAAATGATGTGGGTGGGCTGGCCCGCCGGGGTGGTGGACAGGCAGCGATAAACCCAATCACCATAGGTCTGAGCGTATAATTTTTGCACCGGTGCCGCAGGTGCCGCCGCGGCGGGCGGATTTGGCGCTGTCGGCTGATCCGCTGCGATCGCGCGAAGCGGGGCAAAACCCACCAAGGCACAAACAACCAAAAGAATTTTCCGATACTGGGTCATGCGGCTCAGTCTCCTTAATGGACGCAGGGACGGTTCATTTTCGAGATTGCGTAATAAAACGCGGCGCGAAACACAAGACTGCCTGATGTAAGCCTCTCAGCGCGGCTTCAGTATTTTATTCTTGCGGCGACGTTCCTGCTCATTGGGTTTGGCATTGGCCGGGCGCTCCGGGCGGGCGGGCCGCGCCAACTTGGCTTTGCCTGGGCGGGGCCCAAGGTCACGCGCCGGACCAGCCCCTGGCGGGCTGCTGGCCTCGATCACCATGTCGGCATTTGCCGCAGCATGAGTTGCGGCCTGGAAGCGGTCAGCCGCGGCTTGGGTGATTTCAAACTTGGTTTCTTTGTCGAAAATCCGAATCACGCCGATTTCGGCCTTGGTGATGCCACCCATTCGGCAGATCAGGGGGATCAGCCACTTCGGGTCGGCATTGTTTTTGCGGCCCACGCTGGCGCGGAACCATGTCATCGGCGCACCATCGTCGCGCTTCGCAAAGGGCAGGTTTTCACGCGGAACGCGTTCATGGGAAGCGCGGTCATTGGCCGCGCGGACCGGGCGGGCGGTCGCGGCAGGTGGCTGATATTGCACGGAAATCTCCTCGGGCGAGGGCAGCCGGGCGCGGTACAGCCGGATCAGTGCGGTGGCGATGGATTCCGGGCTTTGGCGGGCCAGCAATTGCTGCGCCAGCGCTATATCCTCAGGCAGCGGGGCCTCGGTGAGTGCCGGGTCGGAGAGCAGGCGTTCCTGGTCAAGTGCCCGTATCTCCTCGGCGGTTGGCGGATCAGCCCAGGCGGCATTGATGTTGGCAGATGCCAGCAGCATTTCAGCGCGGCGGCGTTTGCTATTGGGCACCAGCAGAATGCACATGCCCTTGCGCCCCGCCCGGCCGGTGCGGCCTGAGCGGTGCAACAGCGTGGCTTTGTTGGTGGGCAAGTCAGCGTGAATCACCAAATCAAGGTCCGGCAAATCCAGGCCACGCGCTGCAACATCGGTGGCAATACATACCCGGGCGCGGCCATCGCGCAGCGATTGCAAAGCGTTGTTACGCTCATTCTGGCTAAGCTCACCTGACAGGGCCACAGCGTCGAACCCGCGTTCCAGCAGGCTGCCTTGCAGGCGGCGCACCGCCTCGCGGGTCGCGCAGAATACCAGGGTGCCGCGCGCTTCATAAAAGCGCAGCAAATTCACCAGGCCAAGCTCGATCTCATGTCCGGAAATCCGCACGGCACGATATTCAATATCAGCATGCGGCTGATTGCGGGCCACGGTGTCGATCCGCATCGCATCCTGCTGATATTGCCGGGCCAAGGCGGCGATGTCCTTGGCGATGGTGGCGGAGAATAACAAAGTGCGGCGTGAGGTGGGGGCGGCGTTGAGGATGAACTCCAGCTCATCCTTAAAGCCCAAATCCAGCATTTCATCAGCTTCATCGAGCACCACCACCTGAATGGCGGCGAGGTTGAGGCGCTTGCGGTTGATATGGTCCTGCAAACGGCCTGGGGTGCCTACAACAATATGAGCACCGGCATTCAAAGCCCGGGCTTCCTCGCGGGCATCCATGCCGCCCACGCAGGAAACCACCCGGCCACCAGCCTGCGCGTAAAGCCAGGTGAGTTCACCGTGCACCTGAATCGCCAGCTCGCGGGTGGGGGCGATGACCAGCACCAAAGGGGCGCCAGCGGGCGGAAAGCGCTCTTCAGCGCCCAGAATGGTGGTAGCGAAGGCCAGGCCGTAGGCGACGGTTTTGCCCGAGCCGGTCTGGGCCGAGACCAGCAGATCGCGGTCCTCGGCGTCATGTTCCAGCACGGCAAGCTGGACGGCGGTAGGTTCGGTATAGCCGCGCGCGACCAGCGCACGCTGCAAAGCGGGATTTTCTATAGGGAAGGTCATGGCGGCTCGTACTCCGAGTGCGGCTTGGCCGCAACGCAGGACAGCATTACCCATACGGCACGGCATTGCTCCGGGGGGGCCAACCCACCATTTGTATCAATATGGAAAGTGTCCCGTGCAAATTCTAAAGGGCCTGGGGGTTCTGGCGGTCCTGGGTTGTGCTGGGTGCGTCCAACTGCCGCAATTTGACCCCGACCTCACCTGCACCATCCCCACGCAGACCGAAGCGGATGCGCTGGCTGTGATGCAGGCGCGGAGCGTGGCGCTCACCCACACGCCGTTTGTCGCAGGCAATAAAGTGGTATTGCTGGAAAATGGCCCGGCCACCTACAGCGCGATGTTAACCGCCATGGCGGCGGCGACCAGCCGGATCGACATGGAAAGCTACGAGTTTGACGGCGACGTAGCCGAAAAATTCGCGGATCTGATGATCGCCAAGCAGGCGCAGGGCGTGCAGGTACACCTCATTTATGATGATTATGGCACCAACGCGCCGGCCGGCTTGTTCAACCGGCTTCGCGAAGGCGGCGTGCAGGTTGTCAAATATAACCCGCTTGACCCGCTTCAGATGAAAACGCTGGACGTTAACAAGCGCGACCATCGGAAACTTTTGGTGATTGACGGTGAAACCGCTTTCACCGGCGGTGTGAACATCGCACAAGTGTATGAAAATCATCACGCCAGCTACCAGCATGAAAAAGCCCCCGGCTCCCTGCCCTGGCGCGATACCGACGTTGAGGTTGCAGGGCCGGTGGTGAATGTCTTCGATCAATTATTCGTGCAAACCTGGGCGCAACAAAAAGGCCCGCCTCTGCAGCCCACCGCACCGAACGCCGAAACCATGGGTACCTCAGTGGTGCAAGCGCTGGACGGCTCGCCGGTGGATGGCCACCCGGCGATTTATAAAACATTGCTCGTGGCCATGGCGGCGGCGCATAGCTCGATTCATCTGACCACCGGGTTTTTTGCCCCGCCGCCTGACATGATCCAGGCGCTAGAATGTGCCGCTCGCCGGGGCGTCGATGTACGCGTGATCGTGCCCTCGATCAGTGACAGCGACGCCACCATTACCGCTGGGCGCTCACATTATGACGATTTATTGCAAGCTGGCGTGCATGTTTATGAGCGTCACAGCGTCGTTCTGCACGCCAAAACCGCTGTAATCGACGGCCAATGGTCGTTGGTGGGGTCGTCCAACCTGGATTGGCGCAGCGTGGTTTTTAATAATGAAATCGACGCCATCGTGATGGGGCCGGACTTTGGCGGTCTGATGGAGGCTATGTTCAGGACGGATATTGCGGCCTCCCATGAGATCACGCTCACGGCGTGGCAGCATCGAGGGGTGGCAGAGCGGTTGAACGAGGTCCGGGCTCACATGGTGGAATCACTCTTATAAGAGAGGGAAAGGCTGCCGCCCGGGCCGCTCCCTCAGCCAGGCGTGAAGATTACGAAAACATCTTAACTGCTGTCGGATAAGCATTGAAGGCAAAGTTCCCTTGCCCTATGATGAAAACAACCAGGAAATACCCTGGCCACATAATTGATGGTAAGAGGACAGTTTTAATAGTGCGACCCCCGAAAAACGACCGCCAACGGCAGCCACGCCGCCGCGGTTTTGATGACGATAATTTCTTTGGCAACACACCGCCTCCCCCGCCGTCTTTTTCCGGGTTTGGGTCCGCCTCTTCAGCTCCGGAGTCGAAGGCCACTGTGAAATGGTATAACTCCGAGAAGGGTTTCGGGTTCGTCGAGATGTCCGATGGCTCCGGCGATGTGTTTTTGCATGCCAACTCATTGCAAAACGCTGGGTTCCAGGCCGTAACGCCTGGCTCGATTTTGCAAGTACGCGTCGGCCAGGGCCAGAAAGGCCGCCAGGTTGATCAGGTGATCTCCGTCACCGAAGGTACTGGCGAAGCACCCGCATCGCGCGGCGGCGGGTTTGGTGGCGGCGGATTTGACCGTCCTCGCTCTTCGGCACCGCGGGCGCCGCGCCAGCAGGCTAGCGGCCCATCTGTTGAGATGACCGGCATCGTAAAATGGTACAATTCCACAAAGGGCTTTGGCTTCATCAGCCCACAGGACGGCGGCAAGGACGTATTCGTTCATGCTACCGCTCTGGAACAAGCCGGCCTGCCGCCGTTGCAGGAAGGCCAGTCGGTTCGGATGAACGTTGTGCAAGGCGCTAAAGGCCCGGAAGTCAGCTCGATCAGCGTCGGCTGATCAGGCTTCTGTAGGTACGATAAAAGAGCGTAACCCGGCTGCAAAGCCGGATTACGCTCTTTGTATTTTGGTCATGCAGCCGAAGTAGGAGCAAATCATGGCTTACAAGGTAAATTACGGTCTGGAACGCGCTGAGCGTAACCGCGCCAAACAGGCAAAAAAAGAAGCAAAATTACGCGACAAAAAGGCCGGCATAAAATCTGACGAACCGGAAGACGAGCCCGACGGTGAGGCTCATGCCAGCACGCCATTGCCGCCCGCCGAAGACGCCTGATAAAGTGAAAAAAAGCTAAACTAAGGGATAAAATGCGCCAAATCATCGCTGGAAACTGGAAAATGAACGGCACTCTGGCCGGCGTTGCGGCCTACACGGCGGCTTTGCGCGCGGCGGCCTGTCCAGCCAAGGTGATTATTTGTCCGCCATTTCCCCTGCTGCCCGCTTTTGCCAGCGCATTGGCCGATAGCGATATCGGGCTTGGCGCTCAAGATTGCCATGCCAACGCATCGGGTGCGCATACCGGCGATGTCGCGGCCGGTTTAATAAAGGAAGTTGGCGCCACCTACCTGATTTTAGGTCATTCCGAACGCCGGGCTGACCATGCAGAAAACAATGCCGTGGTGGCTGGTAAAGTGAAGGCAGCGCTTGCCGCCGGGCTGGTCCCGATCGTGTGCGTCGGCGAGAGCGAAGCTGAACGTGATGCAGGCGAGGCTGAGAACGTGGTGCGCACGCAATTAACACATAGCCTGCCGGCAGAATTTATCGGACTGGTCGCCTACGAGCCGATCTGGGCGATCGGCACCGGGCGAACACCAACAGCTGCTGACATTACAGCCATGCATGCCGCCATCCGGGCCGCCCTCGTGACGCAGTTCCCCAAAACCGGTGCTACAACCCCCATTCTCTACGGTGGATCAGCCAAACCGAGCAACGCGGAGGCCATTTTGGCACTACCGGAGGTAGGCGGCGCCTTGGTCGGCGGCGCCAGTTTGCAGGCGGCGGAGTTTCTGGCCATTGCTGCCAGCGCCCGGGTTGTCTAGAAGCCGCCACTAGGTTTCATGGCGCATTGCCGGGCAAAATTTAAGTAAGGTTTCGGATGATCAAGGTTCTTCTCGTTCTGCATGTGTTTGTCACCATTGCGCTGATCGGCGTGGTGTTGATCCAGCGCAGCGAGGGCGGCGGCCTCGGGCTTGGCGGCGGCCAAGGCATGGGCAACTTTATGTCGGGCCGAGGCACGGCAAATTTGCTAACCCGCACCACGGCGATTCTGGGTGCCGCGTTTTTCGTGCTCTCGCTTGGCCTCGCACTGCTTTACAAAGGCGGCTCCACCGGCAATGCCGCTGCTATTTTAGCCCCGCCGACGCAAACCACGCCGAGCATCCCCATTCCAGGCGTACCTACATCAGGTACCATGCCGCCGTTGCCGCCAACCCCGGCGGATGCGAGGCCTGGTCCCGCAGCACCTGCGGCGCCCGCCGCTAGCGTCCCCGCACCTGGCGTCCCCGCGCCCGCTCTGGCGACGCCCGGTGTGCCAACACCAACAAAGTCAAACTAAACGTCTCCCCCCCCTCTCGCTTTTTCTACGACTCATGTATGATCGGATTCCATGACGCGGTTCGTATTCATCACCGGCGGCGTGGTCTCCTCGTTAGGCAAGGGAATCGCATCAGCAGCGCTCGGCGCGTTGTTGCAAGCCCGTGGCTATTCGGTGTGCCTGCGCAAGCTTGACCCCTATCTAAACGTCGACCCGGGCACCATGAGCCCGTATCAGCATGGCGAAGTGTTCGTCACTGACGACGGTGCCGAGACCGACCTCGACCTTGGCCATTATGAGCGCTTCACCGGCGTGCATGCCAGCAAGCTGGATAATGCCACCACCGGCAAAATTTATTCCGAGGTGATCGCCAAGGAACGCCGGGGCGACTACTTGGGCGCCACCGTGCAGGTAATCCCGCATATCACCGACGCCATTAAGGACGTGGTGCTGCGTGAGGTCTCGCAGTTCGACTTCGTGCTGGTGGAAATTGGCGGCACGGTGGGTGACATTGAAAGCCTGCCGTTCCTCGAAGCCATCCGCCAGTTGGGTAATGAACTTACCCACGAACGGGCGATGTTCGTGCATCTGACCTTGGTGCCTTACATTCCCTCAGCCGGAGAATTAAAAACCAAACCAACCCAGCATTCCGTGAAGGAACTGCAGAATGTCGGGATTCAGCCGCAGATGCTGATCTGCCGCTGTGACCGCCCGATCCCTGATAACGAACGCCGTAAAATTGCATCGTTCTGCAATGTGCGCACCGAAGCGGTGATTCCGGCGCTTGATATTGATACCATTTACGCGGTGCCGATTTCTTATCATGAAGCCGGGATGGACCGCGAAGTGCTGCGGCATTTCAATTTGCCATTTGATTCCGAGCCAGACGTATCGCGCTGGTCAAAAATTGTTGACGTGGTGCGCGCGCCGGAAGGTGACGTGCGAATCGCGGTTGTCGGCAAATATACCAACCTGCTGGACAGCTATAAGTCACTCGCCGAGGCGCTGACGCATGGTGGCATTGCCAATAAAGTGAAAGTGCACCTGGACTGGATTGATGCGCAGGTATTTGAGCAGCCCAATACAGTGCAGCAATTGCAGGGCGTGCATGGCATTTTGGTGCCAGGCGGATTTGGTGAGCGTGGCACCGCCGGCAAGATTGAGGCCGTACGGTTTGCCCGCGAACGCAGGGTGCCCTTCCTGGGTATTTGTTTTGGCATGCAGATGGCGGTGATCGAGGCGGCGCGCAACCTCGCCAACATGCCAGCCGCCTCCTCAACCGAATTTGGCCCCTGCGATGAGCCGGTGGTGGGGCTTCTCACCGAATGGGCACGCGGCAACGATATTGAACGCCGCCGGGCGGGTGGTGATTTGGGCGGCACCATGCGTCTGGGAGCGTTCGAGGCGCATCTGGCTGAAGGCTCGCTGGTCCGCAAAGTGTATGGCGGCGCCGCAGAAATTTCTGAACGTCACCGGCACCGCTACGAGGTGAATATTCATTACCGTGACGAATTGGAAGCGACCGGCTTGCGCTTCTCAGGTCTCTCGCCCGATGGCGTGCTGCCCGAGATTATCGAATACCCGGACCATCCGTGGTTCATCGGCGTGCAGTATCATCCTGAATTGAAATCCAAGCCCTTCGCGCCACATCCGTTGTTTGAGGGGTTCATCGCCGCCGCAGTACGGCAATCGAGGCTGGTATGATCGAAGTCGGGTCTTTAAAAATCGGCAATGAACTGCCTTTCACTCTGATCGCCGGACCGTGCCAAATTGAATCCGAGGCGCACGCCATGGAAATGGCCAGTGCGCTGCATGAGATTTCCAAAAATCTTGGCATTGGGATTATTTATAAATCCAGCTACGACAAAGCCAACCGCACCTCGGCCACCGCCGCGCGGGGCGTGGGCATGGCGCAGGGATTGGAAATTCTGGCGCGGGTGCGGGAGACTTTTCAAATGCCGGTGCTGACCGACGTGCACGACGCCAGCCATTGCGCTCCTGCGGCAGATGCGGTGGATGTGCTGCAAATTCCGGCATTTTTATGCCGCCAGACGGATTTACTGCTGGCGGCTGGCAATACGGGGCGCGCTGTTAACGTGAAAAAAGGCCAGTTCCTCGCCCCGTGGGACATGAAGAACGTGGCGGCAAAAATTGCCACCACCGGCAATGAGCGCATCATGCTCACTGAACGCGGGGCCAGTTTTGGCTATAACACGCTTGTGAGCGACTTCCGTTCGTTGCCGATTATGGCGCAGACCGGTTACCCGGTCATCTTCGATGCCACCCATTCAGTACAGCAACCGGGCGGGCAAGGAACCTCATCGGGCGGGGAGCGCAAATATGCGCCGATTCTAGCCCGCGCTGCTCTGGCGGTTGGTTGCGCCGGATTATTCATCGAATGCCACCAGGACCCTGACCATGCGCCGTCGGACGGACCCAATATGATCCCGCTACGAGAAATGGCAGGGTTGATCAAAACCCTGATGGCCTTTGATTATGTGGCGAAAACCTAAAGTACCAGAAATACGATAACGATAATCAGCAGCAAACCAAGTCCGCCACCGTAATAAAGGCCGCCAGACCCAATAAATAATCCGCCATGTAGGCCAAAGCCGCCGCCAAGCAAAATCATAACAAGCAGAATCATCAGCAGCAGTCTCATGGCACATAACCTCACTTAAGTTTCTATGACGTTACATGTGGTTTTGCTGGCGCGGTTACACCCTTCGGTTCGTGTCGATCGCGCCATGATTTGGTAATGTAACGCTATTTCGCTGGCATTATTTCGACTGTGGCGGTCAGGCCGGCGATCAAACGGGTCCCGGCCGGCAGATGATCCAGCGCAATCCGAACTGGCACGCGCTGGGCAAGGCGCACCCAGGTGAAGGTGGGGTTCACGTCCGCCAGCAAATTAGGACTGGCAACGCGCTCATTGTCAGTGATCCCGGAATCGATGCTCTCAACATGCCCGTCCAGAACCGGACCGCCGCCCAATAATGTGATACGGGCTTTATCACCGATGGCGATGCGCGGCAGTTTGGTTTCCTCAAAATAGCCATCGACATAGATCGAGTCGGCATCAACCAGTGCCGCGACCGCAATCCCACGTGTTACAAAATCCCCTGGGCGCATCGAGAAGTTTGTGATTGTACCGTTGACCGTCGCACGTACCGTGGCGCGGGTCAGGTTAAGTTGCGCGTCGGCCTCATTGGCGTTGGCCTGGTCCAATTCGGCCTGGGCCTCCAGCACCGCCGTATTGCTTTGATCTCTGGTCTCGCCCGAAACTGCGTTGCCAGAAAGACCATTATAACGCCGTGCGTCACTGCTCGCTTGCGCCAGCGCCGCTTTGTCCTTCGCTACCATCGCCTGGGCAGACTGCAGCGCTACCTTGAAGCGAACATCATCGATCTGGAACAGCGGGTCGCCGACATGCACCATTTGATTATCGTGCACGTAAATATTTGAGACGAGACCTGAAACATCCGGAGCCACCTCAACAACATCAGCGCGCACCCTGCCATCACGGGTCCAGGGTGCCAGCATATAATAAACCCATAATTGCCAGGCCACCAACGCCGCCACCAGCACCATGGCAATTGTGACGAAGAAACGTGGTAAAAAAGATTGTTTTGTCATGGTCGATCCAAGCTCAGAAAAAATGATTGGCCAAAGCCGCGATACCACCCAGCAACACCACGAGAATGGCGAGATCAAACAAGGGCCGGTGCCAGACATATTGATAAATGCCGGCACGATTTAAAACCCATCGCAACAGCGCCGAAAGCACCAAGGCAAGGGCCAGCCAAACCATCAACGGCGGCAACAGCACACCATAAACGTCGATCTCACCGATCATGCAATCGCCATTTCAGCCAGCGGTGGCGCACTGGCAAATAATACACTACGCAACCCTACCAGCATCATCAAAGTTTCCCGATGCGGACGGCTTTGCGCTGCGTCCCTACGATGAATGATTGCAGCGATGGCTTCGTCAATCGTCTGCCGTAGATCAGGGGACGCCGCCCGCAGCGGGTTGCCCAGATAATGCGCCGCCACCCCAGCCAGCACGGCGGCATTGCACTGTTGCTCAGCCGGCGAGAGGAACGCCATTTCACGTTGCAACCCGATGGTGTTCAGCCCCACCCGAAGGTCGATCAGGGCATCGGCAGCGGCGATATCCGCGCCCGGCGAGACCGCCGCCAGACGGGGCATCAACAGCCCGAGCCGGTCCATCATCACGCCGGTCAGGTGGGCGCGGTCATGCCGCGCCTGCGGGCCGGCGGCGGCGGCGATGTCGCGCCAGCCGGCGCGAAGCAGACGCTCAGCACTCCAGGCCGCACCCACCGAACGGATCAGCTTGGTGACAACCAGAGCCGTGGATAGGCCCAGGATCAGCGCCAAGGCGCCATTGAGATACGCGGGGAAATCCCCGGCATAGCCATTGTTCAACGCCAATGTTGTGGTGCCCACCGCGCCCATCACCATGCCGGTGCCAAAAGTGGCCGGGCGGGACACCAGCACACCGATCAATAACCCTGCCGGCAGCAACACCAGCATCAGTTCCGGAAAGGTTTCCACCCGTGGCAGAATGGCGAACCCATACACCGCGTCCGCCACAACCACGATCAACGCATTACGGGTCATTTGGGCAATGGCTGGTGCCGGGTCGTCCTGCGCGGCGAAGAACGAGCAGGCCACCGCCACCATGATCGCCGCCCCGGCGCCAGCAGGCCAGGCGGTAAAAATCCAAAAGCCGCACACCAGCAGAACAGCAATGGCGGCGGCGGCGGCGGAGAGCAAAGCGAGCCCATGGTCCCGCACCTGATGCGACGTCGCTAACGCGCTCTCAGCTTTAGGAGCGAGCGGTGCCGGGTCGTTATCGGTCACATGAGCGCGAATAGCGCGGGAATGCCGCACCATGCTGACCAGTTCATGCAGCCGGACCAGCAAGGTGGTACGTAATATGCCAGACCAGGTCAGACCAGCTTCACCGGCCTGTTCGAGTGCCTGAATATCAGCCGCAAGCTTGGCGGGCACATGCTCGGCCCCACCGTCGCGTATCCAGGCGGCGGTCTCATCCAGCAGTTTTTGTAATGGCGGAGTGATCCCGCCGATGGCCTTTAATTGCGCCACCCGGTCGCCGATGGAACTCAACACCGGCATCAGGCTCAACACGTAAAGCCGCAGCCGTTCAATATGGCGGGTGGCCGATTGCAGATGTGAGGTATCGTAGGCCAGTTGGCTGACCATCATGCTGATATCCACTGCCTCGGCGGCAAGCTGACGGCGAGCGGCACGGGTGGTGGCATCTTCCTCACGCCCATCCAACGCCGCCTGCGCCCAATCCACCGCCGGCTTCACCCAGGCCAGAATCCGCGCCGCCAGCACCGGACCCAAAGGCCGCGGAAAAAAAATGGTGCCAACGAGGGTGGTGCACGCAATACCGATCGAGATTTCCTCCACCCGTGTCAACGCAGTCTCGAAAATGTGGGAAGGGTCTGAGACGCTAGGAAAGCCGATGATGGCAGCAGTATAGCCGGCCAGCATAAATAAATACGCCCGCGGCGAGCGATCCAGCAGGGAAAGATACAGGCAAACCCCAATCCAGAGCGCGAAGCCGAGGCTGAGTAGCATCGGCGCATTCACGAGGTTGGGCACCAGTACCACTGCCGCGGCTCCACCCACGAATGTGCCGATAAACCGGTAAAGAGCCTTGGACCGCATTGCCCCTGTCAATGGTTGCGCCACAATATAGGCGGTGGCCATGGACCAGTACGGGTTATCCAGCCCTAGCCAGAAGGCCAATCCGAGGGCCAGCATGGCCCCGAGAAAGGTCTTCAGTGCAAATGTCAGTTCGCTGGCGGTGGGCAAGGTTAATCCAGCAGCCCTGCGAATAATGGCGTGCTGAGGTAACGCTCGCCGTACGACGCGATGATGACAACAATCATCTTGCCGGCATTTTCCGGTCGCGCCGCCAGTTGCAGCGCGGCCCAGAGCGCTGCCCCCGATGAGATCCCCACCAGCAGCCCCTCCTCCTTGGCAGCCCGGCGAGCGGTGATCAGCGCGTCGTCGTTGGTGACGCGAATAATCTCGTCATAAGCATGGGTATTCAGCACCGCCGGCACAAAGCCGGCGCCGATGCCCTGAATAACATGCGGGCCTTTCGGGCCCCCCGACAGTACCGGCGAGGCGTCGGGTTCAACAGCCACCGCCCTGAACGACGGCTTGCGTGACTTGATCACCTCAGAGACCCCGGTGAGAGTGCCGCCGGTACCAACGCCTGAGACCAGAATATCAATGGCCCCATCGGTATCGGCCCAGATTTCCTCCGCCGTCGTGCGGCGGTGCACCTCGGGGTTGGCTAGGTTGCTGAACTGCTGGGGCATGAAATATTGCTTGCCGGAGGCGACAATTTCCTCAGCCTTGCGAATCGAACCACCGATACCGTCGGGCCCTGGGGTGAGCACCAATTCAGCGCCGTAAGCCCGCAGTACCGCCCGGCGCTCCTTACTCATGGTCTCAGGCATCACGATGATACATTTATAACTACGCGCGGCGCATACCATGGCCAGACCGATACCGGTGTTGCCGGACGTTGGCTCAACGATCACGCTGTCCTTGTTGAGAAGGCCGGCTTGTTCTGCAGCCTCGATCATCGCCACCGCGATACGGTCCTTCACCGAATTTGAGGGATTATAAAACTCCAGCTTGGTCACGATATTGCCGGGTAGCCCCGCCGAGAGCCGGTTGATCCGCACCAGCGGGGTATGGCCAATGAGGGCTGTGACGTCGTTTGCAATTTTCATGGGGAGGACTCCTCGAAGCCAAGGTCATAATGATTGATGGTATCCAGCTCTTTCATAACCCGCTGGTTGGGGCGATGGATAGGGCAGAAGCCAGCCGATGATGTGTGGTCAGAAATTCCAAAACCGGAGGGAGCGAAGCCGCAGGGTCTTCCTCAAACGGAACATGACCGAGCCCCGGCGACGCCACCAATGTTGAACCCGCAATCGCACTTAAATAATCGCTGGCATTGCGATAGGGGATCATTTTATCCTGCTCGCCCCATAAAATAAGTGTCGGAGCCGAAATCCGCCGTAATTGCGGCTCGGGCGGCACCAGCATAACCTGTTCCATACGCGCCAGCATGGCGCGGCGGTTGCCGGGAGCCAGCATCATGTCCTCATAGCGCCTCAAAGTATCGTGAGTAAGGCGTTTGGGCTGCGCGTAGGCCACGGCAAGGTTCATCCGCAGCATGGCCCTTGGCAGGGTGTAGGGCAGCAGCTTCATGATCCACGGCAATTTAGAGGGTTTACCGTATTCAAACCCGGGGCTGGCAAAGCCGTCGGGTGAGACCAATACCAGGCTCGCCACCAAACCAGGATGCGAGGCGGCAAGCTGCCACGCGATTTTACCACCCAGCGAATTTCCGATGATACTGACGCGTGAAAGGCGGAGCTTAACCAATAGGGCAACCATGAGTTCCACCGTCCGCTGGTCCGAATAATCGCCCGACGGGTCAGGACCAGTGAGGCCAAAACCTGGGAGATCCACGCTGACCACCCTAAAACGCTGAGAAATCTCTGCCGCCCACGGCAACCAAGTCTCGAGGCTGGCGCCGAACCCGTGCAGCAGCAAAATAGCTGTCTCAAGCTGTGGTCCTTGGTCTTTTATACGCAGCCTTACGCCCGCGACCTCAACAAAATCGGTCTCTGCGACACCATATCTAACGGCTAATAATGTTGGAGATAAGTCTGGCGTATAAAGCCAGAAGCCCACGACCAGGAGCCCGGCAATGAATGCCGCCGCAATAAAAAATATCATTTTTTAAGTGGCCGTTTTGACAGATCATGGTCCTGCGAGAAGCGTGTCGCGATGCTACGGGCAATAACCAGCACAATCACTACCACGCAAAGCGCGATTATGTCTGTCGATGAAAAATTTTGTGCGTACAGCTTAATAAGCGTCTCACGCAGAGCAAACACGATTGTGACATCAAGCAGGTTGGAGAGGCGGATATGACGGGTGCGGGCGTATTCCATGAATGTGTTAAAAAGTTCAATGAGAATGACAACATCCAGCACACGGGCAACCAGCATCCGCAACGCCACCTCATCAGGCGACACCGTGTCGTCAGATGCTACGCTGTGAAGCAGCGGGAGCATATGTGTGGTGCCTATGATGGCCTCGGTAAAGGCAAAGACCAGCGCAATGAGCATCAGCGGGATCACGCCCAGGATGATTAAATCAACGGCGCGGTCATAAAGCCGGAATACCAAATTGCGGATGCCCGTTTGCACTGAATTTTCGGTGTCTTCCTGATCAAGCATGAATGTCCTCATGAGATTTATTGGTTTTATATCGGCGATGGACGATGCCTGGCTAAACATTATCGGCAATTATAGCTTTGCAGAATGCTGCCTGATTGCTAGGTCGTCATCCATGAATTTTTCTCAACCTCTGCGCAACAGAGCCAGTTACGCGATTCTAACCGCGTGCCTGCTGATGGCTAGTTGCACCCAGACGCCCCCTGCCCTACCGCCCGTGGTAGCCACATTGCCACCTCCGGCGCCGGCGCCCGACCCGGTGGCGCTGCATAAGGCTTTTGAGGCGGGATATGCCGCGGGCTATGCGTCTGCCAGGCGGATACAGGCGCGGCTTGATGAGCAACTCAAGCCACAACCGGCCGACAACGACCAGTTCCAGGCTTCCCAAGCTCTGACATCCGAGCCAAGCGTGACTGCCGTGCAGTCTGATAATTTCGCGGTATCAACCCCTTCAAACGATGCGGCCTTTTCCCCGGCGACGACGTTCAAGCAAGCCGGACAGGCCATACCCGTCAACCGCGGCAATTAAACCCTTTCAGCGTGCCAGAAATCGGCTCAGACTGCTTGGCGGTTTGCGTTATTCAGTGGTTCATGACGCAGACCCGCACGATTGCGCGGCGCTTTCGGCGTATTTGAGTTGAACAGACCAAGCAGATACATAACTGCCCCTGCCACAACCTGTGCTTGCTTGATCTGGTACTTAAATTCAGCCGGGTAGAGCTTCACACCACCCGTAGAGCCAAAATTTTTCAAACAATTCATTTACCACGTCCTTCTTCATCCGGGTAATTCGGGGGGAAACATCCTACACACCACATTCTAAATTGTTATATCACAGCACCATTGTGCATTGCACCATAATCACATGGTCTATGGGGCATGGCTGGCTTGCAAGCCATGACATTCATCAAAGGGTGGTGGTGACCGGGAACAAGGCTGGCGGAGAGACAGGGATTCGAACCCTGGGTACGCTTTCACGCACACACGCTTTCCAAGCGTGCGCCTTAAGCCGCTCGGCCATCTCTCCTGCGCTGGGTGGTCTTAGCCAAAGCCAGCGTTTAGCTCAAGGGCTGGTCAGCTATCCATTTTCAGGGCGGCGAGGAAGGCGCTTTGCGGGATTTCCACCTTGCCGAACTGGCGCATGCGCTTTTTGCCTTCTTTTTGCTTATCCAGCAGCTTGCGCTTGCGCGAAATATCGCCGCCATAGCATTTGGCTGTCACGTCCTTCGACATGGCGCTGATGGTTTCGCGCGCAATCACCCGGCTGCCAATGGCGGCCTGGATGGCGATTTTGAAGAGTTGCTTGGGGATGAGGTCTTTTAACTTGCCGCAGATCGAGCGGCCACGGGATTCTGCGGCTGAGCGATGGGCGATGAAGGAGAGGGCGTCCACCGGCTCCAAATTCACCAGAATCGAGATTTTCACGAGATCAGCCTCGGCATAATCCTCAATTTGGTAGTCAAAACTGGCATAACCACGGCTGATTGATTTCAGGCGGTCATAAAAATCGAACACCACCTCGTTCAACGGCAGGCGGTACACGGCCATGGCGCGGTTGCCCACATAGGTCAGGTCGGCCTGCTGGCCGCGGCGCTCGTTGCACAGGGTCAGCACCGCGCCGAGGTAATCATCGGGCACCATGATGGTCGCGCGGATCCAGGGTTCCTCGATATGGTCGATCACCGAACCATCCGGCATGTCGGACGGGTTGTGCAGCAGCTCCATCTCGCCGTTTGATTTGAAGATTTTATAAACCACGGAGGGGGCGGTGGCGATGAGGTTGAGGTCGAACTCGCGGGATAGACGCTCCTGGATGATTTCCAGGTGCAGCAACCCCAAAAACCCGCAGCGATAGCCAAAGCCCAACGCCGCCGAGGTCTCGGCCTCATAATGGAAGCTGGCGTCATTCAGGCGCAGTTTGCCCAGACTATCGCGCAATTTTTCGAAATCATCGGCATCCACCGGGTACAGCCCGCACCACACCACCGGCACCGAGGGCTTGAAGCCGGGTAAGGCTTCGGCGGCGGGGGAGCGGTCATCGGTGATGGTATCACCCACTTTGCAATCGGCCACGGTTTTGATGGCGGCGGTGATGTAGCCCATCTCGCCCGGCCCGAGTTCACTTACCGGGCGCATTTTCGGGGTGAACACACCTAGCTGTTCGATCGGGTGGACAGCGCCGGTTGCCATCATCCGGACCTTCTGGCCGCGGCGCAGCAGACCGTTTTTAACGCGCACCAGGGTAACCACGCCAAGATACTGGTCGTACCAACTATCGATCAGCAATGCCGACAATGGGGCGTTGATGTCGCCGGTGGGGGGCGGCAGGCGGGTGACCAGGGCTTCCAGCACGCCTTCGATGTTAATGCCGGTTTTGGCGGAGATTTCCACGGCGTCCGAGGCGTCCAGCCCGATCACATCCTCGATTTGCTGCTTTACCCGTGGCACATCGGCGGCGGGGAGGTCGATTTTATTGAGCACCGGGACGATCTCGTGATGGGCATCGAGCGCCTGGTATACATTGGCGAGCGTCTGGGCTTCCACGCCCTGGGAGGCATCGACCACCAGCAGCGAGCCTTCACAGGCGGCGAGGCTGCGGCTGACCTCATAGGCAAAATCCACATGGCCGGGCGTGTCCATCAGGTTCAGCACATAGGTCTTGCCGTCCTTGGCCGGGTATTCCAGCCGCACGGTCTGCGCCTTGATGGTAATGCCGCGCTCTTTCTCGATATCCATCGAATCGAGCACCTGCTCGGTCATCTCGCGGGCGGTCAGGCCCCCGCAATACTGTATCAGCCGGTCGGCCAGGGTGGATTTACCATGGTCGATATGGGCGATAATGGAGAAATTACGGATCAGGTCAGTCGGTGTTTCGGTCATTGGGCGTACATACGCTATCTATGGCGTTTTCACAGCCTTTGGCGGCAGGGCTAAAGCTAAAGAAAGTTCCTTCAGCCGCTTCACATCTACCGGTGCTGGCGCGCCCATCATCAAATCCTCGCCCTGCTGGTTGAGCGGGAAGGCAATGACCTCGCGGATGTTGGGTTCGTCCGCCAGCAGCATCACGATGCGGTCGATGCCCGGGGCGGAGCCGCCATGCGGCGGGGCGCCGAAGCGGAAGGCGTTCAGCATGCCGCCAAAGCGGGCTTCCACCTCCTCGGGGCCGTAACCGGCAAGCTCAAACGCACGCAGCATGATGTCTGGGCGGTGGTTACGAATGGCGCCGGAGGAGAGCTCAACGCCGTTGCAGATGATATCATACTGGAAGGCTTTGATGGTCAGCGGGTCCTGGCCGTTCAGCGCCTCCAACCCGCCTTGCGGCATTGAGAAGGGGTTGTGGCTGAACACTATCTGCTTGGTATCTTCATCCAATTCATACATCGGGAAATCGACGATCCAGCAGAATTTGAATTCCCCGGCTTTGATCAAGCCCAGATCATTGCCGAGCTTGGTGCGGACAGCGCCTGCGAATTTGGCGGCATCAAGCGGCTTGCCGGCGGCGAAGAACACCGCATCGCCAGCGGCCAGGCCGCAAGCGGTACGGATGGCTTCAGCACGCTCAGCATCGAGGTTTTTCGCAATCGGTCCTTGGGCGCCAGCTTCATTGAAGGTGATATAGCCAAGCCCCCCAGCCCCTTCGGCACGTGCCCATTCGTTGAGCTTGTCAAAAAAACTGCGCGGGTTGGCGCCGGCGCCAGGGGCGGGAATGGCGCGGACAATGCCGCCTGCGTCGATGATTTTGGCAAACAGCCCGAAGCCTGAGCCTTTGAAGGCTTCGGTCACATCCTGAATAATCAACGGATTGCGCAAATCCGGCTTGTCCGAGCCGTATTTCAATAACGATTCATCGTAAGCAATGCGCACAAACGGCGGCTTAGTGACGCTGCGGCCATTGGCAAATTCCTCGAACACGCATGCAATCACCGGCTCGATGGTATTGAACACGTCTTCCTGCGTCACAAAGCTCATCTCGAAATCGAGCTGATAAAATTCGCCGGGCGAGCGGTCGGCCCGCGAGGCTTCATCGCGGAAGCACGGTGCGATTTGGAAGTACCGGTCGAACCCGGCCACCATGAGCAGTTGCTTGAACTGCTGGGGCGCTTGCGGGAGGGCGTAGAACTTACCAGGATGATTACGTGCTGGAACCAAAAAGTCCCGCGCCCCTTCAGGTGAGGAGGCGGTGAGAATGGGGGTTTGGAATTCGGTGAAGCCCGAGGCCACCATGCGGTTGCGGAACGAGGCGATGACCCCGGCACGCAGCATGATGTTTTTATGCACCGAATCGCGGCGCAGATCGAGAAAGCGGTATTTCAGGCGCAACTCATCCGGGTAATGCTCAGTGCCGGCCACCTGAATCGGCAGCACATCGGCGGTGGATTGCACCACCAGGCTCTCGACCTTCAACTCAATCTCACCAGTCGGCAGCTTGGCGTTGGAGGTACCGGGGGCGCGTTCCACAACCTCGCCGGTGACGGTGATCACGCTCTCGACCCTGAGCGCCTCGGCCTGGGTAAAAGCGGCGGACCCGGTGGCGAACACGCATTGGGTGAGGCCGAAATGGTCCCGTAAATCAAGGAACAATAGCCCGCCATGGTCGCGCTTGGCATGCACCCAGCCGGAGAGGCGGGCGGTGTGGCCAATGTCGGCGGCACGCAGGGCGGCGCAGTTGTGGGTACGGTAGGCGTGGGGGGCGATTGTGTTCATGGGTGCGGAAAGAACCGACGCCCCCCTCCCTGTCAAGCCGGTGTTTGTGTAAGGGGAGGTATGAACACTGCCCCGACATTCCCGCCCGCCGCTTTTATCACCTCCTCTGACGACCTAGCCGCCTTATGTGAGCGCCTCTCGGCGGAGGAATTTGTCACGGTTGATACCGAATTCATGCGGGAAAAGACCTACTACCCCGAGCTTTGCCTGGTGCAATTGGCCGGTGCCCATGAGGTGGCGGTGGTGGACGCCCAGGCCAAGGGGCTGGATTTAGCGCCTTTGGGCGTGCTGCTCGCCAAGCCGGAGGTGGTGAAAGTGTTCCACGCCTGCCGCCAGGATGTGGAAATTTTCCTGCTGATGTTCGGCGCGGTGCCCACTAATCTGTTCGACACCCAGGTGGCCGCCATGGTGGCCGGGTTTGGCGACCAGGTAGGGTATGACGCGCTGGTGCAGGCCCTCACCGGCGGGCATATCGACAAAGCCCACCGCTTCTCGGACTGGTCGGCCCGGCCTTTGACCAACGCCCAGGTAACCTACGCGGCGGCGGATGTGACGCATTTGCGGCTGGTGTATGAGCGCCTGATCGCCCGGCTGCGGGTTGATGGCCGCATGGAGTGGGTAGGCCAGGAAATGGCCGCCCTGGCCGACCCCAACACCTACCGGGTGGACCCGGAACGCGCCTGGGAGCGCTTAAAACTGCGCACCGGCAACCGCCGCCAGTTGGCGCTGGTGCAGGCGATTGCCGCCTGGCGCGAGCGTGAGGCGCAGCGCATCAATATTCCCCGACAACGGCTGGTAAAGGACGAGCAAATCCCCGAAATTGCCGCTCTGGCACCGGCTGATGCCGAGGCGCTGACCAGGGCGCGGGGGATTTCCGCCGGCTTCGCGCAGGGCAAATCCGGCACGTCGCTGCTGGAGGTGATTGCTGCTGCCAAGGCGATCCCGGAGGATGACCTGCCGCGCATTGAGCGCACCCGCGAGGCCCAACGCGCCTCCCCGGCATTGGTGGCACTATTGAAAGTGCTGCTGAATGCGCGGGCCGAACAAAATAATGTGGCAGCACGGCTGCTGGCCAGTTCCGAGGAGATCGAAGCCCTGGCGCTGGATGAGACCGCCCCGAATCCCGCCAATGAAGGCTGGCGCGGCGAGATGTTCGGTACCGATGCGGTGCGGTTGATTAAGGGCGAGATTGCGCTCTCCGCGCAGGGTAAACGAGTGAAGATTGTCGAGGTTCATTAACCCAACTTAAACGTTACGCATGACAAAATCCCGTAGCAATTTGAAATAGCGGGATACAACACGATGTCCACTGAAAAAAACCTTGACATCCGATTAGCGTTTATCGACCTGAACGGCGGGGCCATCGCGGCATTGCGTGGTATCAAAAAAATACTGATGCAGGCTTTGCCGGGTGCGCTGGATCGGTTTTACCAAAAAATTCAATCCGTCCCTGAAATGCGGGCGTTTTTTGAAAATGCCTCGATGATGACAAGTGCCAAAGCCCGGCAACGTACGCATTGGGACATGATTTCTGACGGACGGTTTGACCGAGATTACCTCGCCGCTGTGACTAAAGTGGGGGAAATTCATGCGCGAATTGGACTGGAACCGCGTTGGTATATCGGCGGCTATGCGCTGCTGTTGGAATCACTGACACAAGCGGTATTGCAAGCAAACTGGCCGAAGCAACGTTTTTGGCAACGAAAAGCCACACCATCAGCCACCGCAGCCGAACTCGGTGGCCTGATTAAAGCCACGTTCCTCGACATGGATCTGGCAATTTCAGTTTATCTCGAAGCATCAACAAAAGCGCGGTTGAACGTGGAAACGGAGGCAAAGCAAACCAGCGAAGCGGTGATGCGTGCCCTTGGCAATGCGCTGGTCGCCCTTGCCGAAGGGGATCTGACCTACAGAATTCAAGAGACACTACCCGGACAATATCTGCCGTTGAGAGATGATTTTAATGCTGCCCTGGCGCAACTGGCTGACAGCATGAGCGGTATCAGAACCAGCACTGCCAGTATCAATACCGGCGTTGATGAAATCGCCCAGGCGTCGGACGATCTCTCCCGCCGCACCGAGCAGCAGGCAGCTACCTTGGAGCAAACTTCAGCGGCACTGAACGATATTACCGAAGCGGTCAAACAAGCCTCGACCGACGCCGCGCTGGCACAGCAGGCGGTCGGCAATGCCAGTACAACCGCCCAGCATTCGCGCGACGTGGTGGGGCATGCCGTTGCCGCGATGGGGCTGATCTCAGGCTCGTCACGCGAAATTAGCCAGATTATTGGGTTGATCGACGAGATTGCATTTCAGACCAATCTCCTGGCGTTGAACGCCGGGGTGGAAGCCGCCCGCGCGGGTGATGCCGGGCGGGGTTTTGCGGTGGTAGCCTCGGAAGTTCGCGCACTGGCGCAACGCTCGGCGGATGCTGCAAAATCCATCAAAACCCTGATTGCCACCTCGTCGCAGCAGGTTGGCCAAGGGGTTCGTCTGGTGGAAGAAACCGGCGAAGCATTGCAAAGCATCGTGCAGAATGTAGCCGACATTGAACGCCTGACCACCAGCATCGCCAACGGGGCACATCGGCAATCAAACGGGTTAACCGAGATTAACGCCGCTGTCGGGCAGATGAATATGGCGGTGCAACAAAACGCCGCGATGGTGGAACAATCCACCGCCGCCGCTCATTCATTGCGCAATGAGACCGGACAATTATTCAATGCCGTAGGTACGTTCCGCATTGATGGGGGAATGGCGAGGCATTCGCAAGCCGCTCTCTCACGCAACAAGATATTCAAGCCCGTGCTTGTGGCGGAGAAGCGGCCTGTAAACCTGCGAATTGAATAATAATTCATTTTCGGGCAGATTCTCTGTTAGAAGAGACTGAAAAATTTCATTTTTCAAAATCTTCCTGGCTGGTATTCCAATCAAGTAGGAAGACCCAGCCTCAATGATGATTACATCGCGGAATATGCCTCCATGTCCTCAGGAATTCCAAAATCCTCAATCGAAACCGAGAATTCGGAAAATTTCGTGCATGAACGATCCACGATCGTCTTGGTGCCCTGCATAACAACGAGACCTGACGTGGCAGAGGCGCCCGAATGACTATTACCCTCGCTGTCATAGACGATGTAGCTATAGGTACCATTTTTGAAGCGTAACTGGTATTCCATGCCGGCGAAACGCTGGCTCATCTCAAAAATATTTCCCGAGCTTGGAATGCCGGTAATCGTTAATTCGTCCTTGCGCGCGGTTCCATAATGATAGGTGAGTTGGCCGCCAACGCTCGTTACGGAAACCGTTTTGTGGCCGATCGCGCAGGAGAATATCGTTGTGGGTGCGCTCCCTGCATGCGCAATCGGCATAGCGCCAAATGCCAGCAAAAGCACAAGCGCCGAGACGGTAATCGCCTTCATTTGTGCATCTATCCTTGTTTCACCAACGCATCATCTATCCCCGCCGCGCGCACGGCAGCTGGGCGGGTTTTTATCCGGTCCCAATACGCGGAAAATTCCGGGCGGGGGGTGATGCTGCCAAAGCGCAAGCCAAAACCAATTTGCGAGGCAATGTAGAGATCGGCCGCCGAGAATTTATCGCCGGCTAAATACTCAGTGGCTGAGACCGCCTTTGCCAGCGTTTCCATCACCGCCTCGAAACTACCGTAACCCGCCATGCCGGATTTGCCCGGTGGCAGTTCAAACCCGCAGGCCTTATTGGTCACCGCAGCCTCAACCGGCCCGGCGCCATAAAACAGCCAGCGATAATACGCGCCACGAGCGGGACTACCTGAAGCAGGGGCCAGCCCGGCTTCCGGGAAGGCGTCCGCCAGATACGCGCAGATCGCGGCAACCTCAGTCACCACGATATCGCCGTGGCGAATCGCCGGCACCTTGCCCATCGGGTTAATGGCCAGATACTCTGGCGCCTTCATGCTGGTGCCGTACTCCAGCACCTTGGCTTCGTAGGGCTGGCCAACCTCCTCCAACATCCAGCGAATCATGCGCCCGCGGGACATTGGGTTGGTGTAGAAGGTTAAATGGCTGCTCATCGCGCGCTCCTGGGGGCTTTTGTCCCAGGCTAGCGCGAAATAAGGTTAATGCACCAGAGAGGGCATCATGTCGTGCTGAATGATCGCTGCCTGCGCCAACATGGCATCAGAGGCGATCGCCATAGGCGTGCCGTCTGCCGCGTGAATGGCAAAGGCGGGGCCTTTTTCGGTCATCACGGGTTTCACGAAGGCAATCTCCTCCATGCCCAGCGTTGCCAACTCGGCAACTGAGATGTGGTGGATATCAAACACGGTACCGGGAATGAAGTTGGCAGTACCGTCATGGGTTTTTATGTTCACGATAAAAAATCCTTTCCGCGCCAAGATGT